>SXGT01091512.1_pt1 | contig 27486 bp, 27 predicted proteins | sample 3176221 | NCBI WGS metagenome assembly SXGT01 (sample SAMN11356862, study PRJNA531348) | freshwater metagenome | isolation source: freshwater sample F1-120 | place: China: Fuxian Lake, Yuxi | collected 2017-12-25
GTTGTGGCGTCCGACGTCCTCGCGCGCGACCACGATGGCGCCGGACGCGTCGAACAGCGCAGCCGCGTGTAATCCGCCGGTCGTCGCGAACGAAGCTTGCGTCGTCGACAGGCCTTCGATCGCCGCCAGGATGCCGTCCCACGCGAACGACTGCTTGCGATCGACTGGATCGCAACGCGTCACGAGGTCGTCGATCGTCGTCTTCCCGCACAGGCCGCACGATGCCGTTGCTGCGAATGTTCGTTGACGCACCGAATCGCCGACCACGCTGCGTCGAGCGACCGTGACCACGTTGTATTCCTGCTCGCCGGCGCCGCCGAGGCAGTACTCCACGGTCGCAAGGTCGCTCGTGACGGCGAGCAAACCCTCGGCGACGCAGAAACCAAGAGCGAGCTCGAAATCGTGACCCGGCGTCCGAAGCGTGACGGCAACGGCGACCGGCGCCTCCCCCGGGCCGTGCAGACGGATCTCGAGGGGTTCCTCGGTCACGATGCGGTCGGGACGCGTGCGGCGTGCGGCGCCATCGACGGTCACCACGTTCACACGCGCGGTCGGGCGTCTCATGGTCATCGGGAATTCGACTCGTCATCCGCTCGCCGGTGTTGGTGCAACGACGGCGCACGCTCGACGGCGAACAGATCCGCTGGGTCGTCGACATCCACGAACGCCGCCGCAGGAAACGACGCGTCGGCGGCTCCGAGCGCGTCGAGGTCAAGGCTGCGAAACGAACGATCCCCTGCCGCGAACGAGGCTCGCAAACTGGCGATGCCGCCCGGCCCGTAACGAGCGGCGACGTACTGGGGGTGTCCGTCGATGACCGGAACCACCGTGTCGCGCTGGTCGTCGACCAGTCGGCGGACGACCTCGGCGGTCATCGTCACGTGATCGCACGCCAACACGACGAACGGCGGGTCGATCAGGTCGGCGGCGGCGAGCACCGCAGCAACGGGTCCACCGAACGCCGGTTCCTCGCGCACGCTGACGAGCCCCGAAGTGCCCGCGCCTACTTCGATCACCGGCGTGCACACACCCTCCAACAGCCGCGCCGCGCGGGCAGCAAAGGTCTCCCCACCAAGGCGCGTCACAGCTTTGTCCGACCCGAATCGGGTCGATCGCCCGCCGGTCAGCAATACGCCACCGGTCATGGGCGATCGTCGGCGCCCGTCGCGGGGTCGACCGGCGGATCCGTGACGAGGTTGTGCGCGACGACCTGCCAACGACCGTTGCGTCGTTCGCACAGCACCCGCGATCGGATGCCCGGGCCTGACGCGACCCGGAGCCGAGTGATGACCGACGCCGCGTCGGTCGCGGCGACGACCTCGTCGACTTCGACCGCAACGACCGGATCGGCGTCGGATCGAACGGTGTTCGGCGCCGGTTCACCGCCCCGTTTGGCCCGCACGAACTGATCGCGGGCCATGCCGTCACGAAGTTCTTTGGCCGATAGGTCGTACAACGTCGAGAAGTCGCTTCGCTGCCAGGCCAACTCGTAGGCGACGGCGACATCGCCGGGGCTCGGGCCTCGTTCGTTCCCCACGAAGATCAGCATCACGACGGCCAGCGCGGCGATGCCGACGAGCGCAACGACGAGGATCACGCGACGACCCCGGCAGCAGCCCGGTCGATTTCGACTGCGAGAGCGAAGTCACGTTCGCTCAGCCCACCGCAATCGTGCGTGGTCAATGCGATCGAAACTGTGCGCCAGCGCACATCGAGATCGGGATGATGATCCGCGGCTTCGGCGAGAAACCCAACGCGCACCACCAGCGCGATCGCGTCGGCGAACGTGCGGCAGATCACCTCGCGGTGGATCGCGGTATCGGCGCGGCTCCAATCGGGCAAACCCGCAAGGGCGACCGCGATCTCGGCCTCGGTGCTGCGCTCGATCGCCATGCCGCATTCTTGCCCGTGACCGGAGCCGCGCGAGAGTCGCGCCATGGGCCTCGAGATTCCTGACGGCGATCCACCGGTTGCGATCGACCTCGATCGAGGCACCGGCATCCGCTTCGAATGGGCCGACGGCACGGCGTCGACCTTCACCCTCGAGACGCTGCGGGCCAACTGCCCCTGCGCGCAATGCCGGTCCGAACGCGAGCGCGGCATCACGCCCTGGCCGAAATCGAGCTTGATCGAACAGGAACTTCGGGTGACCGACGCCGAACTCGTCGGCAACTGGGGTCTACAGATCACCTGGCACGACGGCCACAGCACCGGCATCTATTCGTGGGGCGTGCTGCGCGCCTGGGCCGGCCTCGACGGCTGAGCGGGCGAACATCCCCCTGCTGCGCAGCGCCCAGGTCGCGGCGGCGATCGGCAGCAGTCCATAGATGAGCGCCGACCCGCGGTTCCCGAAAGCGCCGAACGCGATACCGGCGGTACCGGTCGCGATCGCCATGGCCCAACTCCGCAATGCCTCGTCGAGCGCGAACACCCGTCCGTGGGTGTCGGCCGGCGTCGCACGCTGGATCAGCGTCCGCATCGGCGTCGTGAACCATGGCGTGACCGCGCCCCACACCGCGATCCCGGCAAACGCCACGACGATCGACGCCGTCCACATGTAGGCGATGAGGCACGCGCCCGACGCGCCCGCGGCGACGGCAACGACGGTCGCACTCGTCGAACGGTCACCGAAGCGGGCGACGACCAGACCCATCGCGACCATCGCGACACCGAACACCGTCTGCAGGAGCGCGAAGGTCGCGGGGCTGCGTTCGAGCACGTCCCGGACGTAGAGCGGCTCGAGCGTCACCCCCGAACCCCAGAGCACATAGACACCGATCGCGACTCCGAACAGGCGCATGACCCCTGGGCGGGCACGCACGACTCGCAGCCCGACAAGCGCGTCCTGCCAGGCGGTCCCGTTCGTCTGACGCTCGATCGGGCGAAGCTTGAGGGGCGCGACGACGGCGATACCCACGACGTAGGTGAGCGCGTCGATCAAGAACGCGGCGCGGGCACCGCTCGCTTCGATTGCAGTCGCGCCGAGCAGCGGCCCGAACGCAATCGACACCTGCATCGCCGTGGACAGCAGCGCGTTCGCGCGCGGCAGTTGCGCGTCGTCGACGATGCGCGGTGCCAACGCGCCGAATGCCGGGTGCGCGAACGATTTTGCGAAGCCCTGCATCGACGACCAGATCACGAGCATCCAATAGCTCCCACTGAACGCCATCGCGACCGCAAAGACCGCCGCAAAGACATCGGAGACGATCAGCACGCGTCGCGGATCGAACCGGTCCGTCGGGATGCCCGCGAACGGTCCCAGGAGGGCGCCGGGAACTGTCCAGGTCAGCCCGAGAATCGCAACCTGCCACGGATCGGCATCGAAACGTTCGGCGGCGTATCCCCAGATCGCGACAAGCGCGCACCAACTGCCGATTCCGCTCACTGCTTGTCCGACGACGAGCGCGCGAAACCTGGGGTCGCGCAGTGGGTTCACCCCACGATTGTCGCGCGCGTCAGGAGGCCAAGCGCCAATGAATTGGGTGGCGCACAAGCGCAGTGACGACTTCGCCCGACTGGGGCTTCGCGAAGTAGAAGCCCTGGCCCACATCGCAGCCGAGCGCTTCGAGCAGATCGAGTTGTTCGAGGGTTTCGACCCCCTCGGCCGTGACCGACAGCCCCAGCGCGTGCGCCATCGAGACGACGGCACCGACGATCGCTCGGTCGTCGGGGTCGCGATCGAGGCCGGACACGAACGACCGGTCGATCTTCAGACAGTCGACCGGCAGTTCCTTCAGATAGCCCAGCGAACTGTGTCCCGTCCCGAAATCGTCGATCGCGATTCGGACACCGAGCGACCGCAGCGCGTGCAAAATCGTCGCGGCGAGCACCGGATCCGACATGATCGTCGTCTCGGTGACTTCGACGAGCAACGTCGAGGGCGCGATCCCCGCGTGGCCGAGTGCGTCGGCGATCGTTCCGACGAGACCGGGGTGGGCCAACTGCCGGGCCGACAGGTTGACCGAGACCGACAGCGACGCTGCGCCAGGCAGATCCTGTTGCCATTGTGCAGCCTGACGGCAGACTTCTTCGATCACCCATGCGCCGATCGGAACAATGAGCCCGGTGTCTTCGGCGACGGGGATGAAGTCGAGCGGACCGACAAGTCCTCGTTCGGGGTGTTCCCAGCGCAGCAGCGCCTCAAAGCCGACGATGGCGGCGCCTTCGAACCGGACCAGCGGCTGATAGTGCACTCGGAACTCACCATTGCGCAGCGCGCGATGCAACGCCTTTTCGACCTCGACGCGCCGCACGACATCGTCGCGGACCTCAGCATCGAACAACGTGACGCTCCCACGCGCGATGCGGCGCGCTTTCGACAGCGCCGCGTGCGCGTCGCGCAGCACTCGTTGCGGATCGTCGTCGGCTCCAAAGCGAGCGATTCCAGCGCTCGCTGAGACGTAGATCTCGTCTTGGTCGAGTTCGACCGGTTCGGCGAGCGTTTCGACGAGCCGTTCGGCCAACGTGATCAAATCATCGTCGCTGCCCGCGTCGCACACAAGAACCGCGAACTCGTCGCCCGCCAAGCGAGCGACACAGTCGCCGAACCGTAAGCGCCGTTCGAGGCGTTCACCGATGACCCGCAACACATCCGATGCTGCAACCGGTCCCAGCGCGTCACCGATCGCGCGGTACTGATCGAGATCGCAGATGATGACCGCCGCGCCACTTCCCGAGAGTTCGGGACGCGCCATCAACGCGGCAAGCCGGTCGATGAATGCCGCAGCGTTGGGCAGTCCGGTCACCAGATCGTGACTCGCGTCGTATGCGACTTGCGCGGCGAGCGATTCTCGTTCGGTGACATCGATCGATGTGGCGACGATGTCGTCGCCGTGCCGCACGACCCGCACCTCGAACCGTCGCGCGCCGCGTTCGACGATCCCTTCGGCGGTTGCCGCGCCGTCGATCACGGTGGCAACCAACGCGGCCTCATGCGGTGCCCGATCGGCGAGTTCGCCATCGACGTACCCGCCGATTGGGTCAGCATCGATCAACGACCGAAACGCCGCATTCGCGCCTACGACACGGGGTCGCGCTTCGTCCGAACGGACAACGAACACAGGGTGGTCGATCAGGTCGAGCGCGCGGAAGTCCAGCGACGCATCGTTTGTGCCCGCGGCTTGCCGATTGAAGAGTGCGTGATCGTCGATCGTCATCGTTTCGTCAGGTGTCGTTGCGAACGACGGCCCGTTTCTCATCGGCGATCACCGCAGCGAGTTGACCCTCTGGGAGCGGAACTGACGAGTCGTCAGGTATTCGACGCGGTGTCCGAGCCCGACCGTAGGATTCGCCGATGATCTCCTGCCCGTCATGCGGTGCGAACGCACCTGACGGAGCGCGATTCTGTCCCGAGTGCGGACAGAGCCTCATTCTTCGGCCGGACGAGCGCCGCTTGGTCACCGTGCTCATGGCCGACATCGTAGGTTTCACCAGCCTGTCCGAACGCGCTGATCCCGAGCGCGTGAAGAATTTGGTCGACCGCTGCTTCCAACGACTCGTTGCCGACGTCGTCGCGTTCGGCGGTCATCTCGACAAGATCGTTGGCGACCAGCTCGTCGCCCAGTTCGGCGCACCGGTCGCTCACGAAGACGACGCCGAGCGGGCCGTGCGCTGCGCGTTGGCGATGCAGCAGACGCTCGTGGAGTTCACGACCGAGACCGGAAGTCGTTTCGACCTGCGCATCGGTATCAATACCGGCGAAGTGCTCGTCGGCGCCATGCGGGCCGGCGGCGACGCGACCGTCATGGGCGATGTCGTCAACATCGCCAGCCGGCTGCAGACTTCGGCCCAACCTGGCCAAGTCGTCGTCGGGCCCATCACGTACGGCGCCACCCAGACCTGCGTGCGCTACGAACCCCTCGGCGCGCTCACGGTGAAGAATCGTTCCGAACCGATCGAGGCATGGATTGCGGTCGAAGCGACGCTGCCGCCCGGCCGTCGCCGTCGCAAGGTGAAACGAGCGAGCCTCGTCGGCCGACAAGCCGAAATGGGCGTGTTGCGGCACAGTTTCCGAATTGCCTTGCGCGGTCGTGCCCACCTCATCGAGGTGTACGGAGATGCCGGGGTCGGCAAGAGCCGATTGGCGACCGAGTTCGCCCACGAAGTCAAACAATCGCATGGTGCGCTCGTCGTCGGCGGACAATGCGTGCCGTACGGCGACGCCAACATCTGGGGACCGATCGCGGAGGCCATCCGCGCCGCGTGTGGCCTCGACCGCGAAACCTCGATGGTCGAACACCGCGACAAGGTCTTGGCCGCGGTCGCCTACGCGCTCGACTTGTCGATCGGTCACGCCGAGGTCGACCGCGTGGCTGATGGTTTGGCGTTCCTCACCGACGGTTTCACTCGCTCAGGCGTCGATCCCACCCGGGCAAGAGACGAAGCGTGGCGCGCGGTGGGTCGCTACTTCGAAGGCCATGCACTCCGGCGACCGGTCGTCATCGGCATTTCCGACATCCACTGGGCCGACGCCGAGCTCTGCGAAGGGCTCGAACGGCTCTTGGTGCGGTTGCGTTCCTTGCCGTTCATGCTGATGACGACCGCGCGACCTGATTTCGTCGGGGAGTGGCAGCTCGAGCCAGGCCGCCACAACCGCATCGTGTTGCATCTCGAAGGCCTCGACGGCGAAGCCGCGGCCGAGTTGGTGCGAGAGTTGCTCGGCGCCGACGTCGATCACGACGTCGTGTCGTTCCTCCTCGAGCGCAGCGGCGGCAATCCGTTCTTCGTCGAAGAGCTCGTATCGCTCGTTCTCGAGTCGGCCGGCGACGGCGAGGTCCAGTTGACGAGCGAGGTCGTACACAGCCTCCCCGCCACCTTGCACGGCCTCGTCGCCGCGCGTCTCGACACCCTCGACGTCGAAGAACGCAGCGTCCTCGAAGACTTTGCGGTCGTTGGCGCGACCGGACAGGTCGCCGACGCGCTTGCGCTCGGCCAACGCGCCGACGGCGAACGCGTGGCTCGCGCCCTCGCCGACATCGATCTCCTCGAGATCGACGACGGCGAGTTCCGGTTCAAGTCCGAACTCGTCCGCGATGTCGCCTACGGCACGCTGACCCGCGCCGAACGTGCCCGCCGCCACGGCTTGCTCGCCCAGCAACTCCAAGCCGCGGGCGGCGAGAGCAAGGAAGAAACGGGTGCGTTTCACCTCGCCGCCGCCGCAGATCTCGTTGCCGGGCTCGGATCCGTTCCCGGGGTTCCTGCGGACGTGCGCGACCGCGCGTTGCAGGCGCTGATGCGATCAGCCCAGCGCGCCGGCAATGTCGAACACCATGAACGAGCGGCACGTCTGTGGGACCGCATCCTCGATCTCGCCGCGCCCACCGACCGCGACCGCGTCTGGCCGGCGAAGCTCGGTCGAGCGCGGGCACGAGACGCATTCCGCGACCTCGATGGCGCCCGCGACGACGCGTTGTCGGTGCTCGACGAAGCCCGCACCGCCGACGACGAAGTCACCATCGGACAGGCGCTCCTCGTGCTCGGCCGCATCGAGTCCGACGCTCGCAACTACCTCGACTCCGATCAGTACTACCGCGAAGCGTTGAGCCTGGCCCGCGCAACCGGCAACGAATCCAACGCGGCCGAGGCGCTCCGCGGTCTTGGGATGACCCAGTTGTTCCAAGGCGACGACATCGAAGCCGAACGATTGTCGTCCGATGCGCTGGCCGCATTTCGCGGAGCGGGAGATCGACGGGGCGAGGCGTGGGCGTTGCAGAACCTCGCCTGGATCTCGTTCGCACGGGGTCGCACTTCGATCGCCGAGTCCCGCCTCAACGAGTCCGCAGAGGTGTTCGCCGAACTCGGCGACTGGGGCGGGGTCGGTTGGGCGCTCGGCCTGCTCGCATTCGTGCGTTACAACCAAGGCCGCCTCGACGAAGCCGAGGAACTCGCGCACCAGATCGCCAACGAGATGGACACCGGCGACCGCTGGGCGCTCGGCATGCTCGACGTGCTGCTCGCCGACATCGCGTTGTGGCGCGGCCGCGCCGAAGAGTGCGTGGAGCGCGGCCAACAGTCGATCGCCTTGTTCCGCCAGATGGGCGACCACTGGGCTGAGGTCATGGTGTCTGCCCCGGTCGTGCGCGCGCTCACCAAACTCGGGCGTTTCTCGGAGGCACAGTCGACGTTCGCGGCGATGGAACCCGCATTGCGCGCACTCGCCGACGAACAGATGCGGGGCATGGGCCCGGCCACCTACGCAGCGATGCATCTCGAGCGTGGCGATGTCGGACCGGCGCTCGAATCGCTGGGCATCGGCGGGTACGAACCCCACGGCACCATCGTCGATGCCGACCTCGCGGGACTCCACGGGTTGGCCCTCGCCCAATCCGGCGAGGTCGAAGCGGCCCGCGACCTGCTCGAGGTGGCGTTCACTGCCGCAGAAACCGACGGAGCGCGCATGAACTTGGGCGGCTTGTCGGTCATCGTTCTCGCCGCGACCGGCGAACCGGATCGTGCGCTCGCGCGCGCCCAAGAACTCGCCCACCTCCGCGCGGGAACCGCCATGGACCGCCTCTTGCTCCACTGGGGATCAGGGCTCGCGCTCGCGCAGCTCGGCGATGCACCCGCAGCGGCCGCTGCGCTCGACGAAGCGCACGGCATCGCCTTCTCGACCGACTGGCGTCTGACGCGAGGCATCGCCTCCCTCGTGCGGGCAGTCGCGTTCGAACACCTTGGTCTGCCACTCGCGCACGAGGCCCGCAACGAGGCCAGCCTGCAGTTGCACGCGCTTGGGATCGACGCACACGACTGGAACCAGCTGTTCTTGCGCGCGCTGACCCCCGATCGCGACTCGGCCAGCGCCTAAGCCTCAGCGCGCAACGCGTCGAGAACCCGATCGACCGCCAATCCGTCGTACAGGGTCGGCATCCCTGCCGGGTCGCGAGCCACGACGATTGTTCGCACCAACTCGATCGCCCACGCGTGCATGGGCTGTACATGGTGATCGGCCCCATTCGATTCTGGCTCCCAGGTCGACGCCACTCCCCCGCGTTCGATCGAGAGATGTCGATCGCCAACGCTGGTGATCGTGCCATCGCGACCCGACACCACCAATCGCGGTACTGCTGGATCGGACGCGGCATACGTCGAGTCGATGTCGATCGCCACACCCGACGGCGTGACGAGCCGCGCGAGAAGACCGTCTTCGGCCGTGCAGGCGCGTTCGTTACCGTCGACATCGGGTCGCACGACGACATCGATTCGCGTTCGACACGACTCGACCGCGAGCGGCTCGCCGAGCAGCCAATGCAGCGTGTCGACCGCGTGCGATGCCCACGCGCCGATCCAGCCACCGCCGCGATCGCGATCGAACAGCCAGCCATGCTTGCGCAGCGGTTGCGTCGAACCCGCGGTTCGGTGTGTCCAACTGATGTGTTCAATCGAGCCGATCGCGCCGTGACGGACCAGTCGGCGCAGTTCGACCCGACACGGGTCGTACCGGAACTCGAAGTTGACGAAATGCTGGCTCCCCGATGCTTCGGCCCCGGCGAGCAACGCGGCGGTTTCGCTCGCCGATGGCGTACACGGTTTGTCGCACAGCACCGCCGCGCCTGCATCGAACGCCCGCTCCACGTGTTCGGCGTGGAGAAACGGAGGCGAGTGCACCGAGACCAGGTCCGCCGCCGAGTGCGCGATCGCGCCGGCCACATCGGCTCGAGCCGACACGACGTCAACCACTTCGGCCCCAGCGGCGGCGAGCGCAGGCGCGACGACACGAGCGCCGAAGCCGGTGCCGATCACGAGTGCGCGCAACGTCATTCGGCGAGGACCTCGCCGATGTGCTCGTCGATCGGTATGTGGAACCAACCCAGCGCGACGTGCGTGATCGGCCCGAGCGACAACGCGATCACGACCGTTCCGATGCCCACGCTGCCGCCGAGGAGCCAGCCAGCGAGCAGCACCGACAGTTCGAGCACCGTTCGCACCTTCCACACGGTGAACCCGCGGGCACTCAGACCGGTCATCAGCCCATCGCGGGGACCTGGCCCGAGGGCTGCGCCGATGTACAGGCCGCCAGCGAATCCGAACGTCAGGCACGAACCCACCAAGTAGCTCGCCCGCGCTGCGCCGACGTCAGTTTCGGGGAGGATCTGCAACCACAAATCGAGGCTCGGCCCGATGACGAGCACGTTGATCACGGTGCCGAGACCGGCGCGCTGGCGCAACGGAATCCAAGCCAACATCACCGCGACGCCAACGGACATGATCACGACACCGAGCGACAGGCCCGTGCGTTCCGCAACGCCTTGGTGGAACACGTCCCACGGTGCCAAGCCCAGGTCGGCCCGGATTGACAATGCGATCCCGAGCCCGATGCCGACCATGCCCAGCACCGCGGGCGGTAGGCGACGCCGAAGGTCTGATGCGGTTGGCCGCGTGACAACCGCTGACGTATCCATTAGGCGAGTCGCTCCGCCGTGGCCGACAGGCCTCGGGTCGCGCGAGTCGCGGTCACGAGAACTGCGGCAACCACCGCGACGTTGCGGCCAGCATGTCGTCCGTCATGCGCACCATGGCGTCGTAATCGATGCTGCTCGCCAGCGGATCGAGCAACATCGCGTCGAGCACTCGTGCGCGATCGCCGCGCACCGCCGCGTCGACGATCGCTTCCTGCTCGGCCGCGATGCGCCGCGCCTGCGCCGCGAGCACCGGCGGCAGCACGGTCGCCCCCCGTCCTCGGGCGCCCGACGCATCCACCGTGACCATGCTCTCTACCACGACATCGTCGGGGAGGTCGGGAACTTGACCGGCGTTGGCGATGTTCAGCGGTAGATCACGCCGCCGATCGCGCAGGCGTGCGTCGATGACGGTGGCGACCATCTCGCCACTCGGTTGCGAAGGGATTTCGGTCGCGTCGCGAAGCTGCTCGAACTCCCGGATGTAGTGCGCGAGCCATTGGCGGCGATCGTCCATGTTGGTGAGCGCAACACCCCATCGCGCGCCCCACCCCGAAGCTTCGGTGAGAAACCCAGAGAAGAACTCGACGAGATGACGATCCCCGGCCGCGGGCCACACCCCGAATCGGTCGAAGAACTCGAGTTTGATCTGGTTGCTCTCGAGGAGCGACGCAATGGTGAATTGCCCTCCGCCGCTGACGGCTTCGTGTCCGGTGATGCCTGGGATCACGAGCGGTCGCGCGAGCGCGTCGGGATCGTCCAGCAAGGTTCGGACGCGCGCGAGACCATCATCGCCATCGATCGCGAGGTCGGTGATGAACGGCAGATGGTTCACGCCAGCCACCGACAACTGCATCGAGCGCATGTCGCAACCGAGCAACATCGCCAGCGTGTACTGGGCGATCGTCACCTCGTGACACAGTCCGATCGCGCGCACCTTCGTGTGCGCGAGCACCGCGCGAGTGAGTGTCGTCATCGGATTGGTGAGGTTGAGCAACCATGCATCAGGACATTGCTGTTCCATGTCGCGAGCGATCGACAACAACACCGGGATGTTGCGCAGTCCGCGCAGGATGCCACCCGGCCCAACCGTGTCGCCGACCGACTGGCGGATGCCGTAGCGCTCCGGTATGGCAATGTCGTGTTGCATCGAGTCGAGTGCACCGGTCGAGATGCACACGACGACGTGGTCGGCGCCTTCGAGCGCGGCGCGTTGATCGGTGGTGCCGGTTGCGGTGAGGCCGAGCTTTCGCACCGACGCGATGTGTCGCACGAGATCGACCATGTCGGGTATCGGACCGGGATCGATGTCCTCGATCACGATCTCGGCGTCGGCGAGGCTCGGCGTGTCGGCAATGTCGAGCAACAGCTTCGGTGTCCATTGATACGAACCCCCGCCGACGAACACGATGCGGGGTGCCATGGGGCGAGGCTACCGAGTGGTCATCGTCCACTCGGTTGGAATCCTCGGGGGCCGGCCGGAATCACTGACCAGTTGAAATCACGGACCAGCCGGAACCACGGGCCAGTTGGAGTCACCAGCCGGTTGCAGTCCACGGGGCCATCGCATCGATCATGTCGTTCGTGAGCGCAACGACTTGTTCGTAGGGCAGGCGCCCGGCGAGTGGGTCGGCGAGCATCGCGGCGAGCGCGAGATCGCGGTCGACGGCCAGCGCGGCGTCGACGGTGAGCTCCTGGCTCACGGCGGCTCGGCGGACGTATTCGCCGACGATGCCTGGAATCGACGTCACGTCGCGGGGCCGAATGCCCATGGCATCGACGACACCCATGCATTCGACGACGGTGCCGTCGGGCAACGAGGTCACCTGGCCTTGGTTCGGGAGGTTGACCGGCACGTCGTGGGTGGAACCACCGAACAGCCCGTCGAGGACCGTGGCGACCAATTCGCCCGACGGCATGCGGGTGACGTCGGGGGCGTCACGTTGGCGTTCATACTCGGCAACGTCGTCGTCTGCGTCGGCGCGGTGCCCCTCGATACCCCAGTGCCGAACACGCCACGGTGCGCCGTGATCAGCATCGGAATGCACGAACCCGGGCATGAACTCGACGATGTGGTGATCGTTCGCACCCGGGAGCAGACCGAAGCGACGGAGGAGTTCGAGCTTCACCGCGAGATTCGCGATGACGTCGCGTTTGGTCCAACGGTCACCCGATGAAACCTTGTGCCAATGCAAGCCATCCGGCGGCTCCATCCACAGCGGCGTGTCGGGTGGCTCGTCGGCGATCGCGCCCAGACGTCCGAGTCCTTGGTCGTCGTCGCCGATGCGGAGTTGGGTGACGATCGGAAAGTGGTTGACGCCACCGACAACGAAATCGATGTCGTGCATCCCAACATCGAACAACAACGAGAGTTGGAACTTGAGCCCGACGAGCTCGTTGCACAAGCCGACGACGCGCAGGTTCGTTTCGCGGGCGATCGTGCGCGTGAGCGCGCTCAGGGGGTTGCTGACGTTGACGAACCACGCGCCCGGGGCGTGGGCCTCGACGTCGTGGGCCATCTGACGCACCACCGGCACGCTGCGCAACGCGCGAGCGACACCCCCGGGACCGACGCTGTCGCCGATCGGTTGGTGGATGCCGTATCGCTGCGGGATCTCGATGTCGTGCCGCATGCTCTCGAGGCCACCGACCGAGAAGGCGCTGATGACGGCGTCGGCGCCGCGTAATGCCGCCGCGACGTCGGCGACCGCTTCGACGCGCATCGGAATGCTCCGGCGCTTCGCAAACTCGGAACCGAGGCTGGCCATGCGCAAGGCGGCCACATGATCGAGATCGTGCAGCACGACATGGGTGGCGTGCAACGACGGCGTGTTGCAGAAGTCGGCGAGCAACCGCGGTGACCAGTGAAAGCTCCCGCCGCCGATGATCGTGACGCGAGGTGCAGTACTGGTGGTCACGGTCACCGCAATGCGACCTCGACCTCGATCTCGACTGCCGCGCCGCGGGGCAGGGCCGCGACGCCGATGGCGCTGCGGGAGTGTCGGCCGGCTGGTCCGAAGACCTCGCTCAGCAGACGACTCGCGCCGTCGATGACCGACGGTTGCTGCACGAATCCTGGTGCGGACGTGACGAAGCCGAGCACCGACAGGACGCGGTCGACCGCGTCGATCGTGCCGAGGTTCGATCGGATCACGGCGAGCGCGTTGAGGGCGCACCAGCGAGCCGCCTCGGCTGCTTGATCGACGTCGAGGTCGGCACCGACTATGCCGGGGTGGACGAGGTTGCCGTCGTGGTCGCGTGGGAGTTGGCCGGAGGTGCGGGCGCGGCCGGCGTGGATGATGACCGCATCGAGCGGATCGTGCGGCGGAAACGGCCCCGGCAACACCAACCCCAACTCCACCAACCTCGCCTCGAACGACATCCCCCAACCTTAGGTGCGTCGATAGGGTCCGAAATTCGGACCCTATCGACGCACCTTCAAGAAGGTGGGGACGTGGGTGCCGTGCCAGCGGTGATCGCCGTCGAACACGTCGTGGACGACCGCAGCGGGACTGGCGCCGAGCGCCGCGTACACGCGCCGCAACCCCGCCACCGTCGCCACCGCAGCATCGACCGGAAACAATGGGTCGTCGGTCCCCGACTCGACGAGCAATGGCCGAGGCGCGATCAGCGACGCGATGTCGACGTGTTCGAATCGACCCAACTGCGCGGGGACCACCTGCGATCCGCACATGTTCCACGGCACCGCGTGCGCCGACCGCCAACTCGACAGATACCCCGACACAACCGCGGCGCACACACGCTCGTCGAGCGCAGCCAAGAACAACGCCATCGTCCCGCCATACGACAACCCCGCGACCGAGATGCTTTGGGCGTCGACCAGCGGATGCTCGGCGAGCACCCCTACCGCGCACTGCAGATCCCACAGGTTCTGCGCCAGCGGGCTGACGCCAGCCATCGTCGCCGCGACCAGGTTCCAATCGCAGTCGTACTTGTGGTCGTGGGGATCCCATTGCGGGTCTTGGCGCTCGCCGAAGCAACGCAGATCCGGCGCCAACACGACGTGGCCGAGCCGCACCAACTGCAGCGCGTAGTGCTCGTGCTCGGGCCCCACCAACCCGCAGATCATCTCCTTGCCCGGTCCGTGCCCGTGCACCGCGAGCACGGCCGAGCCCGCGACCCCAGCGTCGATCCGAGTCGTCGGCACCAAGAGGTAGGCCGGCACCGACATCGTCGCTTCCGTGTCGAACACGACGCGGTGGCGCACATGGTCGCCGCAATCCACGGCGGCGCCGATCTCGACATCGAGCGGCACGGGTGGCGGCGTCGGGCCGAGCGCAGCGACCAGCCGCGCCCGCACACGGTCGCGCCACGCCGCGATGTCGGCGTCGAGGTCCGGGAGTGGGTCGTCATCGACCACCGCCTGCAGATGCAGCCGCCAATACGCCCACGGCGAGAAGTTGCGGACACGAGGCGAAGTCGTCACTCGCCGCCGCCGAGCATCCCTCCGGCCTGGGCGTCGAGCCGCAGCGACGCGAACGAGTACGACGGCAGGTCGGACAACACGACACGCATCGGTTCGGTCACGGTTTCGAGCCTCACGACGTCGACAGTACCGCCGCGTCAGGCAGAATGCACCCGTGGCCACGGACGAGACGACCGAATCAGAACACGAACTGCCTTTCGAGATCGACCCCGAACACCGCCACGGATTGTTGTACGAGGCCGCCATCGAGGCCGAGGTCGAGACCGGTCGCCACGAAGAGTCCGAGGCCGAGGCACGACGCGGCGTCATCGTGCGCCTCGCGCGCATCACGGGCGGGTTCGCCGTCTTGATTCTGGGCCTGATCGCCATTCCGCTCCCCGGCCCAGGTTGGTTGATCGTCGGCGTCGGTTTGGCGATCCTCGCACGCGACTTCGTCTGGGCCGAACGAATGCTGAACATCGTTCGCAAGCGCCTCCCGCAAGACGCGGACGGCAAGATCCCGCCGAAGACGTGGGTGATGATCGGCGTGGCAACGGCCTGCACGGTTTCGGCGAGCATCTGGTGGACGATGTATCGCTGAGGTCGACACCGTCGACGACACCGTCGTCGACACCCTCGTCGACGGTTCGGTCAACGATTCCCTCGAAGGCTCAGTCGTCGTTGCGAATCGTCGCGGTACCCGATGCTCGGCTGATCGAAACGCCTCCGCCACTTGCTCCTGACAACACCACCGCGAATGTCTCGTCGCCTTCGGGTATCCATTCGCGCGCGACGTTCACCGTCACCGTCTTGCTCGTCTGCGTCGCCGAGAAGGTCAACACGCCTGACTTCGACGTGAAATCACGTGTGCCGGCGCTGCCGCTCGACGTCGCGTAATTCGCGACAACCGTGGTTCCGGCCGCCTGGTTCAACGACACCGTGAACTGAACCTTCACGACCGACCCGAAATCGCCTTCCGGTACCGCGACGTCGCCGATCGCGAGACGCAAACCGGAGCCCGAGTCGTTGTCGAGGATCGTTCCTGCGCCGGTGCCGTCGCCGAGTACGGCACCTCCGGTCGGCGTGCCGAGCGCCACCGCGAACGTTTCGTTCGGCTCGACGTCGAGATCGGCTCGCGTCACAATCGAAATCGTCTTGCTCGTCGCGCCCGGAGCGAACGACAGCGTCCCCGACTTATTGGTGAAATCGACGCCGGCGGCCGCGCTTCCACCCGACGTCGAGTACGGCACCGTGATCGTTGTCGTCGCTTTGACGTTCAACGTCACCGTGAACTTCGCGGCGCGGGTTCCGGTGTCGCCCTCGACCACCGTCACGTCTCCGATTGCCAGTGCGGGCGGTTCGGAACCGATGACCTGATCGATCCAGTCGGCATACGACGAGACGCGCGCCCAGATACCGGGGAAACCCGCCGCTGCGCACCCGTTCCCCCAACTCGTGTCACCCACCAGCACTGGTGCCGGCGTGTAGGCAACGATCGGGCCGCCCGAGTCGCCCTGACATGCGTCCTGGCCTCCGCCGACCTCGCCCGCGCACAACATGTGATCCGAGATGTACGAGGAGCCATAACTCCCGCACGCACCCGTCGGCCCGGCAAGGTCGACGATCTCCACACCGTGGAGCGAATCGGGGTACGACGATCCCGTCGTCGACGTGTTCCCCCAGCCGTAGGTCCACAGCGATTGTCCGAAGGCGGGGAACGCCGGGTTGACGTTCCAGCCGATGGTCGTCGCGCCGACGGCCGGGGCAGCAAGGCGAAGCAACGCGATATCGGCGGTGTCGTTGGTGGCGTTGTATCCGGGATTGACGGCGACGAGGTCGATGTCTCGGCGATCGCCCGCGCTGTAGTCGCTGAGATCGGTCTCGCCCCACGCGACCTCGATACTCGATGCCGCCGATCCGTCGACGCAGTGCGCGGCGGTGAGCACCCAACGCTCGGCGATGAGACTCCCGCCACAGAACTGGGCTTGGTAGGAGTCGCTCACTCCGGCCTGTAACAACGCGACGGTCCAGGGGACGGTGGCTGCGTCGACCACTCCACCGCCGATGATCTGACCACCGCCGAACGAGGCGGCCGGACTCGGCGTCTGGGACAGCGAGAGCACCGCCGCGATGATGAGAATCCGCCCGAATCGCATGTCGTTCGGCAACCTTTCAGTAGTACCGCACCGCGGCTGGAGTGTTCGCGAGGAACGAACTAATTGCTGCCCGGCGAAATGCGAGCTGCATGTCGTTGGCGGCGAAGGCAAGGGTTCGATCGCCGAGGATCTGAAACTCGGAGAATCGCTGGCCGATCACTGTCCGCGCCTCGTCCGACAACGGCTTGCGCAACTCGATCTCGAACTCGAAGTTCGAATCGAACTCGATCGGGGCGACCGTCCCGTTCCGCACGCACTCGACGGCGGCAACCGCGGCGTCGAAGACGACGCGCTGGGCACGCACCGGAGGGATGATGACACCGCCAGTGTGCGACAGTGCCCGCTTCACGATTGCGCTGCACACGCCCGGGACGAGCTTTGCGACCTCAGCGCACACCACGTCGTCACCAGCGATGAGCGCGCACGGCACACCGTGCTGGGCCGCCGCAATGATGAACATCTCGGGTTCGCCGATTGTCCGACCGTTCATCCGAACGTCGGCATAGTCGCCGTAGCTGATCGTGTGCGCGCCGATGCCGGGATAGTCCCGCACCTTCGCGTGATGGCCGACGAGGAACATCGCGTCGAACGAGTCGTCGAGCGCGGCCATCGTGGTGGCTCCCCCGCGTGGCGAGCCGCGCACGATGTCGACCTCGGGGTCGATCTCGTCGAGCAGCAAGTTGCACAGCATCTCGACGCCGTGGTTCTCCTCGACGACGAACTCGGTCGCGCCGGCGGCTCGCGCCCCGGCGACCGCAGCGTTGACGTCGGCGGTCATCCACGAACGAGCGGCTTGGTAGTCCTGGCCCGCGGCGATGACATCCTGCCAGCGGGTCACGCCGCTGATGCCCTCCATGTCGACCGACAGGTAGATGCGCACATCGCGGAGCCTGCCACATCGGCCAGCAGGGGCTCCAGGCCCCCAGGGGTGACGCCGGGGTGACGACGGGTGACGACGGGTCGACCGGTGACCCTCACCGAGTGAGGGCGCCGCCGCCGTGGGTGGGGGCCAACGGCGACAGACGCCCTCGTCCGCCACGATATGCAACCCTGGCGGGCTGCGTTCGACTCAGGCGCACGACGCGCACCGAGGCGGGACATGGCGCGCGGTCTCGGCGCTCGGAGTAGGCCTTTCTTCACGATCGGCGATCCCCCGCAGGTGACGCCGCTACCCACCGGTGATGCTTCGTGCACCTGGCCCACTCCTACGCTTCGGTCGATGAGCGATGACCGCGGCGTGGTGATCCATGAGGACGACTGTCCCGAGGAACGGTGGGACGAAGTCGGTGGGGGCGCGGTGCCGTGGCGAACGTTGCTCAGCGCCGACCGGACGCCGACCTCCGCGATGACCGTTGGCGTCGTCGACATTCCTTGCGCGTCGAGCCGAGCATCGCTCACCCTGCATCGTCACGCGCCGCCCGAGACCTACTACGTGCTCCACGGCAGCGGGTTCGTCGAGATCGACGGACAAGTCAGCGAGTTGCGCACGGGCAGCGCCGCGTTCATCCCCGGCGGGGCTTGGCACCGGGCGTGGTCCGAAACCGACGGCGGGATGCGCATGCTCTACGCGTTCGCTGTCGATTCGTTCGATGAAGTCATCTACGAGTTCGCGCCAGGCGACTGAGCGACGCCGAGCCCCGCGGCTCAGCTGTTGGCGATCGCATCGAGCCAGGCCGCCCAGTACTCCTTCCAAACCTCGACCTCGTCCGATGTACGAAGTTTCTCGTGCGTCACGGTGACGGTGACTCGCCCGTTCGGTCGGACGAACAACGTGAACAGCACCTCGCTCACCGAAGATCCCGTATCGAACGCGAGGCGCGGTGCCTTCGTCGCTGCCCGTGATCGTAAGGTCACGTCGAACTCGGGAAACAGGGAGGGGTACTCAGCCGGGTCGACGAGCATCGCGTGCAACGCGCGTGCGTCGAGATCGACCGTCCTGGCTTTCGACGCGCTGAACGTTCCGTCGAGCATCTGGTACTTGGCTCGCCGACCCGTGATGCGCTCGTAACCGACGGTCACGGTCTGCTGCCACCAGTTGTCGAGATCGAACACATCGCAGAGATACGCGGCGATCTCGGTGTGGTTCTTTCCTGTTGCCGGCCATGCGTCGAGCAGGTCGCACCATTGGTCCCAGCTACGGCCGGTGGCTTCGCGAACGACAGCGTCGGCGACCTCCGGTTCGGCGCGTCGCACGCGCGGTCCGGCGGAGACCGCAGGGCCGGGCGACAGGTCGAGGATCGCTCGGCGTGCCGCGCCGTAGCGTTCGCCGGTCTTGGCCATGCGTTCGCGAATGCGGCGCTTGAGGGTTTCTTGCTTGGTCATGTTCGGCTCCATGTCACAACGCGAACAACCGACAACCCGTGCTTGTCAGCGTCCGCGTGGGACACATCCGATCCATGCCGATGCCGAGCACTCGAGGTCCCCTGTGCCTTCCGAACTCGGCGGCACGGGTGCCGAGGAGAAGGTCTGGCGTGGCAACGACGCCACCCGGAGCCTATCGAAGTCGAAGTGGGCCCGGCAGGGATCGAACCTGCGACCCAAGGATTATGAGTCCCCCGCTCTGACCACTGAGCTACGGGCCCGACGGCATCGGGAAAGCCAGCCTAGATGTGGAGCGGGTCATCACCGTCGTGCGCCCTGTGTGACCACGCATCGGTTGCGAGACGGCGCGCTGGCGTCGCTCGGCAAGCAACGTGCCCACGGTCACAAGATTTCACAACAGGGCCGCGCGGCCCATGGGCGAACCGACGAATCTCCGTCATTGTGGGTTTCAGCGCTCCGACGGACGGAGCATTCACCTCAGGAGCCGTTCATGGACCTCGAAATCTTCCGCAGCTGGATCCACGCCAAGTTCAACCTTCGTGACGAGCGTGGTGCCAACCTCGTGGAGTACGTGCTGTTGCTGGCGTTCATCGCCATCGTCGTGTTCGTGGCCGTCAAGGTCCTCGGCAGCACCGTCTCGACGAAGTTCAGCGCAGCCGACTCGGCTCTGCAGTAATCCCTCGACTCCGCACGGAGAACGAACGATTTGGCCGCCGGGAAACCGGCGGCCATTTCGCGTTCGGAGCACTCGGATGCGCTCGGCGGATCACTACTGTTGTTGCCGCTCACTTCTTGCCGCGACGAGTGCCGCTTCGGGAGAACGCATGGCCATTGGGCACATGACCACCGACGAACGCAACGCTTTTCTCGCCGACGTCCGTGTCGGGGTGCTCGCGGTCGAGGAACCGGGGCGCGGTCCGCTCGCCCTCCCCGTCTGGTACTTCCTCGACGGTGACGACGTCGTCGTCAGCATGGACGGTTCGTCGCTCAAGGGCCGGTTGCTGCGTGCTGCAGGGCGAGCGACCTTGACAGTGCAGAGCGAAGCCCCGCCCTACAAGTACGTGAGCGTCGAGGGCCCTGTCGAGATCGGCCAACCTCGGGCGGGCGACGACGACTTCGCATTGGCGGCGCGGTACCTCGGACCAGAGTTCGGCCGGATGTACATCGACGCGAATCCGCAGACCGCCGACACGGTGCACGTTCGGCTTCGTCCCGAACACTGGCGGACGTTCGACTTCTCGAAGATGCTCGGCTGACGAGCGGCCCACACGTCGTGAACCCACCCGTCGCCGGCTGGTGCGATGCACGATTCGTCGGCGTTCGCGATGCGTTCGCGGACAACTTCGCGACTCGGGGTGAGGTCGGGGCCGCCGTCACGGTGTTGATCGACGGACTACCCGTCGTCGAACTGCACGGGGGTTGGCGCGACGAATCTCGGACGCTTCCCTGGCAGCCCGACACGTTGGTCAACTTCTATTCGGTGGGAAAGGCGATCGTCGCACTCTTGCTGCTCCGCCAGATCGATCGCGGAGCGTTCGGACTCGACGATCGCATCGCGCAGCACTGGCCGGAGTTCGCCAACGGCGGCAAGACCTCGGCGACCATCCGCCACGCGTTGTGCCATCGCGCCGGCGTTCCCGCGATCGCCGAGCGCATGACCGACGCCGACCTTTCGCACTGGGATCGGATGACGGCCGCACTCGCGGCAACGCCGGCGTGGTTCGAACCCGGTTCGCGGCACGTGTACCACACCAATACGTACGGCCATCTCGTCGGTGAACTCGTGCGGCGAGGTGCTGGGGCCTCCGTCGGTGCCGTGTGGCGAGATTTGGTCGCGCCACTCGACGCCGACCTTTGGTGCGGGCTCCCGTCCACGGTTCACGCGCGCTGCGCGGATGTGGTGTGGGCCGGCCCGCCGCGGACCGCCGACCAGAACCCACTCGACCTCGACCTCGACGACGATGCTCGTCTCGTGCTCTCGGGGTACATGAACCCGCCGGGCTACTCCTCGATGGGCATCGTGAACACTGCAGCCTGGCGAAGCGCGCACGTACCATCGACCAACGGACACGGCACCGCGACGGGGATCGCGCGTCTCTACGGCGCGTTGCTCGAACCCGGGCGGTTGTTGTCGCCGTTGCTTCTCGCCGAGGCGACGAAGACACAGTCGGAGGGCTACTGCCCGGTGCTCGACGATGACGTCGAGTTCGGCCTCGGCTTCAAGCCGTCGACACCCCGACGACCGTTCGGCCCGACACGCGCGAGTTTCGGTCACTTCGGCACCGGCGGCGCGGTCGGGTTCGCCGACCCCGACAGTGGCATTGCGTTCGGTTACGTGATGAACCATGTGATTCCGCGTTGGCAGTCGACCCGCAACCGTTCGCTCATCGCCGCTGTCTACGAGGCGCTCTGATCGGATCGATCATCCGAAGTCGAACAACTCCGACAGCAGGCTCTCGCGCTTCTTCTTCTTCGGGTAACCGTCCCGGTCCTTGCGATCATCGTCGCGGTACTTGCGATCATCGTCGCGGTCATACGCATCGGAGCGCTCGATGATCTTGTCGAGCTCGCCGCGGTCGAGCCATACGCCCCGGCATTGCGGGCAGTAGTCGATTTCGATGCCAGATCGCTCAGCAATCACAAGGGGGAGCTTGTCGATGGGGCACAGCATGGTTTTCTCCTTCGCCAACCCGTTGGTCTCTCCCCCCGCGTACGGGCGGCGATGCCGGCCGAGGACAGGGCCTCGACGCGATGACGACATCGCCAGAGCGGGATACTCCCCTTCAGGCGACGCGAGATTACCGAAACTCGATTCGCACATCTCGTCGCGAACTGTGCGCAGCCACTCCGGGGTATGGCATTGCAGCCGAGGCGGGCCGCCGACCTTGCGCCCCGGTTGATCGACCGCATCGGCGCTGGTGTTGCCGACGGGTCCGACACGACGAGATCGACGCTCGGACCGCCGGATCCCAACCGCGCGACTCCAGTGCGACGCGACTCCGGTACGGCCCGCTGCCGCACATGTTCGATGTGCGGCAGCAAGCCAAACCGGTTCGCCCTGGCTCAGAACTCCAGCGGCAGGCAAGCCAGTCGAGCGCCAGCCGCGCCGGTGATCGGATCCGTTGGCGCGGCGTGGATGACGATCGAGCGCGCTGCACCGGCCGGGATCGCGAACGGCGTCCGCGCCACGGCGACGCCGGTCGAACCCCGCACCTCGAAGTCCAGCCAGACCTCGGTCTGGGCCGAGATCCCACCGCCGTGGTTGTAGTGCGGTCCCGCTGCAGCGCCGTTGCCGGCGACGCACGGCCCGGTGTGGACGTGGGCGCCGTGGACCGCACCGGATCTGTTCAGGTTGGTGGCGACCAACACGACGGTGGTGCTGTCGTTGCCAATGACACCGACCGCGAGCCCGCGTGCGCCATCGGTGTCGTCCGTCGTTGGTGCGAGGTCACTGAGTGGTGCGCGGTTGGCGACGACGCGCACGCCTGCGGCCGCCGCCGGCTGTGCACCAGCCCAACCGATGGCGATGGTCAACGCCGTCACGCTCATCACCTTGCGAGTCAACATGGTCGTGCTCCTTCGTGTCGTGGATCATCGAAGAAGCAGACGTCGCGCGCGCGACGCGCGGGTGACAGAGGTTCGCGAAATTCGCGACGCCCGCTGTCGGGCTCTCCTGTCCGGGACGGACCGACCGATCACATCGATCGGTCGGTGGGTCAGATCGCCGCGCTCCGAGCCCAGCACGAACGGCCGGACCGCTTCGCTTCGTACATCGCGGCGTCGGCAAGGCGCAACAACTCCTCGGCGCTCGTATGCGTCGCGCCGGCGAACGCGATGCCGACACTGCCGGTCAGTCGGAGATGCTCGCCAAGCTGGAGCCATGGAGCGTCGAACGCGGCGACGACGCGGTCCGCGACTTCGAGCACCTGGGATTCATCGTCGATCTGATCGAGCAGGATCGTGAACTCGTCGCCACCGAGGCGGGCGACCGTGTCGCAACTCCGAACCGCGGCACGGAGTCGGTACGCCGTTTCGATCAACGCCGCGTCACCGACCTCGTGACCCAGGGTGTCGTTGACCAACTTGAACCCGTCGAGATCGACGAACAACAACGCGATCCGCGATCCGTCACGCCCGGCGCGTTCGCACGCCTGCGCGAGGTTGGTCGTGAGCGCTGCGCGGTTCCACAGCCCGGTCAGCGCGTCGTGACCGGCGTCCCAGATCAACTGGGCTTCGAGCAGTCGCTGTTCGGTCACGTCGTGCAAGTTCGCAACGATTCCGGGACCTGTCGCGTTCAACTTACCGGTCACGGTCATTTCCACGATCCGTTCCTCGCCGCTGCGATGCACGAAGTTCGCGTCGAACAGCACCGGGCGTCCCGGCGTGGTCGACGCGGAGGCGAACAGATCGACCACTCGCGCCGCGGTTTCACGGTTCAGCAACCTGGCGACGGGACGATCGACGCATTCACTCGGTTCGTAACCGAGCAACCCCTTGATCGCTGGGCTCACATAGCGCACCGTGCCGCCTTCATCGATCACCGCGATGACATCTGTCGCGTACTGCACCAACTCGCGGAAATGCTCCTCGCGCTCACGAACTTCGAGTTCGGCACGTTCCGCGGCCTCTGCGGTCGTGCCGAGAATCCGGCTCACCAAGACGAGACACAGCACGCCCATCGCCGACGCGAAATGGGCGAGGCGAGGTTCGAGCAGTGTGGGTGCAAGCCCCATCCACAGCGCGATTTCTCCGAGCACGATCGCGGCTGTATTCCAGACGACTGCTGGCCTCCAACTTCTCGCGCCAGCGACGCCGAGGAGTTCGGCAGCACCGAGCGCATAACCAATGGCCAGAATCGAACCCCAGCCGGTCGTATGCAGCACCGCAGCCGTCGACAACGCCGACACCGCGACCCGGCCGTGCATCCGCACCAGTGATTGCGGATCGCGCGCGAGCCACACGTTCGCCGCGAGGTTCGCCACCGATGTCCCGACGAGCAACGAGACAACGATCCAGTACGGCGTGGGTGCGAGCAACCCGACCTGTCGCAACCAGTAGAAGGCGATGACCGCCAATGGCACCGACGTGTAGACGCCAAAGAGCGCAAGTCGACTCCCGAAGCCTCCCGCCGCCCGCTCGCTTGCCACGATCGAAGAATCGGTCGGAACGCTGGAGGGCTGGAGACCTCATCTTGCGGTGCGCCGTTTGTCGCATTTGCCGCAAGAGCCGCCGATCGCGACCACGATGCTGCCGTGAAGACGCCCAGCGACGACGGCCGCTCCCCGGTCCGTTGACCTGGGGATTCGTGGCTCCGGGGGAGAGACTCGAACTCTCAACCTAGCGGTTAACAGCCGCTTGCTCTGCCGGTTGAGCTACCCCGGAATGGTACGGGTGCTGGTGGAGCGGGTGATGCGATTGGTCGGCCCCGCTTCGCAGAGAAACGTTTCGGACCGGCCCGGCAATGTAGCAGCGGGCCGATCGAGGCCTGCGACCGTATCGGCAGCTCCGGTCCGTTTCGGAGTGTTTGCGCACCACCATCGCGCCGACCTCGACGGCGCTGGCGACAAGGGCGCCCGAAATGCGTATTGGCCGGTGCCGTACTGGACACGCCGCCCCATCCGCGCGACAGTCGCCTGATCGTGGCATCGGTGATCCCCATCGTGACAGCCGAGGAGGCGTACCGCGTCGGCGCGCTCTTCGATGGCGCTCGACGGGTTGCGCACACTGCGCTGTGTGTGTTGGCCCTCGACGATGTGATCGATCTCGGTCGCGATGTCGAGGCAATGGCATTGCGCACCGGCGTTGCGATGAACAAGGTCCTGGCCGCCTCCGACGCCGGGGTCATCCCGAACGTATCGGTCACCGGAACGACCCCGACCGAGCTGCACCCGGTCGAGACGGCAACCGTCGAGCAGATCGGCAACGGCGACGTGTCGGTCGACGAGTTGATGATCGAACTTCGTCGCAATCCTGCGATCGTCACGCTTGTTGTCGGATGCATCGACGCGGGGTTGGTGCGGCGCAATGGCGCCCGAGCGATCCGCAAATGGCCCGAGCGACTCGCATGGTCGCGCCGAGTCCCTGCGACGATCGACATCGAGGATGTCGCGACGCGTCGACTGTTGCTCGCGGTGCATGGGCCCACGCTGCTGTTCGAAATCGCGCCCGAGATCCCGCTGGCGCTCGGATTTCGTCGCCGCCCGCCTGATGCCGATTGGCTCAAGATGACCGGCGGCGGTTGATCGCACCGACCGATCCAGGCACGCGCCGCACGGACTCAGCGAGTTCCGCCCGGCTCCCACAGCGACTCGGCGTAGTCGGCCTCGAGCACTTCGTCGATCACCGACGCATCGATGTTGCCCATCGACGGAATCTGATCCTTGATGACGCAGCCCAGACTCGGCAGATCCTCGCGCTCGATCCGAGTCGCCGGGTCCCACAGTTGACTCCGGCGAAACGCCTTCGCGCAATGCATGTACTGCTGCGAGACCGACACGCCGATCGCGGCTTTGGGTCGTCGGTCCTTCACCGCGCAGGCATCAAGCACGTCGGAGTCGGTCGTGATGCACGCTCGGCCGTTCACGCGAAGGGTTTCGTCGATCCCCGGCACCAAGAACAACAGGCCGATCCCCGAGCCGTGCACGATGTTGGTGATCGAGTCGAGCAGGTTGTTGCCCGACAAGTCGGGAATCGCCAAATGTTCGTCGTCGAGCACGACGACGAACCCAGCCGGGCCGCCCTTAGGGGACACGTCACCGGTGCCATCGGGTGACGACGTGCCGATCAGCACGAACGGCGCAGCCGCGATGAACGTCCGTGCGTGGTGGTCGAGTCGGTCGAGCACCTTTTGGGCCACCAACTCCGATGGCGCCCGATAGAGCTCGCGGAGGTCGGCTTCGGTCTGGATCGTGTCATGGAACATGCCGCAGCGTACGTCGCCGCCACAGACCCGCACACGACCAGAGCCGACGCTGCCCTGCACCCGGATCGTTGGCCCGGTGTAAGCGTGCGACGCGCCGTTCGTCAGGGCGTCCATGACGAACAACACTGCAAACATCGACGCCGCCCTCGCTGCCTACATCGTGGACGGGCCCGAGCGTGTCGCCGAGGTCGTGCTGACCAAACTCGCGTTGCACGACGCCATCGACCTCGGTCGCGACGTGCGCCGCGTCGGCGATGCACGCTCGGTCAAGTGGTCCACCGCACCGACGGCCCAGAACCTCGGGATGATCCCGACGGTCAGCGTGTGCGGGCCGCTGCCGGGCGACGCCACCGCCCTCGACCTCGAGGTGTACGAACTCATCGGACGAGAACCGAGCCAAACCGTTGTGCGTCTCCTCGACCGCATCCCCGCACTCGAATCGGCGCTCGCGGTAATGACCCGCGCCGCCGAGCTCGGTTTCAGCAATCCGCAGAACGACCGCCGCACGCGGGCCGGTAAGGCAGTGGTCCGAGACCTCAAGGATGCCTACCCCCTCTTCACGACCGGTTACGACGACATCGTGATGGCGTTGGCCGTGCGCGGCCCGGTCGTGATGGCGCGAGTGCGTCCCGAGATCACGACGGCGCTCACGTCGCGAGGATCCGCCAGTTCGACGCGTTCGGTCTGACGCCGGACCCGACCGGCTCGACCGGCGGTCAGTCGGCTCAGATGCCTTCGAGGTAGTCGCGCAGCTTCTGGCTGCGGGTGGGGTGCCGCAGCTTTGCGAGCGTCTTGCTTTCGATCTGCCGGATTCGTTCGCGCGTGACGTTGAAGTGGCGGCCGACCTCTTCGAGGGTCCGGATCTGGCCGTCGTCGAGACCGAATCGCATGCGAACGACCTGCTGTTCGCGCTCGTTGAGCTCGAGCAGCGCCTCTTCGATGTCTTCACGCAGGATTTTGAGGTCGGCTTCGACCGCAGGCGACTTGGTGTTCGGGTCCTCGACGAAATCGCCAAGGAAGCTGTCGTCCTCTTCGCCGACGGGGGTTTCCAACGAGACCGGCTCGAGCGCGAACCGTTGGATCTCGCGCACCTTCTCGGGTGTGAGGTCGACCTTCGCCGCGAGTTCTTCGACGGTCGGCTCGCGTCCCATCTCCTGCAGCATCTGTCGTTGGATGCGCAGCACCTTGTTCATCGTCTCGACCATGTGCACCGGAATGCTGATGGTACGGGCTTGGTCAGCGATGGCACGCGTGATCGCCTGGCGA
>SXGT01827052.1_pt1 | contig 27482 bp, 17 predicted proteins | sample 3176221 | NCBI WGS metagenome assembly SXGT01 (sample SAMN11356862, study PRJNA531348) | freshwater metagenome | isolation source: freshwater sample F1-120 | place: China: Fuxian Lake, Yuxi | collected 2017-12-25
GCTGACGTGCTCGACCTGGGACAAGGTGAGCAAGGAAGCAGATGGCGGTGGCGCCGCGCTCCATTTCTGCGACGGCATCGACAATGACTGCGACGGCACGGTCGACGGCCACAGCGTGGGCATCTCGATGACGACGTGCTTCCAGGACGGCGAATGCGCCAAGCACCTCGTGGACGGCGCCATCAACGCGGTCTGTAGCGAGAAGACCTGGGTGTGCGGCTACCAGTTCGAGTCGTTCAAGTCCAACGTCAAGTCGCCCGAGGGCGCCTGGAAGGAGACGGTCTGCGACGGCCTCGACAATGACTGCGACGCGAAGGTCGACGACGACCTCGTATGGACCAACCCGGAGACGCAGCAGCAGATCTCGTTTGGGAAGCCCTGCACGGCCATTGGCGGGTGCGGTCAGAAGCAAGTGAAAAACGCAGTGCAGGGATTGGTCGAGTGCTCGGAGAAGTCCGCGGGTCTCGCGACGTGCAGCACCATGCCGGACGGCGGTCAGTCGCTGGCCGTGCAAGAGATCTGCAACGGCGTCGACGACGACTGCGACGGCACCGTCGACAACAAGGACGCGTTGACCTGGACCGATCCGGTGACCAAGATCGCCATCCCGCGCGAGGGTGACTGCGACGGCACTGGCGAGTGCGGCACCGGCAAGGTCATCTGCGCCGACGACGGGATGACGGCGACGTGCTCGACGAACCCGAACAGCCCGCACAAGAACGCGAGCGTGGGCACGGCCGAGGCGACCGAGTATCAGCTGAAGGGTCCCAAGGTGGAGCTGTGCAACCACAAGGACGACGACTGCAATGGGGTCATCGATGACACCGCGGCAATCAAGCTCGATGGCGTGATCGACCTCGGAATGGCGTGCAACGGGGTCGGCGAGTGCGGCAGTGGCGAGGTGGTCTGCTCTGCGGATGGCTCCTTCAAAGCCACGTGCTCGACGGACGCGAATTCAGAGTACAAGAGCTTCCCGGTCGACTCGACGGAGTACAAGCAGTGGCAGGCGAGCGGCCCGAAGGAGGAGATCTGCGACTTCAAGGACAACGACTGCGACGGTGCGACCGACGAGGCGCTAACATGGCTCGAGCCGTCCTCTGGCGCCAAGGTGGCTCTGGGTAACCCGTGCGTCGGAATCGGCGAATGCGCAAAGCTGGCGGGCGTCTTGACCAAGGGAGTTGTCGAGTGCACGAAGGGCACGGGCCTGACGACCTGCTCAACCAACAGTGACGGGAGCCAGCCACGCTCGAAGCCCGAGGCCTGCGACGGCCTCGACAACGACTGCGACGGCACGACGGACGAGGGTCTGGCGTGGCATGATCCGGAGTCGAACCTGGACATCGCGCTCGGGATGCCATGTAACGGCATCGGCGCGTGCGGTGTCGGTGGCGATGGCGTCGTGGAGTGCAACCTGGCCACGAAGAAGGTGACGTGCTCGACCAACGTAGATGGCAGCCAGCCAAAGGCGAGTCAGGAGGTCTGCAATGGCGCAGACGACGACTGTGACACCGAGGTCGACGAGGGGCTCTCGGCGGCCACTCCCGGCGTCACCTGCAAGCTCGTTGGCGTGTGCTCGCCCCAGAATGTGGCGGCGTCGTGCGTCGGCGGCAATTGGCACTGCGACTACGGCAGCGTGGCGGCCTACGAGAGCACCGAGACAACCTGTGACGGCCTCGACAACGATTGTGACAAGGCGGTGGACGAGCCTGCGGATCTCAAGAAGTCGATAACCTGTACTCAGAACGGCGTCTGCGCCGGCCTGTCGCCAACTTGCGACGGGAGCCTCGGTTGGCGGTGTCACCCGGAGTCCATCATGGACTACGCGGATGTCGAGGGCAGCGGCAGCCACTGCGACGGCAAGGACAACGACTGTGACACCCTGACAGACGAGGTTTACGCTGCGGCTGAGACGCAGAGCGGCGCCAAGCAGGTCGCGCTGTCGATCGGCTGCACGCGCGGCAACACGCCGTGCCTCGAGACCGGCATCGTGAAGTGCGCATCCGACAGGAGCAAGGCCGAGTGCTCGGTGGCCGGGAAGGCCATGGGCACGTCGTGCACCGATGGCAAGGCGACGACATTCCAGGACAAGTGCACAGGCGGCGACGATTCCACGTGTGTGGGCACGACCTACGTCTGCTCCGACGATGGCCTCACGTGCACGACGACGAAGTACGATGGGGCGGGCGGGTGTCTGCACGTCACCAACGTCGGCTTCTGCGCGATCCAGGGTCAGTGTGTGGCCGATCAGACACAGAACCCGTCTTCGACCTGCCAGTTCTGCGACGCGGCGAAGAACGCGGCCGTTTGGACGAACCGAACAACGGGAAGTGCGTGCAGCGACGGCGCGGCTTGCACTTCCGACGACAAGTGCGACGCGAACGGTGCCTGTAAGGGCCTTGGAATCGATTGCGACGACGGGAAGAACTGCACCACTGACGAATGCAATGGCTCCCTGTGCTCGCCAAAGACCGTCATGGCAGGGAGCTGCTTCATCGGTGGCGAGTGCTACAACGCCATGCAGCAGCATCCGACGAGTCCATGCCAGATCTGCGACCCGAACAAGTCACTGTCGAGCTGGACGAATAAGCCCAACGACGCCCCCTGCTCTGACAACAACAAGTGCACTCTGACCGACTCGTGTCAGGGTGGATCCTGCGTCGGAAAGAACACGAACGCATGCGATGACGGCAATTCGTGTACGACTGACACCTGTACGACTACGTCAGACGCCGCGCCGGGCGATGGCTGCGTTCACACTCCGCTGAACTCCGGGGCGTGCGCCGACGATGGCCTGACGTGCACGTCGGACACGTGCAAGGCGGGGAGCTGCGCGCACGACGTACAGGCTGGGAACTGTCGCATCGAGTCGACCTGCTATTCGAACGGCTCACTCAATCCGTTGAACGACTGCCAGGCCTGCGATGCGGCCAAGTCGACGACGGCCTGGACTGCGCGGGCGGCTCAGACGCTGTGCGATGATGGCGACGTGTGTACAAAGACAGACAAATGCAACGGCAGCGGAACGTGCGTCGGGGTCGTCGTGACGAGCGCCGACTGCACGGACGGCAACGGCTGCACGGTCGATGTCTGTGTAAACAACATCGGATGCACGCACTCCAACGTGATCGACGGCGCCGCGTGTGTGTCCGATGGTGTTGATTGCACGATCGACCAATGCAAGGCCGGGACGTGCAATCACGGGTCCATCATCGTATCGTCGTGCTACATCGATCATGGGACCGGGACCAAGTCGTGCGTGGCGCTGGGCGCGAGCGATCCGACGAATCAGTGCAAGTCATGTCAGCCTGCGACGGATCAGACGAAATACCTGAACCGTGGATCGACCGAGGCGTGCGACGACAACAACGGCTGCACCCAGGGCGAGAAGTGCAACGGCTCGGGGGCCTGCGCCGGGGGATCGCCTCCGGATTGCTCATCCTTCAATGACGACTGCAACAATGGGAAGTGCAGCTCGACGGGTGCGGCGACTTACAACTGCATCAAGGACAAGAAGATCGACAATACGCCTTGTACGAGCGACGGAAAGGCGTGCACGACCGACGTGTGCAAGACGGGTCAATGTACCCACTCGGTAACCGTCGGCTGCCTGATTCAGGGGTCGTGCATTGCTGAGAACACGCTCGATCCGACGAGCGCGGGATGCCGCGTGTGCAAGAATTCTGTCAATGTCACAGCCTACTCGTCGGTATCGAAAGGCGCGGCATGTACCGACGACGGGATCACGTGTACGTCTGATACGTGCAACGACCAAGGCGCGTGCAAACACGACCTTCTGCCCGGCAGGTGCCGCATCAGCGGCGAGTGCTACAACGAGGGCGCGCTCAATCCGCTGCAGTCGTGCCAGTCGTGTCAATCGGCGAGCAAGCCGACGGACTGGAGCAACCTGCCGCTAGACACGAGCTGCGCCGCGGACTCCTTCAGCTGCACCGACGACAAGTGTGACAACGCGGGTCAGTGCAAGCATCCTGTGAAGGGTGGGTCCTGCTTGATACTCGGGACCTGCTACGCGGACGGAGCGACCAACCTCGACAACAGCTGCCAGGGGTGCTTTGCATCAAACTCAGGCAGCGTCTGGTCGAACAAGGCGGTGGACACCGCGTGCACCGATGACGGAAACCAGTGTACGCTCGACAAGTGCGATGCCGGCGGGGTCTGTCAGCACCCGTATGCTCCAGTGTCCACGGTGTGCTTCGGCGATTCGAATCCGTGCACCGATGACCACTGCAACGGCAGCGGCGCCTGCATCACGCCGCTGTTGCCAGAGAACACGCCGTGCGACGATGATAGCTACCCCTGCACTGCGCAGAGCTGCGGTGTCGCGGGTGTCTGTGAAACGGTGGTGTCGGCAGGGATGTGCCTCGTCGCAGGCACGTGCTACAACAGTGGCGCACCTAATCCAGCGAAAGCCTGTCAGGTCTGCGAGGGCACGACCCAGGTCTACGCTGCGGGGCAGACCAGCTGGAGCCCTCCGGGGTGCACCGTTCTGGAGGACTTCGCGAGCGATGCCGGCGGCGGAAATCTCGGAGCGACAGCAGAGGGTCAGGTGTGGAATGCGTTCCCGAGCGGTTGGTGGTCCGTGAACGGCGATAATGACGCCGTCGTGACAGTTTCGCACGGCGGCGCACGCTCTGCGGCCGTATCTGTGGGGGTGAAGTCCACGTTTAGTGTCCGTATGCGCTTCAAGATCGACAAGGAGATGCGAATCGGGCTTGGCGTCAACTCGAAAGGCGGCACCCTTTACGACGCAGTCAAAACAGGTCTCTATGTCCGGACCGAGGGCCAGAACCAGTCTTGCTTTCTGGGAAACCAGACGAGCGACCTGCAGACCAACAAGGATCTTGGTGCCATCACCCCGAATACCTGGTATTTCCTCCGTCTCCACTACGATGGCAGCGTCCTGAGCAGCACGCTGTGGAAGCCGGGTGACACGGAGCCGCCCTCTCAATGTCAGCGGTCGGTCGTGCCGCCGACTGCGGACGGCGGCTACATGGGCATCTTCTTCGACAACAACTACTCCGGCGCCGGAGATGGCAATGCCTCTGTCGACGAGGTAATTCTCGACGACCTATGAGCGCTTGCGCGCCTGGTGGGGTCCAGCAGCCACCGGTCGCCAGCGGCAAGTACGTCGTGCGGACGTGATCCGAAGCCCCTCTGCCTACTTCTTCGTGACCAGGATCTGTCGCTTGACGATGCGCTTCTTCTTGCGCAGGGCCTCCGGGTCGTTCATCACGAGGATGGCCGAGAAGTCGGCCTCCGTGTAGCCAGGCCCGGCAGCGACGACAAAACAGGGTCCGACGTTCTTGTCGTCCTTCTCGTTGAAGATGACGAAGCGCTTGCCTTCATACACGCGGCGGAAATACGCGGCGATCTCCTCGACCGACGCGGACGTGTCATAGCGCACCATGGCGTCGGCGGTGAAGGTGAGCTCCGCGCCGGGGAAGACAGCGGCTCCGAAGGTGCCAAAGACGGGCTTGGGAGGGAGCGCCATGGCTACGGATCGAGGCGCACTCGTGTCTCGGGGCCCTGCCCTTCGAGGTAGTAGTAGCCGATGCCCGGATAGGCCTGCACGACGCGACCACCGGTGATGGGGCCGAGCTTCCAGCGGGGATCGAAGCGGAGCACGAACGTGGTCGGCTGCACGCTGCCGGTTTGAAGGCGTACGCGGATGGTCTTGCCGCCCCCGGGCTCGTCCTCGAGGCTGGTGTGGAACGCACCACTGCGGAAGTTCACGAGCGCGTGGTAGGCGTCGCGCGCGGTGACGCTCTTGAGCCACGGCCAGCTCGTGCGCACCTTGGTCAGCATCTGGCGCGCCGCGACCATGAGCTGCTTCCAGCCCATGCCGCCGTTGCGGTCGGGATCATAGACGTCGTCCGGATGGACGAAGTGGGACCACGCTCCGGTGAGCATGATGCCGTCGACGGCGGACTGCGTGTTGTGCGGGCCGAAATAGAACTCGCTGGCGGTGCGCGGGAAGTCCATGAAGTGATCGACGTCGGGGTCGGTGTCCCACTCGCCGCCCTCGATGTCGCCCTCGTCGAGGTACTGTGCCGACATCACACGAATCTCGGGGAACGCGATGCGGACGGCCTCCTTGCCGGCGCGGTGGATGTGGTTGTTGGGCGCGATGTAGGTAAACGGCAGGTTGCCCGCGCCGAAGAGGCGGGTCCACGCGTCGCGACCGACGCGCAGGGCCTCGACCATGCGATCGCGCGACGGCCACCCCTTGGAGGTGTAGCCACGGTCGTGGATGAGCGATTGATGGTTGTAGCCGTGGAGGGCGATCTCGTGCCCGAGACGCACGGCCTCGGCCGCCATCCAGGTCGGGACGCCCTTGGCCGAAGGCTGATCGAACGGGGAGGTGGCAAAAGGCGGCTCAGTCTTGTCGTCGTAGCTGAAGACGAGCCCGAACGTGTAGCGCAGGTCAAAATCGCGCGCCAAGGTCATGAGGTCGGGCCAGAAGACCGTCTTGTAGAAGTCGGTGTCCGACAGCCCGAACTCGGCGTCGATGGGCGGCTTCTTGACGTCCCACATGGGCTGCGGGCAGTCATCGACGTACATCACGGTCGTGGCCAGCACGGGGGCGGCACCGACCGGCAGCGCCTGGAGGATCATGTGCAGGACGGTCCCACGCCACTCCTTCTGGGTGACGATGGTGTCGTTCCGAAACAACACGTTGCCCTTGCCATGGCGGTGGCGCCACAGCACGGGCGGACCGCGCCACTCGGGTCGCTTCGGGTCGGCGCCGACGGCGAGGACCTGTGCGTCGGCCACGAGCTCGACCGCGTTGGGATCGGAGGCGTAGGACGACCCACCGACGATGAGCCCCGTCAGGCCCGGAAAGAAGTCCGCCTCGTACTTGAGGCCGCGCACGCGCGTCGCGGTGTTGCCCCACTTCTTGATTCCTAGCATCGTCTGCCATTCGCGGCGGTAGGTCGGGAACAGCGAGACGAGGCCCGTGCCGCGCTCACGGACGGTGCGCTCGAGATCCTGAAGCGTCTTGCCGCGCAGCAGCAGCGGCGAGGCATCGGAGCCCAGAACGACGGCGCCGTAGCTGCCGATCTCGCGCGCGGACAGCCGGGGCAGATCCTGAAGGTGGACGAAGTCGGCGTCCAGGCGACCGTAGCGGGCGACCCAGATGAGGTTCGACTCCATGCGGTGCCCTGTCGGGGTCTCGCGGTCCAGCACGAACAGGACCCGCAGTGACTGTCTGCTCTCGCCGAGCTGGAACAGCGCCAGCTCGAGGAACGCGCGCGTATCGACGTACTCCTTGCCCTTCGGATCGAGCCAGTAGCGTTCGAGTGCCATGCCTCCGCGCGGCGAGGTGAAGACCACCGCGGATTGGCCGTCCTGCACGTCCTTGCGGTCGACGACGACATGCGGCGTGACGTCGTCGGCCAGCTTGCGGAAAAGGAGGTAGTGACGCGACGTCTCGAGTGTGATGGGCGCGTCGGCGCGAAGCACGCCGCCCTTCTGGTCGTCGCGGCGCGTGAGCGCGAGCTTGGAGGGGTCGTCGGTCCACTGGCCGAGGTAGATGACGCCGAGGTGGCGGAAGATGCGGTTTACGTCGTCTGTGTCGAGCCAGCGTTGGTCGGTGGACTCGCGGTAAGCACCGAAGTGGCCGAGGATGACAAGACGGCGTCCGGCGTGCAGCTCGCGATCGAGCCAGCTGACGAAGGCGCGTGCCTGGACCATCTCCGGATCCGAGAAGACGGTGACGATGCCACGGTAGTCGGCCATGGCGTTCGCATCGGGCAGCGGCTCGGCGACGTCGCGAATGGTGTACGGCAGCTTGAGCGCGCCCAGGACGCGCCCGACGCGCTGCTCGGCCATGGCCTTTCCGCCAGCACCGGGGTCTTTGCCGTCGTAGAGGACCAGGACCCGGTCTGCGGGCTTGAGGTAGCGTACCGGCGGTGGACGACGCGCGCCGGCCACGGCGGCAACGAGCACGAACGTCAGGGCGAGGACGCGAAGCAGAACCAGCGGACGAAGCGGTGTCTTTGGCACGGCGGAACTTTAGCCCAGGTCGGCAGGCCTGTCATCCGACCCCGTCGTCCCGGATGACAGGGCCAGACTCGCGCACGAGCCGAGGGCGGAGCGTGAGCACGAGCGCAGGCAACATGAGAACGTCGCACAGCAGCGCAAAGGCGATGGAGAGCGCGGAGAGCAGCCCGAAGTAGACGATGCTCTTGATACTCGCGACGGTGAGCACCAGGAAACCGAGAAAGAAGACGACGCTCGTCATGACGATCGCGGCACCCGTCTCGCGTCCGGCGTAGGCGGTCGCGCCCTCGAGAGTCTCACCGCGCTCCAGCGCTTCGCGGAGGGCGTGGAGGTAATGGATCGTGTCGTCGACCACGATGCCCATGAGGATCGCGGCGATGGTCACGGTCGCGACGTCGAGGCGGATGCCGGCGTAGCCCATGAGGCCGAGCACCGCGACGAGCGGTAGCAGATTGGAGGGGACGGCCAAGGCGGTCAGCCGCACGGAGCGGAACAGCAGCCCAATCAGCAGGAAGACGACGACGAAGCTCGCGCCGAAGCTGTCGACCTGGCTGTCGACGACGTAGCCCATCATGGTGACGTAGAGCGGGAGGTAGCCCGAGGGTGCAATGACCACGTCCGACGGCACGTGGCGCTTGGCGAGCGCGGTCAGGCGAGTGATGAGCTCGGCGTAGCCCTTGGCCGAGAGCGCCTTGACGGCGAGCGTGACGCGTGCGGTGCGCAGATCGGCGTCGGCCAGGTCGCGCAGCTGCTGACCCGGGGCCGACTTGTAGGACTCCACGCACTGCGCGAGCTTCTGCTCGTCGTCGGGGACCTGGAACTGGGTCGCGTCGCCGCTCATGACCTGGTCCACGCGGGCGATGACGTCGGCCAGGCTGAAGGCGTCGCCGACGTCGGGATCGCGCGCTGCCTCGGCCTGAAACGCGGCCAGTCCACGCAAGAGCTCGGGGCGTGTGGCGAGCGCCTCAGCTTTGGGGGCCGCGAACGTGAGCTCGAGCGGGGTGAACGGCCCCGCGTCGCGCTCGAGCCGCTCGGTGGCCTCGCGGACCGGGTGGCTGGGGGGCAGGAAACCGAGACTGTAGGTGTCGACCTCGAGCCGAGTGACGCCGTACGCCATGGCCAGCAAAAGCAGCAGTGTGACGCCGAGGATGGCCAGCTTGCGCTCCGACGAGAAGCGCGCCGCCGACGCCGCGACCCGCGCGATGAAGCGGCTCGTGCGGCCATCGGTGCGACCCGCCTGAAACCGGGGCGAGCCGAAGGCGAAGGCGCAGTAGCCGATCGTACAGATGAAGGCGAACGAGAGGCCCGCGGCGGCGAGCACGCCGAAGTCGCGAATGACCGCCATCTTGGCCGTCACCAGCGCGCCGAAGCCGACCACGGTCGTAATCGAGGTGGTGAAGCACGGCCCGATGAGGCGGGCGAGCACCTTCTCGGGCGACTCGTCGGGGTGGCCCGCCCGGTGGCGCAAGAAATGGATGCACTCGGCCACGCCCAGAAACAGGATGAGAACGGGCAAGGTCATGGTGACCATGTTGTCGTTCTTGCCGAGGAGCCCCGCGAGGCCGCGCGTCATGAGCGCGGCGGAGGCCACGACCGCGATGGCAAGCAGGACCGCGCCCCACGAGCGCAGGAGCACCCAGAGCAAGGCGAAGATCACGAGGAACGCGAGCCCCATGAGCAGGTTGCCCTCGGTCTGCGACAGCCGGTTGAGCGCGTCGTAGATGACGCCGATACCGACGACGTCGACGCTCAGGTCTCCGAGCGTGGCGCGATTGGCCACGTGGATGGCGTCCAAGATGGCGGGGCGGCGCGCGTCGATCTCACCCAGGCGCGCCATCTGAACGTAGAGCAGCGCGATGGTGCCGTTGGCCTTGACGAGACGGTGTGCCAGAACGCGGTCGGATTCGATGGCCTGACGCACCGCGACGGCCTGCGGCGCGTCGACGGGCCCGGTCATGGCCGGTCGCGCATCGAGCGCGTCACCCGGGGCAGACAGGACCCGAGCCGTCGGGACGCCAAGCACCTGGTGAACGCCGTCTATTTTGGAGATTGCGGTCGCTGCCGCGTGCAGTCGGTTCAACGTGTCGGCGCGCCAGATCCCGGCCGGGTCGGTGACCGCGACGACGGCGACCTCATCATTGCCGAACGTCTGCTGAAACGCGCGATAGGAGGCGAGCGCCGGATCGTCGGCGACAAACCACACATCGACGGAGTTGTCGACGCCCACCCGCGGCGCGAAGGCCCCGAGGCCGAGGGTCGCCGCGAGGAGCGCGCCCAGCACGGCACGGCGGTGTCGGAGGAGGAAGACGGCGAGGCGTTCGGACACGCCTCATGGTGGCACGAGCGCGCGGAGACTTCGAGTGCGTCAACCGACGCGAGCGCGTTTCTCGGTCACGAGGCGCTCGAGCACCGAGCGCGCCTCTGAGGACAGGTCCTCGCGTGCGGTGAGAGTCTGCAGCACCGCCAGCTCCGCCGTCTCGCGCGTCCGGAGGCTCGTGACGAGGTCCTGGAACGTGTTGGCCAGCTCCGGGAACTCGTCCCCCTTGCGGAAGCCGCGAATCCGGGCGTAGCGACCGTCTCGGACCTGGTCCATGAAGCGCCCCAGCGCATAGATGGGGCCCGCGACGCGGTGGGTCAGCACGATCCCGAGCGACGCCAAGGCGGTGACCATGGCGACACCCAGGATGAGGAGCACCCACAGCACCCGCGCGTCGCCTTCGGCGTAGAGCGTGCCCATGAGCGCGACCTCCTCGGCGCCATAGCCCATGCGCGCGAGGCCATCGAGCAGCCGCTCGTTCATGTGCTGGTCGTACCAGTAGATGTAGCCGCCCAGCGAGGCGAAGATCGCGAGGGCGACGCCGACCATACGGCCCACCCAGCGAGACTGAAAGCGCTTCTTGATCACGAAGTTGCGGATCGAGCGGCGCTCTCGGCCCTTGTCGGGGGCCATGGCCAGGGTTGCGGTTGCGGTGCTCACGGAGACCTCCCAGGGTGTGACTCGACGGAGATGACGCGTTGCGAGGGGCTCATGGGGCCTTGCCTCGCACGCCGAGGAACGCGACGACTTGACCCACGCCGCTGCGAACGGCCTGTGCCAGCGCGTCGTCAGCGGTCGCCTTGCTCGAACCAACGACACGCCACTCCTTCAAGACGAGGCCGAGCGCCGAGATGGTCAGCTCGAGTCGAAGGACGGTTCGTGCAGTCGAGAGGGTCATGACCTCACCTCGTAGCGCGAGGGCCACCGGTCGCGCGCCGTTCTTGCGCGGGGCGGCGTCGTCGAAGTCGTGGCTCTCGCCGACGTCGATGCCGTCACGGCCGAGCAGGGACTCCGAGGCGAGCGCGGTGAACCGCCGCAAGAGCATGACGTCGGCGTCGCCTGCGCCGCGGACATCCAACGCAAACCGACGGCCCGCCGAGCGCTCGGGGTCGCTGACGAAGCCGGAGATGATCTTGTCGAGTGAGCGGCGCGCGGCGTCGGCCACGATGCGGTCCTCGCCACGCACGGCACCCACGAGATCGTCGACCGCCTCGATGGCGCCGAGCCGGCCGAGCGCCAGGCTCGCCGCGACGCGCACGGTGGGGTGGCGGTCGCTGAGCGCCTTCTTCAGCGCCGGCAGGACCCGCTGGACGTGCTCTTTCCGCGTCCCGAGGGCCAGCGCCGTCTGGGCGCGCAGGTTCGGGAGCGGCGAGCCGAGGAGGAGGATGGCCGAGTCGATGTCGTCGGCGCGCACCGAAGACACCGACACGGCCACGATTCCCACAGCGGAGATGAGCAATGCGATGCGTTGTTGAGCTGCGCGTCTCACACTCCGAGCATCGGGAGGGCGCGCGCAGCCTTAAGGGCTTTCGTCGCGCAGGCGCGAACGCGTCCGGCGCCAGAGCGCGACGAGCCCGAGAAGTCCGAGGAGCCAGGGGAGTCCGGCCGAAGTCCAGCCGCGGGAGGCGGGCCCATCGGAGGACTGGCAGCCCTTGTCTTGGGGTGGGCAGGCGCCGCAGTCCTTGGCACACGTCGCGCAGCTCTCGTCGGCGCCACAGGTGCCATCGCCGCAGCCGGACAGCCGCACGCGGACCTCGAAGGCATTGGGCAAGAACGCCGTCTGACCATCGACGTTGGCCAGGACGAGGCCGTAGCGCCCCGCGTCGAGCCCTTTGGGGACGAGGGCGGTGACCAGGGTCGAGCCGGTCACCTGGAGGCCGCCGAGCGCGGTGCCGCCGAGTCGCGCGACGAGCCCGGGTGCAAAGCCGGTCCCAACGATGGAGACCTCGGTCGGCTGATCGTTGAAGCCGGAGTCGGGGGTCATCGCAGCGGCCGCGAGCGCGCCCGAAGCGCCAGGAGTGCCCGCCACGCATTTGCCTGAGACGCAGCTCGCCGAGACCGAGCACGTCCCGCAGGTGCCGCCGCAGCCGTCGTCGCCGCAGTCCTTGCCCGTACACACGACGATGCAGCCCGCGGCCCCGCACTGGCCGTTGGTACACGTCAGCCCCTTGGTGCACTGGCCGCACGAGCCGCCACACTTGTCGTCCCCGCACGCCTTCCCGGCGCAGACCGGGATGCACGTCACGTCCGCGCAGTGGCCGCTCACGCATGACTGCGTGCCGCCGCAGACGCCGCACACGCCGCCGCAGAGGTCGTCGCCGCACTGCTTCCCGACGCACTGCGGGTTGCACCCGCCGTTGACGCACGCCCCGCCTTGGCAGACCTGGCCGCCGCCACATTGGCCACAGACGCTGCCGCAGCCGTCGGACCCGCAGACCTTGCCGGCGCACTGGGGCGTGCAGGTCGTCGTGGGCTCACCGCTCACCTCGGCCAGGACGCGGAGCATGATGTCACCCTTGACGCCGACGTTCTCTGCGAAGAACCACGACTGAGAGCCCGAGCAGGCGCCGAGCGGCGCGGTGAGGTGCATGACGTTGGCGCCAGACGTCACGGCCGAGTCGAACAGCACGGCGACGGGCTGGCAGCCACAGAGATCGGCGGCCAGCTCCTTGGCGCACTTCGGGGTGCCCCAGGGGGAGTCGAGCGTGGCGGAGGGCTCCGTGAACCGGACGACGACGCGAAACACGCCGCCCGTGACGAGAGGCGGGTGACCGGCGGCGTCGTCCCAGTCGAAGCCGAGCTCGAGCGCGACGTTGCCCTTGAGGTCCACGCCGAAGGCGCCCGCGTCTTGATTGAAGATGTCGGTGGTGCTGATGGACCAGATCGGCTTGCTGGAGGCCGGCGTGGCGGCGGCCTGCTCGTCGAAGTACACCTCGATCGTCCCTTTGGTCTTCAGCGTGGCGTCGCCCGGCGGCGCGCCCAGGAAGAGCTGGATCCCGAGGATCTTGACCGGGTAGTCGTTCAGGCCCGGCTTGACCAGGATGCCGAACGCCTCGCCCTGCACGAAGCCCGGCTCCGCCTTGGCCGACTTGAGCTGGTCGGCGGTGGACACCGCATCATCGGGGTACTGGTCGTTCTTGTAGAGCTTCTTGTACGTCGCCGTGGCGGGGTGGCACCAGAGGCAGGCGACGGCGAGCGCGAGGAAGGTCCGCATGTGGCTACGGTATCCAATCGGGGCGCCGCCGGCCAGCCTCAGGCTTCCGTGAGACGCGCGCATCGTCTACGGTGAGGGCGTGGGTGTGGACACCAGCGAGCTCCGCCTAGCTCTCAATGGCGTCATCGAGGCCGACTGCCAGACGCTCGGCGCGATGCTCCGGGACGGCAGCGTGCCCAAGGAGCGGCGCGCAGAGCTGCGGGCGCTGCTTGCCCGGGCCTTCGGGGCCCTCGCGGCCGAGGCAGACGCCGCACCGGAGCTGCTGGAGCTGCGCACGCTGGCGCAACTCACCGACCGCGCGCTCGCGCAGGTGCGCCGGGAACGCGCGCCCAGCGGGGGGCTGTGGCAGCCGATCGGCCTGCGGTGGTTTCACCGTCCGCCGGTGCGCGTTCGCGACGCCGTGCGCCACGACTGGCTGCGGGTGCTGGAACACCGCTGGCTGTCGCAGGAGGCGAGGCTCAGCGCCGTCGTGGAGTGGTTCTGGAGCCGGTGCACGCCGAACGAGAGCCGGGTCAAGCCCATCACCGAGGACGAGCGTGCCGCGAAGGCCGCGCTGGAGAAGTTCGGGGAGATCGACCGCGAGCTCGTGTTCGGCCGAAAGAGGCGCCCGCCCTCGGCCAGTTAGCTAGTACGGCCCGCCAACCGCGGCGCTCGGGGCCTCCGTCATCAACCGCAGCACACGAAAGCCGTACTCGACGTTCTTGACATCGGTCTTCTGCAGCGACACGGCGAGGAAGTAGGTCTCGCCGTCGCCCTTGAAGCGCAGGAAGCCGCGGCGAAAGTCGATGGGCTGCGGCGTGCGCGTCCCGCCGTCGCCTCGGGGCGGGAAGGCGCGCTCGTTGCTGCCGTTCGTGTCGGTCAGGACGAACTGGATCTGATCCTGGAGCTTGGGATCGACGAGGATCTCGATGGTCCGGTGCGCCGGATCGGTCACCGGGATGGCGAACACGTCCTGATCGGCGCCGCTCTCGACGACGCCCCGCGCCTCCTGACCAACGTCCAGCGCCGTACCCCGAGCGCGATCGTCATCGGGCTCGACGGCCAGCCGTGGCCGCGCCGGACGGATGTCGCACATCAGGCGGTAGGGCCCACGTAGCTCGCCACGGCGCGCGTGCTCGACGGCAACGACATAGACACGGGCTGGCGTGACGGGCTCCTCGTAGGCCGTGCGGAGCAGCCCCTCGCGCCCTTCGTCGGCAAACACGGCGACCATGTCGTCGCCGACACCGCGATAGAGCGTAATCCGCGGCACGAGGCCGGTCTCGGACTCCACGCGCACCTCGAAGCGCCGCTCCGAATCGGGGCCGGTCCGCTCGATCCGGAAGTAGTCGATATCCTTCGGGCCATCGAGGTAGCCCGCGACCGACTCGCTCGGACGAAACGCATTCGCGGCCGGCCAGGTGTCGTTGGGCTCGACCTCGCCGCCATCGCTCGGCGCATCGCGCACCGTCGCCAGCAGCGAGTACGACTCGGGCACGTTAGCCGATGGCCGCCCGTCACCGGAGGTGGACTCAGACACCACGAGCATCAGCTCGTCGGACGGCGCACGCAGCCGGTGAAGCGTCTCGGACGCTCCCGCCGGGGCGTAGTCGACGCGCGTGATGCGGTGCCCGGCCGCGTCGAGGACGTCGAGGACGAGATCGACGCCGGGCAGGGCCGTGAGCTCGAGCTCGACGAAGCGATTGGCTCCCCCGAGCGCGAGCTTGTAGAAGTCGCGATCGGACTCGACGACGGACAACGGCTCGCCCAGCGTGCCGGTCATGGCGCCATTGGGCCGCATCACTGTCGCATCCTTGGGCAGGTTGTTGGGCTCCTTCTCGCTCGAGGACGAGCCGGTGTCGCGCTGCCAGAGCGAGAGCGCCACCATGCCGCCAGCGACGAGAAGCGCGACAGCCGCCAGCACTCCGACGGTGGCCAACAGTCGCTTGCGCCGCCGCGACGCAAGTACCATGGCCGGGACTTCGTAGTCCGGAGACGGCATCGACGCCGGAGGGTCGGACGCCCTGGCGTCGGCGCCACGGGTGCGCAAGGGAGGATGCGCGGCCTCCGGCGAGTCTCCGGCCGCGTCGGAACTCGGCGAGGCGCCGGCCATGCGGGCCTTGGCCGCTTCGTGGCTCTGCCCGAAGGCCTGGAGACGCGCGACGAGATCGGGGTCGAGCGGCGCGGCCCCCGAATCGGCGTCGCTCAGCTTCTCGGGCGCATTGACAATCAGGCTCTCACCGTCCGGATCGAGCAGGCAGCCTTGAATCTCGCGACGCATGGCCTCGATGGCGGGGAAGCGGTGCTCGGGCTTCTTGGCCAACGCGCGCCAGACGAGGCGATCGACGCGACCCGGAACGCCAGCCTCCGGTACGGCGCGACAGACCGACGGGATGGGCGCTGTGAGCTGCTGGCGGAGCACGTCGAACGCGTACGGCGCGTCGTAGACGTGGCGATTGGTCAACATGCGGAAGACGAGGCAGCCAAGCGCGTAGATGTCCGCGCGGCGATCGACCGGCTCCGCCCGGATCTGCTCGGGCGCCATATAATACGGCGTCCCAAAGAGGTCCCGGTGGCTCCCGGAGTTGAACATCTCATCGGGGTCGGTGACCTTGGCGAGGCCGAAGTCGAGCACCTTGGCGTAGTCCTCGCCCGTCGAGGTCGAGACCATCATGATGTTCTCGGGCTTCAGGTCCCGGTGGATGATGCCCCGGGTGTGCGCCTCGGCGAGCGACTGACAGACCTGGTCCAGGATTCCGAGCGCGCGGCGCCACGGGAGCGCCCCCTCCCGCGACAAGATGACCTCGAGGTCCTCGCCGTCGAGCATCTCCATGACGAGGAAGAAGACGGCGCCATGGCGGCCGAAGTCGAAGACGCGGACCGTGTGTTCATTGGTGAGCTTGCTGACCGCCCGCGCCTCGCGAATGAAGCGGTTGACCAGCTGCTTGCGCACGACCAGGTCCTCATGGAGCAGCTTCATGGCGAGCTGCTTCTTCATGTGGACGTGCTCGACCTCGTAGACGGAGCCCATGCCGCCGCGCCCGACGAGGCGAATCACCCGGTAGCGCTCGTCGATGATGGAGTCGATGTAGGCGGAATCGCCCGACGTGGAGCCACCGGCCGACATCGCGTCGGTCACCGCGCGCGTGACGAGCGGAACACCGCACGAGCCGCAGAAGCGAATCTCGTCAGGGAACGTCTGGAGGCATTCAGGGCAGGCGTTCTGGGTCTTTGACACGTCGCTCCATCACGTCGAGGCGAGGACGCCCTCGCACCACACCGCCCGTCAGTATTGGCCAAGGGTGGCCTGTTGGCAATCCTGTGGCGTCTATGGGACTCGGTGAAGTGCGCAAGGGCTGCGGAGGCAGGCGCCGTCAGCGGTGCGCCTTGGGAGCCGCACGCGACCACAGACCAAAGACAAAGAACGGGCGATGCTCCCGGACGCGGCGATCGCTAACCACGCGAAATCGATGCGCGTAGGCGAGCGAGCGGAAGAGGTGGCGGTCATTGACGTGGGGTCCCCACGTCGCGCGAAAGCGGCGGCGGGCGGCACCGGTCGCGGGAAGTCCGCAGTTCGTCAGGGCGCTGGTGAGGGACAGGTCCGCGACGTCGAGCCCCTCGAAGGTCCAGCGGGAGTCCAAACCGGTCGGTGAGGTCCGTGCGAGACGTTCGCTCGGCGTGCCGTCGGGGCTGACCCCAAAGAGAGTGGGCCGGAGGTGGCGCTTCTGCGAGACGGTCAACCCATCGACGTGAATCGCGACGGCGATCTCGGCTTCGCCACCCGAACGCTTCGGCTGCTCGCGAAGCGCGGACTCCATGGCCTCCAGATTGTCCCAGAGGTCGGCAAAGTGACCGCGCCAACGAGGCTCTCCATTCGCGCTGGTGAGCGCCTCCGGCCAGATCATCGCGTCGACCGTCATGAGCGCCTCGCACGTAGGCTCCACGAGAAACGACTTTCGGTAGAAGGCCGAATCGACCGCCGCGCCGGTCCCCGCGGCGATTCGGACATCGAAGCCGACGAGCACGAACGCGGCGGGCATCCCCTCGACGGTGGTGGCGAACACCGCATCGTGGAGCCATGGTTCGCAGAGGGCCGCTGTGTCTTTGGCGCGCCTCACCTTCGCGCAGTGGCCAGTTCCAGCGGCGCAACCAGGAACAAGAGCACCAACACCACCTGGAACGCCGCTCCGAGCAATGAACGTCGCCAAGCGTCACCAGTCGGTAGCAAGTGCTTGAAGCGAAAGATGCGCAACCGGACCGCGACGCAGATGCCGAAGTAAAGGACGAGGCCGGCGGTCGCTGGCGTGGCCCCGGTGAGGTCCGTGAGGACCGACGCGAGCGGGTAAAGCGTGCCCATGAGGACTTGAGTCAGAAACTGCGATTCGATGAGCTGCGGGCCGAGCTTGGCCAGAGGTCGGTTGCGAGGACGCCGCGACTCCAGCAGAGGGGCGAGCACACAGCCGCCGATGACGTAGGCAAGAAACGCCAGGTAGGCGAGCGCTAGCGGTGGGTCCTCGAGCGGGGGCTCCGGCCTCACTCAGTGCGACCGGCGCGCGACCAGTACACGTCCGAATCGGTTCCCTGTAACCGAACACCTGTTTCCGGCGTGGGCCGCACCGGAGCCGGGGACGCAGTCAAAGGGGACGAACCGCCGAGCCGAGATCGAAGCCCACGGTCGCTGGCCGAACTCCCGGGTCTGGCGGTGCTCATCAACGGGGCCCAGTACCGTCGGCACCCGGCGCACCTGGACTCCGGCTGGCTGCCTTCAGTTCACGAACGAGCTGAGCATGGCGGAGCGCGGCTCCATCTGTGTCACCCTTGCGGAGCAGCTGCGCGAGCTCTGTGCCACAGACGGCCTCCACGCGCTTCAGGTGGACCTCGCGGAGCGCTGACGCATCGGCGAGGGCACGGGCAATTGCCACGACTTCGCTCGGGCCAAGCTTGAAACGAGTAAGGAGGCGATCCAGGTCGCGCATCGGCGGCCGACGTCCGAGTTCGACACAAGCGGCCGCAAGGCGCACGAGCCGCCAAGCGTGTGCGCTCAGGAGCGAGGCCGACCTCAGGCCATGCTGGCGCCCGGAGGCGAGCGCGACGCCGAGAAACACAATTTCCGTCTCGCGGTCGCCAGCGATGGCGGCTGCTGTCGCGATGGTGTCCGAAAGAGCAATAACTTCAACGTGCTGCGTGCGTTTGGTGCGGGTCCCAATTCGGCGGTCGACAAGATGAAACAGAGCGGTTGCGACAAACTCCGCCATCGGTCGCGGGTCAGCGAGCTGCTTCAGAAGGGCGCTGTTGAAAGTGATCTGTACGTCGTCATCTTTCTTCATCTGGCGTACTCCGACTGGATAATCACGGACACTTGTACGTCGGCCACGTGCCGCCGGAGTTGACGCACTCCCGGTAGCAGGCGCTGCAGTCGTTTCGAGGCCCGAAGGTATGGCCAGGCGGCGCCCATGGCCATGTCAGACAACGAATCATTGGCGGCATGCAGGGGTCCGGCTTGTCCCGCGTCGAACTTGTTGCGCGGCACATGTCGCCGTCGTGAGAGACTGAACTCGAACCCGGGCTCGTCGATCCGCCTCCTCCATTGTTGAGTGCATTTACGCCGAGCGCGAGGAGCGCCGCGCCGAGCATCTGCGCCGTCGAGACTGCCGCGAAACAGGCCGGCGCCAGTGGACCAGCGAGGACGCATCCACCCTGGTAGAACTGCCCTGTCGGGTCTGCCAGATTGACCGAATCTCCGGCGACGTACGCCCCCGTGTTCCACCCGCCGCGGTGGCCGATCGGGTCCGGGCTCAGGTACCTCCCGAGCGTCGGATCGTAGTACCGCTGGCGATTGTAGTGCAGCCCGGTCTCTGCGTCGTAGTACTGCCCAGGGAAGCGCCACGGCTGGTCGAACCCTCCGACGAGCACCTCCGCCTGACCCCACGGCGCGTAGCGCGCGTGCCACACCATCTGGTCGTCGAGGGTGGTCAGCATGATCGGCGTTCCCAGGTGATCGACGTGCACGAACGCCACCGTGCTGCCCTGCGTCACCCAGAGCGGCGTCGTGCCATCGCCAGCAAACATCGTGGTCCGCAGGAGCTGGTCCTGCGCATCCAGCTCCAGAAACAGCCACCCGCTGCGGTAAAAGCGGGTGGTGACGCCCCCGACGGTCTTCTCGACCCGATCGCCCCAGGTGTCGTACCGGTAGCTCGCGTGCACGCCATCGGGTCGCACGACCTCGGCGAGCCGGCCCATCGGGTCCCACGCGTACGTCCAGGTCCCACCAACGGGCGCGCCCGACCGCGAGACCAGCCGCGCCATCGCGTCGTAGGTCATCGTTACGGTGCCCAGTGGCGAGACGAGCGAGGTGACGCGGTTGCCCTGGGCCAACGTCGCGGTCGTCGTGGTGCCGTCGACGGTCTCCGTCAGTCGATTGCCGGCGGTGTCGTAGGTCCAGCTCCAGGTGTGCTCGGGCGTCGTCGTGCTCACGAGCCAACCGGCGTCGTCGTACCCGTAGGTCGTCGTGCCTGTCTGGCTGTCGGTGAAGCCGGACACCCGACCGTCGAGCGCATGGGTGTAGGTCCGCGAGTGGACCGTCATGCTCCCGTGGCGCAGCGCGAGCGACAGCAGTCGACCGTTGCCCCAGGTGCGCTCGACCGCTCGACCGATGGGCGGCAGATCCGCCAAGTGCGTCGGCGATGGCGGCGGCTGCTGGTCGAGGAACGCCTCGGCATCGGCGAGTGTCGGCGGGTTCCACTCGAGCGTCAGGCGCCCCGCGTCGTCGGTGAAGCGCAACCCGACAATGGTGTCCTCGCCGAGCACGTAGCCCTTGAGCGCTTCGGCCTCGTCGAAGATGAGCTGCAGCGTGCCCACCGGTGACGTCACCCCCGCGAGCTGACCACTCTCGGGCCACCGCGCGTAGGTCTCGGTCACCTGCGGCGACGTGCTCGACCGCGCAAGCAGCTGGCCGTCAGGGTCCAGCACCTGGGAGATCATCGTGGCCCCGAGCGTGCTCGACAGGCGGCGACCGTTGGCGTCGAACGTGAACAGCGAAGTGAGCGGCGCACCACCGCCGCCCGTCGCGACGAACGTGGTCCGCCGGCCCATCGCGTCGTGTGTGTACGTCCGCGTGCGTCCGCTCGAGTCCGTCGAGCTCTCCAGCCGCCCGGAGCCGTCGCGCGTCCATTGCCGCTGGCCGCCCCACGGCTCAATGATTCGGGTGAGGTCGCCGATGCGGTTCCGGTCGTAGACGGTCGTGTCGATCATGGGGCTGTTGACCATTGCGCGGTCCACCTCGTTGCCAATGCCATACTCGAACGTCTGACCGGTGCCAAGCGGCCCGGTCGCGATTCCGCGCCCGCGATTGTCGTGACCAAAGGTGGTCGTCGCCTTGGCGTCGGGCCCGCTCGCCAGAAGTCGGTCACGGAGCGCCCGTGCGTCGTAGGTGTGCGTCGTGGTCCGGATCGGTCAGTGCCCGGTCCGGCGAGTCCAAGCCCACGGGATGCGGCGGGGCCTCAGATTGGAAGGACGCCATGGGCAATCGCAAGCCAGATTGCGGCTTGGACTGCACCTCCTCCGGTGCAGCGACACCAAAGGACCGTGTGGCTTGGCGGCGTCGTCGCTGGTCGAACATCAACGAGACTACGACCCGACAGACCACGAGCAAGCATTGTGCCCATGAAAAGCGTTACCGCGAAGGCAATCACGTAGACAAAGACCTCGACTGGTGGGCTCGTGCCGTGCCTGTCCAACCAAGCTCGTTCGGCGGCTCCCTCGGCAAGGGAGCCGACCCCGTACGCCACAATGGCGCACACGACTTGGGGCCCCACGGGAGCACAGTCGCCATGGGCACGCTGCCAGGGACATAGGCGACGAAGCAGGAACCATTCGACTCGAGTCCAAACCGGGACCATCGCCGCGTAGAGCCAGATGGTCGCGAAGGCCAGCGCTACGCGGAACCCTCCGTCTTCAGGAGTCGATCCCATCACAGCACTCGCGACGCACCCCGGAGGCGGAGGCCGACGCCACAAATCACAGGCTCGCCAGTGCCTGGCACATCCAGATCGCGAGCATTGCACGAGTTTGGCAGGTGGCATGCGGCAAGAAGTCGCTGGCCCGCACTGCCGCGCGCCGCCGCCGCCGGTCGCAACGATGGTGGTCCGCCGGCCCACGGCGTCATGCGCATACGTCCGGGTGCGCCCGCTCGAAGGCACGAGTCCGTGGCGCTCTCCAGCCGCACGGAACCGTCACGGATCCACTGCCGCTGACAGCCCAGGGTTCGATGGTCTGCGTGAGGTCGCCGATGCGGTCATGGTCGTCGACGGTCGTATCGATCATGGGGCTGTTGACCATCGCGCGACGACTTCGTTGCCGGCCTGGTGGCAATCCTGTGGCGCGCCTCGCGTCACGTGGGCGTCTCCCCAATCCAGGCAGCGGAAGTTGTGAGCTCGGATGGCGAGATGCAGTAGTGGCCAAGCTCCAGGTCGATCACGAGCAGCATCGAGTCGACGATGCAAACTTGTCCTTCCATCCGAGCAATGTCGGCGTTCGAAAAGTCTTGGGCCGGGACACGCACTGCCGCCCGGTCACGGGGCAGCTCCCACGCCAGGGATGCCGCCACGTAGCGTCCACAGGGGCTGAGCAGAAGGAAACCGCTGTCCGCGCAGCACAAGTGCTCGCCCGTGGTCGACTGCACAGCGAATAAGACCGTGGTCGTGGGAGCTGCTACGGTCCGATGCGAGAAGTCGAGGTCGTAGATCACCGGAGCTGAAAGGACGAGAACGCGTGAGGCTGAGTCCGCCGACCGCGCGAGGACTGCCAGATCCTCGCACGGAGCAGATACGCATCGCATCAGGTGCTTGTAGGGGTGACCGAAGGCAAAACAGCCCTCGGCTGTAGTGAAGAGGTTCAGGTCACCGTGGCCGGGCCGGGCAACCGCCGAGATCCGGTCGCCTCGCCGAAGCCACGGCGCGGTGGACCACGGAATGACCTTATCCACGTACGCGGTGCCGTTCCAGTGCCACACGCGCGGTCGCGAACCTGGGTCGCTATCGGCTGCCGCCACGATGCTGAGAGAATCGTCGGCGGTGGGCGAGCCCGAGGTCAACGGAAGGGGGCGAATCACCACTGGGCCAGATTCCGTCAGCTGGAGGTCGAAGTGTCGCCCCAGCGCGTCGGACGCCATGACGTGCACAACTCCCGCGGAATCGACACCCACGAGGGAACTGGCCACGAGTGGGGCCATCCCCTCACGGTGGCCGCGGCTCCCCGGCAGCGATTGAACCCGCGTCGCTTCGGCAGTGTACGTGCGATGGACATCCACGGTCGACGGCATGGGCGGCACCGGAGGGGGCGGTGGCCAATGAAATGAAAGTTCGGCACGCATCACCGAGTAGCCTACGAAGCCGCTGCCCCTTCTGTGTATCCTGTCGATGGGTGGCTGCAGCTCCCCGCAGTCGGCAGGCGTGCTCGCATCCTGCACGGTTACGACTCGGACGGCGCAGTTGGACAGGCACGCGAGCGCGTAGGGCACACGCATCTCGCGCGGCTTCACTCGTTGCAACGAGCTGTGAATGAGACGCGTGCGGGTTAGAGGTTGGCGAACGCTCACGGCAGGTGCACCGAGTGGTGACACGGTAATTGGGAACAAACGGCGACGTCTGCGAAGTCTTCACGGGCAATTTCGGCTGTTCCGAAAGTGGGTACCAGGATCAGCAGCGCCCTACCGCCGCCGGTCGCGACAATGGTGGTCCGCCAGCCCATCGCGTCGTGCGTGTAGGTGCGCGTGCGCCCGCTCGAGTCCGTCGAGCTCTCCAACCGCCCGGAGCCCTCGCGCGTCCATTGTCGCTGACCACCCCACGGCTCGATGATCCGGGTCAGATCGCCGATGCGGTTGCGGTCATAGACGGTCGTCTCGATCATAAGGCTGTTGACCATCGCGCGGTCCACCTCGTTGCCAATGCCATACTCGAACGTCTGACCGGTGCCAAGCGGCCCAGTGGTCGAAGTCCCACGCCCGCGGTTGTCATGTCCGAAGGTCGTCGTCGTCACGGCGACGGGACGGGTGCCGGGCAGCAGCGGCAGTACGTTGCATAGGAATCCGTCTTGGACCAGGCCACGTGGCTACGTCACAAGGCGCCGAACCGTCGCCAGCGCACGCGGGATCCGGGCCGAAAGGCCGCTTTGCTGCGATGCCGCCTGGCACCACTCGAGCCATTTCTGAACAACCAGCAACTGATCCTTCGTCAATGCCCCAACTCGCTCCATCTTCCACCTTGCATACCGCTGGCTTGGCACGTCGCCGCAGTCGGACCTCTCGTCAAGAAAAACTTCAACGAGTCGGTCAGCATACGTGACCAGCATATCTGAAGTGGTCAACGTTGCCGTCATCCACGCTGGCAGATAGTAGGCCCACTGTTGCGCAGTGAATCTCGGCGACTGGTAACGTCTCAACGTCTTCTCAGGTACGTCCGACCATCGCACACCGCGAAATTTAGCGGCGTCCATGCAATCAACATCGGGACATCGCGCTAGGCCGTGCACGCATCGATCGAGGTCGGGTGGCGCTGCAAGCAGTGGAAATGCCTGCTTGATTTCGTCGGCCAGCGTCATGCCTCGGCCACTTCTCCCGGGGGTGGGTTCCCAATCGCACTGGGGGTCGCAACCGCCGTGCTTTTGCGAGACTGGATCGCTGCTGGCCAAGGTGCGCAAGTCCCTGTCCCCAACACACGTTCACTGCCACGGACTGAGCAATCCGAAGCGCAGCTCACGATGGCTGCGCGCATGTGGGGTCCATGTCGCGGAACATCAAAGGAAAGTCGTCGATATGCTCGACGGAACGGCCACGCAGGGGCAGCACCGCTGTCGCCGGAGTGGTGGCAGCGGGCCCGTGAGGCCCCGAGATCGGCGTAAATCGCTGACTCATTGACGCGGCAATGCCGCAGCCATTCGGTTTGGGGGGGTCGACTCGACGACAGCAGTCGCGACGAGCATCGCAACGCAAACGCGGTCCACCTTCCGTCGGATGTCGGTTGAGAACTTCCGCGAGTCGATCCGGCGACGAGCGGAGCGACCAACCATTCACTTGTCGGCATCTGTCGGAGCCCCAGGGCCCGAAGAGTCGGGGACAACGGTGGGGACGGATCCTGCTGGGATGACCGCCTCGCGGAGGTCACGTGGCCCGTCCACCGTGCAGGCTGATCGGGCCACATTAGTCGCAGCTCCCCTTTCGCTCCGGCCGCTTTGTGCATCTCTTGTCGCGTTCGCGTTCGCAGTCATCACGACGATTGAGGGCAACCTGCTCTTCCAGGATGTGTTCCTCGTCTCCTCCGGAAAAACACACCAAATTTATCGCTCGTCGAGCCATTGCCAGACCGAGCCAGTTGGCGCTCTTCCTCTCGAGATCAGAGCAGGAATCCAGCCAGTCACACCCTCCGCCACCCTTTCCGGATGTCAGCGTCTTGTATTTCTTCACCTCCTTGCGAAGTTCCCACCACTGCGGCTTGGTGCAGTTCCCAAAGTCAGGCGACTCGCCGGTCGGGTCAGACGCCGCGGTTGGGTTGGACTTGCAGTAACCGAACGTGTTCCACCCCCCGCGGTGGCCGATCGGGTCCGGGTTCAGGTACCTCCCGAGCGTCGGGTCGTAGTACCGCTGGCGGTTGTAGTGCAGCCCGGTCTCCGTGTCGTAGTACTGCCCCGGGAACCGCCACGGCTGATCGAACCCGCCAACGAGCACCTCCGCTTGGCCCCACGGCGAGTAGCGCGCGTGCCACACCATCTGGTCGCCGAGGGTGGTCAGCATGATCGGCGTCCCCAGGTGGTCGACGTGCACGAACGCCACGGTGCTGCCCTGCATCACCCAGAGCGGCGTGGTGCCGTCGCCGGCGAACATCGTTGTCCGCAGGAGCTGGTCCTGCGCGTCCAGCTCCAGAAACAGCCACCCGCTGCGATAAAAACGGGTGGTGACGCCCGCGACGGTCTTCTCGACGCGATCGCCCCACGTGTCGTAGCGATGGCTTGCGTGCACGCCGTCGGGGCGCACGACCTCGGCCAGCCGACCCATGGGGTCCCACGCGTACGTCCAGGTGCCGCCCACCGGCGCGCCCGAGCGCGAAACCAGCCGCGCCATCGCGTCGTAGGTCATCGTCACAGTGCCCAATGGCGAGACGAGCGACGTGACCCGATTGCCCTGGGCATACGTCGCGGTCGTCGTGGTGCCGTCGAAGGTCTCCGTGAGCCGGTTGCCGGCCGTGTCGTAGGTCCAGCTCCAGGTGTGCTCGGGCGTCGTGGTGCTCACCAGTCGGCCGGCGTCGTCGTACCCGTAGCTCGTCGTGCCCGTCTGGCTGTCGGTGAAGCCAGCCACCCGCCCGTCGAGCGCATGGGTGTACGTCCGGGAGTGAACCGTCATGCTCCCGTGGCGCAGCGCCAGCGACAGCAGCCGACCATTGCCCCAAGTGCGCTCGACCGCCCGACCGATGGGCGGCAGGTCTGCCAGGTGCGCCGGCGACGGCGGCGGCTGTTGATCGAGGTACGCCTCGGCGTCAGCCAGCGTGGGCGGGTTCCACTCGAGTGTCAGGCGCCCGGCGTCGTCGGTGAAGCGAAGACCCACGACGGTGTCCTCGCCAAGCACGTAGCCCTTGAGCGCCTCGGCCTCGTCGAAGATCAGCTGCAGCGTGCCCACCGGTGACGTCACCCCCGCGAGCTGGCCGCTCTCGGGCCACCGCGCGTAGGTCTCGGTCACCTGCGGCGACGTGCTCGACCGCGCCAGGAGCTGGCCGTCGGGGTCCAGCACCTGGGAGATCATCGTGGCCCCGAGCGTGCTCGACAGCCGCCGGCCATTGGCGTCGAACGTGAACAGCGAGGTCAGCGGCGCGCCGCCGCCACCGGTCGCGACAATCGTCGTCCGCCGGCCCATCGCGTCGTGCGTGTAGGTGCGGGTGCGTCCGCTCGAGTCCGTCGAGCTCTCCAACCGCCCGGAGCCGTCGCGCGTCCATTGCCGCTGACCGCCCCACGGCTCGATGATTCGGGTGAGGTCGCCAATGCGGTTGCGGTCGTAGACGGTCGTGTCGATCATGGGGCTGTTGACCATTGCGCGGTCCACCTCGTTGCCAATGCCATACTCGAACGTCTGACCGGTGCCAAGCGGCCCGGTCGTTGCGATCCCGCGGCCACGATTGTCATGGCCGAAGGTCGTCGTCGTTACGGCGTTGGGCCCGCTGGCCAGAAGCTGCGCACGCAGGGCCCGTGCGTCGTAGGTGTGCGTCGTGGTCGTGCCGCCGGGTCCGGCCGTGGAGGCAAGCCGACCTAGCGCGTTCCACGTCTGGGTGTGATCGAGCTCCATGGGACCGTCGGTCTCGATGAGCTGCCCCGGGTCATCGTAGTCGAACGTCGTCGTTACGCCGCGCGCGTTGGTCTCGGTCAGTCGCAGCCCCTGTCCACCGTCCTGGCAGGTACCGCAGTCGTGCATCGTCTGCCAGGTCGTCGAGGTCGTCGCACCGCCCGGCCGCGTGACCGAGGTCACTCGGTTCATGAGATCGTAGACCATCGTCGTCGTGCGCGCTCCGGGAGTCGCGGCGACGAGCACGTTGCCTGCCGCGTCGCGCTGGTAGCTCGTCGGCGGGCCGGAGGGGTGCGTGACCTGGATCAGGTTGGCGCTGGCGTCGTAGGTGTACGCGACGACCGTGCCGTCCGCGCGGGTGACCGAGGCGACCAGGCCGTTCGGGTTGTAGGTCGTGGTCGTCGTGCGGTTCTCGTCGTCGGTTCGCGCGGTCTCGCGGCCAAACGCGTCGTAGACATACGTCCATTGCCGCGTGACGTTCGGTCCGGTCACCCGGACACGCCACGGCTTGCGCATGTCGTCCTCGTACTCCCATGTGGTCCTTCAGTAATGGCGAAGACCAGATTGCGGCCAGTATCGCGGCCGGCAACCACCCGGGTGTTGGCCGAGGCGGTCTGCAAGGAGGCGGA
>SXGT01271595.1_pt1 | contig 27475 bp, 25 predicted proteins | sample 3176221 | NCBI WGS metagenome assembly SXGT01 (sample SAMN11356862, study PRJNA531348) | freshwater metagenome | isolation source: freshwater sample F1-120 | place: China: Fuxian Lake, Yuxi | collected 2017-12-25
CCAAATCCAGGGCCGTTCGAACACCCTCCGAGGCCACCCCCTTCGATTCCAGCCATCGAATCGCGTCCACCGCCTGCATCTGATAAAACACCGAGTCATCGCGGTGTCGCAAAAACCTCCGTAGTAGTTGTGGCAAGATCATCAGGTCTCTTCAGTTGTTCGGCAACAGGTCGGATCCGGAGTGGACCCGCCCCCTTGTACGGCGGCACCCCAGGACGAAACAAGCCGTGGCTGAGTAAGTTGGATTGGATTCTTCGAACAAATCCGTCACGATTTTAAAAATCAACTGCTGCTTCCCTCATCATGCGACTCCGATTCCTGCTCTCACCATTCTTCCTGAGCCGCACCCTGCTGAGGCGCACAATTCGTGAAGCAGTCGCCCTCGCCAACCCCAACGGTTCTTTGATTGACATCGGCTGCGGTCAGAAACCGCACCGAGATCTTTTCCCGGAAATCCAGACCTACCACGGCATCGACTTCAAGTCCTACTCAGCGAACAAGGATTTCCAATCCGGCGGCCCCGACTTCGCGTTCCCTGACGACTACACTGCCTCGTGGCGACTGCCGTTCGAAAACGGGAGCTACGACCACTCGGTGGCGTTCGAAGTCGCCGAACACCATCCACAACCCGCGATCTTGCTTTCGGAAATGGCACGCGTTACCCGCCCAGGTGGATTTGTGCTCCTTTCATGGCCGTTCATCTTCCCCTTGCACGAGGAACCACACGATCATTTCCGATACACCCACCATCAAATGAGCCAACTCGCTAAAAACGCCGGACTCATCCCGTTGCGCTTTCTAAAGACCGGGGGTGTCTTTCCCTGCGTGGTTACCTTGCTCACACACCACGTCGCCGTGTTTCACGACCGTGGCGGATGGCGAAAATGGGTCGGCCTCGTGCTCTATCCCCCATTTCTCGCCCTCCAATACTTGGCTCTGCCGTTCTCGAAAATCGCCAGCGACACCACGGTCCTAACGTACGTCGCCGTCCTCCAAAAACCGCGAGTCCCCTCTCAATAGCGCCTCATCGCGTAAAGCCGCTCATAAGAGCTCAGAAATGATTCCCCGCTGAACTGACGAAGAAACAAACGTTCGAACGGTTCGTCCAATTCCACCGATTTCAGGGCGCGCGCCTGGAGGAGTGCATCCCTCAATTGGATAACCGTATTCTCCCGACTCCCTGGCGTGCCTTCCAATAGAATGGATCGTCCGTAACCCTCCAAAATCTCTGGAATCCCACCGCGACGCATGCCGACCACCACCCGTCCACAGGCACGGGCTTCCAAGGTTGTCAGGCCAAATGGCTCCTCCCATCGAGCAGGACAACAAACCACATCATGCGCTTGGTACTGTGCCGCCATTTCCTCGTACCGGATTGGTGGCGATAATCGGATACGCGTATCCGCCGCTGCTGCCCGTTCCGCAGCCCGTTGCAGGGATCCTGGCAATCCAATCAGGGTTAACGTATCAGCGCCAGGCAACTGCCGAAACGCGTCGAGCAATAGATCGACGCCTTTTTCAGGAGATAAGCGCCCAACATACAAGAAGCGGGTCGATTGATCCAAGCGAGTGATCGGAGAGGTCGGAACAAGAAACTGCGGTGTATACGCATTGTAAACCGTCTCGACTCGACAATGCCAGGTCTCCAGAAACTGGGAAGCCGACCGACTGACCGCCTTGGAAACCCCCGCCAGCCAAGTGCAGCTTCGGTAGGCCGACAACAGCTCTCGGTCCCGCCATTGGCAGGTCGTTTCCAACAAACGTCCCAACCAAGCGGCAGATACCGTCTGAGACATCCGACGCGGCAGGAATTCATGGAGTGTCACCCCCCATTGAGCCCCTATGAGTGCCGCAAGGTGCTGCGCAATCCCGACACCTAGAAAATCCTGACAATGAATGACATCATGGGAACCCGCTTTAAAACCCAAAGTGTCTACTTGGCGCGTGAACCACCGGTCCAGATACCGGTTATTGAGAAACAGCAGGAATTGCCGGGTTAGATTGCGACTGAGGAATGGCGGAGCCTTCAGTCGATAGATGGTTCCTGGCTGAGGATCATCGCCACCTTCCAAACACAGCACATCCACCCGATGCCCTCGTTCCTCGAGTAACCGGCGAAGCAAACGGGCCACGACAATGCCTCCGCCGTGGGCAGATTCAAAAAATTGGCAGACCGTAAGAATGCGCATCGCAACGACCATCGCCCGGATTCATGCCGGGATTCCGGTTTCACTCTATCGCGACACTCTCAACGTGTCTGCTAGGGAATGATTTGAAAATGATGCACCCGACATCGGGAATTCCTCAACGCCTCGTCTGAAGCCTGCGAAGTGCCTCCAAAGTACCCGCCTCCGGAGCAAGCTTGTCGCGTCGCCACCGGGTAATTCTTGGAAAGCGCAGGGCGAAACCCGACTTGTTTCGGGCGGATGTGGCGATGCCGTCAAATGCCAACTCAAAAACAAGCTCAGGCTTCACAGAGCGCATCGGGCCGAACCGACCTATCGTATGTGCCCGAACAAATTCATCCACCAAACCAACCTCAGCCTCAATCAAACCGGAATCCACTTTGGCGACCGGCAAAAGGACCCCGTGCTGCCAGACCGCAAACGTGTAATTGGTATAGAGGCTCGCGCGCCGACCGGGCCCAGGCTGTGCCGCCACCAAAACACAATCGCACGAAAACGGTTCCACTTTCCATTTCCACCACACACTCCGCTGTCGACCCACTTCATACACCGAACTCCGGGACTTGAGCATCAAACCGGCTGTCCTCATCTCCCTTGCCTTGCGGTGAAGCGCTTCCACTTCGGCCCAACCCAAGACCCTCAATAAGGGTGCCAATCGGATCGGGTTCCTTTCACTCCCCTCAGTTGTCGGCGCGCTAAATAATTCGCCCTGGACCCACGGCACCCGCTTCCCCATTCCCGGCCCCTGCGAGCTCAGGAAGCCCAGCATCAGCGCTTCCAAAGCCTGCCGCCGCCACTCCAACGTCTCACCACGAACATCCCTCGAATCTAGTTCCAACAAATCGTACACCAAAAAAACCACCGGAACTTGCCGCAAAACATCCGGCCCCGGCTCACGGCATTGGGTCCGTCGCTGTAGGACCTGAAACGGCAAAACCTCGTCCCCTTGCCACGCCAGAATTTCCCCGTCCAGCACCGTTCCCAGGGGCAATCGTTGAGCGGCTTCCATCACTTCAGGATAGAAATCGCTCACCAACTCATCACGACGTGACCAAAGCATCTTCACCGAGGCCCTATGGATCAATTGGGCTCGGATGCCATCCCATTTCCATTCCACCTGCCAAGATTCAGGGTTGCCCAACTCCACGAAGGCCAAATCCAGGGGAGACGCCAGGCAAAATGGATAGGGTCTCGAAGTGTCCAATGGAAGACCCTCACCAAACAGAATTCGCTCAAATTCAACTGCCGTCGGATTCCAATTACCGGCCAATCGCGCCGCCATGAGGCTTTCGTCTACATTCGCCAATGCCGCCATCGCGCGGATGACCAAACCGCGAGAAACAACCACTCGAAGGCTTCCCGTGATCATTTTGTGCCATAAAAACAACTCGGAAGGTCCCAGTTCAGCCCAAGTGCGCTTCAAAAGTTCTCTCTGGGTCGCCGGTGTCGCCACAGCCAATGGAAGCAGCCTCTGTTCCACCAATTGACTGAGGCTTAGGGAGGTGCCACCCGAACGACTCGGCAGCAGCAACGCCAACGTTTCGGCCAAATCGCCCACCTCAGCATAGCAGTCCTCCACGAGCCACCGCGGATGACCGCTCACCTCAGACACCCACTCACGCATTTGCCCCGACTTCACGGCGCGCTTCAATCGGTTGCCCAACAAAAAATGCAGCGCCCAAGCCCCATCGGCCGCAGGCACCGCGCGGAAGTAGGCCTCCATTGCCACCACCTTGTCCAACGAGCTCGTCGTTCGTTCCAAGGCTTCAAACAAGGTCACAAAGGAAATCACGCGCAATGCCCTCCCGTCGGCGCCCCCCCCCAGGGGTAGGTCCGCAACAGCCAGTCGCTGCTCCACGTCGTGAGGGTCAAGCGCGCCAATGCCGTCGCCAGTGAATTGGGTCTGAAGTTCTTCGGCGTCGTAGCCTTGTTCACGCAACCAACGAACCAGCGGGCGTGTGTATCCATGCGTCACCAACACACGCTCTGCGCCCGTCGACCGAATCGCCGAAACTAATCCATTCCAATCCGCATGATCGGAAAGTACGAATCCGTGGTTATTCCCTTGTCGACGGCGCAAACCTCGCACGAGCATCCAGCCGGAAGCCGACGCGACCTCAACCTCGCCAAACGTCTCAAGCCACTTCGATGAGTCCGTGCCGGGAGGCATAATGACCATCGCTTTCCCCACCCCATCCCGGATGGATTCCGGGGAATTGCTTTGAATGGTTGGAAAGGAAACGTTTTCTGCACGATAGGCTGGCAACAACTTTTCCACAGCAGAATGAACAAATATAGGGCCTTGAGTCGCATCCAAGCCTGCCAGGAGTCGCTGCGCTTTTCCCAGCGAATAGCCAAAGAGCACACTCGTTTGCCCTGCACGTTGGTTACGAGCCCACCATTCATGGACTTCTCGAAACACGGATTCGGGGGTCGGCCACCGATAGATCGGAAGACCAAAGGTAGATTCCGTGACGAAGGTGTGGCACGGAACGGGCTCAAAACTGCGGCAGGTCGGATCCACCGCCAGCTTGTAATCCCCACTCACCACCCAAACTTCCCCTCGAAACTCCAGTCGTATCTGAGCCGATCCCAAAACGTGCCCAGCCGGATGGAACGAGACGCGAACCCCACGTAACTCCAAAGCCTGCCCATAGGCTAATCCTGCGATGTTGGCGGAGCCACCCAAACGCTGACGCAACACTCCAACCCCGTCCGCTGCACAGAGGTAGCTACGGCTGCCCGCTCTGGCGTGATCGCTATGCGCATGGGTCGTCAACACCTGATCGACCGCCTTCCACGGGTCCACGTGAAAATCACCCGCCGCACAGTACAAGCCGGACTCAGTCATCTCGAGCAACGCCACGGCCAAAGCTTCGACTCGATGACGATCGACCTCCAGCTTTGATGTGCATAAGAACGCAATTGTCCCCGGCATCCAATCCGTTTATTATACATGAACCATGAACTTCCTCCACGCTTCCCTGCGCGCGGTCCGAAGTATTTTCATAGGCGCAATACTCTCAAGTTTCCTGCTCGATCTGACCGCCGAGTCCCCTACCCAACGATTCTGGGCATTCAAACCGCTTGGCCTCTCACCAATCCCAGCCGTCGAAAGCACCAACTTTCCCGTTCGCAATCCCGTGGACGCCTTTGTCTTGGATTCCCTCCAACGGCGAGGCCTTCAACCGTCGCCACCCGCATCGCGCCAAGAACTGGGCCGCCGCCTGTTTTTCGATCTCACCGGATTACCACCAACTCCAGAAGAGATGGAAGCGTTTGTGAACGACTCATCACCCGATGCGTACGAACGGCTCGTCGATCGGTTGCTCGAGAATTCGCACTTCGGAGAACGCTGGGCTCAGCATTGGCTGGATGTAGTGCGTTTCGCCGAAACCGAAGGCTTTGAGTACGATGGCCACTTGCCTGAGGCTTGGCGATTTCGCGACTATGTCATTGAGGCCACTCAAAACGATAAACCCTTCGACCACTTTCTCACCGAGCAAGTGGCCGGAGACGAACTCCAACCAGGCCCCAGCGACGGCGCCCGCGCCGCCATTTTTCATCGACTCGGCCCAGTGCGTCGCAACGCAGGCAATCCCGAGATTGCGCTCAGCCGAAATGAAATCCTGACGGAACGGACTGACGTGATCGGTGCCGCCTTCCTCGGACTCACGGTGGGTTGCGCCCGATGTCACGACCATAAAATCGATCCTATCTCGCAAAAGGACTATTACCGCCTTCAAGCGTACGTCGCCGCCAGTCAGGAACATGACATTCCTCTGGTGTCCAAAGCCGAACAATCCGCCTGGGAGACCAATAACCAATCAGTTCAAGACCAATTACGAATTTTGAGAAAAGCCGTCGACGGGGCTGAAGAAACCAACCGAATCCAACTGAAAGCTCAGATCGCGGCACTCGAACATTCCTTGCCGCCCCGACCGCATACCCTTCCCAGCGTACGTAATGACCCAGTACAGCGGACCGCTATCCACGTCCTGAAACGCGGCGAATGGGAACGAAAAGGTGAGCCGGTGGGGCCGCGTCCCTTGAGCGTCCTTGTGGAAGATGGTCGCCCCGAATCGCCTCCCGATCTGGCACGTCCAAGGACGGAACTGGCTCGCTGGCTTACGGACCCGAGTCATCCGCTGACATCCAGGGTGATCGTCAATCGGTTGTTCCAGAATCACTTTGGAACTGGACTGGTAAAGACCCCCAATGACTTTGGACTCCATGGCGATCGACCGAGTCACCCGGAGTTGCTAGATTGGCTGGCCAGAGAACTACTCAATCAGGGTTGGCGTCTGAAACCGATTCATCGTCTGTTGGTTTGCAGCAGCACCTATCGCCAATCAACCCATTCCCGCCAATTCAAGCGCTCCATGGAATTGGATCCGGAAAACCGCCTGCTATGGCACTTCAAATCTCGCAGACTCTCCGCCGAGGAACTTCGAGATACCATACTCGCCGTCTCAGGAATACTGAATCGACGCATCGGTGGCCCCAGTGTCCTGGTGCCGGTGGACCGGGAGTTGGTTCAATTGCTCTATAAACCTGATCAATGGAAAGTAACCGCAGACTCGTCGGAACATATTCGTCGATCTATTTACCTCATCGCTAAGCGTAATCTCCGCCTTCCGTTTTTGGAGTCTTTCGACCAACCCGGCTTGATCAGCAGTTGCGGCAAACGCGAATCCAGCACACACGCACCACAAGCCCTGGAGTTGTTGAACGGAAGTTTTTCCAATGACCTCGCCCAGAGGTTCGCTGAACGACTTCGACGAGAATCCGGTGGCGACCCTCACCGAATGATCGACCGAGCATTCCAATTGGCCATCAACCGTTCACCCACGACAGAGGAACAGCAACAATCCCTCGAATTCCTACGGGGCCAACCCCCCAAAGAGTTTACTTTGGCACTGTTTAACCTGAACGCGTTCCTCTATGTCCCCTGATCCCCACGCTCACTCCCAACCAACCCGCTCAAGACGCGAATTTGTGCGCGACGCTTTCTGTGGATTTGGATCTGTGGCACTCGCATCCATTCTCAATCAGCAAACGGCTCACGCCGCGGTCGGAAATCCGCTCAGCCCACGCCCCGCCCACCACGCCGCCAAGGCCAAGTCTGTCATCTTCCTGTTCATGGCAGGCGGCCCCAGCCACCTGGAAACTTTCGACCCCAAACCCCTGCTGAACCGACTGGAAGGCCAACCGCGCCCCAAAGAATTCGGTGACGCCAAATACCAGTTCGTCAAGGAGGGTGCGAAATTGTTGGGCACCCGCCGCACCTTTTCGAAATACGGCCAATGCGGCATGGAAATCTCCGATCTTTTCCCGCGCTTGGCCACTTGTGCCGATCAGTTGGCGGTCATCCGATCTTGCTACGGCGACCGAGTCGTTCATTCCGCAGCCCAATACGAATTGTTCACCGGACGAGTCGTTCCCGGTTACCCCAGCATGGGTTCATGGATCACTTACGGGCTCGGCTGTGAAAGCGATTCGCTTCCAGCCTATATCGTCATGCCAGATCCGAAAGGCGCTCTCGAGGCTGGTCAACCCATGTACTCCCAGGGATTCCTCCCAGCCGTCTTTCAACCCACCATGCTCCAGCCCGGAAATCGACCTGTCCTCAATCTCGATCTCCCCCAGGGCGTCTCGCTGAATCAACGGCGTCGCACACTTCAATTCATCCGGGAACTCAACCGGACCCAATCCACCGCGGAAGACGATGAATTCAACGCGCGGATCAACGCGTACGATCTGGCATTCAAGATGCAGACCGAATCCCCTCGGGTCTTTGATCTCACCCAGGAATCCCAAGAAACCCTGGATCTTTATGGAGTCGGCCGCGAACCAACTCACGATTACGGACGACGCTGCCTCATGGCTCGAAAATTGGTGGAAAACGGGGTCGGTTTTGTCTGTGTCGTCGCCGGCGGCGGCCCAGGCAACCAACAATGGGACGCCCACGGCGATATCGAGGAAAACCATCGACGCAAGGCCGCCGAAACCGACCAACCCGTGGCGGCATTGCTCCGGGACCTGAGTCGTCGCGGCTTGCTGGATTCTACATTGGTGTTGTGGGGAGGCGAATTCGGTCGGTCGCCCGAAGCGGAATCCAGCCGCGGGCGGGATCACCACAATCTCGGGTTCAGCATGTGGATGGCCGGAGGCGGCATCCGCGGCGGCCAAGTGTTTGGAGCCACCGATCCCATCGGCCTGCATGCCATCGAGAACCGCGTCCACTTCCGAGATATCCATGCGACGATCATTCATCAACTGGGCCTCGATCAACATCAACTCACCTACCCACACCTCGGTCGCAATGAACGCCTGACATTCATCGAAGGTACGGTGATTTCACAACTGATCTAGGCCGAGCGCTCAGGAAGATAAACCGAACCCACCACCGCGAACGGATGAATCTAAGCCCTTACCCAAGCTCCCACCGACCCTCGCAAAGCGCCTCCGGCAGCCACATCGCAAGGCTGCAATGTTGGATCCTGCTGTTGACGCTTCTACTCAGCAGTGGTTGCTCAACCCTTCGCACGAGACCTGCGAACACCGGTCCCTGGAATCTAAAGGAACTGGAGTTACCACCAGCTTACACCACAGGTTCGAAAACTGGGATCGTGGAAGAGGTCTATTTTCAGGGCCCAAGTATCCAAGGCAAACCCACACGCGTTTTCGCTTACCTCGCGCGCCCCGCCTCAACCTCCGGCAAAAAATCACCCGCCATGGTCCTGGTTCACGGAGGCGGAGGGAAAGCCTTTCGGGAATGGGCCGAACACTGGGCAAAACGCGGTTACGTCGCCATCGCCATGGATCTCGCTGGTAATGGACCCTCCGGGCGCTTGCCCGACGGTGGGCCCGACCAAAGTGATGCGACCAAGTTCCGTGACTTTGCCGAAAACGACTCCGGTGAAATGTGGACCTATCATGCCGTCGCCAATGTCATCCGCGCTCATTCCTTGCTGAGATCATTACCGGATGTCGATGCCCGCCGCACTGGACTCACCGGCATCAGTTGGGGTGGCTATCTCACCTGTCTGGTCGCCAGTCTCGACCACCGGTTTCAAGCAGCCGTCCCAGTGTACGGTTGCGGATTCCTAGGAGACAACAGCGTCTGGCGTGATGGTTCGCTGGCGGCGATGCCCGCCCGTTCGCGCGCTCTCTGGCTGAGTCAATTCGATCCAGGTCAATACCTATCCCAAGTTCGATGCCCCATTCTTTTCCTCAATGGCACCACTGACTTCGCCTACCCATTGGATAGTTACCAAAAGTCCTACTCCTTGGTTCCAGACCGCTTTCGTCACACGGCCATCGTGACCAATCTACCGCACGGCCACATTTGGACGTTTCGCGAGGTCGACGCCTTCGTCGACCACGCTGTCAAGACATCCGGTGCCAAACCCTTGACCACAGTCGGCAAAGTCCACCTCAGGCCCGCTGGCGATTCAGGAACATCCTTGGATCAACATCTGGAAGTCAGCACGGGCAGCGTCGTGCCAATTCAGGACGCGCTCCTGTGCTATACGACAGACTCGGGGCCTTGGAACAAACGGCAGTGGTTGACGTCTCCCGCCAAACAACACGGCTCCAAGATCAGTGCCCTGTTGCCAAGCCAGAGACCACTCGTCGCTTACTTGGCGTTGATCGATGAGCGTGGACTCAGAGTCAGTTCCGATTTCGTCTCTTTGCGGAACAAAGAGGGAGGGGAATTGCGCTAGGGGAACGCGGCAGAAGGCTCTCATCTTTGTCTCTAAAGATCCCCTCAAGACAGCTGGCCACCGCGCTCCCAGTTTCGACGAAATCATTGCCAAGTGCGATCTCAATAAAGATGGACAGGTCAGTGCGAAGGAATTGCCTCAAAACCTGCTTGCCATTGATCGCCAGACGTCCAACGGCGCCGGTGCTGTTAGTGCTGTTAGGGTCACATCTCATAATTTGACAATCTACCATTCTGATTGACCCGAACAAGCTCCCCTGGTGAACCAGGCCGAGTGGCGCAGGCCAAAGGAGGCCCAGTACCTCTTCCCGCTCCAGGCCGCCGCGGCTCACTTCCGTGGGACGTGAGCCGCGGGCTTGGGGAGGTTGCGGTAGAAAGGCCTTCTAGCGTCCACACATGGATCATCCGTTGAGACGTCTCTGCTGTTCCTCCCTACGGCCATGGAGACAAGAAACACAACAACTCGTCCGTCATCACTCACCGCCGGCGCGGATGCATCCGCTGCATTCCATGGATTCACCGAACCTAATCCTTCCTGGAGCAGACGAATCGTTCGTCCATGGGTCTCGTGAAGGAGAAATCCCCCTTCAGAGGATGCCACCGATGTAGCAGGCACTCGGGCAGTCTGGAAACGATCGAGTTTCCCGAAGCGTTCATCGTCACATTGTGGGTTCCAACCGGTTGGAATCCCGCCAACGGAGTTCCCGGCGCCCCCAACCTGGTGGCCAATCCATCCCCAAAATTCCAAAAATACGCCGTCGTAGGGACCTCCGGTTCCTGCCTAGCCAAACGGCCCCCATCGCACGTGAACACAACCGATGAACCATCCTCGCTCATCAGGTGTTCCAACACATAAGAAACGTTCCCATCCTCCCCACCTTCGGGTAAAGTCAAACACCGAGTCGCACCCTCAACCAAGTCATGCACGAAGAGACACATTTGCCACGCCGGAATTACTTCAGGGTTGTTCCAGTTTGCGGACGCGGATGGTTCCTCCGCTCGTTCTCAGCGTCACCAACTTCCCGCCCCCGTTCACCGAGCCCCGCACCTGACTGCGTTTGCGCTTGCCCTCCGCCTCCACTGTGAACTCGGACTTAACACCGCCCCCTGAGGTTTCCGCATCCAATTCAAACGCGCTCCCTTCGGCCACACGAAACGTAATACTTCCGCCGGAGGTTTCTAACTCAACCTCGTCGGAAACCGAGCCATTCAACGAGGCCTGAATTGAGCCGCCACTGGTCGACGCCTTGAGTCCGCCCTTCACGCGGTCCAAGGTGATCGTACCACCGCTGGTCTCAGCATGCGCGTGCCCTTTAAACTCTCGGATCCGAATGGAACCACCCGAGGTGTCAGCCTGGACCGAACCCGATCCACCGGATACATCGATTGTCCCTCCGCTCGTTTCCAACACGATTTCGCCGTCGCATTCATCCGCAGCAATCGTTCCACCGCTGGTGTGTCCATGAACATCGCCTTGAATCGTCGAAAACCGCAGCCCACCACCACTGGTCTTAGCCCGTACGGTCCCTTTGAGTCCGGTTACGTGGATACCCCCGCCTCGGGTCTCAAGAGTCGCCGCAAACGCCGCCGGCACTTGGATCACATAATTCGCCTCCAGTTTGGAGCCGAATAACCACTTCCAACCGCCCGGCTTGCGAGATCGAAGTGAAACAACTCCACCGTTCTCAGTGAGGGAGATCGGGCGGTCCGCCAAGAACTGCGTTTCCTGAGCCTCGCTCCGGAGCGTCACCGTTCGGGACGCTTCCACCGAAACCTCATCGCCATCGTGCGTTCGCACTTCAATCCGCCCAAAGTCAACATCCACCACCAGTTTTCCACCGGGAGCCGCAGGCACGCGCTTCTGAAAGCTGTCGGTTGATGTGGCCCAGGTGGCAGTTGCCAAGGAAATCGTGGCGAACAAAAGGAGAAACGTTTTCATGGTTCAATCCGGACACTCCCAACACACGGTAGTGGGGCGGATAGTTTCAGCCGTCTTGCCCCACGCCCCTCAGTTCTGAACTCGCCCCCTATTCCTGCGGATATAGTAGGATCCGGTCGTGAACCAGGACCACGAGATCATTCTTGCCGTCCCCTGTGAGGTCGATCACCAAGGCTTCGCGAGGTTCCGCCTCCGTTCCCCGACGCTGGCGGAAGGATCGTTCTTCAAAAACCTGCCACCGATTCGCCGGCACCAGTTTGTGCGGCAACTCAAAGGTCACTAAATCCAGATAGGACCGAGCGACTTCGAGGAAGACCAAGTCCTTCCGACCATCTTGGTTCAAATCACCACTGACGACGTCGTGCAAATAGCCATCTTTGATGGGCGTTTCATAACCGTCGAGCTCCTCGAATTGCCAAATGTCCCCGCTAAATCGTTTCCAAGCCACCGAGTTTCCACCCACAAACGTCAGGGTGTTGGGGGCCGTGCCCACCCCAAAATTTACCGAACCTAATGAGAAGAAATCACTCACTGGCAACGGAAGATTTCGACTGGGCTGCCAAACCCCTGACGCATCTCGCTGGCAAAGGGTCAAGGCCTTCCGCTCGGCATCCAACAGGAACAACGCCGGTTTTTGCCCCTCACCCGCAGCCAGCGCCGCTGCTCCTACGATCTTACTATTGCTGGAGGCCCCGTTGATCTGATCTCGCACAACCAGCGTCCAGCCGCCTTTCGCACCCGCGTCGGGAGCCAAAACGACCGCACGAACAAAATTCTTCTGTGCGAAAAGCAATTCCGATTTCCCATCTCCATCGACATCCGCCACGGACATCCACGGCTGCTCCGCCGTCCCACCCGGCTGCGTCACATCCACTTCTTCGAATCGCGGGCGATCCGCATCCAGCCGATTTTGAACCAGAATCTTGATCTTCTCGTACGGCGTCAACAATACCAGATCCATTAAGCCATCTTGATTGGCGTCATGAAATGTCAGGCTCGTCGGATTGGCTTTGTAAGTGTCGGATAACTTAAGAAGGTTGGTCTGACCCTTGGCGTTGATCGTGAATAGTTCTCGGCGATCTTCATGGTCTAAAATCACGGCGACGACGTGCTCACCAGCACTCAACTCCCCAACCGCCATCACCAATGGCCGTCCAGGCAACGGCAACGGCCGCGGAAAACCAATCCGCCCTCCGGCTTCCACACTCGTCACCCCAATCTGCTTCTCATCGGTACTCAACAAGAAGAGCTCGGACCTCGAGTCTGCGTCCCAATCCGCCGCTGCTATCTCGCTCACTCCCGTGAGGGTCGGAAACGTTCGAGCCGCGGCCAGGGTTCCATCCGCCTGCTGCGCATAAACTAATAACTGGCCCCCATCCGGATCCGCGACCACAAGGTCCGTCATAGCTCCCTTCGTCAGCCGCGCCCAAGTCAACCCGCGACGGGATTTTTCTGTCCGATTCAATGGGAACACCGCGAATTGACCATCCCTCAAGTCTCCCAGCAATGGCTCAGCCGATTTCCGCTTGAAATTCGAGATGGCTGCGCGACCACTTTTCAGGGCTATCGTCATGACTTCGGTCCGATGATCCCCATCTAGATCTTCCGCCCAATAGGAGCGGATCGCCGTCAGTTCCAAATGGATCTCAGGTCCCATCTGACGCTGCGGATTCAACAGGCGGAATCGAAACGGATTTGCCGAATCCCAATTAATTAACAAGAGATCCTCGCGCTGGTCCCCATCAATGTCCAAGACTTGCGCCGCTTTCACCACACCGGCATAGGGGACTCGGTCCGGCTCGGACAACAGGCCATCGACCTGTTGCCGCAAGACATATAAATGCTTCTCCGCCAAAAGTAGAACGTCCACCCGCCCATCCCCATCCACATCGCCCGTGCTCAGGGCATTGCCATCCAGTAAGCCATCTTCCAGTGGCCAACGCTTCGGCTGCGACCAGCCATTAGCTCCCTGATTTAACTGCAAAATGAGCTCGCGAGGTTCCCCAAAATACACCAAATCCGGCCGCCGATCTCCATTCAGATCTGCCACGGCCAAACTGGAAATGCGCTTTTCCGAGGCAATTGACTCGATCCGAAACCGCGCATCGGCAGGCAACTCGTTAATGTCCTTCCGCCCCACCGAGAGTTTGGGAGCCAAGGCATTGGTCTTGCCAGTCTGATTGTACATCAAGGTGATCTTGGACCGGGCATTGTTCACCACAATCAGATCATTGAGGCCGTCGCCATCGAAGTCCGCATACCGAAGGAAGGTCAGTCCCCAATCGATCGGAAATACTTCTGGACCTGAGAAACCAAACCGATTGGTCGATTCCGCGCGAGCCACCAGGATCGCGAGCAGCATCGTCAGTGCACAACCTACTGAGGGTTTCGACATGAGCCACACTGTGGCTGGCGCCTAGACAGGAGCAAGCTCAGGAAGAAATAAGGATGTTGAAAACCCTTGCCGCTCGCAGCCCTCTTCCCCAGCCTCACGTCTCGCGATTCCGTCCGCCCTGTCGGGTGGATTCACTCGATTGACCGCATGAGCTCAGTCAAGCCAGTCCATAGGGGCAGCCGCCCGCGAATGCTCCCGAGACTCGTCTCAGGAGCTTGGAATCCTTTATGTCGACGGTTTCCCGCCAGCCACAATGAAAGTCTTTAGCGGTACTTCCAACCCAACTTTGGCCCAAGCCATCTGTACCTCCATCGGTTTACCTTTGGGCCACTCTATCGTACGACCGTTTCCGAACGGTGAAACATTCGTGAAGATTGAGGAAAATGTCCGAGGCGAGGATGTTTTCGTCGTCCAATCTTCCAGTCCTCCCGCCAATCAGCATCTCATGGAAATGTTCATCATGATCGACGCACTTCGGCGGGCCAGCGCTTCCAGAATTACCGCGGTCATGCCCTTCTTTGGTTATGCCCGACAGGATCGCAAAGACCAACCCCGCGTCCCCATCACGGCCAAACTTGTGGCGAATCTGATCGTCTCGTCCGGCGCCAATCGGGTCCTCACCATGGACCTCCATGCCCAACAAATTCAGGGGTTCTTCGACATTCCCGTTGACCATCTTTACGCTGCGCCGGTCATTTTCGAGTATCTCACCCGACAAAGTATCCAAGACCTCACCGTGGTCAGCCCGGACCTCGGTGGCCTCAAAATGGCCGCCGCCTATGCGACCACCTTAGGAGCGGAGCTCGCCATCGTCGCCAAACGACGCAAGAGTGCCACCGAAGTCGAAGCCATCTCGGTCATCGGTGAAATCGACGGGCGAAATGTCCTCCTGGTGGACGACCTCACGGAAACGGCGGGAACACTCACCAATGCCGCCCTGCTATTGAAAGAACGCGGCGCCAAACAGATTCGCGCAGCCGTATCGCATGCCTTGCTCAACGAACTCGGCATTGAACGGTTGCGAAAATCCCCTATTGACGAACTGATAACGACCGATACTGTCGCCCGCTCTGCCATTGACGGCGTCAGGATTACGACGTTGTCGGTTGCCGGATTGTTGGGTGAAGCGATCAAGCGGATTAATTGTAATAGCTCGGTCACGTCGCTCTTCGAGTTTAAGGGCTGATGACCTTCCCCGTGGAAGGAGTCAGCAGATATAACGATGAAATCTCTCGCACTGAATGCATTTGCGCGGTCGCTCAAGCGCCGCAAAGGGTCGAAAGCCGTTCGCGCTTCCGGCCGTATCCCCGCCAACATCTACGGCCGCCATAACCCCCCTCAAAACCTTGAGGTTGAGGTAAAGGAGTTCGATACCCTCGTTCACTCCGCCCATGCCGAAAATATCTTGGTGGACCTGAACATCTCAGGCGATGCCAATGCCAAGCGGCTGGCACTCGTTCAGGATGTTCAGCATCATCCCCTTTCCGGCAAGGTCCTTCATGTGGACTTCCATGAAGTGAAGGCCGACGAAAAAGTGACTATCCATGTGCCGGTAGAGACCGTCGGAGTGCCTGTCGGAGTCAAAAGCGGCGGTGGCGTCCTGGAGCATGTGCTCCACAAGTTGCGCGTGCGGGCTCTTCCTCAGGATCTGCCAGTACGGATCGATGTCGATGTCTCCGCATTGGAAGTCGGCAAGTCAATTCACATCGGCGAAATCCCGGTCCCCAGTGGTTGCGAAATCCTCGGTGATAAGGGCGTCCCAGTCCTCTCCGTTGCCCAGCCTAAGACGGAAGCTGCTGCCACCGAAGCTGCTGCCGCCGAAGGCGATGCCGCCAAGCAGCCCGAGATGCTCAAGGAGAAGAAGGAAGAGGGGGCTGCGGTTGCTGGCGACAAGGCCAAATCCGAAGACAAGAAAGCGGCCGACAAGAAGAAGTAGTTTTAATGGAAGCCCAGGCTCCCTCGTTGGGGCTTGGCTTCCTGGTCCGAGGTGAGTGCCCAAGGCTTGATAATTGGACTTGGGAATCCCGGACGCGAGTACCGGGACACCCGGCACAACGCAGGGTTCATGCTCGCCGATCGCCTCGCCGGTCGGTGGAACGCCCAGTGGCGACTCGAACCCAAGTTCTTTGCAGAATTGGCAGATGCATCCTACAACGGGAAGCGTTGGATACTCTGTAAACCGCAGACCTTTATGAACCAGAGCGGCGAAGCGGTTGGTCGTTTGGCAACCTTTTACAAGATTGCACCCACCAACGTTCTCGTTTTGGTCGATGACGCCGACCTGAGTTTCGGCACCATCCGTATGAGGCCTGAAGGTAGCAGCGGCGGTCACCACGGCCTAATGTCTGTGGAAAATCGCTTGGGTAGCCGCAGTTTCCCACGCTTGAAGTTGGGCATAGCGCGGCCCGCACAGTCCGTCCGGGACATTGCAGGTTATGTGCTCGCCCGATTCAGCAGTGATGAACTGCCAATCTGGGAAAAAGTTTTGGATCGTTCAACCCGACAGGTGGAACTGTGGGCGGACGAAGGAATTAGCAAGGCAATGAGTTTGTTTAACGGGACGGTTGAATAACCCTCCCACGCAGAAAGGACATGAAGTGAAACGTTACGAAGGTCTGTTCATATTGAACCTCGCCGGCAAGGAAGAGGGGCTCAAGGAAGCCGTCGATAAGGTGACCGCAGAAATCGGTGCCAACGGCGGTAAAGTGGAAACCGTCCAGAAGATGGAACGGAAACAATTCGCTCGAGTCGCGGATCGCCGCGTACAAAGCGGGTTTTATGTCAATGTCATCTTCGAGGCCCGCCCGCAGTCTCTCGCCGGCCTCCGCGAGAAGTTCCGACATGCCGACGACGTGTTCCGGGTCACGTTTACGCAGAGGGATCAGCCCGTGCTCCCAGTCGTCCCTGAAACGACCAACTAATTTCCTGTCGGGAGACTTTCATGGCCAGCTTTAACAAAGTGATTCTCCTGGGCAACCTGACCCGGGACCCGGAGCTGCGATACACGCCAAAAGGCACTGCCATCGCTCGCATCGGACTGGCCGTAAATCGCAAGTACTCGACGGATACTGGTGAGACCAAGGAAGAGGTCACCTTTATCGACATTGATGCTTGGGGAAAACAGGCCGAGTTGATATCCCAGTACCTCCGCAAAGGCAGTCCTTTGTTCCTCGAGGGCCGTCTAAAACTGGACCAATGGGACGACAAGAATACTGGCCAAAAAGTCAGCAAACTCCGTGTCATCCTTGAAACCTTTCAGTTCGTCGGCGGCAACCGAGCCGGCGAGGGTGGACCTGCTGGCTCCGCCACGGGAAGCTACGCTCCATCGGCCCCATCGGCTGCTCCCAGCCAGCCTAGACCCGCAAGCCGCCCTCCGACAACCAGCGCTCCACCATCGTCCGATCCCGAGGGACCTCCCCCGGAAGAAGATGATGTCCCATTCTAAAGCAGCCCACTCCATTACCCAATTTTTAAAGAATTAACCCTTTTTCATCATGGCCAAAATCGATGTCATCCTGATCCATAATGTCGTGGGTCTCGGCGCTGAAACCGACCAAATCAAGGTCGCCGCCGGTTACGCCCGCAACTTCCTCATTCCCCAAGGCCTCGCCATCCCGATGAGCCAGGGCAATAAGCGCCGCCTGGAGGTCCTCCGTAAACGCCGCTCCGAGCGCGAAACCACTGACCTCAACTCGATGGCTGAGCTGGGCAAGAGCCTGAGCAAGGTCACCATCTCCCTCACCGTAAAAACCGGCGAGGACGGCAAAATGTTCGGCTCCGTCACCAGTGGCACCATCGCCGATGCTCTCAAAACCCAGTTGGATGTCTCTCTGGACAAGAAAAAGATCCATCTGGAACGTCCCATTCATACTCTCGGCGAGCACGAAGTCGAACTGCGACTCCATGCCGAGGTGCGCTGCTCCATCAAGGTTCTGGTCAAAAGCTCCAATCCACTACCCGAGGTTTCCGCTGGTGCTGGCGACGACAAAAAGGACGGATCGCGGGAGAAACGCTCCAGTCGAAATCTGCTGAACAAGAAAGAATCCGCTGAAGCCGCCGAAGAAAAACCTGCCAAGGCCGCCAAAAATTAATTTCCCCGAACGCGCCAACCTCCAGAAAGCCTGGCTGATGAGCCGGGCTTTTTCTTTTATTGAGTTCTCAGCGGTCGCGGATTGACCCGCAGCCACCGAAGCTCTAGGAAACACTCAACACCTATGATCCGATCGAAGTTATTCCGCTCGGCGCCGCTGGCGCTATTGCTTCTTGGCTCAGTATCTTGTGCCAATCAGCAAACCAGCTCACCGCCCCAGCGCATCAGTCAACTCCCCAATCGACCCCCAGCCGGATTTACAACCCTCTTCAACGGGTCTGATCTCACCGGATGGAGGGGTGGTGATACATTCGACCACCGTAAACTCCTTGCCATGCCCGCGTCCGATCACGCCGCGCAAATCCGTAAATGGACTGCCAGCATGAAGGAGGTCAATCCTAAGACCGGTAAACCTCACTGGTATGTCGAAAACAACGAACTTGTGAACGATGGCTTCGGCGCCTATGCCAGCACCGAAAAGGATTACGGGGATTTCGAATTGCTCGTCGAGTATCGGACCGTTCCCAAAGCCGATTCCGGGATCTATCTGCGCGGAGTACCACAGGTTCAAATTTGGGATGTCTCCGAAAATGACGACGGCAAGTTGGGTAAGGCTCTCGGATCGGGCGGGCTCTGGAATAATTCGAAAGGCGCTCCCGGAAAAAATCCGTTCGTTATAGCCGACAAATCTCTCGGCGAATGGAATTCTTTCAGGGTTGTCATGGTCGGCTCGCGAGTCAGCGTGTGGCTGAATAACCAGCCCGTCGTGAAACACGCGATCATGGAAAACTATTATGATCGCTCTCTGCCAGTTCCCCACCACGGTCCCATCCAACTTCAGACTCACGGCGGCGAAATCCGCTGGCGCAATGTGTTCATCCGGGAAATCAACGGCGACGAAGCCAATCGGATCCTAGCTCAGGAGGACTCCAGCAACGGTCTCACCAGCATCTTCAACGGACGCGACTTCGCAGGCTGGGCTGGCCCAACCGATAACTACGAAGTTCAGAATGGCACCGTGATCTGCAAACCTCACAAGGGTGGAACCATTTACTACAACCGCCAGGTGGGCGATTTCACTACCACCCTCGAGTTCAAGCTGCCTAAAGGTGGCAATAACGGCCTCGCCATTCGCTACCCCGGCACCGGCGATACCGCATATGTCGGCATGTGCGAACTCCAGGTCCTCGACGACAATTACGAACAGGCCACCAATTCCAAAATCGATCCACGACAAGCGCACGGCTCGGCCTACGGCATGATCGCCGCCGCTCGCGGTTTCCAACGCCCCATCGGCGAATGGAACTATCAGCGCGTCACCGTCAAAGGCTCTTCCATCCAGGTAGAACTCAATGGCTTCCTCATCCTCAATGGCGATGTGGCCACAGTGAAGGATATCATGGCTAATTCGCCCCACCCCGGTAAGGATCGCCTAGCGGGCTTCTTCGGACTCGCCGGCCATAGTGACACTGTTGCCTTCCGCAACATCCGACTCAAAGATCACTAAAACCCCTTCAGCCACGGCCCTTGATCAACAACCTACTTTAGAGGTCACCTCAGTCCAACGATTGGCTTCAACCCATCGCTGCACCTCAATCACCAGCCAAGCGACACGCTTGGCTGGTTCTTTTTTGGCAGTTGTCGGTCGCTGAGAAGCACCTCGTGCTCAAACAGCGAAACCCACTCCTTCGCGCGGATCCATTCACGATTCCCTCCACCCCTCAGCTCATGGCTTCCGTCGGAGAGCTTTACCAAAGTGGCCGAACCAAAGGTGGCCACCCGTTCAATCAGAGGTTTCATCGATTTCTTCAGAGTCAGTCGTGTCATCACCGCGACACTCTATCCCGTAGGGTAGGACATCCACAGACCGACCCGCTTGCTGTTCCACGTCGCTGAGTTACGCTCCGTCTCGACATGAGTTTCGCTGCGGAGTTTCAATTCTTATCGACCGCCCCTCTCCAAGAGGCATCGCTCAGAACAACTGCTGACGAGGTCCGCCAGACCCTAACTCGTACTCCCACCACCCTCCAGGACTTCGCAGCTCTCATCAGCCCCGCCGCTGGCGACCTCCTCGAATCCCTGTGTCACCGCTCGCAATCCCTCACACGTCAACGTTTCGGACGCGTTATCCGACTGTTCGCACCGTTGTATCTGAGCAATGAGTGCATCAATAATTGCGCGTATTGTGGCTTTTCCCGCGACAACGCCATCCTCCGCGTCACGCTATCCATCGAGGATGTGGTCCGCGAAGCTTCCATGCTCGCCGCCCAAGGCTTTCGCAACCTCCTGTTGGTCGCCGGTGAACATCCAAAGTTCGTCTCGAATGGTTACCTTCGCGACTGCGTCAACGCGGTCCGGCCGCTCATGCCAGGTATTTCCATCGAAGTAGGCCCCATGGAAACCGACGACTATCGACAGATCACTCATGCTGGCGCCGAAGGCTTGGTCGTCTACCAGGAAACCTATAATCGGGAGGTCTATGCTCTCATGCATACCGCCGGACCCAAGCGAGATTTCGATTGGCGCCTGGAAACACCCGAACGCGGCTATGCCGCCGGATTCCGACGCCTTGGCATCGGAGCACTTTTTGGACTCGCCGACTGGAGAGCCGAAGCTTTGAGTGTGGCCGCGCATGCTCAGTACCTACTAAAGCATTGCTGGAAAGCTCAATTGACCCTCTCCCTGCCTCGATTAAGACCCTGCGCCGGGGAGTTCCAACCCCTGACCCAAATTACAGATCGCGAATTCGTCCAACTCATCGCCGCATTCCGCCTCTTCCTGCCGGATGTCGGGCTGGTTTTGTCAACACGTGAACCCGCAGCTCTGCGCGATGGCCTATTTCCTCTGGGTATCACCCACGCCAGCGCTGGTAGTCACACGGAACCCGGAGGCTACACCGGTGCCGGTCGTGAGAAAATTCATCAAACCGTTCGCGGCCGAATTGTAGAACTTCCTCAATCCAGCGTCTTACTCTCGGCAGCCGAGCCGCGCGCGACTCAAGCCACAGGTCAGTTCGATATTGCAGACGGGCGATCTCCAGTTGAAATCGCGGATCTGTTGAGGCGCCTCGGATATGAACCGGTCTGGAAGGATTGGGATTCCGCATTAACCGCTTGATCCTCAAGCCATCACACGCGTTTGGGTGGGTTCAAGATGTGTCGTCCAGTCTCTTGGGCATAGGTAAGTGCCAAGGCCAAGGCATCGGCGGCATCCGGGTCGGGTAGCACCGTCAACCGGAGCATTCGCTGAACCATTTTGGCGACCGCAATCTTTTGGGCACCGCCATATCCAACAATGGCTTGCTTGACCTTGCGCGGTGCCAACTCGAAAAGCTCTAGACCAGCCTCAGCGATCGCGCAGATGGCCGCCCCTCGGGCCTCACCCATGATCAACGCAGTCTGGAGGTTCTGAGCAAAGAACAACCCCTCCAGCGCACAAACGGACGCCGGGTGTTCCCTTAAAATTTCCCGAAGCCTCAGCGAGATTTGGAGCAAACACCTGGACCGATCCCAACGTGCGGGGTTTTTGATCGTCCCGTAAGCCACCGCCAGGGGACGGGTCCCAGCCTCAATGACCGCCCAGCCTGTCCCGCGCAGCGATGGATCTAACCCCAGTATCATCGTCCCGTGCGGCAGCCGTGTAGCAGCCGTCGTCTCCACGGGCGAGACCGCTCGGCGGCCTCCTGACTTCAACCGTTTCTCGATCTCTTCAAATTGTTTTGGCGAAATCCCCATACGCGCTGCCAACGATCATGCCTCCAACCCACCCCTCGAGTCCAACCTCAAGGGGATCGCGTTTCCAGGTTGAACCCAGAGTCGAAATAGGATGGTGTCCAAACCAGCACTTTCGATGTCAGTCGATTGGTTCCCCCCAGCAATTCGCTTCGAAGAATCCTCCATCCAAGAGGCGCAAGCTCCTCTTTTCCCAGACGAGGAAGTGGCGGTTGCCAGAGCTATTGAGAGACGTCGCCAGGAATTCTGCGCCGGACGTACCTGTGCTCGACGCGCCTTGTCGGCCCTTGGCCAATCTCCACTGCCCCTGCCCGCAAATGCGGATCGCAGCCCGCGATGGCCTGATGGATTCGTTGGCTCGATCACGCATTCATCCAATTACGCGGCCGCGGCCGTGGCGCGCCGACACGAAATTCTTTCAATCGGCATTGATGCCGAGATGCTTTCCCGTGTTACCCCAGAGATCCACGATCGAATTCTTGTGGCATCAGAACTCGAGTGGATTTCTAAGAACCGCGGTCCGGGCGAGACGCACTGGCCAGCCATGTTTTTTAGCGCGAAAGAAAGCTTCTACAAATTGCAACGCCCTCTAACCGGAGAGTTCTTGGAATTCCACGAAGTTCAGATCCACGTCATCCCAAACCAACGACGATTCACGGTCAATACGCTCCGCCGCACCTTCGATTGCCTGGGCGACCTCTCGCAAATCCAGGGGCGTTATCAGATATTGCAGGACAAAATCTTCACCGCGATGTGGCTGCCGAGGTCCTGATAAATTCCTCGTGCTTGCGTCCCAGCACCTATGAAGTGGCATCCAGAAAGCTCTCAAGCAGAATCGCTGCTGCTGCTGCGTCGACCTTTTCTTTCCGCCCGGACCGTCTCACCCCCGCATCGATCAGTTGGCGGTTCGCCTGGGCGGATGTCAACCGTTCGTCCCAAGTCCGTATGGGAACTGACGTGTGCTGACGAAGAACCTCGACAAAAACCTTCACCTTCTTAGCAGCATCACCGTAACTGCCATCCATGTTCCGGGGCATGCCGACAATGATTTGTTCCACGCCACGCTCCGCGATGAGCTGCCCCAAGCGCGCCAAGAACTTGTCCTGAGGATCCGCAGGAATGAATTCCAGCGGTGTGGCGATCATTCCTAAAGGATCGCTGCAAGCGACGCCAATACGAACCGTACCATGATCCAGGGCGAGAACTCGCATGGGGGATTCAGGGTTGTCTAGAGCAGGGAAGCTGAATCGACATCCAGCAGCAGATCACAGTGCGACTGTTGGCGTAAAAAGGAGGCCGGGCAACTGATGGAAACCGGGCCCTGCAACGCGTTCTTGATCGGAATTGCTTTCCGTTTCTCAGGCGCCACACAAACCATCTTTCGCGGGGCACAGAGTGCGGGAATGGTCAATGTAAACGCATACGGAGGTACTGCTTCGAGGCTCGAAAAGTGTCCTTCCCGGACCTGCTGCATTTTACATTCCTCGTCCAACTTCACGAGTTTAATCCAGTGCGGATCATCGAATCGTGCCACCGGCGGATCATTGAACGCCAGATGGCCATTCTCCCCGACACCGAGGCAAACGAGATCGATCGGCTGCGCCTTCAGAAGTGAGGTGTACCGAGCGCATTCATCCAGCGGCAAGTCCGCATCGCCGGCGATGTAGTGGAACACTTTGGGCTTCACCAAGGACTCGACTCGCTCGCGAAGATAATGACGAAAACAAGCCGGATTATCCGCTCGTATCCCGAGGTACTCATCCATGTGGAACAGGGTGATTTTGGACCAATCCAGCCTTCCCGCATCTACCAATCGCTTCAGGAAACGAATCTGGGAATTGCCCGTTGCAAGAATCACCGCGGCACTGCCCTGGCGCTCCAACGTCTCCAACAGGTAGGCGTGCACGTGCGCCGCCACCGCAACCGACATGTCGTCGTTGCTTGCAAAAACATGAACGCGAAGCTTGTCGGCCTGAAATGATCGCAACGGCGCAGGTATAAACGTCGAACTCATCGTAAAATGGCAGTGTGGTCTTGAAATCTCACGACTGGCAAGCCCTGGAAAAACTGAATCATGACTGGGGGCGCATCTCCGAGTTGCCGGCGCCTTTGGAGCGCGGTGGCCCCCCACCGCTTTTGGGGAATTCCCAGGACGACCGAGCTTTAAATGTCGGCAACTCGGAGATGCGCCCAATGACTAGGCGAGGCCACCTCAGGAATAACGGTTGTCCCATACAGCCGCCCCATGAATGACTCAATGTGCCGCCCTTAATGCCGGAATCAGGACGGTCGAAATGGCATGGTGAGAGATCATGTGACTGGGTGCCACTCGGTCGATCACCAACCGAAAGCTCCCTGAACCCAGCTGCTGAAGTCGCGATTGTACACGGACTTCATACCCTTTCATGGCGGTCTCATAGGGTTCACCCACGGTCGACACATCATGCTGCCGCTCACCAAAGCAACAATCGTCCCGACGAACCAGGATCTGGATTTGCCGCCGGCGTTTGCCGCTGGATCCCATGACATAAAGATCTGGGTAGCCCGCTAATCGATAAAACCCGGATTCGTATTGCTCCAGGTCGCCAACCGACCCACCACTGCGAAGGTACAGCGGAATGGTTCCAGCCACCGGCACACTGCACTCAATACGAGCATCCAGCGCAGCATAAACGGTCGTCGTCCAACCACCGCCAGACAGCCCCGTCATGTGGAACCGACGGTATTTGGGAAAACTTCCCGCACTGGATTGCGTCTGAAGATAATTCAGACTGAGCGCCGTAGGTTCAAGGAAGTACTTGATGGCGCTGCCACGGCTAGGTTGGTTGGGTTGGACAAACAGGGTATCGTGTCCACCCGTGCAATCGCCTGGCCGCATATGTGGCATGAAGACTCCCAGGACACCGTAGCCCTCACGCAGCAGCCCGTGGATAGTTCGCTGCAATCCATAGCCAGTTTCCGATGGACCAGCGTCATCGTCGAATGTGCAACTGTGTCCATGATGCACCACGACCAATTGTCGGTTTGGCTTGGCGGCAATAAAGTGATAGGCCAACCCCTGAAGCCCCGGCGCCATGGAAAAGCGAAATTCGTCGACGCGTCGGAGATGCGTGAGGTGTTGAACAGGCGACGGAATATTGGTCAGGACCGTGGTGGGAAACCGAAGCGAGGGGAAACCGTCTGTGCCCCAAACGTAATCGATCAATTGGCGTCGTTTGGCCTCCAAATCGCCGGCGTTTTGAATCGTGATGGTCCGATCGTCAATCAGTTCCGGCGCCGCACCACGACCCGAAACTAATGCCAAGCCAATCAGCCATCCCAGACAGAGGAAGCGCCCCGACACTCGTGACTTGCCCCTGGATGCACTCAGCCATTTTGGAATCATTCGCAAGGTCATTAGGTTCCCTGACTCATTCACTTCACTAACCAACGTCTCAAATCCTGACAAACTTCAGTACCATTTTTTCCAAGAATTCGCCCTGGGGTTGCCCCTCACATCCGCTGATGGAACAGTTCCCGGCGCACCACGAATCACTGGTCTCAGATCGTGGGCCAAAAACCCACCTTCCTTTTGGTTTCCCACCTGCCAAAATATTGTCACACTGGCCACTCACCGGCATGCACGTGCTACCGCAATTTCAGGTTCACGCCCAGTGGTTCCTAAGAGCCGCCCTCCTCGCGGGATGCGCGATTGCGGTCGGCTGTCGACGTCCTCCGGACACGGGTGTTCGCAGCCGCGAAACGACCGTCGTTCCAGTGACTCAAGTGGGGTTACAACCCATGGATCGCTCGTTTCAAACGTTGGGCACCCTCCAGGCGATGGATCGCGCCACGTTAAGCATCAAAACCACCGGGCGCTTGCGACTGCTTCAGGTCGATGTCGGCAGCCCGGTTCGAGCCGGGGATATCCTCGCCCAGGTGGAACCTCGAGATTACGAGCTCCGTCTCAAACAATCGGCAGCCCTTCTGGCTCAAGGTCGGGCGCGACTGGGTTTGCCAGTGGAAGGTGATGACGATCGGGTGGAATTCGAGGCACTCAATACGGTCCGTGAGGCAAAAGCACTCCTCGAAGAATCCTCAAAAAGCCTCGAACGGATCCAAAAGTTGGTCTCGCAAAAAATCGCATCGGAAACAGAGTTCGAACGGGCGAGCACCGAGTACCAAGTGACCTTCAATCGCTACAACGACGCCATACAAGATGCGCGAGAAAGGCAGGCGATACTGGCACAACGCCGCGCCGAATTCGAAATCGCGAAGCAACAGCTATCAGACACCTCCCTTCGAGCACCCTTCGACGGCATCGTCCAGGAGCGCCTGACCAATGTTGGAGAATATTTGACCTCGGGAAGCCCGGTCTTGAGTGTGGTTCGGGTGGATCCACTCCGCCTGCGGTTGGAGATTCCCGAGCGCCAGTCGCTCTCGGTCCGACCCGGGTTGTCCGTGAAGATGAACGTCGAGGGAGACACCAACGAGTATTTCGGACGTTTGCTGAGGGTTTCACCCGCGTTGGATGCCAAAACCAGAATGTTGATTGCCGAGGCAGAGTTCCGAAACCCAGGAGGCCTGCGACCCGGAGCGCTGGCCCGAGCCCAAGTGCTGGTGGCGGAGTCTGTTCCCACATTGGCGATCCCAACCGACGCCGTCATTACGTTCGCCGGGGTCGAAAAAATCTTCCTCGCCCTGACGAACCGAGCGGTGGAGCGACAAATCACTACCGGACGCCGAGTGAGTGGCTGGGTGGAAGTGCTTTCCGGCCTCAAATCAGGCGACACACTCATTCTCCGTCCCGAAGGGCTTCAATCTGGTGACCCTATTCAGGGGAAGACCGGTGAACAGACCTTGCCTCCAGCGCCAAAAAAAGCGGGTAAGAATTCCTAAGCTCAATGCAGGCACTCGCTGATACTTGCATTCGACGGCCGGTCTTCGCGTTGATGTTGGTGATGGCGCTGGTCGTGGTCGGCGCCACCAGTTACACCCGGTTGGGAGTGGACCGCCTGCCGTCGGTGGATCTCCCTACTGTCCGTATTAGTACCGCCCTACCAGGTGCGTCACCCGCAGAGGTCGAGTCTCAAATCGCGCGACCCATCGAGGAGGTCGTCAACACCGTGGAAGGCATCAGTGAGCTCCGGTCGATCTCAATGCAGGGGAATTCGATGTTATTGGTGACTTTCGAGTTGAACCGCAACATCGACTCCGCCGCTCAAGACGTTCGGGACCGCGTCGCCACCGTCATCCGGAAACTGCCCCGTGAAGTCCAACCTCCAATCATTTCCAAGTTCGACAACGACCAATCTCCAGTTCTGACGCTCTCCCTCTCTGGAGATCGCTCGCTCCGAGAGTTGACCGAACTCGCCGATAAAATGGTGAAGGTCCAGATCGAACGTGCGAGCGGTGTGGGTGGCGTC
>SXGT01733401.1_pt1 | contig 27460 bp, 18 predicted proteins | sample 3176221 | NCBI WGS metagenome assembly SXGT01 (sample SAMN11356862, study PRJNA531348) | freshwater metagenome | isolation source: freshwater sample F1-120 | place: China: Fuxian Lake, Yuxi | collected 2017-12-25
GCCGTGACACAGAACAATCATCCTCCCAACAACCTCTCAACAACAACAACCCCCACCACGACGGGCTCCGATGAGATGTGACCAAGAGACAGCTACGCAAGGGGGAGGGACGCTCGCGGTTCGGGCAAGGGGGATCGGCGGGTCGACTTCGATGACGGGCACGTCGAGATCGGGGAGTCGACTTCGTTGATGCGATCTGCACGTTGACGTTCCACCCGGGCTTGCGCCCGGGCCTACAATTTGTCCAGGGACGCCCCTTTGGGGCTGGCGAAGGGCCGCCAACCTTCAGGGGACAGACCCTCTCAAGACCGCTCGATGTCTGCCTCCCTGCCCCTGAACTTCTCCTGTGAGATCAACACGATGGACACGCCCCACGCACGCTGACGCCCCGTCGCCAGCCCCGCCTGTGGGCGGGGCGACTCGGGACAAAACCCAAGACCCGGGCGCAAGCCCGTGTGGACCGTCAACGTGCGGACCCCACCATCGAAGTCGACTCGCCGCTCTCGATTGTTCCCGACGGGGTCTTGTTCCCGACGGGGTCTTGTGCCCGCCAACGAAGTCGACTCGAGGATCTCTCCTTGCCCGTAATTCAAGAGTTCCCCCTCCTTGTGGAACGAGGAGGGGGACAGGGGGTGGAGTGTGCGGGAGGGGGACAGGGGGTGGAGTGTGCGGGAGGGGGACAGGGGGTGGAGTGAAACGACGTGCCCGTCATCGGAGTCGACGCCACGGGCTCTCCTTTTCCACCTTGGGGTGTGGGTTACTCGACGAACTGGGCTTCGACGGCCTCGACCTCGGCGGCGAGCTGCTCCCAGCGGGCGTAGAGGGCTTCGAGGAGGTCGCCGAGGGCGCGGTCGCGGAGGGTGACACGCTGGACCTCGGCGCCGCCTTTTTCGTAGAGGGCGGGGTCGGCCATGAGGGCCTGGAGCTTCCCTTTTTCGGCTTCGGCGGCGGCGATCTCGGCCTCGGTCTTGTCGAGACGGTTCTTGAGGTCGCCCATGGCGTCGGCCTTGAGGCGTCGGAGCTCGGCCTCGCGGCGCTTGCGGGCCTTCTTGCCTTCGGCGGTGTGGTCTTCGAGGGGATCCTCGGGGGCGTCGGCGAGGGTCGTGGCGGCTTCGGCGGCGTCGACGAGGTCCTGCTTGCGCTTCCAGGTGTAGTACTCGTAGTCGCCGGGGTAGTCGTAGAGGGCGCCGTGCTCGACGTGGACGACGCGCGTGGCGAGGTTGTTGATGAAGTGGCGGTCGTGGGAGATGAAGATGAGGGTGCCCTGGAATTCGGCCAGGGCGTCTTCGAGGACATCGCGGCTTTGGATGTCGAGGTGGTTGGTGGGCTCGTCGAGGAGGAGGAGGTTGTTGGTCTCCAGGAGCATCTTGGCCAGGGCGAGCCGGCTCTTTTCGCCGCCGGAGAGGACGGAGACCTTCTTGTTGACGGTGTCGCCGGAGAAGAGGAAGGCGCCGAGGATGCCGCGGACCTGGTGGATGACGTCGGGGCTGGCCTTGCGCTCCATCTCTTCGAGGGCGGTGGCTTCGAGGTCGAGGGACTCGACCTGGTGCTGTGCGAAGAAGCCGATGGAGACGTTGTAGCCGGGCAGGCGCTCGCCGGTGAAGGGCGTGGAGTCGGCCAGGATCTTCAGGAGGGTGGACGTGCCGGCGCCGTTGGGGCCGACGAGGGCGACGCGCTCACCGCGCTCGACGCGGAACTTCATGCCCTCGTAGATGATCAAGTCGCCGTATTTCTTGCCGATGTTGTCCAGGCGCAGGACCTCCTGGCCGGAGCGAGGGGGTTGGGGGAAGCGGAAGCCGACGGAGCGGGTGTTGTCGCGAGGGGCTTCGATGCGCTCCATGCGGGCCAGGGCCTTGACGCGGCTCTGGGCCTGGCGGGCCTTGGTGGCCTTGGCCTTGAAGCGTCGGACGAAGTCCTCCATGTGCTCGATCTCCTTGCGTTGCTTGTCGGCTTGCTTGGAGAGGAGCTCGGCGCGTGCGGCGCGCTCGTCGAGGAAGTCGTCGTAGTTGCCCTTGTAGAGGATGAGGGTCTGGTGTGCCATGTCGGCGACACGGGTGACCATGCGGTTGAGGAAGTAGCGGTCGTGGCTGATGATGACGACGCTGCCGGGGTAGGAGCGCAGGAAGCCTTCGAGCCACTCCAGGGAGGGCAGATCGAGGTGGTTGGTGGGCTCGTCCATGAGCAGGAGGTCGGGGGACTGGAGCAGGAGCTTGCACAGCAGGGCGCGCATCTGCCAGCCGCCGCTGAAGGTGTGGATGGAGCGGTCGGCCTCGTCGGGGTCAAAGCCCATGCCGGCGAGGATGGTGCGGGCGCGTGCGCGCAGGGCGTAGCCGTCGAGGGCGACGAAGCGCTGCTCGGCGGCGCCGTAATCGGCGTTGAGGCGCTCCAGGTCGGCGCCGCTGGCCTCGGCCATGCGCAGGGTGAGGTCGCGCAGGCGACCTTCGAGGTCGATGACCTCCTTCTTGCCCTCCAGGACGACCTCCATGAGGGAGTGCTCGCCTTCGAGGATGACCTCCTGGGGCAGGTAGCCGATGCGGTAGCCGTTGGGCAGGACGATGCGTCCGTCGTCGGCGGCCTCGACCCCTGCGATGATGCGGCACAGGGTGGTCTTGCCGGCGCCGTTGGGTCCGACGAGGCCGACGCGCTCGCCGGGGTTGATGCGCCAGGTGATGTCTTTGAAGAGGGTCTGGCCGCCGAAGGCCTTGGAGAGGTGATCGAGTTGTATCATTGTTGCCGGGTCGAGGGCTCGCCGGGGCCGTGGGTGACGTCGCAGTCGGCGCTGGCCGATGCGCGTTGACACGATATAGACCCGCTGCTAGGGTGGCAAGGAGCGTTGGCAAAGGACAATCCAATGGTATTGATCGGCCACCGCATCGGAAGGCAACGCCGGGCGATTGGAGTTGGCATGAGACGAGGATCTTGGTCGACAGTGGGGCGCTCGGTGGGTCGGGCGTTGGTGGCGGCGGCCTGTCTGATGGCGATCGCCGTCGTGGCCGCGCCGCAGCAGGCAGACGCGCAGGGGCGGCCCATCCTGGTGGTGCCCTTCGAGCGCGACAACATCGACGATCTCTTCTTCAGCACCTTGATGAAGCGCGCCCACCAGTCCGCCAGCGGCGCCCAGGGCTACGTGTCGCTCGACCCGGTCGACAACTCCATGGAGGACATGCTCTTCGCGGTCGGCTGCGCCGAGTCCTCCTCGGAGTGCCTCCAGATGCTGGCCGAGAGCTTCAGCGCCGAGGTCATCCTGCACGGCAAGGTGTGGGGCAACGAGCGCGGCATCTACCTGGAATTGCACCTCTTTGACGCCCAGCTCGGCAACGAGATCCTCGACCAGCCCATCCAGAAGTCCTTCGAATCCGCCGAGAAGGAGATGCTCCTGCAGATGGCCATCGGCGAGATCCAGCAGATCTTCTACCCCTTCACCGGGGAGCTGACGATCGCCTCGACCGAGCCGGCCACCACCATCATCTTCGACGGCGCCGAGGTCGGCAACACCTCCAACGGCCCCGTCAAGCTCACCGGCCTCAAGCTCGGCGAGCACACCGTCACGGCCCAGAAGGGCGAGGACGAGACCACCCAGACCGTCGTCGTCCTGCACGACAAGCCCGAGAGCATCACCCTCGATCCTGGCGCCAACAGCGTCGGCCCCATCGTCGGCGGCAATGAGGGCCCCAGCCACACCGGCAGCTACATCGCCTTCGGCGTCGGCGGCGCCTCGCTGATCACCGGCGCGATCTTCTCCGTCCTGGTCAACGCCGAGAACGCCGAGGTCGAGCGCCTCGCCGAGCTCGACCCCGTCCCCTCCAGCGAGGCCAACAGCGCCCTCAAGAGCGGCGACCAGCTCCAGGCCCTCCAGTTCGTCTTCTACACCGTCGGCGCCGTCGCTGTCGGCGCGGGCGCCGTGCTCTACTTCATGGAAGGCGGCGAAGAGGCCCCTGCCGTCGGCTACATCGCCCCCTTCCTGACGCCCGATGGCGTCGGCGCTTCGGTCGGCGGCTCCTTCTGACCTTCCAGAGGCGGATCACACCCACCATGGCGAACTCCAACAAGCTGGCTCCCCGATCCCGCAACCTGGGAACCGCCCTCCTCGGCGCGCTCCTCCTCTCAGGGATCGCGCCGGGCTGCCTCTTCGACCCCTCGCCCCTTGAGCCGCTCCAGTGCGAGGTCGACGAGGACTGCGAGGACGGCAGGATCTGCCTCGCCGGGTTCTGCAGCACCGACCCCAATCCCCAGGAGCCCGAGCCCGAACCCGAGCCCGAACCTGAGCCCGAGCCCGAGCCCGAGGCGGTCCTGTGCGTCGACCGCGACGGCGACGGCCACAACGACCCCGACGACTCCATCAACTGCGAGGTCACCGACGACTGCGACGACGATGACCTCGACCGCTTCCCCGGCAATCCCGAGAAGTGCGACAATAAGGACAACGACTGCAACAACGCCATCGACGACCTCGACGAAGAAGCCCTGGATCCGTGCCCCCTCCAGCAGGGCGTCTGCGAGGGCGCCCGGAAGACCTGTCGCAATGGCACCCTGCGCGATTGCACCAACGAGAGCTACGGCCCCTCCTTCGTCGAGGACGAGTCCTTCTGCCGCGACGGCCTCGACCTCAAGGGCCGCTGCGTCGGCGGCCGCGCGCGCTTCGCCTCCATCGCGGAGGCCGACGACAAGCTCTGCGACGGCCTGGACAACGACTGCGACGGCGACATCGACGAACCCGAGGTCAACGTCCCCTGCTTCCTCCAGCGAGCCGGCACCGACGTCAACAACGATCCCCAGCTGGCCGGCGCGATCAACTTCTGCCTCGCCGGCTCCCTGGAGTGCCTCTCCGACACCCGCACCTTTGCCCAGGGATGCCAGGGCGCCACCGAGCCCATCGTCGAGAACAACCAGGACCTGCGCTGCGACGACATCGACCAGGACTGCGATGGCCTCATCGACGAGGACTGCGACTGCCTCGACGGCCAGACCGAGGCCTGCTACCCCTTCGACGACCCCAGGACCATCGGCGTTGGCCTCTGCCGCGAGGGCCTCAAGACCTGCGTCGACAACCGCTTCGACGACTGCATAGGCGCCATCGGCCCCGTCGAGGAGACCTGCGACAACATCGGCGCTGACGACGACTGCAACGGCACCCGCGACGACATCGGGCGCATCAACGCCCCACCCAACCAGCGCACCGTCCTGAACTCCGTCTGCACCGTGGCCGAGAACGTCAGCATCTGCGGGCCCGGCACCTTCCGATGCCAGCCCGACGACTCCCTGGCTTGCATCGCCAACATCCTGCCCGGCGCCATCCCCGAGTCCTGCGACGACATCGGCGCCGACAACGACTGCGATGGCGACCTCGGAGACATCGACTTCTCCCCCGACGAGCCCACCGACATCCGGATCATCGGAACGGACTGCATCGTCGAGGAGCTCCTGGGCGCCTGCCGCGCTGGCCAGTATCAGTGCAACGGCGGCGACTTCCCCCAGTGCGTCACCAACACCCCCGTACCACCCAACAACGACGCCCAGTGCGACGGCGTCGACGACAACTGCGACGGCACCCCCGACGAGGGCAACCCCCTCGATGACCCACTCAACTGCGGACGGTGCGGCAACATCTGCCCCCAGACTGCCACCGCCTGCTGCTTCGGGCGCGACGGCGCGGTGGGCGGCGCCTGCGCAAACCTCCAGACCGATCCCGACCACTGCGGCGGATGCGCCACCCAGTGCCCCGAAGGTCAGCTCTGCATCGGCGGCATCTGCCAGGGCCCCTGACCCCCCTCATCCTGCGTCGACGGCATCTGCCCGGGTACCCGCCCCCCCCTCATCGACAAGACCGGACGCCAAAAAAGGCGCCCCCTTCCCAGGGGCGCCTTCTTTTCAGGTCGCACGAAGCGCCGCCGGGCGCCTCTCTGTCAGCCTCCTCGTATCATGCGGAGCCACGTTTGAACCACTTTCATCCTGGGCATCCTGTTGGCCCAACATGGAAGTGGCTTGAGCGTGGTTCCGTATCAGCCGAGGCCGCCGAGGTACGCCTCGTAGGCGCTCCCATCCATCAGCCCCTCAAGCTCGCCGGGATCGGAGGGCCGCAGCCGGACCATCCAACCCTCGCCGTAGGGATCGGAGTTGACAGCGTCAGGCGCGCCGTCGAGGCCAGGGTTGCTCTCGACGACCTCGCCGCTGAGCGGCGTGTAGACGTCCGAGACCGCCTTGACCGACTCGACCGTCCCGACCGCCTTGCCCCTGGACAGCGCCGCGCCCTTCTTCGGGCCGTCCCAGAAGACGACATCGCCGAGCTGCGCCTGGGCGTAATCCGTGATCCCGATCGTGACGGTGCCGTCCCCGTTGTCGCGCACCCACTCGTGGCTGTCGGTGAAGCGCAAGTCCTTTGGTGTGCTCATCTTTTTCTCTCCTGTATCCTGCCCTCAGGGCCTCTTGTAGAAGGGCTTGAGGGTCACCTCAGCCGCGATTCGTCGATCCCGGATCGACACGTCAAGCTCTCGCGCGTCGCTCTGCGACACGTCCACGTAGCCCAGCCCGATGCCGACCTCAAGCGTCGGCGACCAGGTCCCGCTGGTCAGCTCCCCGACCTGCTCCTCCCCGGCCATGATCGGGCAATGGGCCCTCGGCACGCCCTTCTCCTTCAGGATGAAGCCCCTCAAGCGCCGCTTGACGCCCTCGGCCTTGATCCGCTCCAGCGCGGCGCGCCCGACAAAGTCCTCGGGCTTGTCGAGCTTGACCACCCAGGCCAGCCCCGCCTCGAAGGGGTTGATGTCGTCCGAGAGATCCTGGCCGTAGAGCGCAAGGCGCGCCTCCAGCCTCAGCGTATCCCGGCACCCCAGGCCGCAGAGCGCCAGCCCGTCCGGTGCCCCAGCGGCGACGATCGCGTCAAAGACCGCCTCCGCGCCGCCGACCGGGATGTAGACCTCGAAGCCGTCCTCGCCCGTGTAGCCGGTCCGCGCCACCAGACAGCCGACGCCGGCCACGGCGCCCTGGGCGAAGTGGTAGTAGCCCATCTGGGACAGATCGATCTCGGTGACCCGGGACAGCACGGCCTCGGCCTTCGGACCCTGGAGCGCGAGCTGCGCCCAGGCGGCAGACTCGTCGATGAGCTCGGCGCCCTCGGTCGCGTGCGCCTTCATGAAGGCGAAGTCCTTGGCCTTGTTCGACGCGTTGACGCAGATGAAGATCTCCTCGTCGCTGATCTTGTAGGCGATCAGATCGTCGACGATGCCCCCGTCCGGGTGACACATCACCGCGTAGCGCGCCTGGCCGCAGGCCGTGGTCCGAATGTCATGTGATATCAAGCCGTTGACCACCTCGACCGCCCTGGGGCCGACCACCCGGATCTCCCCCATGTGGCTGACGTCAAAGAGGCCCACCTGGCGCCGCACGGCGTGGTGCTCCTCGATGATCCGGGTGTAGCTGATGGGCATCTCGTGGCCGGCGAAGGGCACGAAACGAGCCCCTGCGGCGGCGTGGCGATCATGGAGCGGCAAGCGCACGACATCTTCGACCATCTCTCCTCCTTTGTTCATGCGCGGACGAGGCCGGATGGATCGAGCCCCCGGCGGATCCGCGCGCAGCGCACCGTGTTGTCCAGGAGCTGGGCGATGGTCATCGGGCCGACCCCGCCGGGCACCGGGGTGACGCCCGCCGCCCGCCCCAGCGCCTCCTCAAAACAGACATCGCCGCGAAGGACCCCGTCCTCGCAGAGCGTGATGCCGACGTCAAAGACCAGCGCCCCCGGCTTGATCCAGTCCCCGCGGATGAGCCCGTTGACCCCGGTGGCGACGACCAGGACGTCGGCTCTGCCGACGTGCTCCCGCAGATCGCGGGTGTGGCGGTGGCACGAGGTCACGGTGGCGTGGGCGCGGTGGAGCATCACCGCCATGGGCCTGCCCACGATCACCGAGCGGCCGACGACCACGGCCTCCTTGCCCTTGAGGTCCTCGATCCCGAGCAGCATCAACAGCCTGATCACCCCGGCCGGCGTGCAGGGCTCCAGCGGCCCTCGGCCGGCCATCAGCGCGCCGAGGTTCATCGGGTGGAAGCCGTCGACGTCCTTGTTCGGATCGATGAGGTTGAGGACCATCGGATCGAGCGGGGCCGGCAGCGGCAGCTGGATGAGGATCGCGTCGACGTCGTCGTCGTCGTTGAGCGCCTGGATGACCTCGGCCATCTCGGTCGCCGAGGTGCCGGCCGGCAGGCTGACGTGGTCTGATCGTATCCCGACCCACCCGCAGGCCCGCGCCTTGGCGTTGACGTAGACCTCGCTGGCGGGGTCGTCCCCGACGCGCAGGAAGACGACGCGAGGGTGGACGCCCTCGTCCTTGAGCGCCTCGACCTGAGCCTCGACGCCCTGGCGGACGATCCGCGCCGCGCGACGGCCGTCGATGACGCCGTCTTCAAGGATGAGTTCGGCCCCGCCCGTCTTCACTGCGACCGCTGCTCCATGCCGTCAACGCCGCGCAATAAAGCACGGGCGGGGCGGGATCGCAAGCGCGATCCCGGCGCCTGGATCAACGCCTGGGCTGGGAGTCAAGGCCGCACCCGAAGCGCAGCTCCAGGTAGTCGTCGCTGAGCGAGAAGCGCAACAGATCGGCGGCCTCGGGCAGCTTGCGAAGCCGCGCCTGGGTGTCGTCGTCGTGCAGGTGGCCTCGCCATTCCCGGCTGCGCAGGATCGCCTGCATCGCCGCCGAGATCTGACCCGAGAGCACCAGCCCCGAGCGGACGGCCAGCGTCCTGATCATCGACGGCCAGGCCTCGCAGTGGGCATTGCGCAGCACGCCGAGGTGCGGCAAGGCGGCGTCGGCGATCTTGCGACGCAGCGAGCGGTTGAAGGCGCCGCCGACGGCCTCGACCAGCTCCATCGACCGGGGATCGGTGATCTCGGTCATGCCCGAGGCGGTCTGCTTGACCAGGACCGCCTCCAGCAGGTGCCACAGATCTCGCCCGTCGAGGTGCACCAGCGAGGCGACCCCGCTCCAGGCCAGCCCCGCCGCGTAGCCGCACAGGTAGCGGCTGACCTCGACGCCGACCTCCTCGAACATGCCCCGGTGGAACCAGAGCGAGGGGCCGCTGTGGGTGAAGACCTGAGGGGCGCCCGGGCCGCTGTCGCCGAGGTAGAGCTTGATACGGGGCATCTCGAAGCACTCGCACGAGAGCGTCGCAAAGTCCCGCACTTGCTCGTAATCCGAGGTCCTCCAGCGCTTGCCGCCGAGCGCGTCGAGGGTCGGCAGCGCGTCCCCCCAGAGCTTGATCGCCAGCGGCTCCAGCGCTCTGAGCGTCTCCAGCACGCCGTCGCGCAGGCCCTCGGGCAGGAGGTTGGTCTGGAGCATCTCCGCGCTGAAGGGGCGGCTCGGGTGCGTCTTGCGGCGCTCGCCGCCATCGGTCCTGCTGGCGCGGTCGGCGTCCAGCACGAGCCTGACCTGCTGGATGACCCGCAGGCGCGTGAAGTCGTCCGTGTCCTTGTAGAGGATCTCCAGGCCCTCGTAGGGCGCGCGGTCAAAGGGATCCTCGAGCTGGAGCTTGAGCATCAGCTCTCTGCACTTGCGCTCCTCGCCCTGCACGTGCGAGAGCGCCTGGGCCTGGCGCACCCGCAGCCGCCGCTCCTCGCCGGGCTCCCCGGCGCCGTCGGAGAGCTCGCCCCAGATCGCGGCGGCCTTGCGGTGGCGGCCCACCTCGGCGTCGTAGATCTGCGCCGCGCGCTGCAGGAGCTGGCGCCGCCGGGGAGCCGCGAGCAGCTCCGGGGCGGCCATGCGGGCCATGCGCTCGACGAGCTGGCAGGTGGCGTCGAGGGTCTTCTGGCGCCGCGAGACGTCCAGGAGGCGCTCCAGGACGTCCTCGCGGCCCGGGCAGGACTCAAAGAGGATGGTCAGGACCTGATCGGCGCTCTGGAGGTCGCTCAGGGGGCCGCTGTAGAGCTCGGCCAGCGCGAGCGCCTCGTCGGCCTGGGCGGCGTTGAACTCGGCGGCCAGGATCTCCTGGAAGAGCTCCACGGCCTTGAAGGGCGAGCCGATCTGAGCCTGCCCGTGGGCGAGCCGCCGCAGGCAGAGCGCCTCCTGCTCGGTGCCGCGAGACTCCTCGCGCAGCGCCGTGAGCAGGTCGATGGCCTTGCGCCCGAAGTGGCCCCCGTCGTAGCGCACCGGACCCGCATAGGGATCGTAATCCGGAGCAAATTCAGGTGGTTCCACCTCGCCGAGGTAGAGATCCGACAGATCCAGGCCGGCCGCGATGCGCAGCTCCCGATCGCCGGAGCGGGCCATGAAGGCCTCCAGACAGCGGATGGCCTCCCACTGGTCGGCGCGCTGCCGGGCGAGGCGGGCCATGCAGATCAGCGCCTCGGTGCGGTCCTGGCTGGCCTGGAAGCTGGCCCGGTAGGCTTCGAAGCACGCGTCCGGGTCTGCGGCGAGGCGCTCCAGGGTCTGGCCGAGGCTGAAGGCCAGGTGGCTGCGGCGGCGCGGCGGCAGGTCCTCGACGGCGAGGTGGGCCTCCAGCGCCATGCGCAGGAGGTCGTCGTGGCCGGCCTCCTTGAGGCGATCGTAGAGGGCCTCCTGAACCGGGGTGGCGTGGCACTGCTCGCGGATCGCGGCCTCCAGGCAGTCGCGGGGATCGATCCCTTCGGCCCTGGAGAGCTCCAGGAGGCGCCGCACGCGCACCTCCGGGGCGGCAAGCCCCCGGATCTCGGCCCGGGTGGCCACGGCGTAGGCGTCCTGCTCGCCGGTCGCCAGCAGCGCCCGCAGCCTGAGCGAGGCCGGGTCGACGGTCGCGCCCCGATCCAGGGCGGCGCGCGACAGGCCGGGGCCGCCGGCCTCCATGAGCAGCGCGAGGGCGCAGCGTCGCCGCGTCGCGTCGGGCATCCTGGCCCACAGATCGGCCGAGAGCTGGTTGGGGTCGGCCAGGACGTCCAGGCCGCTGCGCGACAGCTCGCCCAGGGCCGTGTTCCACAGGCCCCGGTTGCCCTCGTCCAGCAGCGCGACCTCCAGGCCCTTGCCCCAGCGCGCCAGGAAGGCGCCGACGAGGCCTGCGGCGTTGATCCCGGCGCTGGCGCTCAGCAGCCCCAGCAGCCCCTCGTCCACGCTCCGCCCCGCCGCCGCCCACAGCCCGGCCAGCCCCGGCATGTTGCGCGTCCAGGCGAAGGCCGCCTCCAGCATGTCGCGGGCCTCTCGATCGTTGAAGCTCTCGGAGAGCGCCGCCTGGCGAATCTCGATGGCCGCCGCCGGGTTGCCCGAGCTCTGCTCCGCCACCCGGGCGAGCTGGCGCCGGGCGAGCTGACGGCTGGTGGCCTCCTTGGCGCTCTTGTCCACCTGGCCCATGATCCGCGACAGGGAGCGCTCGTCCGCTCCGCCGCAGCGCATCGCCCCGCGCAGCGCGTGCGGGTGGTCAGGCACCCTCGACAGGCACTCGCCAAAGGCGTCCAGCGCCCCGATCTCGTCGGCCAGCTTGCGCTCGCGCACCTCGCCCAGCGCGCACCAGGCCTCCGAGGCCGTGATCCGATCGTCGAGCATGTTGGCCAGCCGCTCCAGCAGCTCCGCCACCAGATCCCACTTGGCCTGCTCGCTGTAGAGCCCGATGAGGCGCCGCACCGGCGCCGGCTCGTCCGGGCAGGTCTCGTGCATCGCCTCGACGAGCTCGATCGCCGCCGAGCGCCTGTCCAGCCGCAGCTCCAGCAGCTCCGACATCGCCTCCATCCGGCGCGCCTTGACCCTGAGATCCTCGATCGCGTCCAGCTCGGCCCTGGAGATCTCGAAGATCTGCTCGTAGCGGCCGTCGCGCGCCAGCAGCCGGCACAGAGACTCCAGCGAGGGCAGGAAGTCCGGGACCGTCTGAAGCGCCTGCCGGTAGTACTCCTCGGCGCGGCGCGTGTCGTTGAGGTGCTCCTCGGCCACCTTGCCGCACTGCCAGAAGAGGGTCGCGGTCTCCTCCAGATCCTCGACGAAGCCGGCCTCCCTCAGGTGCAGCGCGATGAGCTTCTCCCACTCCCGCGTGCGCTTGTAGAGCCGGGTCAGCGCCGCAATCGCCCGCGGCGACTCAGGATCCAGGCCGGCGAGCCGCTCCAGGATGCGACGGAGCCGCAGGTCGTCCTCCAGCCGGTCCTCGCAGATCCGGACGGCCTGCTCCAGCAGGTGGACCTGGCGGCGGCGGCTGGTGAGGCGGTCGGACACCTCCACGAGCAGATCGGCAAGCTCCTCCCAGTCGCCCTCGTCGGTGTAGAGCCGAACGACGGCCTGGAGCGCCGGCTGGAAGGTCGGCTTGACCGCCAGCGCCGCTCTGTAGTGTCGAAGCGCCGCGCCCGGCTGCTCCAGCCGCTCCTCGTAGATCTCGGCCACCTGAAAGTGCCGGCGCCAGGCGTCCGGCAGGGGCGCCGGCGCCGCGAGCTCCTTCTCGTACAGATCCGCCAGCCCATACCAGTTGTTCTGGCGCTGGTAGACGCGCCCGAGCGCCCTGAGCGTCGGCCCGTGCTGGGGGCAGATCGACAGCGCCTCGTGCAGCACCTCGATGGCCGCCGACGTGTTGCCCTGCTCGTCCTCGAAGAGGCGGCCCATCTGCCCGAGCAGCTCCGCCCTGTCCTCGGGCAGCGGCGACACGTCCACGAGGTTGCCCAGCGCGTCGATGAGCGACTGCCCCTTGTCCCCCCGGTCCACCAGCCGCAGCACCTCGACGAGGCGCCGCGCCAGGCTCATGTCCCTCGGGAAGCGCTCCACCCCGCGCTCCAGCACCCCGGCCGCGCCGACCATGTCCCGGAAGCGCACCTCCAGCAAGCTCGCCAGCGCCTCGAACTGCTCCGGCCGCGCCCCCTCTCCGTCGACCACCAGCGCCAGCACCCTGCGCAGCCTGTCCCACTCCCGATGCTCCGAGAGCAGCTCCACCAGCGCCCCGAGCAGCTCCGGCTCGCGCTGACCGGCGTCAAAGAGGCCCAGCATCAGGTCCAGCGCCTTGCGCGTGTCGCGCAAGAGCAGCCGCCGCAGGTTCGCCTCGCTCCAGGACCACTCCTGCCCCGTCGCCGCCGACTCGCCCTCCGGCCTCGGCGCGACCAGCCGCGCACGGATCGCCAGCGCCCCCTCCACCTTCCTGTCCGCCAGCGCCCGGCTCGCGTCCAGCATCACCTGCACGCGCTTGTAGACCGAGGGCAGCCCGTCGTCGAAGACCGGCTCGGCCCAGCGCGGCCCCTGCGCGGCCTCTGGCCGCGTCCGCACCAGCATCTCCATCGCCAGCGTCAGCTGCGCCCGCCGGGCCTCGTCGAGCGTCTGCGCGATCTCCTGATCGAGCAGCTGCGCCACCACCCGCCAGTTGCCCGCCGCACGATGCAGCCGCCGCAGCGACTCATGCGCCTGCGAGCTCCGGCCGTCCGCCCGCAGCGCCCGCCTGTAGAAGGACTCCGACTCCGCCCGGTCGTCCAGCACCAGCTCCATCGCCTCGCCCGCCGCCGTCAAGCGACCCGGCGTGTCTGGACCTTGCGGCGAGGCCTCGACGTCATCGCCCATCTCCTGGATGAAGCGGCGCGCCACCGAGGGGCCATCCTCATAGAGCGAGCGCTTGCCCTCCTTGACCACCACCCCGTCGCGCGTCAGCGTCGCCACGCGCGCCTCCCCTGCCGCAGCCCGAGACCCGTTGGGCTCTACGACGTCAAGAATCGCCTCGTCGTCTGAAAGAAATTGCTGGGGATCAGCGGCAGAAAGATCTGGATTGCCCGACAGCTCCACGATGACCTCCTTGTCCTCGTCCAACTGGGTGTCGACGCCGTTTTCCTGAAGAAAAACAACGTTCTATAGGAGATGGAAGCACAGCGAGTGGAGGTCCTGTCCTTGGCCTCAAGGCGATCGCCGATGACTCCTTCAGCTTGAAGGTGGCACCCATCCCGCCGCCCTGTCAAGGCTTCCAGAGCCTCACCCCCCCGAAAAACTTGACGCCCTGCACAAGGCTTCAGGTCGGCGGCGATCAGCTCCCGGTCGACTGGTAGTGCCCGACCCCGAAGCGCCAGAAGGCCAGCGCCGCGCCCAGGAAGATCACCCCGGCTCCGGGCGCAGTCGCCTGGACCCAGGCCGGGGAGCCCAGCGGATCGACCGCCCCCATCAACAACACCAACGGGAAGTAGCTCACGCAGGTCAGCGGCACCGCGACGGTGAAGAAGCGCCTGAACCAGGGCTTGTAGATGGACATCGGGTACTGCGCGGTCTCCACGCCCCCGTAGGTCAGCGTGTTCATCAGCTCCAGCGACTGGGTCGTCCAGAAGCTCAACGTCGCCTGGACCACCACCAGCCCGTAGAAGAGCGACACCGTCCCCGCCATGCTCCAGGCCAGCAAGGCCAGCCTCCACCCCTCCACCCCAAGCCCCAGCGACCGCCAGGCCAGCGCCAGCACCACCGCCCCCTGCAGGAAGCGCCCCGCACGCTTGATCGTCAGCTCCTGCCCCGCCACCAGCAAGGCCGACGCGCGCGGCCTCAAGAGCACCCTGTCGAACTCCCCGAGCCGGATCGTGTCCCCGAAGCGATCAAAGCCCCTGGCCGCGGCGTCCGAGAGCGCGAAGGACATGTTGATCACCCCGTAGAAGACCGCCACCTGCGCCAGACCCCAGCCCCGGATCGCCCCGAAGCGCTCAAAGAGCGCCCACAGGCCCACGCCCTCGATCCCCGTCACCAGCAGGTGGCCGACGGTCTGCATCGCCACCGAGGCTCGATACTGGAGCTGCCCCCGGAGCGACAAGCCCAGCATCCTGACCAGCAAGCGCAACGACCCCACCCTACCCTCCCTGCACCACCAGCTGCCTCACCCCGCGCCTCAACATCCACCGGCCCACCACCACCAGCACGAAGGCCCACCCGAGCTGCTGGAGGAGCACGCCGCCGACATCCTGCGGCGCGATGTGCCCGATGAAGACCCGCGCCGGCAGATCAAGGAGCCCCGCGAAGGGCGACAGCCGCAGCGCCCCCTGCGCCCAGTCGGGGAAGAGCGGCAGCGGGATCACCATCCCCGAGAAGATCGTCACCAGCGCCGGCGCCAGGTGCGTGGCCCCCTCCGACGAGAGCGTCCACATCATCGAGATGTTCCAGATCGTCGTCATCGCCACCCCAAGCACGATCGCCCCGAGCATCACCGCCACCCAGCCCGCCAGCGCCGCCGGCGTGGGCGTCGCCAGCGCCCAGCGCTCGGCCCCGAGCAGCGGCAGGATCGCCGTGGCCGTGACGAACATCGGCGCCGCCCGCATCAGCGTCGGCGCCGTCCGCAGCGCCAGCGTCCGGCAGAACCACTGGTTGTACAGATCCACCGGCCGCAGCAGCTCATAGAGCACCCCGCCGCCCCGGATCATCGCCGCCAGCTCCCGATCCACGTTCCACGGCAGCGCCGCCAGCGTCGCCTGACCGAGCCACACGTAGGCCACCACCTCCTCGAAGCGCATCGGCATCGGCCCCTTGGTGGCCGCCTCATAAAATGCCTCGAAGATCATCACCTTGATCAGCCCCCAGAAGAGCTGCGTCCCGAAGCCCGCCGCCGCCGCCAGCCGATACTGCAGGAGCACTCTGAAGCGCGCGCTGAAAATCGCCCTGTAGGCCCTCACGGCCCCGCCTCCCCCGCGTTGGCGGCGTAGAGCCGCGCGATGATCGCGTCGATCGGCGCGTCCTTCACCGTCAAGTCCCGCACCCCGTGCCGCGCCATCACCCCCTCGATCAGCGCCGCGGTCGAGATCACCCTGGGATCAAAGGACAGCTCCACCACTGGACCCTTGACCGAGACCACCTGCGCGCCCTCCAGATCGACCTCGGCGGCCGCCTCCAGCTCGACGACGAGCCGCCGCTGCTGCCCCGCGCGGCGGCGCAGCTCCCCCAGCGTCCCGTCGGAGAGGATCCGCCCGGCGCCGATCACCATCACCCGCTCGCAGAGCGCCTCGACGTCGTCCATGTCGTGCGTCGTCAGGATCACCGTCACCCCCCGCTCCCGGTTGAGCCGAAGGATGAAGTCCCGGACCGCCAGCTTCGAGGTCGCGTCCAGCCCGATCGTCGGCTCATCGAGGAAGATCAACTCCGGGCCGTGGAGCAGCGCGGCGGCCAGATCGCAGCGCATCCGCTGCCCCAGGCTCAGCTGCCTCACCGGCACGTCCAGCAGCGGCCCCAGATCCAGCAGCGCCACCAGCTCGGCGAGCGCCTCGGCGAAGCGCGACGGCTCCACCGAGTAGATGTCCCGCAGCAGTTCGAAGGACTCCACCACCGGCAGATCCCACCAGAGCTGGGTGCGCTGCCCGAAGACCACCCCGATGCGCGCGACGTGCGACACCCGATCCGCCCACGGCACCCGCCCCCAGACCTCGCACCGCCCGCTGTCCGGCACCAGGATCCCCGACAGGACCTTGATCGTCGGGCTCTTGCCCGCGCCGTTCGGGCCGATGCACCCGACCAGCTCCCCCGCCTCGATGGCAAAGGACACGCCGTCCAGCGCCCGCACCTCCCGATGCTCGCGCTTGACCAGCCCCGTCAGCGCCCCCCACAAGCCCGGCTTGCGCGCCGCGATCCTGTAGGTCTTGACCAGCTCCTCCACGACGATACGGGCCATGCGCTGTCCTCGATGATTGGGATGAAGGGCGGCGAGAGTAATCATCCCTCCCCAGGCATCAAGGCCCCGCGTCCACCTCGGCGGCGCTTCGATCGACGCGAGATCGACCCCCCCCTCAAGCCCATGATCTGGCCCACGGGGTCGGCGCGTCAGGAAAGGCGGCAGGAGATCAGGCGTCCAGCAGGCTCGCGGCGGCGCGGCCGCCGTCCTTGACGCAGTCGTTGAGCGAGACGCCGTGGAAGGCATTGCCAGTCAGGGCGATCTGCGGCAGCTCGCCCAGCAGACCCTCGATCTGCCGGACGCGATCGAGGTGGCCCCGTGTGTACTGAGGGATCGCGCGCGCCCAGCGGATCTGGCGGACCATCTCCGGGCTCGCCTCCAGGCCCATGATCCGCGACAGGTCGGCCCGGACGGCGCCGAGCGCCTCGTCGTCGTCCATGTCCACGATCTCGGGGTCGAAGGCGCCCCCGGCGATGATCCGCAGCAGCGCCTTGCCCTGGGGCGCCTGGTCGGGGAAGATCGAGGAGGTCCACACGCACCCGAGCAGCCTCGCGCCATTGCCCGGCGGCGCAAGAAAGCCGAATCCATCCAAGGACCTGGACACCCCCTTGAGGTCGTAGCCCAGCCCCAGCACCCGGACCCCGACGTAGGGGATGGATCGCATCAACGCCGCGGCCTCGGGCGCATGGGGCTCGACGAGGCCCGCGCTGACCTGCGCCGGCGTCGCCAGGATGATCCCCTCGGCCTCGACGACCTCGCCGCCCTCGACGCCGACGATCCAGCGATCGCCGCGACGCTCCAGGGTCGAGGCGCGCGCCCCGAGTCGGACGCGAGCGCCGAGGCGGCCCGCGATCGCGTCGCAGAGCGCCTGCATGCCGCCTGCCCCGAAGCTCGTCAGGCGCCCGAAGGGCCCCGCGGGGCCGTCGGAGGCGCCCTTTCGCGCCCTGGCCTCGCGCATCCGGGCGAACATCGCCCGCACGAGGCTGCCGTGCTCGACCTCCATGGCCCGCATCCGGGGGAAGAGCGCGTCGAAGCTGATCTCGCGCGCATCCCCGGCCGTGATCCCCATGACCATCGGGGCGATAAAGGACTCGGCGAAGCGCCGCCCGAGGCGCCGCTCGGCGAACTCAAAGACCGTCTCGTCGATCTCGGCGTCGCGCGGCGAGGCGAAGGGCTCGCCCAGGACGCGGGCCTTGGCCGACAGCGGCAGCAGCCCCGTCCGGGCGAAGGCCAGCGGCGATCCCGGCAGCGCCTCCAGCGCGCCTTCCTTCAGCAGGTAGCGCCTGTTGACGGCGGCCGAAGCGGCCTGCAAGCGGTCGCCGAGGCCCACGGCGGCCGCCAGATCCAGAGTCTGGGGCACGTTGGTCAAGAAGCCGTTGGGCCCCCAGTCGACCGTGTAGCCGTCCACCGTGTCGCTGCGGGCGGTGCCGCCGGCCACGTCACCGGCCTCCAGCAACACCAGCTCGACGCCGGGATCGCGCTCCAGAGCGCGGAAGGCCGCCGTCAGCCCGCTGATCCCGCCGCCGATGACGGTGACGCTCCTTGCGCCCATCGTCAACCCTGGTGTCGGTCAAAGCCCTTCACGAGCGCCACGAGCCGGGCGACGTTGTCGGGATCCGCCTCGCGCATGATCCCGTGGCCCAGGTTGAAGATGTGCGCGCCGCCGAGGCCCTGACGCAGCACCTTGAGCGCCTCGGCCTCCATGACCGCGGGGGGCGCCAGCAGCACCGCCGGATCGAGGTTGCCCTGCAGGACCTTGCCCGGCAGCATCGCGCGGACCTGATCGAGGGGCTGGCGCCAGTCGGCGCTGAAGACCTCAAAGGGCAGCGCCGCGATCTGGGGGATGAGGTGGCACGCGCCCACCGCCAGGTAGACGCGCGGCGCCATCCCCTCAAGGGCGGCCAGCACGCGGGCCGCGTAGGGCGCCCCGAAGACCTCGTAGGTGTCCTGGCCGTGCAGGCCAGCCCAGGAGTCAAAGAGCTGGACGGCCTGGGCGCCGGACTCGATCTGCATCTGGAGGTAGCGGATGGAGACCTCGGTCAGCTTGTCGAGCAAGGCGTGCGAGGCCTCCGGCTCGGCGCGCAGGAACTGGCGAAAGAGCGCGTACTCCTTGCTCCCGCTCCCCTCGACGAGGTAGGTCGCCAGCGTCAGCGGCGCCCCACCGAAGCCGATCACCGGCACCGGGCAGACCTCGCGCAGCCCCCTGAGCAGCGCCCCCACGTAGGGCGCGATCTCGCCCTTCTCCGGGACCCTGAGCTGCTCGACGGCCGCCATCGAGCGGATCGGCGCCGCGATCACGGGGCCAGGCTTGAAGTCGATGTCGACGCCCATGGACTCCAGCGGGGTCATGATGTCGCTGAACATCACCGCCGCGTCCATGCCATAGCGCCTCACCGGCTGCATGGTCACCTCCACCGCGATCTCGGGCTCGCGGCACATCTCCCAGAAGGAGTGCTTCTTCTTCAAGGCCATGTACTCGGGCAGGTGCCGACCGGCCTGCCGCATCAACCAGATCGGCGCTCTGGCCGTGTCCACCCCTCTCGCCGCATCGAGAAATATGCTCACTTCACCTCCTGAGGCCCTTATCCTGGCGCGAGCATAGGCCCACGCCGCGCCGCGATCAACCGCCCCCTTTGACCTTCTGGCCTTTGCGCTCACCTTTGAGAAGTTGGTCGGCGGGGCGCCGGCCCCATGCCCGCGAGGACCCATGCCCTTCACCCTTGCTCGCCTCCTGTCCATCTTGCTCGCGACGGCGATCCTCGGGGCGACCTCCCACGCAAGCGCCGGAGAAGCCCTCGAAGGGGCCGCGACGCCATCGAAGGACGCGCTCGATCCGCACGGCTTTGCCCCCATGGACCTCGACGGCCTCGTCTCGAACCGGACCGCCCACTTCAACGCCTGGGCCGTCCCCGACGCCGAGATCGGGATGCAGAACACCCTCGACAGCGCCGAGGCCCACCGCGACCGGATCTGGTCCTCGCTCGGCATGATCGAGGGCGCCCCCATCCGCGTCCTCTTCCTCCCGGACCTCAACGACTACTTCACGCGCCGCGGCCTCCCGGGCCGCGCACCCGCCTGGGCCATCGGGCTCGCGATCCCCGCCGAGTCGACGATCATCATCAAGTGGGGTCGCACCTCGACCGGCCAGTGGGTGGCCCTGGAGCCGACCTTCATCCACGAGCTGGCGCACATGGCGCTCGACCGCGCCGTCGGCGACAGCACCCTCCACATCGACGGCGACGAGGTCCGCTCCTCACCCGGCGGCCACAAGGGCAAGATCCCTCGCTGGCTCCACGAGGGCTTCGCCATCATGCAGGCCGGCGAGTGGACCCTGGAGCGCGGCGCCGTCCTGATGCAGGCCGGGCTGCGCGACCGCATCATCCCCCTGCACCACCTCCACAAGGGCTTCCCCGCCGACGGCCCCGACGTCGAGCTGGCCTACGCCCAGAGCTACCACTTCGTCCTCCATCTCACCGAGGAGCGCGGCCAGGACGCCCTCGCCCCCCTCATCGCCAGGATGCACGAGGGCCACGACTTCGAAGCCGCCTACGCCCTGGCCTACCAGGAGAGCTTCTCGCGCGCCGAGGCCGACTGGCGCCAGCGCCTCAACCTCGCCTACACCTGGATCCCCCTGCTGACAGGCTCCTCGCTCGTCTGGTTCCTCGGCGGCTTCGTCTTCGTCCTCGCCTGGCGCCGCAAGCGCGCTCAAAAACGCGCGCGGCTCGCCCTCATGGCCCAGGAGGAGAGCCTCGATGAGCACCTCGACGCCCACCCGCTGCCCGGCCTCGGCCTGACCCGCGACCACGCCGCCCCCAAGCCCTGGCGCGTCCTCCACGACGGCACCGCCATCCCCAACGAGCAATGGGAGCGCTCCATGATCTGGATGGAGCCCACCAGCGACCTCCCCGACAACATCGATCTGCCACGCAACGACGAGGGCAACACCCTCCACTGAACTCGACTTCGATGACGCACACGTCGAGATCGGCGAGTCGACTTCGTTGATGTGATCTGCACGTTGACGGTCCACTCCCCCTCCTGTCCTCCCCCTCGCTTCGCAAGAGGGAGGGACGCTCGCGGTTGGGACACGACGGATCGGCGAGTCGACTTCGTTGACGGGCAAGGAGAGATCGGCGAGTCGACTTCGTTGGTGCGATCCGCACGTTGACGGTCCACCCGGGCTTGCGCCCGGGCCTTGGGTTTTGTCCTGGGTCGCCCCGCCATCCGGCGGGGCTGGCGACGGGCCGTCAGCGTGCGTGGGGCGTGTCACCCGTGTTGATCTCAGATGAGATGTTCAGGGGCTTGGAGGCAGACATCGCGCGGTCCTGAGAGGGTCTGACCCTCGATTGTTGAAGGCCCCTGGCCAGCCCCGCAGGGGCGTCCCGGGACAAAATGTAGGCCCGGGCGCAAGCCCGGGTGGACCGTCAACGTGCGGATCGCACCATCGAAGTCGACTCCCCGATCTCTCCGTGTGCGTCATCGAAGTCGACTCGCCGATCCACCGTGTCCCAACCGCGAGCGTCCCTCCCCCTTGCGAAGCGGAGGCAGTGCCCCTCGGGGGAGGACAGGAGGGGGAGTAAAGCGAAGTGGACTCGCTCAGACGCCCTCGCCCCGAACACCCAGCGCCCGGCGAACCTCGACCTCCACGGCGTCCATCAACACCGACACCAGCAAGCGACGATCCTCGCCCGCCACCCTCGCCGACGCCTCGCCGTGATCATCGCGCAATGCGTCAAGGACATCCGCCAGGACCTCGCGGCTGACGACCTCGACGGCCTCCGGCGCGCTCGGATCAAGACGCCCGATCTTCGACAGCGCGCTGGCGACCCGGTTGGGGTTGATCCGCGCCAACCCCTCCCACTCCAGCACCGCCAAAGGATCGCCCTCCACCACGGTCCGCTCCCAGGGCTTCGCCTGGCTGTACCGCTCGTCCTCGGCGAACTGCGGGATCTTCACCTTGATCAAGGGTCGACTCTGACCCCCGGCGCCGTCGAGCACCACCGTCCGCATGGGCTTGATCACCACCCCCTCGGCCAGGTTCTCCAGCCCGAGCGAGGGCAACCCCAGCGCCGCCGGGATCGCCGTCTCAAAGGCCACCGGCTGCTCAAGCGCCTCCTCCAGGCTGCCCACGAAGCGCGGCTTGACGCAAAAAAGATCAACCCGGGCAAAGAGATCCAGAGCAACCTCGAAGTCGAGGTAGCGGTGCGACGAGTCCCCTTCCTCGCCCTCGACCGCCACGTCGAAGGCGCAGAAATGCACCCCAGGCGCATACCAGACGCCGGTCTGGACCGGCTGAACCCCCGGCACCGGCGACACCTCCGGGTGCGGGTAGCCTCCCCCAAAAAGCTCGCCGTACACGAACACCCTCACCACCTCCGGCTCCTCCCCGATCACCGCGTCGCGCAGCGCCCGCAGCCGACCCGCCAGGATCGGCACCAGCGCCCGATGCCCGAAGAAGTCCTCGCCCTCCCCCAGCAAGGCCTTGCGCCGCGCGCAGCGGATCCACTCGCTCCCCTCATCGACGCCAACACCACCCTCATGGGCAGGGTCGACGTCGAGGATGAAGCAGAAGTTGGCGCCGTGGATCTTCTCGGTGACGGACCACCTCAGGCGGCCCAGCAGGCGGCGCTCGGCCTGCGTGGGGGACCACTTGAGCATCGACTCGGCGACGCGCTCATAGCTCGTAAATGACCAGGACATGACACTCCACCTCGGGCTCGCGGGGCCAAAGGACGCAACATAAACAATAGACCCACTCCGCAGACCCCTGCGCTCGCGGGGCCACACGCCAGATCTCCGCGCTGTCCAGAAGATGGCGCCCCAGATCCCTGCGCTCACGGGGTCCACAACGTGAGGTCGGCCACGTTGATGTCAACCGCGCCGACCTCGGCAAACAAGGCAAGGGAGTTTTGCTCAGTAAAGGTTCCAAGGCCCGCGACGCCACCGCATCCCACGCCACGATCGTGCCGACGGCGTATCGCCCCACGCTCCTCGCACCGCCCCCGTTGGGGACGGGCTCGTCGGGTGGGGCTAGAAACTCAGGGTGGGCTGCGCCCTGTCGGTCGCAGGCCAGCGCGCGACCCAGGTCGACACAAGGGGCGTGAAAACCCCAATCCACAGGCCCACTTCGACGCGCTGATCTGGTCCCGCGAACCGGTGTCGTCCGCCCGCCGGCCTGCGCCCATCGGGCGCAGCCCGCCCGCGCATCCAAGCCCCACCCGACGAGCCCGTCCCCAACGGGGGCGGTGCGAGGAGCGTGGGGCGATCGGCGAGCGCGGCAGGACTTCAGGCTTCACTGAGCAAACCTGACAAGGCATGGGAGGCATAGAGTTGACGGCGTCGAGGGGTCCAGAGACAATGCCAAAGGGGCAAGGCCGCCCCGCGCGAGGTGTCAGGCATGGAACCAGGGCTCAGACTCCTGCTGGTCGGGATCAACGACGGGCTCGCAGCGGCGATGGGGGCGGCGGCGCCGGGGAATCAGGTGGCGCTTGAGCGCGCCGAGCGCGCCGCCGAGGCCGTCCGACGCTTCGACGCCGTCAGCCCGGACGGCGTCCTGGTGGCGATCGGCGCCCACCCCGAGCAGGCCGCCCTGCTGCTCCAGGCCCTGCGAGACCGCCCGCTCGGGGCGCTGATCCCCATCGGCCTCGTCGATCAGGGAGACAGCCCACCCCACCCCATCGCGACGCCCTCTGGCGCAGCCGAGTCCGGCGCCGACCGCTTCTTCGCCGCCAACACCCCCCCCGCGGCCATCCTCGCCACCATCGCCGAGATGCTCGGGATCCACCTCGACCTCCCGCTGCCCGATCTGAAGGTGCTCGCGCCGCTCAGGCCTGCCTCGACCCTCAGGATCGAGCGCGACCCCGTCGGGGAACACGAAAACTACGCCGGGGGGCCCAGAAGCCTCAGCGGGGAAGCCGGAAACCCCGTCGGGCATCCCGAAAACCACGTCGGGGGCCGGGATCACCTCTTTGATGGACAGGATCACCTCGTCGAGCATCACGCGCAGGCCCCGCTGTCCCACCCGGGCCTCTCCGCGAGGCCCTCACCTTCTCCCCTCAGCCGCTCGACCGCGAGGCCAGAGGCGGTGACGGCAGAGTCCATCCGGCGCAAGGTGAGGCAGGCCCGGCACGAGGACTACTTCACCCTGCTGGAGGTGCGCAGAGGTGCCGACGAGCTGCTGATCGAGGAGTCCTACAGGCAGCTTAGAGGGCGCTACGAGCCCTCCAGGCTCCCCAGGCCGCTGGCCGATCGCCACTTCAGCGAGCTGCGCGAGGTCTGCGACGCCTTCGACGACGCCTTCGCGGTCCTCTCGGATGAGGATCTGCGCAATGCCTACTTGCGCGGCGTCCTCTGACAAGGAGCGGCCGGGAGCAGGCTTGCGGGGCGCTTGTGCTTGACCCGCCGCGCCGCCTTCAACTAAGTGGACCCCGACGCGATCGGGCCAACGCCCGCCTTGGGACCACAAGCACCATGACCAGACACAAAAGCCAGGACGAGCGAAGGCGGCAGATCCTCGACGCGGCCCGTCGCAGCTTCATCGAGCGCGGCTTTGAGCGCAGCCGGGTCGACGACATCGCCGCTGGCGCGGGCCTGTCCAAGGGCGGGGTCTACTTTCATTTCTCCAGCAAGCGCGAGATCTTCGACGCGCTGCTGACCGACGAGTTCGATCTGGCCATGTCCTCGCTCGCGGAGGTGCAGGCGCTGCCGGGGCCGGCCAGCGCGCGGCTGGGCTGGCTGGCGGCGCGCTACCTGCGGCGCTTCGCCAACGAGCCCGACTCAACGCGCTTCCCGCTCGTCGTCGGCGAGATCGCCGTCCGCGACGACGCCGTCCGCGAGCGCCTGCGCGAGCTCCACGTCGAGTACCTGTCGGGCTTCGCGGCGCTGCTGGAGGCCGGGGTGCAGGGCGGCGAGTTCCGCGCCGTGCGCGCCAGGACCGCCGCGCTGCTGCTCAAGGCCATCATCGACGGGATTGAGCGCCAGTTTGCCATCGGCAATGCCCTCGACGACCTCGACGCCATGATCGTCGAGGGGCTCGACATCATCATGAACGGCCTCGCCACCCCTCCAGGAGATCGGATCGATGCTTGAGTTTGAGCTCCTTCACAACGACGGTCGCGCCCGACGTGGCCGCCTGACCACGCCGCACGGCGAGATCGAGACGCCGATCTTCATGCCCGTCGGCACCGCTGGGGCGATCAAGGGGCTGACCCCCCGCGACCTCGAAGACGCCGGGGCGCAGATCTGCCTGGCCAACACCTACCACCTGCACCTGTCTCCGGGCGAGGAGACCGTGGCGCACGCGGGCGGACTCCACAAGTTCATGGGGTGGCGGCGGCCGATCCTGACGGACTCGGGGGGCTTTCAGGTCTTCAGCCTGCCCAAGCTGTCCATCGACGAGGAGGGCGTCCGCTTCAAGTGGAAGCACGACGGGCGGGAGGTCTTTCTGTCACCTGAGAGCTCGATGAGGATACAGCAGGATCTCGGCGCCGACATCGCGATGGCCTTTGACGAGTGCGTCCCCTACCCGGCGACCTGGGAGCAGGCCGACGCCGCGGTGGACCGGACGCTGCGCTGGCTGGATCGCTGCATCGCGGCCCACGACAAGCCTGATCAGGCGCTCTTCGCCATCGTCCAGGGCTCCTCGTTCAACGACCTGCGCGCCCGGTCTGCCAAGGCCACCGCCCAGCGCAACACCGTCGGGATCGCCATCGGCGGCGTGTCCGTCGGCGAGGGCCACGAGCTGATGATGCAGGCCGTCGACGCCGCTGAGCCTCACCTGCCGGCGGACAAGCCCCGCTACCTGATGGGCGTCGGCTACCCCCAGGATCTGGTCGAGGGCGTCGCGCGCGGCATGGACATGTTCGACTGCGTCCTGCCGACGCGCCTGGCCCGATCGGGGATCGTCTTTACGCGCCGCGGCTCCTACCGCATCACCCACAGGCAGTATCGCAAAGATCTCTATCCGCTCGACACCCAGTGCGGCTGCTACGCGTGCAAGAACTTCTCGCGCCTCTACATCCACCACCTCGTCAAGTCCAAGGAGCTGCTCGGCACGACCCTGATCGTGCACCACAACATCGCCTTCTACCTCGACCTGATGCAGATGATGCGCGACGCCATCGAGCAGGACCGCTTCGAGGCCTTCCGCCTCGGCTTCCACGCCAGCTACTCCGTCCACGACAAGCGCGGCGACTTCGCCATCGATCTCGAAGACGACGAGGTCGAGTCCCACAAGAAGGACTTTGATCGCCAGAGCAGCCCTCGCAAGCCCGCCGCCGTCGCTCGAGATCGCGCCCCGCAGGCCACCCCCAAGAAGCCCGCCAAGGGTGCGCCCTCCGACAAGCCCAGGCGCCACGATCCCACCCGCAAGCGCAAGTAGCTGCACTTCCAGCGGAAATCGTCTCAAGCGGCCGCATGAAGATCCCCGGCTCCCCACCCCCTGTCCGCTCTGCCAACGACAACCTGACCGATCTGCGCGCTCTGCTCCACGGCGGCCCCTGTGAGGCCGCCTGGGGCGGCCTCTGCCGAACGCTGGACGCCATCGACGACCCCGACACCCTCCAGATCGCGCTGGACCTCTGCCTGGGGCTGCTGCCGCGCAACGCCGCCGCGTGGCGACAACCGGCCCAGATCGTCCCGGCCTCCTGGCTGGCTTGCCGCGCCGACAACCAGCGCGATCCCCGCCTCACCGTCCTCGACGCCCTCGGGATCGAGCGCGCCCTCTACGCCCTGCTGCCCCCTGGCCGCTTCCTGATGGGCTCGCCCGAGGAAGAAGCAGGCCGCAAGGCCGACGAGGTCCAGACCGAGGTTGTGTTGAGCCGAGGCCTGGCCATCGGAGTCTTCCCAGCCACGCACGCTCAGTGGACGCAGATCATGGGCACCTGCCCTTCCTACTTTCAAGGCGTCGATCCCGACCTGATGGCCCAGCGTCCCGTGGAGAATGTCACCTGGTTCTCAGCGGTGGCCTTCTGCAATGCGATGTCGGCCCACTGGGGCCTTGAGCCCTTCTACCGCCGCTCGGACGGCGGCGCCTACGGATCTGAAGAGGCCCAGGCGCAGGCTACCCCGACGCTCGGCAGCAGGGAGGGTTCCGGCTGGAGGCTGCCGACGGAGGCCGAGTGGGAGTATGCCTGCCGCGCTGGCACCACGACGGCCACCTACGCCGGTGATCCGATGCGCCTCGGAGAGAGGGACGCGACCTTGCTGGACACGATCGCCTGGTACAGGGACAACTCCGACACGGAGAAAGATGGCGGCCTGAGCGCGTCGGGATCGTCGGACGTGCCGGATGGGGCCAGGAGGCCGAGGACACACCCGGTGGGGCTCAAGAAGGCCAACGGCTACGGGCTCCACGACATGTTTGGCAATGTCTTCGAGTGGTGTTGGGACTGGCATGGCGACTACCCAGATCGCAGCCAGGAGATCCCCAGAGTTGATCCTGAGGGCCCAGACCACGGCCAGGCCCGCGTCTTCCGTGGCGGCTGCTGGAACTCCAACCCCAGCGGGCTCCGCGCCGCCCACCGCGGCCACATCACGCCTACGGCGCGCGCCGGCGTCATCGGCCTGCGGCTCGTGAGGTCCGTCCATCCCCCGTCAGATCGTTGAGGACACGTCGATCACGACGGGTCGACTTCGTTGATGGGATCCGCACCTTGACGGTCCACCCGGGCTCGCGCCCGGGCCTACATTTTGTCCCGGGACGCCCCTGCGGGGCTGGCCAGGGGCCTTCAACAATCGGGGAACAGACCCTCTCAAGCTCGCTCGATGTCTGCTTCCCAGCCCCCCAACATCTCCTCTGAAGTCAACACGGGTGAAACGCCCCACGAGGGCTGGCGCCCCATCGCCAGCCCCGCCGGATGGCGGGGCGACGCAGGACAAAACCCAAGGCCCGGGCGCAAGCCCGGGTGGACCGTCAACGTGCAGA
>SXGT01829835.1_pt1 | contig 27452 bp, 21 predicted proteins | sample 3176221 | NCBI WGS metagenome assembly SXGT01 (sample SAMN11356862, study PRJNA531348) | freshwater metagenome | isolation source: freshwater sample F1-120 | place: China: Fuxian Lake, Yuxi | collected 2017-12-25
CGTTTAGACGTGGGGCTCGGCCGCGGCTATCAGCGGTACGCGTTCGAGCGCCTGGGCTGTGATCTGGGGGAGAGCCGGGCCCGCTGGGAGGAAGCAGTCGACATCATGCTCCTGGCGTTCACGGGCCAGCCGTTCAGTGATGACGGCAAGTATTACCAGATCCCGGAAACTACCGTGTTTCCCGTGCCGCTGCAAAAACCGCATCCGCCCATCTGGGTGACGGCGCAAAGTCCAGAATCCGTCGAAACGACCGTCAGACGCGGTTTTAACTTACTCTCTGGTGGTTTTGGGGTCTCCATTGATCGTCTGCGCGACTTCCGGCACTCTTTTGAGGAACTGTTGGCCGCCAACCCACCGGCCCAGCCCGTCCACGTCGGCACGCAGCGCCCGGTGTTCGTCACTGAGAGCGACGCAGAGGCCCGCGCTGCCGTGGAGCAGGCGCGCTGGAACATGCGCGTGACGCTGAGCTTGCGCAACAATTACGCCCGCGTTGAGCAGGGGCATGCCATTGCGGTGCCGTTTGCCAATGAACCCAGCGTCGAGGACTTGCTCGAACGCTTTATGGTCATCGGCACACCAGATACGTGTATTCGGCATCTCAAGCGGTTGCAGGACGCCATGCACATCGACCATTTTAATTGCAGTTTCTGGTTTGGCGATTTGGAACAAGCGGCGATCCTACGTTCCATGCGCTTGTTTGCTCAAGAAGTCATGCCGGCGTTCCAGTAACCCAGCGCGAGAGGAGCGTTGCTGATGTGGCCTCGGATTCTGCCGTTTGTCCTGTACATGGCGTTCCTGTTCGTGGAATCCGCGCTGTCATCGCTGAGCGCTTGGATCCCAGCCCTGACATCCTGGGTGGCTCTCCTGCCCCTCTGGCTCTATCCAGCCAAAATATGCGTGGTGCTCGGCGCCTTGCTCATCTGCTGGCGCCACTATGACGAATTGCATACACGGCTATACCAGTCGTACCGTGAGGCGCTCCTGACCCTGGCGGTAGGTGTCGTGGTGTATCTTGCCTGGGTGCGGATGGACTGGCCCTGGGCGACGCTGGGGCCGGTGAGTGGCTACAACCCGTGGCAGGCGGGTGCCGAACTGGGTGCTGGACTCGCCGCCATGCGGGTGTTCGGCGCTGCGGTGGTGGTGCCAGTGATGGAAGAACTGTTTTGGCGCTCGTTTCTCATCCGTTTCATCATCACTATGTTCCCCGCAGATCGCTCTGAGGTCACATCCGACTTTACCTCCGTCCGTCTCGGGGCCTTTACGCCCATCTCCTGTGTGGCTACGGTGCTGCTCTTTGGCAGTGAACATAACCTCTGGCTGGCTGGCATCATGGCTGGGCTGGCCTACAATCTCCTGCTGTATCGCACGCGCCGTCTCTGGCCCTGTATTCTGGCCCATGGGTTGACCAATCTGCTTCTGGGCGTCCATGTCCTGCGCACCGGGGAATGGCAATGGTGGTGAGGTCTCATGCTCTGCGAGAAAACGCTTGAGTCTGTGCCGTCCCCCAGGCACAATACCACCCGCAGCGCTGGCGTGTGGGACGCCAGGCGATTATGGTCCGTGCGTACTGAAGGGAGCCACCATGCCGATTAAGGTTCTCGAACTGCATCATCATGGTATTCGTATTGGCAAGAGCGACGAGGATGTGACCAAGGCCAAGGCCTTTTACACGGATGTGCTGGGGCTGCAGAGCGATACTGGACGTCCCACGATTCCGGGGATTCCAGGCTTCTGGATGTACGTCGGCGATGCACAGCACTCGGCGCAAATCCACCTGATGGGCGCGGAGGGCCGCTCCCCCATGGCCCGCAGCGACATCGAAGACCCGACGATTCCGCATGTAGCCCTGGCGGTGGAAGATATTGAGGAGGCGCGACGTGATTTGGATCAGCGTGGCGTCTGGTACTGGCAGATTCAAGGACTGGTGGGCAACAACTCCGATCAAATTTTTGTCCGCGATCCGTTTGGCAACGTCATTGAGCTGCATCAAATTGGCACGTGCCGGTGCAACAAGGCGACGCTCCCAGCCTAGCGCCACGGATGGAGACGACGGTGGCGCGCATCCAGCTGGACAATCTGGTGCAGCACTTTGGTGCTGGCGTCACCGCCGTGGCGGGGGGCACGCTCACTATCGCCGATGGGGAGTTCATGATCTTTGTCGGCCCCTCCGGCTGTGGCAAGACCACTAGGCTCAACATGATCGCGGGCCTAGAGCAACCCACGAGCGGCCAGGTCATCATCGGCGACCGCGTGGTCACGGACCTGGAGCCGGGGGAGCGCGGGCTCGGGATGGTGTTGCAACATCTGGCGCTGTTTCCCCACATGACCGTGTTTGAAAACATTGCCTTTGGCTTACGTGTGCACAAAGTGCCCACTGCGGAGGTGCGCCAGCGGGTCTTGCACAGCGCGGCGACCTTTCAAATTGACCACCTGCTGCCCAAGAAGCCGGCCCAGTGCTCGGGTGGTGAAGCGCAACGCGTGGCCCTGGCCCGCACCATGGTGACCCATCCAGATATATTCCTACTCGATGAGCCGCTGTCTAGCCTGGATGCCAAGCTGCGTGTGGACATGCGCACTGAGTTAAAAGCGCTGCATGCCACGCTACGCTCGACGTTCGTCTATGTGACCCATGATCAAGCCGAGGCCATGACCATGGCCGACCGCATTATGGTGATGCGCGCCGGCATGGTGCAACAAGTCGGGACACCCCTGGAGGTTTATCGCCAGCCGGCCAATCTCTTTGTGGCGACGTTTTTTGGTACGCCGACGATGCACATCCTGCGTGGGCAGGTGAGTCAGGACAGTACCTACCGTTTTCGAGCGCCCAACCTGGAGATCCCGCTACAGCAGGCGCAAGTGCCCATTGGGGCGATGAGTCGCGCGATCTGCGTCGGCGTGCGGGCAGGGCATATTCACCTAGGCAGCGCCGGCCTGCCGGCCCAGGTGCACCTCACGGAACCACTCGGGCACGAAACCCTCGTGGTGTGTGACTACGGTGGCCAGGCGCCGGTGGTGGCGCGTGTCGATGGTGCGCAAGCCTATACCGTGGGCGACCGGGTGGGGCTGTACTTCCATCCGGAAGGTCTGACGTTTTTTGACGCGGTAGACGGCGAGTGACTGTAAACGAGGAGCGTGAGAATGCCACGTGTTTGGCTCATAGTGCTGATGGTGCTTGTCGGCGGGTCTCTGGGCGTGACGCCGGCAAGGGCGGAGGTCTTACCCGGCGCCACTGTCGAAGAACGTGCCGTGAATGGGGCCAAGGAATATCTGAAGAATAACAATCTGAAAAATCCGGCCCTGACGATGCTGATGATTTCGCTTTTTAAGAATGCCATGCCGACCTTTACCAAACAGTGGGAAGACCTCACCGGCGTGAAAATGAAATTCGTCGAGTATGGTTACACGGACATCCCGGCCAAGATCATGGCCGAAGCCGTGGCAAAGACCGGCGAGTACGACATCTTTAATCAATTTCCCTCCGTGGTGCCTGATGCCGTAGGTGCTGGAGTCCTCATCCCTCTGGACGAGTATGCCGCCAAGGGGCAACCCGATTTCTCCAGCATGGAAGAACCACTGCGGGCCCAGCAAATGTATAACGGCAAATTCTATTTTTCCCTGCTAGATGGCGACCACCTTCTTCTGCTGCTACGCAAAGATCTATTAGAGCTTCCCGGCGTCAAAGAAGAATTTCAGACGAAATATGGCTGGGAGCCTGGATGCCCAGAAACCGTGCAACACTGGGAGCAACTCGCAGAATTTTTTCATACTAAAAAGGGTCAGACACGCTGGGGCAAAACCTTTGACCGGGATCTCTACGGGGCCTTAGGGTATCGCAGCCTGAACTTCTCCTCTCGCCAGTTTCCCGTCTACTTTGGCGGCCTGTGGTTCGATAAGGATATGAAACCGCGGATCAACACACCACAGGGCATCCAGGCTATCAAACAGTTCGCCTCCATCGTCAAGTACATGCCCCCAGACATTCAGGGGTGGGGTACCCCGCAGATTTATCCCTTCTGGGCCAGTGGGCAAGCCTTCTCGGTGATGGCGTTCCCGTCCATCGTGGGTTTTGGCAATGCCAACTCTGAGAGTAAGGTCAAAGGCCAGCAGCTCAGTTGTCTCATTCCGGGCGTCCAGGTGAGCGGGAAACTCGTGCGGCGCTCGCCCCAAGCCGCCGGCACGGGGTATATGATCAGCCGCTACAGCAAGCATCCTGAGCTCGCCTACTATTTCCTGCAATGGCTCACAGGACCAACCAAGGGCGATGAGGCCATCGCTCATCCACAAGGTTTTTGGGATCCGATGCGCAACAGCAATCGCACCCATGAGGGCATCCTGGCCAAATTTGGCCAGCAATTTGTCGAGGTAACCCTGGAAAATACCAAACACGTCACCTCGTTACTAATGCTGCCTGGGAATGAAGAGTATTTTAACGTGTTTGATAAAAACCTGGCACTGGTGATGCAAGGCAACACCACGGCGGAAGAGGCGGCCAAGCGCATTGAGGAGGAGTGGAACAAGGTAACAGATGACGTGGGGCGTCAGGAACAGATCACGCTGTGGCGTAATGGGGTCGAAAGTGGCATCTACCTCGACAAGTTTTAACGGCCCATGACAGCGCTGCACGCCACCAACGTTCCGGCGCCGAGACGCACCAGCCTGGAAGGCACTGGGTGATGCGCGCTGTCCGTGTCGTCCAAAACCGTCCACTCGCAAGGCAACCCACAACCTGCACCATGCGGCACGGTGATTACCCTCCCGGTGCTGCTGCTGGGCGTGTGTCTCCAGACGTATCTCCTGACCGGCTTCAGTGTTGGACTGCTGCGCAAGGAAACGGCAGGTGGGGGCACAGCTTGCCTCCGGCCCCCGTCTCGACTATCATACCTGCCGCTCAGGATGATCAAGCGCATGCGGGCCAAGCGTGGCCTGCTGAGAGTGGATGTGGGTATCATCCGCACGCCAGCAATTCCCGCCAATGTCACCTGTGGTGGACCAGACATGCGGACGTTATTTTTTACGGCACGGACGTCGCTCTACACCCTGCGGGCCAAAACGCCGGGCCTGGTGCATCCGCGCTTCCGGTAAAGGCCTTGTGGGTGGAAAGTCTCATAGGCCCTTGTCACAGACGCACACCGATTATGAGGGAGAACTCGCAATGAAAGTCGGATTTGTTGGCCTAGGCACCATGGGCTCGGGCATGGCGCTCAATACACTCAAGGGCGGCTTTGAGCTGGTGGTGCATGACATCAACCGTGATGCCGCCGCACCCCATCTCGAAGCTGGAGCCACGTGGGCCGAGTCGCCACGCGCGGTCATGGAAGCCAGCGACGTGGTGCTAACCTCCTTGCCTGGACCTCCTGAGGTCGAAGCGGTCGCCTTGGGCGAGAGCGGCCTGCTGGCTGGCATTCGTCCAGGGAAAGTCTACTTTGATTTGAGCACTAACTCGCCGACGCTGATTCGGCGCATCCATGACCAGTTTGCCAAAGCCGGCGCGCATGTGCTCGATGCCCCGGTGAGTGGTGGCCCGCATGGCGCCCGCAGTGGACGCCTGGCCATCTGGGTGGGTGGCGATAAAGCGGTGTATGAGCAGAATAAGCATGTCCTCGATGCCATTGGCGATAAGCCGTATTACGTGGGGCCGATTGGCGCCGGGGCTATCGCCAAGCTGGTACACAACTGCACGGGCTACATTCTCCAAACGGCCTTGGCCGAGACGTTTACCATGGGGATTAAAGCTGGGGTCGATCCACTCGTGCTCTGGCAAGCGGTGCGCCACGGGGCCTTGGGACGTCGGCAAACGTTTGATGGTGTGACGCAGCATTTCTTGCCAGCCCATTTTGATCCGCCGGACTTCGCCTTGCGCCTGGCCCGCAAGGATGTCAGTTTGGCGGTCGAAGTTGGACGGGAATTCGACGTCCCCATGCGGCTCGCCAATATGACCCTGGCCGAGATGACCGAAGCCATGAACCGTGGCTGGGGTGGGCGCGACTCGCGTGTGGCCATGTTGTTACAAGAGGAGCGCTCGGGCGTGCAGGTGCAGGTGCCGCAAGAGCAGATCCAGGCGGTGCTGGACAACGACCGCAACGCCTAGGGTGTGTACGATGACGCTGGGGTCTGCATGTGGGCACCTTGGTCACAGGTGTCCACGTGCGGCATGCTTCCCACCACCATGCCTAGTCGGAGGGGTGACCGGCTGGTCGCCCCTTCCTACCGAGATAGGTTCCTAGGCAACACATTCCTGCCGGTGAGGACATCGACGAGATGTGATGCACGGCTCAGCATCTCCAGCCGCCGCACGCTGGGGCGACTGCAGCTGTCTGGTCTGCTGTAAGGCCGCTGCGCGCTCCAACACTCGCGCGCGGAAATCCGCAGGAGCCCGTGTTGTGAGCAGACGCAGCAGGGCGGCTGTGTCTGCCGGTGAGCAGTCCTCTTGATCATCCTGCCTTTCCATATTTCGACTCTTTCTGACAAATAAGATGCTTTTCTACGGGCTTATCCCGGTTGTCCCGATAACACCGATGGGCCAAGAGAGAACCTACGGGGATAGGCCCTCAGGATGGGCGATGGCGTCTAAGGGTACGCGTCGCCGCACTGGTCACGAGCAAGGCGCGCTTGAGGATCAGAACGTGACTACTCCCCGCCGTAAACGGCGGAGCTTCGAGGGGCGAGCCCCAGAGATTGTAGCCCCAATCTCATGATGTTGACGGCGGCGTTATGGTCCCTATCGAGAGTCAACCCACAACAAGTACATTGGTGTATGCGGAGAGCCAGCGTCTTCTTCTGGCGGTGTCCACACCCGCTGCAATCTTGCGAGGTGTACGCGGGGTTAACGGCCACGAATCGCCTACCGGCCCATGCTGCCTTGTAGGCGAGAAACGTGGCGAACTGCGCCCAGGCCGCATCCTGGATACTTTGGGCGAGGCAATGATTATGGACCATGCGATGGACCGCCAAGTCTTCCACGGCGATCACGCCGAACCTGTTGACCAGACGACGGCTCTCTTGATGCGCAAAGTTGGTGCGCCGGTTGGCAATGCGCTCATGGATGCGGCGGACAATCGCCCGCCTCTTGCGTCGTTCACGTGTGCCACGGGGGGCAGCCGACAGCTGCCGTTGCGTGCGCTTGAGGTCGTGTTCGTCGGTGCGCAAAAACTTGGGGCACGGTGTGCTTTCGCCCGTGGAGAGCACCGAGAAGGCGAGCAGTCCCACATCAATGCCGACCGCCTCGTCGCGACCTGGCAGCGTCTCAGGCGTGAACGCACATGCGAGAGTCACGTACCACATGCCTGTAGACGAGCGCCGAATCGTGCAGGTTTTCGGGGTGCCTTCTACGGGGCGATGCTCTACGACACGGACCGCGCCCACTTTGGAGAGCTTGAGGACGCGCTCCCCCATCTTCCAGCCTTGAGCGTACTGCGGGTAGGTCATCGAGTCGTAACGGCCATACCCACGAAAGCGCGGGAAGCCTGGCGTCTCTTTGGCCTTACAACGCCGGAAGAACGCCTTAAAGGCCAGGTCCACACGGACCGCCACATTCTGCAAGACCTGCGAATGGACGCGCGACAACTCAGGACAATACGCTTTCAGTGCGGGAAGGGTGGCGCATTGTGAGAAGAAGGACAGCGACTCCTGGCGGTCTTCCCAGGCGCGCTTGCGGGCCTCAAGGAAGTGGTTATAAAGCGTGCGACATTCCTCCAACTGGGCTTCCAGCTGGTGCGCTTGTTTCTTGGTGGGTCGCAGTCGGTACTTTATTGTCTTAAGCATCTCTGTAAGGATAGCACAAGTTCTGGAAAAAGTCTCCCAGGAATCGTGCCGGCTCAGAAGCAGGCCATGCGGTAGAGCCCCGGCCTGCACGCCGGGGCTCTACCGCTTCTGCAGTGGGTAAACCGCCAAAGGTCGCGAGATCTTCCACCATACGTCAGAAGTCTGGTGCGACCGCGGCCGTGGCGACGACAGAGCGGACGGGGTTCCCAGGGAGGGAACCGCCCGCAGGGAGCCCATGGTGCGGCGGCACTGGGGGGCAGTCCGCGTGGCGGTTGTACCGCCACAGGTTGTCGTTGTGCCGCGAGCCATGGAGGTGCTACACTTTTCCTACGTCACTGCTAGCCTAGGTGCATGACACATGTAGGGGATGCACGGACGTTGCGCCTGAGAAGCTCCAGCGCGTCCGCTTTGCGTCGATGGTGCGTGTCGCATGGCTGTTCTGGTCGTCGTTTGCTTATCCCCTCTCCCCCAGAGAGGCAGCGAGAGGAGGAAACGTCAGCGTGGCACTCTTGGAAGCGCGACAGATTGTCAAACGCTTTGGCGGCCTCACCGCCTTAAATAGCCTCGACTTCAGCATCGAAGAGGGCATGATTGTCGGGCTCATCGGTCCTAACGGCGCCGGGAAGACCACCTTCTTCAATATGATTACTGGCTTGTATCGCCCGAGCAGTGGTCGCCTCACCTTTACCGGACGGAACATTGCCGGACGCCGCCCCAACCACATTGCCCGCCTGGGCATTAGCCGTACATTCCAGACCATACGACTGTTTGGTAACATGACCGTCCTCGATAACGTCCTCGTCGGCCTGCACTGTCGTCTGCATGCCTCCTGGCTCGGGGCCATCCTGCGACCTCCCTGGGTGGTGCGTGAGGAGCGCCAGGCGCACCAGCGTGCCGAGGCGTTGCTGGAGTACGTGGGATTACGCCAGCGCGCCAGCGACCTCGCGTGCAATCTGCCCTATGGGGAGCAGCGCCTGTTAGAAATTGCTCGCGCCCTCGCCACGCAGCCCAAGCTGTTGCTGCTGGACGAGCCCTCAGCGGGGATGAATCCGCGTGAGACCGACGACCTGACGGCGTTTATCGCCCGGCTGCGCCAGGATCTCGGTCTGAGCATTTTGTTAATCGAGCATCACATGGAAGTGGTGATGGGCATTTCGGATCGCGTCACGGTGCTCAATTATGGCGCCAAGCTCGCCGAAGGGGTCCCGCAGGCCATGCAGCGTGATCCGCGTGTCATTGAAGCCTATCTTGGGACGGGAGGAGCGGTCAACCTTGCTGACGCTGCAGAGGGTCCATAGCGCCTACGGCAACATTCGTGCCCTGCGTGGCATCTCGCTGACCGTGGAGCGGGGCGAAGTAGTGACGCTCATTGGCAGTAATGGTGCCGGGAAAACCACCACGCTGCGCACCATCATGGGGTTGATGGTGCCGCGCCAGGGGGAGATTACCCTTGAGGGGCAACGTATTGACGGCCTGGCCACTGACCGGATCGTGCGGATGGGCATTGCCCAATCCCCCGAGGGACGGCGGGTGTTCCCACGCATGAGTATCCTGGAAAATTTAGAGATGGGGGCGTTTGCCCGTCGCGACCGAGAGCAACTGCCCACAGATCTGGAGCACATCTTTACCCTGTTTCCGCGCCTGAAGGAACGCCTGCATCAGCGCGCCGGCACGTTGTCCGGTGGCGAGCAGCAGATGCTGGCTATGGGCCGTGCCTTGATGGCCCGCCCCAAGGTGCTGTTGTTGGATGAGCCTTCCATGGGGCTGGCGCCGATCTTCGTGGAAACGATTTTTGCCATCATCCGCACCATCAACGCTGAGGGCACGACGATCTTGCTGGTGGAGCAAAACGCCCGTATGGCTCTGCAAGTGGCGCACCGGGGCTATGTCTTGCAAAGCGGCGAGATGGTGCTGCATGACACCGCGGCTGCCCTGCTGCGCAGTGATCTGGTGCGCAAGTCGTATCTGGGAGAACATTGAACCTCTCCACCCCAGCCTACGGCTCTGGGTGACAATGTTGGCTCCCGAGACCCGGAGTCAGTTCCCGACCCCCGTACCTGCTTGTCTTCTCTCCATAGCTCAACCTGGCGCCATTCCCAAACACAGCGCACACCTTCCCTCACACCACCGGCCAGCGCGGCGCAAAGTGCATCCCCGTGCGCTCCAGCAGCCCCTCGCCCAGCGTCTGCACCTTACGCATCAGCTCCCACTCATCCACATAGCACGGGGTATGGTTCTCGACCACCACTCGACCATCCACGATCACCGTGTGCACACTGCGGCCATCAGCATTGTAGACCAGGGAGTTGATCGGATTAAACAGCGTGCGCCACTCCGGGCGACGCGTGTCGAACAGCACCAGATCGGCTTTCTTGCCGACTTCAATCGAGCCAATGTCCTGCTCCAGGCCCAGAGCCCGGGCGCCGTGTAACGTCGCGAGTTCCACTGCCAGTTCCGCTGGGACCACATCCGTGGTGCCGCGTGCGTCTTTATAGAGCACCGCCACCAGATACATAGCACGCAATGTTTCCAACAAGTTGGAATTGTTACCAGCATCGGTACCCAGGCTGACGCAGATGCCTCGTGCAACCATCTCGGGGAGTTGTGCCGTGGTGGTCATGCGCGTGCCGAGTTTGAGTGCCGCTGTGGGGCACATGACCGTCTTGGTCTCCGTGCGGGCGATGGCGTCCATCTCGCGGACATCCAGGTCAATGACGTGCGACAGTAGCAGGTTCGGCCCCAGTACGCCGAGAGCGTCGAGATACTCCACCGGGCGCTTGCCGTAGCTGTCGAGATACATCTGCACCGTGCCGGGGCGATTCGACTGGTGCAGGGTCATGCCGGTGTGATAATGGTCGGCTAAACCCTTGGCAGCAATCAGCAGGGCATCGGAGCAAAAGGCGGCGTCAAACGGCATGGCCCAGGCGCGCACGCGGTCGTTGAGGCGGTGGTCATAGCGCTGGATGGTGCGCTCCATACGCTGTACGGCCTCGTCCAGGCTGTACACTGGCAGGCGCAGGGGATTGGGCTGGTCGGTGACGTGCTCGCCGACCACGACGCGGCAGCCGGAGGCCTCGTAGGCTGGCAGACAGGCATCGAGGAATTTCGTGCTGCCCGGATCGAGGAAGCAGGTGGTACCGTATTTCAGCAGCTCGGTAATGCCGAGGAGCGTGGTGTAATACTCGTCTTCCTCGGTCATGGCCTGTTGCAGGGTGAAAACATGGCTCAGGTACGTCGTAGGGTCAAGATTGTCCGGAAAAATGCCGCGGGTGGCGTGGGCGTAGCTGATGTGCATGTGATTGTTACAGAAACCGGGTGTCACCACCATCTCGCTGGCGTCGAGCACGCGGTCGGCGGAGAGGTGTTGCAGCTCTGCCGCTTTGCCTACCTGTACAATGCGCTGGCCGTCGATGAGCAGCGCGCCGTCGCGGATGATGCGGCGCTCCGGGTCCACCGTCACCAGGAAGCGGGCGTGGTCGATTTTCAGCGTGGGCATGCAGCGCTCCTCCTACAGGATCATCTCCGCAAACGATTGCCCTGGTGGCATCAGTGGCAGACATTCCTCATACGGCGTCAGTAACTCAATAAAGTGCGGACGCCGATGGGACAGCGCCCGCTGCAACACCGGCGCCAGGTCAGCGGGATGAGTGACGCGATCCACACAATCGGCCGCAAAACCATTGGCTCGCGCCAGCATGGTCCAGTCCTTGTGGCGCTTGATCACCCCAGTTTCACGCCCCTCATAAAAGCGGTGGTTCCACATGCGCACAATGCCGTAGCCGTCGTTGTTGAACAGCAGCGTCTTCACGGGCAGATGATATTCCCAGATCGTTTCCAGCTCCGCCTCAGAAAAGCGCAGGCTCCCATCCCCAGCCAGACACACCACCAGGGCTTCGGGATGCGCCAACTGCGCGCCAATGGCCATGGGCAGACCCGAGCCCATGGCTCCTTGCCCACCCGAGGTGAGGAAGTGCCAGCTATCTTGCAACGCCACATACTGACTGGCCCACATCTGGTGGTCGCCCACCTCGGTGCTATACGCCACCGTTTGCCCGCTCTGGGCCACTTGCTGCTGCACGACGTCGTTTAACACGTCCAGGGCGTATTGCGTTTGCAGCCACTCAGGACGGCGGGCATAGGTCGACGGATATTGCCGGGCAATTTCTGTAATCGCCTCACGCCAGCGCGGCCAGTCGAGCGGCGCCTGCACGAGGCGCTGGTGCAGGGATGGGAGCGTGGCTTTTAGATCTCCAACCACCCCCAGCTTACGCTCTGGCAAGACTTTGCTGATCTGCGCGGCATCAATATCACAGTGCACCAGACGCTGGGCCGCGGGCGCAAAGCGCTGCGTGTCGCCGGTGATGCGGTCATCGTAGCGCGAGCCCAACGACACCACGAGATCGGCATGGTGGATCAGCCAGTTGCTGACGTAAAACCCGTGCATGCCCAGCATGCCGTAGTTACACGGGTGTGCCGTCGGCAGGGCCGCTTTCCCCGGCAGCGTATGCACCACCGGACAGGGCGCGACTGCCAGCAGCTGCTGCAAGGCGTGTTGGGCCTCAGCGAGCACCACCCCATACCCGGCAATGATCACCGGACGTTCCGCCTGGCGCAGGAGCGCCACCACCTCATCGAGCGCGGCGTGCGTGGCCTGTGGTGTCGCAGCGACCGTCACCGGAGCGACGAACGTGCCTGGGGTGGGAAAAGCCGCCGCGGGCACCAACGCCTGCTGCGCGTCTCTCGTGAAGTCAATGAGCACCGGCCCCGGGCGTCCTTCCTTGGCAATATGGCAGGCCTCACTGAGGACGGCAGGGATATCCTCCACACGGTTCAAGTAAAACACCTGCTTCGCCGTGGGGGCGGCGATAGCGACAATGTTCGTTTCTTGAAACGCATCGGTATTACGCGCGGCGGTGGGTACCTGGCCGGTAATCACCAGTAGGGGGACATTGTCACGCTGGGCATCCGCAATAGCGGTAATCGTATTCGTGGCCCCTGGCCCGGAGGTCACCACGCACACCCCCACCTTGCCGGTGGCGCGGGCGTAGCCCATGGCAGCCCAGGCCGCCCCCGGTTCGGTTTGGAAAATGGACATCCGCAGCGCCTCGGCAGCCTGTAAGGCGTCCATCCCCTCCATAATCGCTCCACCGGTCAGGGCCATCACCTGCTGCACGCCCAGCGCCTGGAGTACGGCTACGAAGAGGTCTGCACCACGGTCGGTGGTGCGGGGTGTGACGGTGCCTTGATAGCTACTATCTGTCATGATGGTCTATCATCTCCACATCAGGTTGCCTGGCTTGCTTCTGGACTTACGCTCATGGATGCGGCGGGCAGGACCGGCAGATGCAACTTGCGTTGCTGGGTTTTGAGACCACGTGCAACGCCACTGATCGCCGAGACAGGAACTATTTGAGCGGTATCAATGTGACATAACGCCATCTCGGAGAAGGCGCCGCCGCCTTGGGGTAGCCGTCCTAACGCGCCAGTATCCAGGACACCGGCTCGACTCCGGCCACTCGTCCGACGTCAGCGGTGCGGTCGGAGCGTCATCAAGGCGCATCTGTTACCTCACCGGGTGGGGCGTGCGACGACTGCGGGGGCGTGTCGGGCGAAGTCGGCCACCGGCAGGCCTTGACGCCAGATCCGTAGGGGCGCACTTGCCGCCTCTATGGCTGCCAGCCGCGCCTGGAATTGAGTTTGAGCTGCATCAATGGTGACGATCTTCATGACGAAGCCTCCTGCTCCTCGCGTAAACGTAGTCGATTCCGAGGCGTGCCGCAAGTGGCAACGGGTGCCCGTGGGCCAGGGAGTGTGGAGGATTCCTGCTTGGCGCAGCCTGAGCGCGTGCCCAGGGATGGCCGCTGTCACCTATGTCGCGACCAGCCGGGTCAGCCTCATACGATGACGCTAGGCGTGTCAAGAAGCACCCGTGGGCGGTGGGCTTAGTGTCTCGGCAGAGGCTTGACGTGCCTGGAAGGGTGTGTCGCGGCTTTTCTTCCGAGGTGAGATAGTGTACAACGTCAAGCCTGAGACAACAGGGTAAGATGGCGGGGACAGAGGAGGCACCGCATGAACGGTATCCATGACATGGGGGGAATGCATGGCTTCGGCCCCATCGTGCGCGAAGACAACGAGCCGGTCTTTCATCACGCCTGGGAAGGACGCGTGTTTGCCATCCGCCAGGCGACCCAGGTACCTATTCCCGGTGGCTCCCGCAATAATATCGAGCAGATGGACCCGGCAGCGTATCTACACACCAGCTATTACGAAAAGTGGCTGCACTCCCGCATTCAAGGCTGTATTGATGCTGGCGTGCTCACCGCTGCAGAGTTGGCCGCCCGTGAGGCACTGTATCGGGACCATCCTGAGATGCCCGTCCCGCGCCGGGAAGACCCGGCAGGCGTGCAGCGGGTGCGGGCCCAATTACAGCGGCTCCTGGAGTCGCCCCGCCGCGACGTGCCGATCCAGCCGCAGTTTACCGTGGGGACGGCCATTCGCGTGCGCAACCTGCACCCAGCCGGGCACACGCGGCTGCCGCGCGATGTGCGCGGGCGGCGTGGTGTGGTGACGCGTTATTATGGTCTCTACGACTTCCAGGATGCCATGCCCGCTGGGACGGACGTCCCGCCGCAGCCGCTCTATGCGGTGCGTTTTGACGGACGTGAACTGTGGGGCGAGGCGGCAGAGGCCAACAGTGTGGTGTATCTCGATATGTGGGAAAGCTACGTCGAGCCAGCGTCAGGAGGAGACAGGGTATGAGCGGGAACCATGAGGACGTCAGCACGGTAGCGTCGGCGGCCCTACGCACGAAGGCGCTGGAGGCGCTCTTGATTGAGAAAGGCTTGATCACCACCGATGTGATCGACACGGTCGTCCGGGCCTACGAACAGGACATTGGACCGCTCAATGGCGCCAAGGTCGTCGCCCGCGCCTGGGTCGACCCCGCGTATAAACAGCGTTTGCTGGCTGATGGCACCACGGCGATTGCCGAGCTGGGGTTTGGGGGCCGTGAAGGCGTCGATATGGTCGTGCTGGAAAATACCCCGACCGTGCATAACGTGGTGGTCTGTACGCTGTGTTCCTGCTATCCCTGGCCGGTGTTGGGGCTGCCCCCGTCGTGGTATAAGTCCTATGCGTACCGGGCACGCGTGGTGCGTGAGCCACGGGTGGTGTTACGCGAGTTCGGGCTCGAGTTGCCGGAGGCGGTGGAAGTGCGCGTGTGGGATAGCAACTCGGACATCCGCTATATGGTCCTGCCGCAGCGCCCTGCAGGCACCGAGCACCTGAGCGAAGCGGAGCTCATCCCCTTCGTGACCCGCGATGCGATGATTGGGGTGGCCAGGCTGCAGGCCCCGGCGGTGAGGAGCTAAGCGATGGCGAGTGCGCCTGAAGTCCGTCACACGCCGCTGGATGAGTCCATCGCCGTCCCCCGGAGCAACGGCGAGTTGCTCTTCACGGCGCCCTGGGAGGCACGCGCCTTTGGCTTGGCCGTGGCGCTCAGCGACGCTGGGGTCTACGCCTGGCGAGACTTTAGCATGGGACTGGCTGCTGTGACCGCCGCCGCCGAGCAGCACGGCGGCCAGACGAGCTATTATGAGCGTTGGCTGGAGACGCTGGAACAGCTGGCACTGGCCCAAGGCTTGCTGACACGCGATGAGTTAGAGGCCCGCATGGCGTCCTATGCCCTGGAACACCACGACGACCACCATGACGAGGAATAACGTATGCCCTATGTGATGTATGTGGCCCTGCAAGGTGATGATAAACTCACGCGCTTTCATCTGGACCCGACCACGGGCAAACTGACGATGCAGGATGAGCTGCCAGTCCCGGGTGGTCCAGCGCCTCTGGCCACGGATCCACAGCGGCGTTTTCTGTATGCCGCCCGGCGCGGGGCGCGTATCCTGTCCAGTTTTGCGATTGCGCCCCAGACGGGACGCCTGACGCATCTCGGTGAGGTCGAGCTGGAGACCGATCCCTGTTACATTGCCACAGATCGCAGTGGGCGCTTTGTGTTTTCGGCCTACTACGAAGGCGCGCACGCCGCGGTGCATGCGATTGGGCCGGATGGTGTGGCCATGGGACCGCCCATCGAATGGCGTGCCACGGCACGCGGGGCGCATTGCATGCAGGCGGACCCCTCGAATCGTTTTGTGTTTGTGCCACATATTGCGGGCAATGGCCCCAACGCCATCTTTCAGTTTCGCTTCGATGCCCAGACCGGCCATCTGACCCCGAATGATCCCCCGCAGGTCAGCCCCGAGCGCTTGGACGGTCCACGCCATTGCTGTTTTCATCCGCACAAAGATATGGTGTATGTCTCCAATGAACAGAGCTGCAGTGTCACGGCCTATGCCCTCGACACCACGGCCGGCACCCTGCGCGCGCTGCAGACCGTCTCCACGCTCCCAGAGGGTTTTGACGGACGCAATTCCTGCTCGCAGATTCAGATTGCCCCCTCGGGAAAATTCTTGTATGCGCCCAACCGTGGGCACAATAGCCTGGCCGGCTTTGCCGTGGATGCCACCACCGGCCTCCTCACCGCGTTGGGGCACACGCCCAGCGAGACCATCCCACGGGCCTTTAGCCTCGATCCCACGGGCACGTTCCTCTATGCTGCCGGTCTGGAATCCGGGCGCCTCGCAGCGTACCGCATTGACCAGACTACGGGCGCGTTACAGCCGCTGGACATCTATCCCGTGGGCGCGCGTCCCATGTGGGTGTTGATCATCCGGTTGGACTAGATGGCGCCCGCCAGGTACGACACCATGGTGCGCCTCTCTCGGTAGGGGCGGCCCGCCAGTCGCCCCTGTGGCACGGGCGGTGAAATCCGCTCCACGACAACCGCACGCGCCACGAGGCACAGGAGCCCGCATCGTGCATTCTCAGAGTCAGGCCCCAGACCTCCCCGTAGGCTACTGGGCCCTGCTGCGCGACAATGCGCCCTATCGTCGGCTATGGATCGGCGTAGTGATCAGCATGGCGGGGGACTGGTTTCGCACCATTGCGCTGTATCATCTCGTGTTACAACTCACTGGGGCCTCGGGGTTGGCGCTGAGCGGCGTGGTGCTGGCGCAGACGCTCGCCCTGTGCGTCTTTAGTCCCATCGCTGGGGTGATGGCCGACCGCTTCAGCCGCAAAGCCATCATGATTAGTGCCGACCTCGTACGCGCCGGGTTGGCGCTGGGTTTCCTGTACATCACCTCCGCCGAGCGCGTCTGGCTGGCGTATGTCCTGACTGCCGTGTTGATGGGCGTCGCCGCCTTTTTTAATCCGGCTCATGTGGCGTTCATTCCCAACATCACCACCCCGCGTGAACTCATCGCCGCTAATGCCTTGGCTGGATCTAGTTGGGCCGCCATGCTGGCGGTCGGCGCGGCGCTCGGCGGGGTGATTGCCGCACTCTTTGGCTCGGGAACGGCTTTTGTCATGAATGCTGTCGGCTATCTGGTGTCCGCATGGTGCATTAGTACCATTGCACCGCCGGCGACGTCCAAGCCCGTGGTCGCAGCATCCGGGCGTCCTGCCACCAGCTGGCAGGATTTTTGGCAGGGCATGCGCTATATCGCTGGGGCGCCGCTGGTCCTGCGGTTGCTGTCTGTCAAAGCCTGGAGTGCGGGGATGACCGGCGGTTTGATGGTACTCTTTGCGCTTTTTGCCGAGGGGGTGTTTCAGGCGGGAGCGCTGGGGATGGGGACGCTGTACATGGCCCGTGGTCTGGGCGCTATGTGCGGTCCGCTGCTCGCCCGCCGCGTGGTCGGGGAGAGCCCGCAGGCGATGCTACGGGCGCTGAGTGTGATGTTCGGGATCGCGGCGAGCTTTTACCTCGCCTTTGCCTATATGCCAACCCTCTGGCTGGCCGCAGCCGCCCTGTTGCTGGCGGCGATGGCGGCCAATACCCTGTGGGTCTTTAGCTCCACCCTGCTGCAGATCTATGTGCCCAATACGCACCTTGGCCGGGTCTTTGCCATGGATTTTGCCTGGCTCACCATTGTGATGTCGCTCACCACGTTTGCCACTGGCTGGTGCCTGGAGCATCAGCTGGCCACCCCCCGGCTGCTCGCGGCGCTCTTGGGAGGCGTGTTATGCGTGCCAGCTGGCTTGTGGTGGTCCTTCTCCCGGCAACGGCCGCAGGCCCCCGCGAACGACACCCTGCCTTAGGCCTGTGCCACAATCGGCGGTGCCATCTGAGCCGCCTGTGGCCACCAGCGATCTTCCCATTCGTTGTAGATGGGCCGCACGTGCGGTGCCACTTCTTTGGCGAACAACGCGGTATTCTGGCGCGCCAATTCTGGTGGCATGCTGCCGAACTGACACAGCACCATGAGATGGCCGGTGTGCAACTCCTTGATGGCATAGGCCAGGCGTTCGCGCACCGTCGCCGGACTGCCCGCAATGACGTAGCCCTGATCCAGCATATCCTTCCAGCTCAACTTGCTCCGCAACCTGGAAGGACGATCCCCCACTTGGGGGGCAAAGCCGGCACGTAAGGTTGCCGCCGTGCGATAGCCCGGCGCATCAGCAAAGCCTTCGTAGATGTGCAGGCATTTATTGTAAAAATAGTCAGCGTGGGCGTAGTAGTCGCGCTCGGCTTCAGCGTCGGTCGCCGCTACCGCCACGAGCTGGAGAAACCCGGAACGATAGGGATTGGGCTCCATGCCGCGCTCGGCACAGCGTTCCCAAAAACCTTGCAGCACTTTGGCGCCGCGTATAAAGCCAAAGTAACTCAGGTAGCAGTAACAGTAGTCATGATCGAGCACCCAGTCCCACGTCTCAATACTGCCACCGCCGGGAATCCAGATGGGCGGATGCGGTTTCTGCAGTGGACGCGGCCAGATGTTGACATAACGTAACTGGGTGTACTTGCCGTTAAAGGTAAACGGCTCAGGACGCGTCCAGGCTTGGATGATGAGGTCGTGCCCTTCATGATACTTGTCGCGCAGCGTTGCCGGGATTTCGCCATAGGCAAAATTGGTATCCATTGAGGTGCCGACCGGGAAACCCGCGATAAAGCGCCCGCCGGTCATGACGTCGAGCATGGCGAATTCTTCGGCGATGCGCACCGGCGGGTTGTACAGAGCGATACTGTTGCCCAGAACAGTAATCACCGCCTGCTGCGTGCGTCGGCTCAAGGCCGCGGCCATGAGATTGGGCGAGGGCATGAGGCCATAGGCGTTTTGATGGTGTTCGTTGACGCACAGCCCATCAAAGCCACATTGGTCGGCAAATTCGAGTTCGTCGAGGAATTCGTGATACAGGCGATGCGTTTTCTCCGCATCGTAGAGTGACGAGGGCACATCCACCCACACACTGTGATACTTTTCCTTAAAATCCTCAGGTAAAAACCGATAGGGCATGAGGTGGAACCAGCTCAGTTTCATGGTATGTATCCCTCGTATTGTCCAGGACCGCTTGTCCCTTGGCGTGCTGCGCATGATTCCCATGATAGCCCAGGGCATCACCACTGTCCATGCTGCCACCCTGGGGTTTCTAGGGGACGTTTTTAGACCACCGGCATCTCGTCGTTGGCGTCGGCGGGGTGTAGCATATCCGGTTCACCGCAGGTGCGCACCAGCACCGCACGCACGGCATCACGGAGCGCCACCGCCGCGGCCCAGTCCGTCCCCTGGGGGATGATGGGCGGGCTCACCGTGACGCGCACGGCCCCGCGGCGTGGGAACCACTGCTCGGCACGTAGGAGCGCCCGGGTGCCGGAGAGACTGACGGGGATCACGGGGACGCCGGTCTGGGCCGCAATGACGAACGTCCCCATACGGAACGCTTGCAGACCTGGCGTGCGCACGAACGTGCCTTCGGGAAAGAGCACCAGGGCACGCCCCTGTTGCACCATCTGTTGCAGCTGCTCGGTATCCTGCACACTGCGTTGGACGTCAAAGCGTTCGACAAACACGGCACCAATACGACGCAGCAGTAGGCGTACAACCAGGGAGGATTCGAGTTCCCGTTTCACCACGTACGCCACATCCCGTGGCAGGGCCGCGACTAACAGTGGGCCATCCATGTAGCTGGCATGATTCACCGCCACGACATACGGCCCCTGGCGTGGGAGGTGCTCCAGACCGTGCACACGCAGCGGGATACCAGCGAAGCGCAGGATGAGACGCACGGCGTGACGCAGGACGGCCTGGCACCACGTGCGCTGTGGGAGCATGGCGACAACTACCCAGGCGAGTGGCAGAACGGCCCCGCAGAGACTCCACAGATACGCCGCATACAGGGCCTCGGTAGCGTGACGCAAACTGCGCCGCACTTGCGGGAGCACACTGGCCAAGGCCAAGCGCGTCACCTGCCACCACACGGCGCGCGGGCGCGTGCCGATCTCCCCCTGTTCATAGCGCTCCCGGCTGGCGGCACGGCGCAACTTGCCACTCGAGGTTTTGAGCACACTGCCCGGCGGCGCCAGCACCACATCGTCCGGAGGCGTCCCCAGGAGGTCCGTGACCACGGCTTCGACTTGAGTGCGTAGGTGCGCCAGGGTGGCGCTGGCGGTCTCGCGTGTCTCGGCCAGGACCACGAGGCGCTCCGTACCCGACACCGGATCAGGGCTGCCGAAGACGGCCACACAGCCACGCCGCACTCCGGCAAGATCCCCAATGGCTTCCTCCAGCTCCGGTGGGTAAATGTTACGCCCAGCGCGGATAATCAGATCCTTGGCCCGTCCCGTGAGGTACAGCGTCTGCCCCACCATATAACCGAGATCGCCAGAATCCAGCCAGGCGCCATGGAAGAGACGGCGCGTGGCCTCCGGGTTGTGGAAATAGCCACTGGTGGTGGAGGGGCCTTGCAACTCGACGCGCCCTTCCTGACGCTCCCCCACCTCGTGCCCTGCCGTGTCGACAATGCGGATCTGATAGCCTGGCAAGGGTTGGCCACACGCCACGAACGGTAAGGCCCCGTGGTCATCAGCGGTGGCGGGGAGGGCCTGGCCCGTGCGCATAAAGCGCTCGCGCTGGATACGGTCCACCTGGGGCACCGTGCCCAGGGCTGGAAAAGCCACCCCAAGCGCGGCTTCGGCCAGCCCGTAGACGGGGACCATCGCCTCGGGACGAAAACCGTACGGGGCAAAGCGTGTGCTAAAACGCGCTAGCGTCTGCGCGCTCACCGGCTCCGCGCCATTAAAAGCCATACGCCATGTGCTGAGATCGAGGTCCACCAGGTCGCTCTCTTGCAAGCGCCGCACGCACAGCTCATAGGCAAAGTTAGGCCCGCCTGACAGCGTAGCCCGATGCTGGTGAATGGCCCGCAGCCAACGGGCTGGGCGTGCCAGAAAGGCCAGGGGCGACATCAAGACCAACGGACAGGCGTAATACAGACTCCCGAGCCAGGCGCCAATCAACCCCATATCGTGGTAGAGCGGCAACCAGCTCACGAACACATCCGTCGAGGTCAGGCGTGCGGCCTGGCCCATGGCGCGAATGTTGGCCAGCAGGTTGGCATGGGTCAGCATGACGCCTTTCGGGCTGCCGGTACTCCCGGAGGTGTATTGTAAGAGGGCCACGTCGTGCCTCTGGACTGGCGGGGGCCTCACCGTCCCTCCGGTCGCCGCGACTTCCGGCACAGTGAGCACCACGCGCAACCCCGCGACTTGGGCCCGCAGGAAGCGGGCGAGTGGTTTAGCTTCGGGCACTGTGAGCAACATGACCGCCTCAGCGTTGCGCAAAATCTGTACCTGGCGTTGCAGGTGCTCCTCCAGCTGTGACAGACGCGCCGGCGGATAGAGCGGCACGGGAATCCCCCCGGCACGCAGAATGCCATAAAACCCGTCAAAAAACGCCCGGCTGGTGGGCAGCATGAGCGCCACGCTCTGCCCCGGCTGGAGATCGCGGGCTTGTAACCCGGCGGCTACCGCGTCGGCGCCAGCGGCCAGCGCGGCGTAGGTGAGTTCCTCGGGCTGCTCGTCCTCGTCATACAACGTGATATGCACACGTGCGGGATGGCAGCGCACATGCCAATCAAGCGTTTCCAGCAGGGTCGTCGCCAGGCGTGGTGTCCCTTCGACGGCGCTGGCGGCTGGCGGCACGACGGGCGCCACCACACGGGGCATTGCCCCCACCTGCACACGGTAGATGGCGTTGAGTAAATCCCGTGGCACGTCGGCGGTGGCGAGAATCTGCTCAGGTAACAGCACACCAAAAGTCTGTTCCAGACGCTGTAACAGCTCCATACGTCCCAAACTGTCGAAACCCAACTCACGCTCCAACACCGTATCGAGCGTCACGGTCAGCGGGGGCTGGGTATGCGGGTGCAGTTCCTGAGCGAGTTGTTGGACGACGGCCAGCAGCGGCGCCGTGATCGTCTCTGGGGTGTGCGGCTCGGGTGTTGACACACCGGGCGTGTGTAGATCCATAGGGCGTCATCACTTATAGAGGGTAAGGAAAACTACGCGGAGCAGACGGGCTGCGTCCGCTTGCCCGCACCACAGCGTGTGACGAGACGCCATACTCTACTGCGCTGTGGAAGACCCTGGCAAGATCTTCCTGCGCAGGGCCATGCAGTGTGCGGGAGGGGGCTCTGTGCATGGCAGAGTCTTGCTCTGCCTGGGAGCGCGGCCATTGTGGCGGCTTCCCGAGCGGGCGAGACGCCGGGACAATGAGCCCGGTCTGTCAACGACCGCCAGGTGAACCAGGCGGCTTGTTCGTGCGGAGGCGTATCGTGAAGGCGGAGCGACTCACTCACGAACCGCCGAACGTTCGAGGAAGACTCCTACAGCAGCCTGTCTCCCTCTACCCGATTTACACGGGAGGCCGGTTGAGCCCCTGTGCGGCACAGGTTCGCGCGACCCGTCACGAGTCAGACAGCCCATCCGCAGCTCCAGGCTGGGAGCATTGCTGCTCGCTCTACCGACTCGTGCATGCCTGTCCATCGGCTGAGGCTGGCTCTGTACGGCTAGAGGCACCTCGACGTCAGAGGAATCCCACGTATGCAGGCTCCATACGCTCGACCGGAATATCAGGCAGGGAAAGTCTAGCACGTCATGACGATGAGCAACACTGCGCAAACAGTGAACAGAGGGTCAAGAACCCTGCACACCCCTGGAACAACGTCCGCGCAGGAAGAGACGGCTGTTGCCTACGGCAACGGGCCATTCCCCTGCCGCCTGAAGACGGCAGCCCCCTTGCCCGGCTTTCTGTGGATAGCCTCCTAGAGAGGTACTGACACTGCCAGCACGCCATCGAACGCTGCGGCAACCAGACACGCACTCCCGGCGTCGCCTGGACCGTGGACCATGGTTGACAGTAGCTTAAAAAGTCGTCACCATTGGGCAACTCCGTTCCCCGCGCGGAGTGCATGCTGTGCGCAGCTCTCAGACGTTCTCGCAGGCTATCACAGAGGAGTCCGCATGCAGGGCACAATGTCCTTCTCGGAAGTACCCCTAGACCAACTCCGCTGGCGTTGTCATCCAGACCTCTTGCCCTTCACTAGCACGGCTGACTTGCCCCCCCTTGAGGGGATTATTGGCCAGGAGCGTGCCCAGAAGGCTCTCGCACTGGGCATTGAAATTGCGCGGGCAGGTTACAACATCTATGTCTGTGGGATGCCGGGGAGTGGCCGACTCACCGCGGTGCGGCAACTCCTGGCCACGCGTCAGGCCCATGGCACTCCGCCACCGGACTTGTGCTATGTCTATGCCTTCAAACACCCAGAGCGTCCCCGTTTGCTCACGGTACCGGCAGGGGAGGGCAAGACGCTGAAAAAGGCGCTAGCGGATCTCCTGCATACCCTCAGCCAGGAGATCCCGGCGCTCTATACGAGCAGCGATTTCCAACAGCGCAAGGCCCAGATTCTGGCCCAAGCGCAGCAGCGTGAACAGCGTCTCCTGCGGCAGTGCGAACAGCGCTTTGGTCCAGACTTCGGGCTGCTCTGGCACGAGGCGGATCGCCTCCTCGTCCCTGAACTCGCACCCGTGGTAGAAGGACGTCTCGTCCCATTGGCCGAGCTCGAACGGCGTGTCGACGCTGGAGGGTTTCCGGTCGAACACTATCGGCACGTGCGGATGCAGCACGCCGCACTGGCTGACGATCTGAGCGCCGTCCTGGCGACCGCGCGCCGTCTGCAGCAGGAGACAACGGAGGCAGTGCAGACGCTCGAACGGGCGTTAGTACGCCCGTTGATCCAACAGGCGGTGGCGCGGGTGCGAGCCGCCATCACGGCGCCTGACGGAGAGGCGTATTTCCAGGAAGTCGAAGAGGCGCTGCAGGACGATTGGCTGCGCTTCCTCGATGCGGAACCGGCCACGGAGCGCGAGCCTGCTCCGCCCATGCCGCCAGGCATGCTCTATGAAGAAGACCCCTTCCACGAATATCAAGTCAATATCATCGTGGATAACACCGAGACGCCGGGGACACCGGTGATCTTTGAAACCGCCCCCACACACAAAAATCTCTTTGGCACCATCGAGCCGACCTCAGAATACGGGGGCATGTGGCGCAGTGATTTCATGAGCATTCGGGCCGGGGCGTTCCATCGCGCCCAGGGCGGCTATTTGGTCTTCGATGCCATCGACGCGCTGTCAGAACCGCTGGTCTGGTCCACGCTGAAACGCACCTTACGCTATGGGCAACTGGAGATCCAAACCTTTGATCACCTCTCTCTCGTCCCCAGTACGACCCTGAAACCGGCCCCTATGCCCTGCGATGTCAAGGTCATTATGCTCGGGGATGCTGACCTCTACGATACGCTGACACATGAAGATGAGGCGTTCAAGCGTCTGTTCAAAGTCAAAGCCGAATTTGATCTGACCATTCCGCGCCAACCCGAGATGGTGATGCACTATGCTGGTGTGCTCAGCCGTATCTGCGTAGCCGAGCACCTGCGCCCCTGCGATCGTGAGGCCGTGGCGGCCCTGGTGGAGTGGGGGGTGCGCCTGGCGGGGCGCCAGAATAAACTCAGTGCCCGCATAGATATGATCGCTGATGTGGTACGCGAAGCGGATTACTGGGCTGGCAAGAGCGGAGAAGCGCTCATCACCAAGACGGCGGTGGCGCGGGCGCTGCATGAACGCTGGGAGCGCATCAATCTCCTGGAAGCGAAGCTACGCGAGATGATTGACGAAGGCATCTTGCTCATGGCCACCCACGGGGCCATCATTGGGCAGGTCAATGGCCTCGCAGTCTACGAGCTGGAAGAAGAGTATGCCTTTGGGTGCCCCATACGCATTACCGCCGAAACCTCGATGGGCGATGCCGGGGTCGTCAACATTGAGCGTGAAGTGGATCTTGGCGATGCCACCCACAATAAGGGGGTGCTGATTCTCAGCGGCTATTTACGTCACACCTATGCCCAGGATAAACCGCTGGTGCTCAGTGCAAGTCTGTGCATCGAACAATCGTACGATGGTATTGCTGGCGATAGTGCCACGGCTGCGGAAATCTATGCCTTGCTGTCGAGTCTTGGGCAACTCCCCATTGCGCAAGGGATTGCGGTGACGGGTTCGGTCAATCAGAAAGGCCAGTTCCAGCCGATCAGCGGGATCAATGAGAAAATCGAAGGGTTTTTTGCCGTGTGCCGTCTGCAGGGGCTTACAGGTACCCAGGGCGTCATCTTACCGGCGCAAAACGTCGCAGATTTGATGCTCAGCGAAGAGGTGATCAGCGCCGTGGCGGCGGGACAGTTTCACCTCTATGCGGTGAGCACCATTGATCAGGGCGTACCCATCCTCATGGGGGTGGAGGCAGGGCAACGGTGTGCGGACGTCTGGTATCCGCCAGAGTCGGTGAATGGCCGTGTGGACGCGCAACTACGGCGCTTCGCTGAGCACTGGCATGCCGCGCAGTCTGGGCATACGTATGTCTGAACGCCCGCCCACGCCCTCTGGCCGCTTCTCGCGCCGGCCACCGTGCGCCGTGGCGTGTCAGAGGGGCACCGTCTTCTTGTGTTTCCACGCAGCTGGCCGTGGTGTATACGAGCCCAGGTGACAGGAAAGGGAGGTACCAACGGGCACACATTGCATGTATAATGCCTCAAGTAGAAATGCGCTCAAGCATTGAGTATATTCTCTCGATAGAATACATGTAACGCTTCGTTCGGCGAGTATGTGCTCAGTCCATTGTGTCGAATGAGAGAACCGCTGGGCATCTCTCCTCACAAGGTTGTATGAGAGATTCTCACTCTCTCGACTGCGTTCGCGAACCTGTTGCTTAAGAGATCTGGCTATGATCGCACCAGAAACGGCCAAGGAAGTATCCCCATCGTCGTCTGAGGAATTTCTCGAAGAGCTGAAAGGACAGATGGGGGCGCTCCTTCACAAATGCCAAATTTCTGAAGACACGGAAAGCATCTACCGCGAGATGATGCAAGATGTGCTCACACTCTGCGATGCCACCCAGGGCATCCTCTATGGGGTGGACCGTGAGCGACGTGTATTCTATGCCAAAGTCGCCTGGGAACCCTGTGCTGGACAATGGGCCTCCCCGATCCCGATTGACCGAGCGAACCTCTTGGGGTATTGCGCATTACGCGGGAAAGTAATTAATGTGGTGGATGCCTATGATGTCGCCGGGTGGACCCAGGTCAGCTCCCAGCTCCGTTTTGATCCGGCTTGGGATGAGCCGGGTACGTGGCGGACACGGCAGATTCTGGCGCTGCCCCTGCTCGTGGAGCGGAAGTACCTCATGGGGGTCTTGGTGCTGCTCAATAAGCCCAACGACGAGCCCTTTCTCGATATTGACGTCACCTATGCCCAGGTCTTTGCTGATACCTTTGGGACGGCATTGTATGGCCAGCTCCAACGCGTCTCCCGTCAGCCACAGACGACGGAGGGCGCCCCCATGCCGCGGATGCCTCTCTCCCAGGAGCTGCAGATCTCTCTGCACCAGACTGCCGCGACGACGCAGGAAATCGACTCCACCCCTCACCACACCATACGACCTTTCGCGACCACACAAGAAGTCGACATTGCCCAGGGACGTACCGGACGGCGCCCTGGCAAGTTCGACTATCTTGTGGAGCATGAACTCATCACCCTGCACAATCTGGGCGAGGCGTTGAAAGAGGCGCGCCGGAAGGCTAGCGACGTTGAGACAGTGCTCTTGAACACCTATCACGTCCCGAAGGCTGAACTTGGCGAGGCCCTCAGCCGTTTCTATGGCTGTCCATTCCTCGCCTATGATGAGCGCACGGTTCTGGATAGGACGCTTTTCAAAGACCTCAACTTTGAATTCCTCAGAGCGAATACCTGGCTACCCTTGCGCCGCGACGGGGACACCATTGAGGTGCTGATTGACAATCCGCAGAACCCCGTCAAAACTGAGCACATCCAATTGTTACTGCGGGGTGCCCCACTGCGCTGGGTGGTCGGGCTGCCCAAAGACATTCTGCAATACCTCGCGAGCGCTACAGGACGCCAGACTGACGCTGGGTCTATCCAAGATATCCTTGGCGAACTCACAGATGTCAGCTCGGGAGAGGACGAGGACGACCTGGGCGGAGGGCTGGGGGAAAACGACAGCACCATCGTCCGCCTGGCCAATCAGATTATCGTCGATGCCTACACCCGCGGCGCCTCCGACATCCACATCGAACCCTATGCTACCCGCGCCGATACCGTCATCCGCATGCGCATTGATGGCAGCTGTTTCGAATACCAGCGCATTCCGCCCAGTTACCGCCGCGCCCTGGTGTCGCGCCTCAAGATCATGGCCCGCCTCGACATTGCCGAGCGCCGCAAGCCC
>SXGT01358419.1_pt1 | contig 27451 bp, 29 predicted proteins | sample 3176221 | NCBI WGS metagenome assembly SXGT01 (sample SAMN11356862, study PRJNA531348) | freshwater metagenome | isolation source: freshwater sample F1-120 | place: China: Fuxian Lake, Yuxi | collected 2017-12-25
GGATCCGAAGTCGTGATCCAGGTGAAGTTCGACACCGTCGGGATAAAGAAGCTGTCTACCGGCTTCGCACCATTGACCCGCATTCCGTAACACCATGTGACCGGCCTCGAAGACCCGAAGCCAACGTACCTGACCAATCCGTTTGGCACTCTCGTGCCTACACTGCCTGACCGGTATCACGCCTCTCAAGTCACAGAACCATCACCCATGACCGGGCGATCAACGATCTGCGTCGACGCCGCGCGCGGGGCTAGCACAACGACATCGACACCGTTCTGGCAACTGCCTCGGCGGCCGATGGTGATCCCGCCCTGGAGCGGCCCCTGTCGAAACCCGAGAAGCGGTCCGGCGGACGCGTCAACACGTACCGGAGGCATCGCAGCGCCCTATCGAACGTGCGTACTTTGGAGGGCTACCCCAAACCGAAATCACCACCATGCACGAGGAACCGGTCGAAACAATCAAGACCACGATGCGCCTCGCCCTGCAGAAGCTTCGCGGGTTCCTGCGGGCCAATCACAGCCCGACGCAAATGGGTCGTCGTCTTCCGGACCCCACGACTCGTCGCGTCCCGGCGTCGTGAAGAGTGCCCGCCAATCAAATTCATGGATCTGCAACCGGCCAATCCGTGGTGATGACCGAACCGCCTTCCTGACGCAAACCCGGCCCTTTGACATGTCTGACACACAATGTTCAATCCCGCTTCTGTTTCGATGCGCCTCCGGCCCGCCCCGTCGGGTATCCCGGCGATGCCCTGCACTTGCTGATCGGTTCAATGCCCACCGCTGATCGGGCGCGCTTCGGGGGTCACGTGCACCAGTGCCTGAAGTGCCAGCGTGAGGTGCAGTCGATCGAACCGGTCATCGAAAACTCTCGCCGGGATTGCGAAGCAGATCAGCCCGTCGGAGCACCTTGGTCGCGCCATCATCCGACAGGCACGCATCTCAACTGCGGTGACAAGTGGACCGCACCACGGCGCATCGGGCGGTGTGCGACCATCGTCCCAACCCGTGGCATCGTTCGGCCACCGGCGCGTCAGGGCGGTCGTGAGCGTTGGGTGACTCACTTTTGGCATCGCTGATCAAGGATGCGTTTCCCCCATCCCGGCATATCCCCACCCCATTGCCTCGCCTGTTTCGAATTTGCCTCACTTCGCACGCGCGCCAACCCCCAACCGGGTATTGAGCGACGAAAGAGGCAATCTGATGCAGGAACAACCGCGGTCCCGGCAAATCTCACGGTACCCTTACGAGTACGAGACCACGCATCCGTCATCGACAGTGACGGAAACGGCCGTTGTCATGCAGGTCGCGATGAGGCGAACCCTGACCGAAGCTGCTGTCCAGGGCACACCATCCGCCCGGGCGAGCCCGGGCGGTGGTAAAGCCGGGACGGGGGCGTGGAAACCCCATCGGGGCCGGAGATACGATCACTTGCGTACCGGAAGCACCATGAGCGAAGCGCGTAGAACCAATCGTATCGTTAGCCTGAGGATCGGGAAATGAACCTGACCCCCGAAGACGTCGACCACGTCGCAACCCTCGCCCGTTTGGGCATAACCGCCGAGGATCGTTCGCGGTTCGCGGGACAATTGTCAGATGTTCTCGAACACTTTCGGGCCCTGCAAGCACTTGACACCACGGGAATCTCGCCGACCGCGCAGGTCTTCGACCTGCATTCGGTCATGCGGGACGACGTCGTACGGCCGTCACTTCCCCGTGAACAGGTTCTCGCCAATGCCCCTCGGCAGGAGGACGGCTTCTTCCGGGTGCAGGCGGTCCTCGAGACATAGGCGCATTCCCGAGGCACGCGACACTCTCTCCCTTCTCCCATCGCCATGGAGAGGAGGCCTCGGAGGTGGGTGCCATCCAACTGGCAATCGCGGAGCTCGGGACGGTTGGAGACATCGGACACATGGGCGCGACCGGCCAACCGACTGGTCACACCCGACACATGCACGTGACGAGGGAATACTTGGTGGGCATATCCGGCGACCTGACCGCACTCACTGCGCCTGAAGCCCGGGACCTACTGGTCCGCAGGCAGATTTCGGCGACCGAACTGGCACACGCCGTCCTCGGCCAGATCGAACGCACGGAAACCCAAGTGCGTTCCTTCATCACCGTGACCGCCGATGAGGCGCTGGCGCAGGCGCGCGCTGCCGACATCGCACTGGGTGGCAGTGATCCTGGCGCAACGCCCCCTCTCACCGGCATCCCCGTCGCCCTCAAGGACCTCTTCTGCACCACTGGCGTCCAGACAACGGCGGGTTCACGCATCCTCGAAGGTTTCATTCCGCCGTACGACGCTACCGTGGTCGCCCGCTTGCGCGCCGCCGGTGCCGTCTTCGTCGGGAAGGCAAACATGGATGAGTTCGCCATGGGTTCCAGTACCGAGAACTCCGGCTACCACCCAACGCACAACCCCTGGGACGTCAGTCGGGTGCCGGGCGGGTCATCTGGCGGTTCCGCTGCCGCCGTTTCTGCGGGACAAGCGCTCCTTTCACTCGGCACCGACACTGGCGGGTCAATCCGCCAACCGGCATCCCTCTGTTCGGTGACTGGCCTCAAGCCCACCTACGGGAGGGTCTCACGCTACGGGGTCGTCGCCTTCGCATCGTCGCTCGACCAAGTGGGGCCGTTCTCGATCGGCGTCGAGGGATCAGCGATGATCCTTCAGGCAATCGCGGGCGCAGACCCGATGGACGCCACCACCGCGCCGGTTCCCGTGCCCGACTACCGCTCGACCATCCGGGACGGCGTCAAAGGCCTCCGGATTGGGGTGCCCGCCGAGTATTTCACCGCGGGAATGGAACCGGATGTGGAGCGCCTTGTCCGCGAGGCCATCCAGACCCTGCAGGGCCTCGGGGCAACTGTCCACCCGGTCTCGCTACCGTACTCCGAACACGGTCTCGCAACCTATTACATCATCGCCCCGGCCGAAGCGAGCAGCAACCTGTCACGGTACAACGGCATCAAGTACGGCCTCGCCGCCCTCGACGAGATCGACATGACCCGTGCGATGGACGCCACGAGGCAGCGAGGCTTCGGGAACGAACCCAAGCGACGGATCATGCTTGGCACCTACGCTCTCTCCTCCGGCTACTACGACGCCTATTACCGCAAAGCCCAGCAGGTCAGGACGCTCATCAAGGCGGACTTCGACAGCGCCTTCGAGTCCGTCGACGTCGTCGCCTCACCCGTCTCGCCAACCGTGGCGTTCAAGATGGGTGCCCGGATCGACGACCCCCTCGCCATGTACCTGTCCGACGTCTGCACTATCCCGGTGAACGTCGCCGGGCTCCCAGGGATCAGCGTTCCGTGCGGGTTCGACCATCAGGGCCTTCCCGTCGGTCTGCAACTCATCGGCAAGGCGTTTGACGAGGCAACGCTCTTCACGGCGGCGTTCGCCTTTGAGGAAGCGACCACTTTCCACCGACAACGCCCAACTTTGGCCACACCGGCGGGCAAAACTGGCGGCAGTCCAAAGGCACCGCACCCATGAGCCAACCGCACCGCGAACCCAGGAATTTCGTGTCCGCCCGCGTCGAGGCGATTCCACCGTCAGGGATCAGGAAATTCTTCGATGTTGCGGCGACCATGCCCGACATCATCTCCCTCGGAGTTGGCGAACCGGATTTCGTCACGCCCGAACACATCCGTGAAGAGGCAAAGGCATCCCTGGACCGTGGCAAGACCGGCTACACCTCCAACCGGGGACTGGCCGAGTTGCGGCATCTGATCGCCACCGATCTCTCCACCAGATTTGGAGCCACCTACCACTTCGATGACGAAATCATCGTGACCACCGGCGTCTCCGAGGCATTCGACCTCGCCATCCGCGCAACCGTGGACATCGGCGATGAAGTCATCATCCCGGAACCGAGTTACGTCTGCTACGCGCCGTGCGTCTCACTCGCTGGCGGAGTGCCGGTGCATGTGCCGACGCACAATATTGATGGGTTCACGATAACCGCCGCCGCCATCGAGACGGCAATCACACCCCGGACAAAGGCCATCGTTCTCGGCTACCCCAATAACCCCACGGGTGGGGCCGTGTCGCGCGCAGATCTCGAGGCAATCGTCCGTCTTGCCGTCAAGCACGAATTGCTGATTGTCTCGGACGAAATCTATGCGCGCCTCGTCTACGACGGATGGACGCACACCTGTGTCGCGTCGTTGCCGGGTGCATGGGAACGGACCATTGTTCTGAACGGCTTCTCCAAAGCCTATGCCATGACGGGTTGGCGCCTCGGATACGCGTGCGCCCCCCATCATCTTGTGGAAGCGATGATGAAGGTCCACCAGTACGGCATGTTGAGCGCGCCGACAATGGCGCAGTACGCCGGCATCGAGGCGCTCCGCAACGGGGAACCAGGCGTCCAGGCCATGCTCGCCGAATACACCCGCCGGCGCACGCTCATCGTGGATGGCCTCAACCGGATTGGCCTGCGTTGCGCCCGCCCACAAGGCGCGTTCTACGCGTTCCCGGACATCACCGGAACCGGACTGACGAGCGACGAGTTCGCCAACCGCCTCCTGCAAGAGGAACACGTCGCCGCCATCCCGGGTTCGGTCTTCGGGCCAAGTGGGGAAGGGCACGTCCGCATGTGCTACGCAACCAGCACCGCAAATCTGGAGGAAGCACTCGACCGCATGGCGCGCTTCCTCGGACGCCTTCGTGCGCCCGCTTCCCACGCCGGGAAGGGGGCCGGGGAGTTTGGCAACTCCCCTCTCCACCTCCGGGAGGGGACGGAGGCCAAGTGAAGATGCCTCGCATAGGCCACCACGTGCCATCCACGCTTGCAGACGTTCCTCTTGCGATATCGATGCAGCGACCAGAGGAAACCCGCCACTCTTTTCGGGAAAGTGAAGCGTGTTTGAAGCTGGCGCCAAAAGGGTTGGGCAGGGTCACGAAATGACAGGAACTCATCATGCCGGGACAACACCGGCCACGGATTACGAGGTAGTCATCGGTCTCGAGGTTCACGCACAAGTCGTGACTGAAAGCAAGATGTTCTGCAGCTGTTCCTCGCGCTACTCGGGCGCTCCTCCCAACACCTTGGTCTGCCCGGTGTGCCTTGGAATGCCAGGTTCGCTGCCCGTGATGAACCGTACCGCCGTCGAGGCAACAATCATCACCGCCCTGGCCTTGAACTGCGATATCCCGGAATTCAGCAAGTTCGACCGCAAGAACTACAACTACCCCGACCTCATGAAGGGCTACCAGATCAGCCAGTTCGACCTGCCCTTCTCGCAAGCCGGTTGGCTCGAGTTCGATGATCCGGCCAACCCCGGGCAGATGCGTCGCGCCGGAATCACACGGGTCCATCTCGAGGAAGACACCGCAACCCTCAAGCACGTGCGCGACATCAGCGGCGAGACGTACTCCCTCATGGATGTCAACCGTGCCGGCGTTCCGCTCATGGAGATCGTCGGCGATCCTGACCTCCGCACCGCCGACGAAGCCGGTTCGTACCTGCGCGCCCTGCGCCAGATCCTCCGCTATCTCGGCGTCTCCACCGCCAACATGGACGAGGGTGCGTTCCGTTGTGACGCGAATGTCTCACTGCGTCCGTGGGGCCAGGCCGAATACGGTGCCAAGGTCGAAGTCAAGAACATGAACTCGTTCCGGTCTGTTGTCCGGGCCATTGAGTTCGAGATCGTACGCCAACGCGACATCCTCAATGCGGGCGGCCGGATCGTCCAAGAGACGCGGGGCTGGGTTGACGACCGGGCCATCACGGTGACCCAGCGAAGCAAGGAAGCGGCACATGATTATCGCTACTTCCCCGAACCCGACCTTCCGCCGATCGTCACCCCAGCGGCCGAAGTGGAACGGTTGCGGTCTCTACTACCGGAACTACCCGACGCCAAGCGCCATCGCTTCGCCGACGCATATGGAATGACCGATGACATCGCAGATACCCTGACACAGACACGCGCGCTCGCCGAGTACTTCGAACAGACCGCGCACCTTTCCGGCAACGCCCGAGCCGCCGCGAACTGGATCACCCGCGATGTCCTTCGCATCCTGGGCACCACCGGCGCCGAGATCGGCCAGATCCTCCTCACCCCTGCGCACCTTGCGGACCTCATCAAACTGTTGGACACGGGTACGATCAGTGTGCGTACTGCGCCCGAAGTCCTTGAGGAGGCGGTCAGCACGGGGTCGATGCCCCGCGAGATCGTGCAGCAACGGGGCCTCGGGCAGGTCTCGGACACCGACGCGCTAACCACCGCCGTGGCCGACGCCATCGCATCCAACCCCAAGGCCGTGGCCGATTACCGCGCCGGGAAGGCGACCGCTATGGGTTTCCTTGTCGGGTCAGTTATGAAGGCAACGCGCGGGAAAGGCAACCCGGGCCTCGTGAACGAACTTCTCAAGCAGCAACTCGATGGATAGCGAAGCGCCTCCCAATCAGGGGCGTGGGCCAAGCGAAGCGCCTCCCAATCAGGGGCGTGGGGGTGGGCCAAGCGAAGCGCCTCCCAATCAGGGGCGTGGGGGTGGGCCAAGCGAAGCGCCTCCCAATCAGGGGCGTGGGCGTGGGCCAAGCGAAGCGCCTCCCAATCAGGGGCGTGGGCGTGGGGGTGGGGATGGCACGGACGGCCCAGGACACCCTCGAAACCAGGATCATGACCCCCGGGACCTGGGGGATGACCCGGCAAACGAAGGCGAACCAGCTCCGCCGCCGGTTCGGCGCCGCACGCTTGAGGATCCCTACGAAGTCGACCTCGCGCTTCATGGAGTAAGCCACGGCGGTGAGGCGGTCGGACGCGTTGATGGGCAAATCGCCTTCATCTCCGGCGCCCTGCCCGACGAGAAGGTCCACGCGCTCATCACCGAACGCAAACCCGCGTACCTGAGGGGACTGACACTTTCCGTCACGGTGGCATCGCCCGACCGGACCGAACCACCATGCCCCCACTTCGGCCTGTGCGGCGGGTGCCACTGGCAACACGCCGACTACGAAGCACAGCTGCGGTACAAGACCCAGGTACTGCGCGACCAGTTGCGTCGTCTGGCAGGGATCGATGATCCGCCGATGGTCCCCGCGGTTGGGTCGCCAAACCCATGGAATTACCGCAACAGCGTGCAACTCGTGCCCGGTTTCGGGCCGAAGGGCGAACGCTCCCTGAACTACCAGGTTGCGCACGCCCAAGGCATGGTCCCCATTGATGTCTGCGCAATTGCGTCCAAGGACATCAACCGCGCCATCGGGATCATGCCGTGGGCGCTGATCCCCGAAGAGACTTGGGAACGCCTCGACGCGATCATCCTGCGTCACGCCCCGCCAATCCCCGGGATGCCGATGGTCGCGACCCGCCTCCGCGAAATGGCGCCAAAGCCTGTTCAAGGCCGAACGATGCCACCCGGCCCCGTTCGGGACGAACAAGGCATCGGATACGGCATCCAGGTGACCGTGGTCTGCCGGTCTCCCGTCTCAAAGCGGGACATGCGGTCGTTCGTAGACGCTACGGTGAAGTCTGTCCCGGATCTTGCCGCAATCATGGTTGCTCGAGGACGCCATGACCGTGGAACACTTCTCTGGGGGTTCCCAACCCTTGCCTACGAGATGGGTGGCCAGATCCTTGCCGTCCCGCCGGGCGCGTTCTTCCAGGTCAACCTCGGTGCCGCTGACCGTCTTGTTGCCCGGGTTCGCGAATGGCTTGCACCCACCAAGACCAGTCAGATCATCGATGCGTACTCGGGTGTCGGTGTCTTCGCCCTCAACCTCGCCTCATTCGCCGGCGCAGTTGTGGCAATCGAGAGCGACGATGCAGCCGTCGCCGGTGCCTACGACAACGTCGCTGCCCTCGGCCTGACCAATGTCGCCATCCATCACGAACCGGTAGAGGTTGCCCTGCCACGGCTTGCAAAGGGTTCGTCAGTCCCTGACAGGTCCGTCATCCTGGATCCCCCACGGCGGGGAGTCGAACCAGCCGTGGTGGACGCACTCGCAACCCTCGCACCGGACCGCATCGTGTACGTGTCTTGCGAACCGTCAACCCTCTCGCGCGACCTCAAGCGCTTGATTGCATCGGGCTACCGCCTGACCCGAACGGGTGTCATCGACATCTTTCCGCAAACCTACCACTTGGAGTCTGTCAGTCTTCTGGAACGGGTTGAGCGGAGCGTCTTTCAATAGGGGCGATGGGGTCGGGTTATGTCCCCGTCCCCACCACCCCAGACTGATGTGCGGTTCGCCTTGCCCCTTGCCCCGCATCATTTGGATACGCTTCGCCGAAGGTCTGACCAAGCGAACTCGTGGATCACTCAACCTGCTTCCCGGGAGCACCGGCGCCCTCGCCCGCCCGTGCCATCACGCGTACGTGACAAGTCCTTCCGCGCTCAATCACCGAAGTTCTCGGCCACAACCCCGTCGCGCCTGATTGGTATCCGCTTCGCTGAAGTCCATGAGAAGCACGAACGGTCACACTCGAGTGTTCGGACGTGATGGTCAGGAGCAGCGAAGCGTATTGCAATCAGGTGCGACGGGGCAGGGGACGGGCCATGGCGTGGTTCCGAGAGGCTTCCACGAGTGCCTTGAACAGCCGGTGATGGACCTCGTGTTCCGCGTCGAGAAATTCAGGATGCCACTGCACGCCAACGACGAAGCGTCGCTCTGGCATCTCCAGTGCCTCGATGCACCCGTCAGGCGCATGGGCGGACGCGACCAATCCGGCCGGCACAACCCTCACGGCCTGGTGATGCAGGCTGTTCACCCGCAGGTCGGTCTCGGGTCCCAACTCCAGGACGTCATGCAATTTCGTCCCGGGCACGACTGCCACACCGTGAGCGATGGTCTGCGACTTGCTTTGATATTGACGATGCAATATATCAATACCACGCTGTGAAGGCAGATCCTGCCAGAGGGCTCCACCCATTGCGACGCCGAGAACCTGACAACCCCTGCATAACGCAAGGATTGGAACGTCTCGTTCGATTGCCCGCCGCATCAACGGCAACTCGAACGCGTCCACTTCGGGCGCAGGTTCAACCGTCTCGTTGATCGCGACCTCGCCGTACTCGCGAGGGTCAATATCTGGCCCACCCGTGAAGACCAGACCGTCAACCCTGTCGAGTAATCGGTCGATGTCCGACAAATCGACCACCGGAGGCATCAGGATTGCGATCCCTCCCGCGCGTCGCACCGCGTCGATATCAGGCCCGCGAACACCAATCACCGGGACGCCAACCTGGGCATTCGGTTCAGGGTTCAGGGACGCCGTAACCCCGATGACTGGAGCGAAGCGTCTTTCAGTCTGGGGCGATGGGGTCGGGTTGATGCGCCCAACGCCCCGCTGTCTCACGAATCTCCTCGGGAGGCACTCACGAGCGACTCGAACAACCGTCGGTGGATCTCCTGTCCCGGCGCAAGGAATTCGGGATGCCACTGCACACCCACGGCAAAACGACGGGCGGGTGCCTCTATCGCCTCGATGCAACCGTCTGGTGCATACGCTGTCGGGACGAACCCGTCCGGGACGCGCTGGATCGCCTGATGGTGAAAGGTGTTCGTCGGCACATCCTCAGTCGGAGACACTCCAAGAATTGCCTGCAATCGCGTGTGGGGTTCAACCCTTACCGTGTGGGTCGTCTCGGCCCGTGCCTCCTTCTGCGAGTGCACCAATCCATCCGGTTTCTGCGAGGGCAGGTCCTGCCAGAGCGAGCCTCCAAGCGCCACTCCCATGACCTGGCAACCACGACAGATTGCAAGGACCGGAACATCGAGCGCAATGGCACGGCGCATCAGGGGTAGTTCAAAGGCATCGCGTTCAGGCGTCACCACCACCGTGTCGTTCACTGGCGTCTCGCCGTACTCTCTGGGATCAATATCCCTCCCCCCGGTAAACAGCAGCCCGTCAACAAGGTCAAGTACCTGGTCGATCTCCTCTGCATCCGAAATCGGAGGCAACAGGAACACCAGTCCACCGGCCATTTGGACGGCATGAACATCTGCCGACCGCGCGCCGATGATCGGTAGGCCAAGCGGAGCGTTCTCGGGAATGTGTGCGTACCCGGTAATCCCAATCACCGGCCGACGGGTCGCCGACGGAGAGTTCACCGATTGACGGCTGTCTGCATCTCGCACCACGAACCCTCCTTCAATGCCCACTGGGGACACGATAGGTTCCACACCAAGGTATTGCCGTAAGAGGGTAGCCGGTCGTCGGGTGGGCGTTCACGCTCGCGCTAGCACCGCCCGTTCGCGCGTTATGGACTTGAAGCCTTGCCAGACGGCAGTCGAGTTCGTCCGGCTAGACGCACCTTGATGATGACAGCCAACCAGCCCGACGCACCCGACAGCATCCCGGCCGAGTCAGCGCCAACGGGCGACGAACCGACCCCGCACACGGTACCTGAGCGGGATGCGATGCCAGCCACAGGCAGCACCGCACATCGCATCTTGAAAAACACGGCCTTCCCGTTTGTCGCCTCGCTCGGCGCCCGGGTCTTCTCTTGGGGTCTGGCCATCGTCATGGCCCGCACCATTGGACCGGGCGGAACCGGCGACTACGCCATCGCCGTCAATCTCTGGCTATACGCCAGCATCATCGCCGACTTCGGCCTCGGTACCTGGCTTACCCGCGAGGTTGCCCGGGCCCGCAACCTCTCCGATGGCTCCGCCCACGCAAGAACCGTCGTCGCATCCACGCTCGGCATCCGGCTTGTCCTCAGTGCGGTCGCGGCAATATTGATAAGCCTGCTTGCCACCGCGGGAGCCTCAACGGGAAGGCTATCGGTCGACCTGGCGTGGACGATTGTCCTGCTTGCCATCGGCCTCATACCCGGTGCCGTCAGCGCGTCAGGAAGCGCGGTCTTCAACGCGTATGAACGCATGATCTTCCCATCGGCCATGCAGCTCGTTTCCGGAGGCCTGTCTACCGTGGCCGGAGTCATCGCAATCCTCGCCGGACAAGGGACGATTGGACTCGCCGCCGTCTCCCTCCTGACAAACGTGGTCAGTGCAATGATCTTTGCCGTGGCGGTGCGCAGGACGTTCTTCCCACTCGCCGTCATCTTGCCCGACCGGTCGACGCGGTCCCTCGCGACCGACACCGTACCCCTGATGCTGAACAACCTCCTGAACAACGTCTTCTTTCGGATCGACGTCCAGATCCTGGGTTCGTGGGAGCGCGCCACAGTTGGTCAGTACGCAAGCGCCTACAAGATCATCGATGGCGTTGGCGCCGTACCAAGCAGCTTCGTGCTCGCGCTGTTCCCGGTCTTGTCGCGACGGGCCGGCGATGCCGACGGGGCACTCGCCCGGATTTACCACCTGGCCCTGACGATCCTCGTGGCGATCGCGATACCCGTGGCGACATTGCTTACGTGGATTGCCTACCCGATCTCGCGCCTGTTATGGGGTGAAGCGTTCCTGCCCGAAAGTGCCCACGCCCTGCAGATCCTCATCTGGTTCCTGCCATTGAGTTTCATCAACGGCCTGACCCAGTACGTGCTTATCGCCTTGGGACTGCAGTCGCGTATCACCATGGCGTTCGCGGTTGCTGCTGCTTTCAACCTCGCAGCAAATCTGATCCTGATCCCCATGTTCGGGTATCGCGCTGCCGCGGTGGTCACGATTGCCACCGAGGCTGTCCTGCTTGCGCCGTTTGTCCGGGTGATCGGATCGCGGATCCCACTCCATACCCTTGCCGTCGCGGTTCTGCGGCCAGTGCCCGCCGCGATCCTTTTCGCCGGAATAATCGTCGCGATCACGCCGCTGACAGATTGGGGTGCCGGGATCCTCGCCTGTGCCGTCTATCCGCTGGCCCTGTGGTTCGGGGGAGCCATCACGCCGGACGATCGCGCACTCATGCTATCGGTCGTCCGCCAAACACCCTCCACCCGAGCCAGCTGATCCTCCACCAAGCCCATGTATGGCCACCGTGTGGGTGGAATATCGACGATGGAATTGTCCGGGCTACTTGCGGGCCGGCGCCTGCCTCGCTTCGCGGTACAGGTTGAGTGTTGACGCCACCACCGTGGGCCATTCAAATCGGGATGCGAATTCCAGGCCCCTTTTCTGCAATTCCAGTCTTAAATCAGGCGACATGATCAATTTGTCGATCGCGACTGCAATCGCCTGCGGGTCAGGCGTGTTGGCGATCTCCACTGGCGGCGTCCCCCGCAACCAATCCACGGGGATTGACGGTTGGGTCGTCACGACCGGGATCCCTTGCGCCCATGCCGCAATCAGGCTAGTTCGCCGCAGCGACGCGCCATCCCGGAACGGCAGGGACATGATGTCCACACATCGTAACCACCCAACCGCCTCAGGGACGGAGACCCGGGACGTCCAGTGAACGCGATTTGTCAGTCCAAGCTTGCCAATGATCGAGATCAAGGAATCCAGATAGCGCCCACTGTCAGGATCGGTTGCACTGACGACCTGCCCGATCAACAGCAAGTGGGCATCGTGCCCGGCGGCTACCAGCATCGCCATTGCCGTGACCGTCGCATCAATGGCCTTGCTTGCGTTCACGAACCCAAGATGTCCAAGCACGATCGCATCGGGACCCATGCCACGTTCGGCACGCCACGCATCCCGGTCGAACTCTGGGGGAGGGACTTCATCGAAGTGGTTGCCAAGCGGAACCCGCGCCACGGCTATCTGGTGACCAAGTCCGGCCGTCCATCCGTACAACTGTCCGACCGCGTCGTCGGAGACCGCGATGATGCCGTCAGAGTTCTGGGCCATGTCCTGCACCAAGCGTCGACGCAACTTCCCTGCCTTCGGAAAGAGATAGGGAACAGCAAGGTCGTGAAACGTCGTGACGACTGCCGGGGCGGTGGGTCGCCTCCGAAGGAACCGGGGCAGGAGGCAGATTGCACCATTCAGGGCGTACGCACCGGGTTGGTACTGAATATGCGCAACATCCCATGCCTGCCGGATCGCCAAGCGGGGCAGCGAAAGCAAGATCCGCCAGTCCCAACGATCAACCGTGCGTTGCACGCGTGACCCGCGCCCGAGATTGTCATCGTCAGGGTTCGTCGTTCCATAACTGGTAACGACTTGGACCCCATGGCCCAGACTACGCAACTCGTTGGCCAGACGGGCGGTGTGATCGCCGACGCCGCCGGTTCGTGGCGGGTATTCCGCGGAGATCAGACCTATTCGCATCCCTTTAAGTTTAAGTGATCCCGGCTATCGTCCGTGACCACGGCCACCCGTAATGACCTGTCAGGCTGTCTGGTACGCAGGATCCGCCGTCACCCCTGACTGCGAAGCGAGGCGGACACGAACCAGACAGGTTGGTAGACGAACCGTTCGAGGCGTCGACACCAACTGCCTATGCGCGGTACACGACTTCGGCATCAAAGATGGTTGCGACCACACGAATGCTTGCAACATCCTCCATCGGCGTGCGCACCGGATCCCGGTCCACGATTGCCAGGTCGGCACGCGCACCGGGGATCAGCTGGCCTAACCGACCTTCATCACCACCGGCGAACGCCGCACCGATCGTATACGCCGCCAACGCCTGGCCAATCGTCAGACGCTCCTCCGGATACCACCCTCCGGGCGGTTCGCCGCCCGGTCGCTGTCGTGTCACCGCGGCCACGACACCAGCCAGCGGGTCAGGCGTCTCAACCGGAGCATCCGACCCGAACGCCAGGACGGCCCCGGTCGCAGCCAGGCTTGCGAAGGCGTACGCGTATCGGCCACGGTCACCCCAGAGACGATCAACCAGGTCCATGTCCTGCGTTGCATGGATCGGTTGCATCGACGCCACCACACCCAGCTTCCTGAACCGCGGGACATCATCCGCGTGAAGAACCTGAACGTGTTCGATCCGCGGACGCAATCCAGCCGGGTGCCATGCTTCTCGGGTCGCCTCAAATGCGTCCAAGACAACACTGTTCGCCCGGTCCCCGATTGCATGTACCGCCGGTGCAATCCCTGAACGCGCCGCGAGCGCGACGCCGTCGTGCAGCTGGTCAAGCGTCAAAGTCAGTACGCCACGGTTCCCAGAAGAACCGATGAAGGGATCAAACATCGCCGCCGTCTCCGACCCAAGCGATCCGTCCACAAACAGCTTCACGTGACCCACTCGCAATCGTTGGGATCCGAACCCGGTGCGGAGACCTGCCTGTACGCACTGAGAGAGCGCGTCAAACGGAAGCATCATGCTTGCCCGGAGGCCAAGTTCACCCATCGCGTCAAGGTCCTGCAAGGCCTGGAACGTGAGCCGTCCCTCGGGGATGTGCACCCCCGTCACACCCATCCGGTGCAAGTCTCCGACGCGACGCCTGATGGTGTTCGTTGCCGTTGCCAGATCCATGACCGGCACGACCTGCGCAACCAGATCCATCGCGTTCTCGAACAGCAGTCCATTCGGCGCTCCATGCACATCGCGCCCGATCAACCCACCCGCAGGTGCCTCCGTCCCCGCATTCAAACCCGCAAGTGCCATCGCCTTCGAGTTCATCCAGGCCATGTGGCCGTCCTTGCGCTGTAACCACACCGGCACGTCCGGGGCGACCGCATCAAGGACTGATGCATCCGGAAAGCCGCCATCGGTGTCATCCCAGAGCGAGTGATCCCATCCCCATCCCTGAACCCACGAACCAGGTGATGCGGATCTAGCGGCCACGGCGACACGGTGGACGATTTCCGCGCGTGTCGTGGCATTTCCAAGAGGCACGCGGTCAAGGCTTGACGCCCACGCGAGCAGATGGATGTGTGCATCAATGAAACCCGGCATTGCGGTCGCGCCCTCGAGGTCCAGGGCTTTCACCGACATCTCCGCCGCCCAGTGACGGGCGAGGGACTCCATGTCATCGCGAGAGCCGGTGGCAACGATCACGCCATCACGTGCCAGAAGAGCCTCACATCTGGAAGCAGCCCCATCCTGCGTCAGGATCGTGCCTCCATAGACCAGCAACCAACGCGCCATAGTTTTCCGCATGATCGGGAGTATAAGACGCACCAGAAGGCACGGACGCACACACAACACGTGAGCGCGAGACCCGCAGGCCGAGCCGGTCACGCGGCCCAAGCAACGCGTGGACCGCGGGCGCGCCGATAATGATCAGTGGGTCAAATCACCGGGGTTCCCAAAGGTCGCACCAGCCTCTATCCGGTGATTACCTCAGCGCCGCGGTTGGTAAGTCCCAGCACAACCGTCTGGTTCGGGTAACCCTGCCGTGCCGCCGCGTCGTGCATTGCAGAGGCGATGGCGTCGAAATGATCGGTAGCAAGTGCAATGATCGCCGCTCCGGCACCACTGAGCGCCGCACCATGCGCACCGGCCATGAGCGCCGCCTCAATGGTCGGGTGAAGGGCCGGAAAAATCCCGCCACGCGCCGGCTGATGGATTCGATCATCCATCGCATCGCGCAGGAGGCCCCAGTCCTTGGTCGCGAACGATGCCACCAGTAATGCGGTGCGCCCAAGATTGAATACCGCATCGCCGATCGGAAACTCTCGCGGGATGACCCCCCGCGCGGACTTCGTGGAGATTGCCTCATCCGGCAGGCAAACCACGGCCCTCAGGTCCGTGTCCACCGGCAAGCGTGATGTCACCAAGCCGTCCCGCCCAGCCACACAGACAACCAATCCGCCAAGCAACGCTGCTGCGACGTTGTCCGGGTGCCCCTCGATTTCTGCAACCAGTGCGAGTTCGCCGGCTCGGTCCAGTGGCTTGCCGGCCAAGGCGTTGGCTGCGACCACACCGGCAACGATGGCCCCCGCACTGCCACCAAGTCCTCCAGAACTGGGGATACGGGTCACGAGCTCAAGACCAAGCGATGGGACAGGCATGCCGATCCGGTCGAAAACCGCGACCGCCGACCGGTATGCGAGGAGCGTCTCATCCTCTGGAAAGATCCCCGCGTTCACCCCGGAAACACTGATTTCAGGTGAACCTGCCTCGGCAAGCACCCACAGGTGCAACTCCTCTCGGATATCCAAGGCAAGACCAAGCGCGTCAAAACCCGGTCCAAGGTTCGCCGATGTCGCGGGAACCTGAACCACAACCCGCGAACCACTGGACGTCACCACGAAACCGCCTCCGACCGCCTGATGGATTGGCTAACCGGCAGATGCCAGTGTGTTTGATACAAGGGAACCCGGCCCACAGCCCGGTGCCAGACATGGTTGTGCCACACAGGCCTACCCCAAACCGCAAAGTCACCCGGAAATGCGCCCGCCAGATTGTGGCACCTGCACGGCCTCGGCAACGGCACTGTTCCCGATCATCGAGACCGCCTGGACCCGTCCTCCGGTCCCACCACCACCCACCGGGGCCGGGAGCCTCCGCGACCCCACCGCGGGGCGCGCCCGTACTGTCTCCTCGCGCCCGGCAATCGGTTCGGCCATCCTGTCGTACCGCGAGACCGCGGGAAATCCGACGTCCGCATCTGGAAGAAACGGCAGTGCGAACCGTCCTGCCCTCAGACGGCTTCTTGCAGGAACTTCGACGCTCGGCTTCGCATCGTAACGGCGCGACTGGGAATGGACCACGACGCTCTGGACCAAGCCAAGCGATGCGAAGAGCGTAAGAAGCGAGGATCCCCCCAGACTGATGAACGGCAACGGTATGCCCGTCACGGGCAACAGACCAATGTTCATCGCGATGTTCACGAAAGCCTGGAAAAGTATCATCCCGGTTATCCCGCCGACGAGATAACGACCGAATGCATCGCGTGAGACCTGAACGGCGCGCAGGCATCGCCAAAACAGGATTCCGTAGAGCATAAGGAGGCCCAAACCTCCCATGAACCCGAGTTCTTCACCAATCACCGCGAAGATGAAGTCGGTGTGCTGGACCCGGAGGAAATTCAGCTGGGTCTGGGTGCCGTTCCCGAGGCCACGCCCCCACCAACCGCCCGAACCGACGCTGATCCGGGCCTGGATCAAGTTGTAGCCCTCTCCCAGAGGGTCCCGGTCTGGCGACAGGAATGAAGTGATGCGTCGGCGCATGTACGGTTTCATCACCTGCCATACGACCGGAAAACCGAGCAACGGTACGCTCGCCAGTCCTCCGAGAATGGCGTAAGGCGCTCCGGCGAAATAGGCAACGCTGAAGTAGATTGAGATCAGGACCAAGGATGTGCCAAGGTCGGGTTGCAGATAGACGAACACCACCGCAGGCGCGACGATTGCCAAGGCAACCAGGTTTGTCCTGATGTGTTCCGCGAACGTCCCAGTTGCCGGGTTGGCCCGGACTTCGTTCGGGGTTGGTTCTATCGTGCGCCCGGCAAAGAACCGCGCTAGGCAGATCACGCTGATCAGTTTCGCCAGTTCGGAAGGCTGGATCAGGACGCCAGCCACGTCGAGCCAGCGTTGGGCCCCCGCCACCAACGTACCCGCTAGTTGCACGAGCACCAGCGTCACCATCATGAAGAGGTAGAGGACTGGCGCAATCTGACCAATGGCACGGTAGTCGACGAATGAAAGCCCGATCATCACGACGACCCCGAAAACCCCGATTGTTGCCTGGCGAATGAGGGCAGGGCTCGCGAAGACATCCACGACACGCGTTGCACTGGCGATGACCAGCAATCCGTACCCGACCAGCAAGATCGAGACGGCTAGGAGGATCGGATCGAAGTTCCGCCAGGATGGTCGTTGCATTTCGTGCCAGACGCACGCCCAAGGGTCGTGCAAGCGCATCGGCGATCACGTCCGGGACCCCGGGAACGCCGATACCCAGCCAGGCAGTTCCCCCACGCATCACGCCGTGCCGGGAGTCTACCGTTTCATAATCGAGGCACCCGGGAACGACCACGTCGAGGTGCGTGGACTATTCCTCACTGCCAGACCCGTTGCGACTACCTGTCAATGAACACTCACGGGGGGGCCCCATACAAGTACGCACGGATCACCTCGCCCACAATGGGTACGGCCGTCTCCGACCCCTCGCCTCCTCCGTACACAAAGACGGCAACCGCGATTCTCGGATCCGAAGCCGGGGCATATGCGACGAACAGTGCATGTGTGGGAAGCCTGCCCTTAGCGTCGCGCGGCCCCTCGAACTCAGCGGTCCCGGTCTTTCCCGCCATATCCAGACCGAAGGAGCGAAGCGGGGCGAATGCCGTCCCCGCGAACCCCGGCACGATCGAGGAAACATTCGTCACATCACGCATGCCGGCCCGGATAGCCGCCACGTACTCCGGATTCACCGGCAGGGTCCGCACCACCTCCGGACGATATGTCGTCCGCGTCGACCCTCCGGTTTCACGTAGCTCGCGGACAACCCTGGGCCGGTACACGGTGCCACCGTTCGCTAGCGTCGCCGTCATTGACGCGAGCTGCAATGGGGTTGCCAAGAGGTCACCCTGGCCAATCCCAATGTTGTATTCATCGCCAACGTACCAAGGTTCGCCCTTCGTCTGGCGCTTCCACTCCGGAGACGGAACAAGCCCGGCTGCTTCCCCGGGTAGCCGGACACCAGTCTTCTCACCAAACCCGAACGCCCGGGCATAGGTCGCCAGGCGTGCAACTCCAAGCCCCTGCAGGCCTGAGTACGGGTTACCCCCAGCGACTGAATAGAAATAGATGTCGCACGACACCCCAAGTGCCTGCCTCGCGTTGACGGGCCCGTGTCCCAGTGGCGTCCAGTCGCGGAACTGGAGACCATTTCGGGTAACCGAACCGGTGCACGAGACATTCGTGGTCGGCGTGACAATCCGCTCTTGCAGCGCGGCGGCGGTCGTGACCATCTTGAACGTCGACGCAGGTGGCACCTGGCCTCCGATCGCATGCGGAAAGAGCGGACGCCAGACATCATCCGCGAGACGGCTATAGTCCGCCTGACTGATCCCGGTTGCAAACAGGTTGTTGTCGTAGCCGGGCAAGCTGACCATCGCCAGGATCTCACCAGTTGAGGGATCCATGGCAACCAGTGAGCCTTGTTGGCTCCTGGCGCGGTTCATGCCCCGCGAAAGCGATGCATACGCCAGTTCCTGAAGCGAACGATCGATGGTCAGGACAACATTCGCACCAGGGATTGTCGGCGCCAAGGCCTCGATGACGTTTGTGACCCGCCCCATCGCATCCACTTCCACCTGTTGCCGCCCTGATAAACCACGAAGTTCATCCTCGAAACCGGCCTCAACGCCCGATAGCCCGATGAATTCGTCAAGGCCGTACCCGGAAGCCACGCGTGCATTCACCTGGCCCGGTGGGATTGGCCCGGTGTAGCCAATCAGCTGCCCGAACAACTGTCCCAGTGGATACTCACGGACCGGTGTCATCTGAACAACGACCCCCGGCAGGCGAGTGTGCTGTTCCTCCAGGATCAACGCTCTCTCCCGCGTGATTGGCGACTTGACCCGGGTCAGAAGAAACGGGTCGACCCGTCCCGTTTCGACAAGCTTGCCGATCTCATTGGGCGACATCTCGATGATTGACCCAAGACGGGCGAAGACGTCGCTCCGGGCGGTGCGGTCGCGGGGAAGGTCCGCCGGACGGACACTCGCGGTGAAACTTGAGACATTGCGTGCCACCACAACGCCGTTGCGATCATAGATCACCCCGCGGAGTGGCCTCTCGGTTTCGACCCGTAGCCGGTTCGTGTCGGCCCTTTGCTGGTACCGGGCGCCCGTGGCAATTTGCACGAACCAGAGTTGCGCCACAAGCACCAACCCGAGGGCGACCATCAGGATCACAAACACGATCGTCCGGTCGACCGAGAAAGACCGCCGGGGCGGGAATGCAGGCGGCGCTGTCGTCATGGTCAGAAACTGCCAAACCGCATCTGGATCCGAGATCGGTCATTATCCGTAAAACTGCGTACGACCCAGTAGACCAGTGGGGTCGTTACGACATTCACCAACGCTGTCGGCACGGTCACGGTTGTAATTGATGCCAGCCACCAGTCGTTGGGGATCCCTAGCGAGCGTAGCACGATGAGCAGTAGCACCGCATGCACGAAGGTCGCGAAGAACACCGTGACCATCGGCAACCAAAGTGCATTCGGGAAGAGGTTGACATCCCCCGCACTTGCGAGGAAGGCGACGATCACCAGCACCAGCGTGAATGTGCCGAACGGAGTGCCGGAGACCGCATCAAGCATCAGGCCGCCCATCAGGCCCCAAGGCAGCGCCTCACGCGCCCCACGCGTGACCGCCCAGATCACCACCGTGTCAAGCACCAGATCCGGACGCACGCCCCGGAACCCGATTGCAGGTATCAGCGAGGCCTGCATGATTGCGCATGCGAACAGCCAAAGAGGCGGTATCCACCAGCGCGTACCCATCTCAGTCTCTGCCTTCAGTTCTTGGTCGGAACGAATCCGCGGGCAACGAGAACGGTGACCAAGCGCCGGATATCCACCAACGGTTCGACGATCGCCTGTTGGAACATGTCCACCTCGCGCGCCTCCACCTGCACCACACGACCGATCGGCAAGTTCCGGGGAAAAGCCCCGCCAAGGCCCGACGTCACTACTACGCTTCCGGGCAGTACCCGTTCCGACGGCGGGAGATAGCGCAGCAGCAAGCGTCCGTCGGGCATGCCGTTGACCACGCCGGTCGCTCCCACCATCCCGAGGATATACGCGTTCACCGAACTTGACGGATGCGTGATCAGCAGGATCGAACTCGTCCGTCGCGTGTGCGACACCACCCTGCCAGCCAGACCAGCCGTCGCAAGCACTGGCATCCCGACTTCAATTCCGGAATCACCACCTCGGTCAATGGTCGCGTACCCGGTTATCGCGGACTGGTCGAACCCGATGATCTGGGCCCCCACAAGAGAGAACCCGGGGTTCGCCTCGGCGAAGTGCAACTGTTCACGGAGCTCCCGGTTCTCAAGGTCCGAGGCCCGTAGCCTGATGTTGTCACGGACGAGATCATCAACCTGATCACGCAGGCGTGCGTTCTCATCACGAAGCGGGCCGGCATCGGTCCGTCCGCCGGTAAAACCGGACACCGCTTGACCAACCTGACTGGCCATTCCCTGCGCCGGCGCGACCACCCGGGCAATGAGTTCCCGAGGCGTATCCAGCCACCCCCGTTGCCCGGCGTACAACGTCACCGTCGCGACCGTGAGTGTGAGCGCCAGCCAAACTACAAGCTGACGTAGCGACGATGTCACTCAGCGCCCCTTTCGCACCCACCGCTGTCCCGTCACTAAATTGGGGCAGGGGGCCGGGAGGAAAGAGGCCACGTTGTTCGTCCTCGTCGCGCGCCACGCAACCGGGTAGGCGCGGTGGCGTGTCATGCAAGTTGTCATGGCAGCCCAAACCAACAATCGGCGCCGGACACGACAGTTCCGCCGATCCTGGTGGTCACGTGCGCAGCCGGGCGTACGGATCCGCCACGAAGACCTTTCGGTAAATCTCAATGCTCTCCAGACACGCTCCGGTCCCACGCACCACGCACAAGAGTGGGTCTTCGGCAATGTGGACCGGTATCTTCGTCTCCTCATGGAGACGCACGTCCAGACCCCTCAGCATTGCGCCTCCACCGGCAAGAATGATCCCGGTGTCCATGATGTCAGCCAGAAGTTCCGGCGGGCATTCCTCGATTGATCGCTTCACTGCATCGACAATGAGACCAACCGGCCCGGCGATTGCTTCGCGGATTGCGCCGTCGGTCACCTCGATTTCCTTGGGCAGACCGGTGGCGAGGTCCCGACCCCGCATGAGGGATCGCAGCACCGTCGAGAGACTGTGGGCAGACCCGACAGTCATCTTCGTCTCTTCCGCAGTTCGCTCCCCGATGAGCAGGTCGAATTCCCGTCGGGCGAACTGGGTGATCTGCTCATCAATCTCGTCGCCACCGATGCGGATTGAATGGGAGAGCACTACTCCACCCAAGGAAATGATCGCAACCTCGGTGGTGCCACCCCCGATGTCGACAATCATGTTTCCCGCCGGTTCGTGAACTGGCAAGCCTGCACCAATCGCGGCGGCCATCGGTTCTTCAATGAGGTACGCCTCACGGGCACCTGCATTCACCGCGGCATCCTGGACAGCGCGCTTCTCGACCTCAGTCACGCCAGACGGCACACCGATGATGACCCTCGGTCGCGGTGTGATCGGGAAACGGTCATGCACCTTGCCGATGAAATATCGCAGCATGTGCTCTACGGTCTCGAAGTCCGCAATGACCCCGTCACGCAGCGGGCGGATAGCCACGATGTTCGCCGGAGTGCGGCCGACCATTCGCTTGGCTTCGGTCCCCACCGTCAGGACGCGGCCGGTCCGCTTGTCCATCGCCACAACCGAGGGTTCGGCGATCACCACACCCTTGTTGCGGACATACACCAGCGTATTCGCGGTCCCCAGATCAATGCCAATGTCCTTGGAGAACAAGCCAAGGAATGCGCTCAACGGACCGGACATCATTCTGCTCGTCGTGAACGCTTAGGCAAGCGCATTTACATCAAGGGAGGTGAGGCATCCCCTCTCCCGCCGACGCAGATGAGGGGCAAAACGTCGAAACTTGTCGGCAGAACCACCGTCCGGGACCCGGGTCTTCTCACCCGTTTCGAACGTCTGCCCCGACGCGTTCCCCCGCCCCGGCAAGTGTACCTTCCACGGTCCAGCAGTCACGCGGCTAAACCCTCCTCCCGACTTCTCGCTGTAGGGTGGGCGCAGCTGATGGGGTCATCTGTCGGTACGCCCGTGAAGTTCATATGCCGCGCCGTACTGTTCCGACGTGTTGAGGTTCAGCAAAGCTATCTCATCACCAGTGTCAAAGGTGTGAACCATGGCCTCGTGTCGCGCGATCACCGCTCGCAAGCCAAGCGTGGCTTCCTCAATGCCGAACAGTTCATCGCGCAACAACGGCGAAAAGACCGTCGGATGACCGCGTCGCCCCAGCGCTCCGGCTATCGTTACTAATCGTCGATCATTCCGTTCGGTGCCCTCCATGTGATTAGCAACGACCGCGTGGATTACCGACGCCGGACGAGGTTGGTCGACGCCGGTGATGAGAGTGTGCCGACCCTCGGGAACACCGCTCAATCCGGCCACCACCGATCCCGACTTCCCAGCTTCCCAGTCACGATTGATCACTATCGCGACCCGCCTGTCGGCCGGGACGGACGCCATGACCTCCTGCGCACGATGACCGACAACCACCACAATACGTTCCAAGCCAAGCACACATCCGTTGTGGCCATGACGGGCTGGGTTCGGCGGGATGCGCAGGAGTTCCGAGACCACATATGACGCGAGTGGTTGACCCTGCCACGGCAGGAGTGCCTTGGGCGCCCCCATCCGTGTCGATGCCCCCGCGGCCAAGACCACGGCCACTACCGGCCACACGCCGCTTCCGTGCGCCTGAACGTCAGGGGCGACTGAGGTGCGATCCATCGTTGCGCATGGTACTCGGGAAATCCGGTGATGCCTGATCAAGCCGTAGCCGCCGGGTCCGCATCGGCCACCAGTCCCGATCCTGGGTTAACGGTCGATGTCACTGTCGTCGTTGTCAGTTACAACTCCCGCAACTGGTTGGAGCGGTGCCTCTCCCCCCTCGTCCACCAATCGAACGACGTTCTCGGACTTGAAGTGATCGTCGTCGATAACGCATCCATTGATGCGTCCGCCCCGTTCGTTCGGGAGCGTTTCCCGGATGTCACCGTTATCGAGAATGATGTCAACCTCGGTTTCGGCGCCGCGTGTAACCGCGCATTCGCTGTTGCACGAGGCCGAACCATCATTCTCGTCAATCCGGACTGCGAACTCCAACCAGGCGCAATCGGCGCCCTTCACCGGTTCCTCCAGGACCACCCAAGGGTCGGCGCAGCCGGCGGACGGCTTGCGTACGGTGACGGTTCCTTCCAGCATGCCGCGTTCCGGTTCCCGAGTTTGGCGCAGGTCTTCCTGGACTTCTTCCCAATCAATTGGCGACTGACAGAATCTCGATTGAACGGTCGCTACCCGCGCGCAAACGACACCACGGCATTTGAATGTGACGCGGTGCTTGGCGCGCTAATGGCCATTCGTCGAACCGCCATGGTGAGCACCGGGGGCTTCGACGAACGCTACTTCATGTACGTCGAAGAGGTCGACTGGTGCAAGCGTCTCCGCGCCTACGGATGGGAAGTCTGGCACTGCCCCGACGCCATGGGAATACACCATTCAGGCCAAAGCACGCGTACCGTCGCAGCCCGCATGTTCATGGAGTTGCACCGGAGCCGCCTCCACTACTTCCGACAGTACTGGCCACCCGTGACCGTTGCCATCGCCCGAGTGATCACATGGATCGGGTGTGCCCGGGAAATCGTGCGCCTGAGACGCCGTGCACCAGATGACGCGTCGCGTGAACGGATCCGTGCGTGCCGTGAGGTGATGCGCCTTGTCGCCTGACACCCAATCCGCATCGGTCCATGAACCCTACTCGCGCGGCAGTACCGGTTCGGAAGATAGCCGCATCCTTGCCTGCGTCCTGACCCGCAATGAGGCGAGGCACATTGAGGCGTGCCTCAACTCCGTGTCATGGACACACGCCCAGATGGTTGTCGACTGTGGCAGTACCGATGCCACAGTCGCCCTTGCCCGCGCCCGCGAGGCAATCGTGCTGCATCGAGACTGGGATGGGTGGGCCCGGCAACGGAACTTCGCGATCAATGAAGCCTCCCGCCGGGGCTACCGGTGGATCTTCTTTGTCGATGCCGATGAACGCGTTCCACGGGAGTTGTCCACCGAAGCGACCCGAGCCGTCGAGGCCAGTGACGCCGCGCATGCCGCCGGTGACGCGACTGCGCCAGTCGGCTTCTGGGTGCCCCGGCGAAACATCATCGCCGGCAAATGGGTGCGTCATGCGGGTTGGGATCCCGACTACCAGTTGCGCCTCTTCCGCACGGACCGCGGGCGCTATGACCCGGCTCGCCCAGTCCATGAGCTAGTCCTGCTTGACGGATCAGACGCCCACCTTGTGGAGCGCCTCATTCACTACAACTACGACGACTGGCAGCACTTCTGGATCAAGCAACAGCGGTATGCGCGTATCGAGGCGACCGCTCGCGTATCTCGTGGACAACGTGTCCGACCCCACAACTTCATCCTGCAACCCTGGCGCGAGTTCTGGCGACGTTACGTCACCCTGCAGGGATGGCGCGCCGGCACCCATGGCGCCATCCTTGCAGTCCTGCTTGCAATCGCCGAATTCCAGACCCTTCGCCTTGCTTGGGCGGGCGAAGCTTCCACGGACCAGAGGCGTCGAGGGGAGGGCCATCCCTACCCTCTGCCGTCGCAGCGGGGCAGAAGGTGGCCGCGGTATCTGCCTTCTCCCGTCGCAACAGGGTCGGGTGCAGACGCCGGTAGCCGCACTGCCCTTACAGGCCCCAGTTCAGCCGTGACGGCAGACGATGCCACAACCTCACGCGTCCCCGACCCAGTGCCGTCTGACCTGCCCGACTTCGGCAATCATCCTCCCGATACCGTCGCCGTCATAGTCAGTTACAACGTCGCGTCCCTCCTGCACGAATGTCTGGCATCGATAGCCGACGCGGCCGAGACGGGAGGCATCACCGTGCATGTCGTTGTCGTCGACAATGCCTCCACTGACCACAGCATCCAAGTCGCCCGGGCCAACCCTGGTACGACGGTAGTCGCCAACCCCCGAAATGTCGGTTTCGGCGTCGCCTGCAACCAAGGGATTGCCATCGCCCGGGCGATCGGAAGCCAGCACGTTCTGTTCCTGAACCCGGATGCACGCCTCGCACCCAACGCGCTAGAGGCGCTCAGAAATGCCCTTGAAGCAAGTCCAAGACATGCGATTGCCGGTCCGGATCTCCGGTTTCCCGACGGACGCCCGCAGCCTCCTCGCCGACGCTTCCCGAACCTTGCGACCCTTCTGGTGGAAAGCACTCCCCTCCAATGGCGCGGAGGCGGCATCGATGGATCACCCGGATGGCCCGTCATCGGACAGATCATTCGCCGGTACCAGTGCGCCGACATCCCCGACGTTCCAGGGACAGTCGATTGGATCTCCGGCGCATGCCTGTTTGTCCGGGTAACTGCACTCGTCGCCGTCGGGGGCTTTGATCCAGCATTCTTCCTCTACTTCGAAGAAACCGACCTCGCGCGCCGGTTGCAGCAGTCCGGGTGGACCTGCACCTACGCACCTGCGTCCCGTGTCTTTCACCATCGGTCCCAGAGTGCCGACCAGGACGTTGGCGCGCGCGACCATCATTACTACTCCAGCAAGATGACGTACGCCACACGCACTCTGGGAACGCCATTGGCCACCCTCGTACGCGCCGAACATGTCGTCCTGTTCGGATTGGAGGCACTCTGGCAATCATTCCGGGGAAACCGTGCTGGCGCACGGCGGTTCCTCGCCGTTGTTCGGAACCTTCTCGCATAGACAGTTCTGGTCACCGCCATCACGCAGGCATGAATGCCGCAGCGATGGCGCTTATCACCTCGTCGACCTCCGGCCAAATCACGCCCTCGGTAACGACAGCGCCCGTATGTCGAAGCGCATGCAGATCAGGCGATGGGGCGGGGTGGGCCAAGCGAAGCGCATGCAGATCAGGCGATGGGGCGGGGTGGTGAGGCCACGTTGCGCCGGCAGTACCCCCACACACACGTACGTTCGGACCACGTGGACGCCAGACCGCGGGATCGGTCGGTCCGAAGATTGCGACCGTAGGGACCCCAAGCCCTGCGGCCAAGTGCGCAATGCCCGAATCGTTTGCAATCACTCCACACGCATTTGCAATAAGGCGTGCAACTTCCGCGAGCGAGCGACCACGGATCACCCGGACCATCCCGGGCGACATCGCCGAGGTGATGGCCTCGACCGCAGGACCGTCCGCCTCTCCCTCGAGGACCATCACCTTGTACCCCTGTCCCTCCAAATCGCGGATCAGTGCGTGCCAACTCGGGGTCGGCCAACACTTCCTTGCACTTCCGCTTCCGGGATGCACGATAACGAAACGACATCCGGAAAAATCCTCAGTGCCATACCAGTGATCATCAAAGCGAAGCGTGTTGCCATCAGGCGCGTTGGGGTGGGCTAAGCGAAGCGTATTGCCATCAGGCGCGTTGGGGTGGGGAGGTGTATCCAGACCGGGTTGCATGATCCACGGTGAAGCATCCCAACCATCCGTAAAGACACCGCCGACTGGTTCGATGGTGCTTGCCAGCCACTCTGAAACATGCGTTCGATCACCGGCCGGAGGAAACGGAGGTGCGACCACCACGCATCCCACACCCCGCGCCCTTAGTCGGTCAGCGATATCAAACCCTGATTGGGTCCACACCACTGCGTGCGTCACCGACGCCCAATCAAACCCTTGGCCTTCGGCGGAACGGTAGCTGCCGTAGTTCTGTGAACGGCTATCGGCGCCGACATAGCGAAGCGCATGCAGATCAGGCGAAGGGGCGGGGTGGGCCAAGCGAAGCGCATGCAGATCAGGCGAAGGCGCGGGGTGGTAGAGATCCGCGATTGATTGGGTCTCAGGACGGATGATCACTATCGGTCCGGGCACCGACGAGGCGATGAATAGCGCCGGACCAGAAGTCGCGGCCACGAC
>SXGT01245763.1_pt1 | contig 27450 bp, 23 predicted proteins | sample 3176221 | NCBI WGS metagenome assembly SXGT01 (sample SAMN11356862, study PRJNA531348) | freshwater metagenome | isolation source: freshwater sample F1-120 | place: China: Fuxian Lake, Yuxi | collected 2017-12-25
GGGCAGCCAATGTTTTCTCGTCGGTGGATGCCTCGTCTCGGGTGACACGCTGTTCCTCGACGGCTGTGGTCGAACCGATCTCCCGGGCAGCAACCCGGACGACATGTACGACAGCCTCCAGACACTCGCGGCACTTCCCGATGAGACCGTGGTTTACCCGGGTCACATGTACTCCCACGCCCCCCACGGTGTGCTCGTCGACGTTCGACGATCGAATGCGATCTTCAAGCCGAAGTCGAAGGAGGCTTGGCTTGGTTGGTTCGCGGGATGACAACACCCACCTACGCGAGTAGTCCGGAGATGCCGACCGAAAGTCCGCTCACGAACAACAAACCGTAAACCAACCGGTCGAATCGTCGTCCCGAAAAGACGGGTTGCGCGCGCATGCCGAGACGCTGTCCGCAGATGATGAGCGGAATCGCTCCCACCGCCAGCGCCACCTCGTTGCCACCGACGAGTCCCGCTGCGACGAACAGGACCATGCTCACCGCACCGGAGACGACGAACGTGAATGCCAAGGTGGCCCTGAATGCTTCGGGTGCCAGCCCTCGCATCTGGGCGGCGAGCACGAGCGGCGGGCCGTTGGTTCCCGTGGCGGTCGAGAGCACACCCGACAACCAGCCCGCCAATACGTCGTACGTGCGCCGTGGTGCAATCGTGCCCGCGCCACGCATCAAGCCGACGGTGGCAACGATGATCGACGCGCCGAGTGCAATCTTGAGCGGCCGTTGGGACACCAGGATCAACACCGCCAGTCCGAGCGGCATGCCGACGATTGCGGACACGTTGAAGCGTCGCGCCAACGCACGATCGATGTCACGACGCGATTGCCAGAACAAGATGGTCACGTTGAACAACGACCCGAGACTGACGGTGATGACCGCCGTGTCGAGGTCGATCGCCAGCGCCGCCAGCGGCACCGCCATCAACGAAAATCCGAAGCCACCGACCGACTGCACGAACGCCGCCGCCAGCATTACTCCCAATACCCAGACGATGCCGTACGGACTCACGTTTGGTGGGACCGCATGACGCGACGCGTCGACAACGTCATCAACGACCCGTCAGCGCAGTGAGAGCCTCGTCGAATTGATCGGTGTGCAGTTGCACGTCCGCTGGTTCGTGGAACGGTGAGAACAGTGCCATGTTGTGGAACGGGGTGAGGAGGATGCCGCGATTGATGGCCCACAAGTGCATGAATGCGTCGAGTTCGTGGTCGACGGCTGCGGCTGCGTCCGCCCCGGTGCGCGGTGGAGGACAGAACCAGTACTCCGCGCGAGCACCGAGTCGTTGCACGCTCCACTGCAAGCCCCTTCGCTCATACGCCTGCTGCACACCGAGCGTCCACTCCGCAGCCATCTGCTTGGTGTGCACGAACTGTTCGGGAAGCAATGCATGCGTGAGCGTTGCTCGCACCGCGGCCATCGAGAGCGCGTTACCCGCCAGGGTGCCTCCGACTCCCGACACGTCGATGCCGGCGTCTGACTGGAGCGTCTCGACCCGCTCCGCGACGGCGGCCGACAAGCCATAGGCGCCCACCGCCGTACCGCCACCAATCGTCTTGCCGATGACGAACATGTCCGGCTCGAGCCCCCATTCCTTCGTGCATCCCCCGGGGCCGGCACAAATCGTGTGCGTCTCATCGATGATGAGCAGGATGCCGTGTTTGCGGGTGATCTCCCGGACTCCATCCAGGTATCCGGGTTCCGGCAGGACGATGCCGATGTTCGTCAGCGCGGGCTCGATGAGCATGCACGCCACGTCACCGTGTGCGGCAGCCCGTTCGAGATCCGCCAGGTCATTGAATTGCACCGCTCGCGTGGTGAGCCCGGGATTGATTTGCGGACCGATCGCCCCCGGACGACTGACGGTGCGGTCCCCCATCCGAACGACGAGCGTCTCGTCGACCGTTCCGTGATAGCACCAGTCATGAACGATGACCTTGGGTTTTCCGGTGATGGCGCGGGCGAATCGCAACACGAAACGGTTGGCGTCCGTGGCACTCAATGCGAACTGCCACTTCGGTAGACCAAAGCGACGGGTCAGTTCTTCGGCCACCCATGCGGCGTCGTGCGTCGGCAGCATCACCGTCGAGCCACGTGCCATCTGCCTCGCGACGGCGGCGCCAATCTCGGCGTGGGCATGACCGGTCATGGAACCGGTGTCACCCAGGCACAGATCCACGTACTCGATGCCGTCGATGTCGGTGAATCGTGCTCCACGGGCCTCGTCGAGCACGATGGGAAACGGGCCGGGCCATCGTCGCATCCATGGCATCGGAACACCGGCAAGGAGCGAACCCACCTTCCCGGAATGCTCGGCGGATTTCGGATGCAAGCGGACGAATCGCTCCGTCTCCACCCGCATCAGTTCCTCGAGGCGAGTGCGGTCGATTCCAGACATCAGCGGTCAATTCTGCCATTCATAGACTTGTCCCGTGCGACCCGGTGTCACGACTTCGTTGTCCGTCGACGGAGCCCGCTTGATGCGGCGGATTCGCACACTCGCCGAGGTTGGCGCCATTCCTGGTGGTGGTTGCAACAGGTTGGCGCTCACCAACGCCGATCGTGACGGTCGGGACCTCGTCGTCGCATGGATGAAGGAACTCGGTTTGACGGTCAGCATCGACACGGTCGGGAACATCGTCGGCGTATGGGAGGTGGGTAGCGGAGCGCCGGTCATGACCGGCTCGCACATCGACACCGTGCGTACCGGTGGCATGTACGACGGCAACTACGGAGTGCTTGCCGGCTTGGAGGTGATCGAGTCGTGCCAGGGCGCAGGCATCGTTCCCTCACGACCGTTGGCGGTCGGCGTCTTCACCGACGAGGAAGGCGCGCGGTTTGCCCCCGACATGCTCGGTTCGTTGGTGTACGTCGGCGGCATGTCGGTCGAGAGCGCCCACGACGTCGTCGGAATCGATGGTGCCCGCCTCGGTGAAGAACTCGAACGAATCGGGTACCTCGGGGCAACTCCCTGTCCCGGACGAATTCCGCATGCCTTCGTGGAACTCCACATTGAGCAAGGACCACTGCTCGAAGTAGACGAAGTACGTATCGGCGCGGTCACGGGTGTGCAAGGCATCTCCTGGCAGGAGGTGACCATCGATGGTCAGAGCAACCATGCGGGTACCACTCCGATGCATCTGCGCAAGGACCCGACGTACGTGGCGGCAGCACTCACCGTCTTCGTTCGAGATCTCGCCGAGCGCTACGGCGGAAACCAGGTCTGCACGGTCGGGAAGATCGACGTTCATCCGAACCTCACGAACGTGGTGGCATCCCGAGTCGCCATGACCCTCGATGTGCGCAACACCGTCGAGGAAATCCTGCAGAAGGCCGAGGCCGAAATCGCGGAATACTGTGCGACCCTCGCCGACCTCGAAGGCGTCTCCGTCACCCGCCGGTCGCTGGCGCGATTCGAACCGGTGATATTCGACGATCGAATCGTCCACCTCGTCGAACGAGTTGCGGGTCAGCGCGGCGATTCCGTGCAACGAATGCCGTCGGGGGCCGGACACGACGCCCAGATGCTGGCGCGGGTGTGTCCGTCGGGGATGATCTTCGTGCCGAGCCACAAGGGTCTCAGCCACAACGTGAACGAACACACCGACGAGTCCGATCTCGTCGCGGGCGCCAACGTACTGCTCGACACCATGCTGCAACTCACGGAATTTCAACTCTGATGCGCGGCACCCTGCGTGGTGAGCCGCGCGTCGTGCGAGTTGCCGCCGCCCAGATGGGCCCCATCAATCGCGAGCATGCGCGCGACACCGTCGTCGCCCGACTCTGCGCACTGTTGCATCGTGCGGCTGATTCCGACGCACACCTCGTGGTGTTTCCGGAGTTGGCCCTCACGACGTTCTTCCCTCGGTGGTTCGTCGACGACATCTCGGAGGTGGACCACTACTACGAACGGGACATGCCGTCACCCGTCACTTCCCCCCTGTTCTCGTGTGCGCGCGAACGCCGCGTCGGTTTCTGCCTCGGCTACGCCGAGTTGACGAGCGAGGGACATCGTTACAACACCCAGGTTCTCGTCGATCGGGACGGCGCCATCATCGCCAAGTACCGCAAGATTCACATTCCCGGTCATGCGTCCAATGAGCCGAGTCGCAAGTTCCAGCACGCCGAGCGCTACTACTTCGAGCCGAGCGGCGAAGGATTCGGAGTATGGAACGCATTCGGCGGACGCATCGGAATGATGATCTGCAACGATCGCCGATGGCCCGAGTCCTATCGAGAAATGGGCCTCCAGGGCGTGGAACTGATCCTCTGCGGATACAACACCCCCGTCAACTATCTTCCCGACCCGAGCCAGGACCGACTCGCCGGTTTCCACAATTCACTCGTGATGCAGTCGGGTGCCTACCAGAACGGCACGTTCGTGGTCGGGGTGGCCAAGGGCGGTTGCGAGGAGGGGGTCGACTCGCTCGCCGAATCCCAGATCATCGCCCCATCGGGGGAGATTCTGGCCAAAACGGTCGGCAACGGCGACGAGGTGATCGTTGCCGATTGCGACCTGGAGTGGTGCAAGAACTATCAGAACACCCTGTTCGATCTCGACTATTACCGTCGCCCCGAGGCGTACGTTCGCAGCCAGCACCAACGCGGACCCCGTACCCGAGCCGACGGCAGCCCGCTCCTCTAATACCGTGCCCAGCGGGTAGCCGCGGGGATGAAAAACCGGCCGAATGGCATCCGTTGTGGGTGGGGGCTGCCTTTGACAAACTGTAAAGGTGACTGCCTTCGTGGTGAACGGAACCCCCGTCGAGGTCCGTCAGTCGCATCCCCACCTGTTGTCGGCGCTCCGTGAGGAACTCAACATCACTTCACCCAAGGACGGGTGCTCACCGAGCGGTCAGTGTGGCTGTTGCACGGTGCTGATCGACGGTAAGGCCGTCGTTTCGTGTCAAACCAGCCTGGAGAAAGTGGCCGGAAAATCGGTCGTGACCCTGGAGGGAGTCGACGAGACAGAACGTTCCCGATTCGCATCGGCGTTCGCGGCGTGCGGCGGACTGCAATGCGGATTCTGCATCCCCGGCATCGTCGTGCGCGCCAAGGCACAGATCGACAAGAAGGGCGCAGCACTCAAACGGGAGGACATGGCCCGGCATCTCGGTGCACATCTCTGTCGCTGCACCGGCTACGCCAAGATCCTCGAGGCGATCGAGCACGTCGCAAAGGGAGACATTCCGCCGATGCCGATCGTTGCCGGCGTCGGCAGCCGAACCCCCAAATACGAGGCGCACGCTCTCGCCCTCGGTGATCGCGGCTACATCGACGACCTCCGCGTGCCCGGAATGCTCCATGCGGCACTCCATTTCACCGCCCACACGCGGGCCACGATCCGCTCGATCCGTACCGACGCGGCTCGCGCCGCCGAGGGAGTGCGAGCCGTCTTTACGGCTGACGACATCCCGGGTGAACTCATGGTGGGAATCATCCACAAGGACTGGCCGGTGATGATTCCGGTGGGTGGTCGCAGTTCCTACGGTGGCGACGTACTCGCGATCGTGGTGGCCGATACGCGGGTACACGCACGAGCGGCGGCGGCATTGATCGACGTGGACTACGAAGTGCACACCCCCATCACCGACGTGGACGTCGCACTCTCCACGAGCGAGATTGCCGTGTGGCAGACCGCGGACAACGTGCTCAGTACGAGCGAGTACCGACGCGGTGACGTCGAGGCGGCATTCACCGACGGTGCACATGTCATTGCGGAGACGTTCCAGACCCAACGAATCGAGCACGCCTTCCTCGAACCAGAGGCGACGCTCGCCGTCCCGTCGGGTTCGGTCGAAACGGGAACGCTGCACGTCTATTCGGGCGGCCAGGGAATCTGGGACGACAGGAACGACATCGCCCGCGTCCTCGGTGTGGGCAACGACCGTGTCACCGTCGAATTGATCACCAACGGCGGTGCCTTCGGCGGCAAGGAGGACATGTCCAATCAGGCGCACGCAGCGTTGGCGGCATGGTTGCTCCGAGTCCCCGTCAAGTGCGTGCTTTCGCGCGAGGAGAGTTTCCTCATGCACGCCAAACGACATCCGATTCGAATGCGATACGAGATTTCCTGTACCGCCGAAGGCCGTTTGACGGGATTGCGTGTGCGGGCGGTTGGAGACTCGGGCGCCTACGCCAGTGTCGGCATGAAGGTGCTCGAGCGCATGGCGGGGCATGCCAGTGGTCCGTATCACGTTCCGGCCATCGACGTTCAAGCCATCGCGGTGCGCACCAACAACCCCGTCGGCGGCGCGTTCCGTGGTTTCGGTGCCAACCAGGCACAGTTTGCGATGGAAGGAATGCTCGACCGCCTCGCGGAACGAGTCGGAATCAGCGGCTGGGAGATTCGTCATCGCAACGTGATTCGACCGGGGATGGTGTGGGGACCGGGACAGATCATGGACGACGGTTGCGATGGTGCGCTCGCTTGCCTCGAGGAGATCAAGCCGCACTACGACGCCGCACGCGCCGCCGGAAAGGCCGTGGGATTGGGTCTCGGTCTGAAGAACAGCGGTCTCGGGAACGGCTTCAAGGAGATCACCAAGGCGGTCGTGCGCATCGAGGAGGACGACACCCTCGAAATCCGCCATGGCTGGACGGAGATGGGGCAAGGCATCAACACCATCGCGCTCCAGGTTGCAATCGAAGAACTTCGTGATGTGCTCGACATCGACACGAGCAAGATTCGAGTGGTCGTCGACACCACCCGCGAGTTGGGTCTCGGACAAACCACGGGTTCGCGAGGCACGCTCATGGGAGCCGGCGCCGTGCAAGCCGCGTGCCGAGCGGCACGGAATGCGGGATTGACCCGCGGCGTCGACCACGTCGGGGAATACCGGGTCGACTGGACGACGAAACTCGGCGACCCTGGCGTTGCGAACCCGATCATTCATTCCACCTTCGGTTATGCGTCGCAATTGGCGATCATCGACCGCGAATCCGGGAAGGTGGAACGTGTCGTCGCGGCCCACGATGTGGGGCGGGCGATGAACCCGACGCTGTGCGAGGGACAGATCGAGGGCAGCATCCACATGGGGCTCGGCTATGCGCTCACCGAGGATTTCCCGAGCGACCCGTCGACGGGGATGCCGACGAACATGACCTTGCGCAGTCTCGGCATCCTCCGAGCCAAGGACGTTCCGCTCATGGACGTCATCCTGGTGGAACGCCCCCAACCCGACGCTCCCTACGGCATCAAGGGTGTCGGCGAGATCGGACTCGTCCCCACCGCGGGTGCGGTCGCCGCAGCACTGCACGACTTGGATGGGACGTGGCGAACGCAGCTGCCGATGCGTCGCGCCGGAGCCGAGGACGAATGACCGTCACCGCGGAAGTCCGCGATATTGGTGAGATGAGCACCACCCCCGGACTGGTGAACGCTCATCATCATCTCTACTCCTCGCTGGCCCGCGGCATGCCGGGACCCCGCATGCAACCGACGAGCTTCCCACACATGTTGGAGCTCGTGTGGTGGCGACTCGACGCGGCGCACACGCTCGACTCGATTTACTGGTCCGCGAAACTCGGCGCGCTCGAGGCAGCGCTGGCGGGAACCACCTGCATCATCGATCACCACGAATCGCCCCGTGCCATCGAAGGGTCACTCGACGCAATCCGTCGCGCCTGTGAGGAAGTTGGCGTGCGGGTGCGAACGTGTTACGGGGCCACCGATCGCTGGGCGGACGACGGTTCGCTGCACCCGAAGGTGTCGCCATTGTCCGGAATGACCAAGGGTGCGCGTCTCGGTCTCGAAGAATGCGAACGTCATCTACGGGCAGGACACGACGGCATGGTTGGACTGCATGCGTCGTTCACCTGCAGTGACGACACCATCGGCGCTGCGAGTGAGTTGGCCGAGCGATTCAAGGTCGGCGTCCATGTCCATGTCGCCGAGGCCATCGACGACGCCTCCGCTGGCGCGCGGCTCCAACGACACGCGCGAAAGGAATGGCTGCTCGTCCATGCAGTGCATTTGTCGGAATCGCTCGCGGGCACGATCGTCCACAACCCCCGCTCGAACATGAACAACGCCGTCGGGTACGCCAAACCCACGACCCGACCCAACGACGTCGTACTCGGATCCGATGGCATCGGAAGCGACATGGCGGAGGAAGCGCGCTTGGCGTACGTACGCCTGCGCGAATTCGACCCGTCATCCACTCCGGAAGTGTTCGACCGTTGGCTCACCAATGCACGGCACCTCTTCCCCGCCGCCCTTCTCGACCGCGTCACCTGGCGATCACCTCGTGCCGACGACCCGTGGTTTGCGGCCTTCACCACCGCGATGCGGGTGGAGCGGGTGGAGGTCGACGGTCGCACGATCGTCGACCGTGGGACCACGCTCCTCGTCGATGAGACCGAGGTTCGACGCAAGTCGGCCGAAGCCGCACGTCGACTGCACCAACGAATGGAGAACGTATGACCGCATCCCGAGTCGCCCTGTACCTGCAGGATGCGCATCGCATCTCCGAAGGAATGGAATTCGCCCGCTATGCGGAAGCAAAGGGATTCGAGGCCGTGTGGCAGGCCGAGAGTCGACTCGTACGTGAAGCCACCGTCCCGATGGCCGCCTTTGCCTCCGTCACCACCACCCTCAAGGTCGGCTCAGGTGTCGTCGATTGTTGGAGCAGGAATCCCGCGCGCCTCGCGGCGACGTTCAGCACGCTCGACGATCTCGCTCCCGGTCGGGTCCTCCTTGGTATCGGAGCGTGGTGGGATCCGCTCGCCGCCAAGGTTGGAATCACTCGGACCAAACCCCTGCGTGCCATGCGTGAGATCGTCACCGCGGTACGGGCGTTGCTCAACAACGAGACCGTCACGATGCACGGCGAATTCGTCCATCTCGACGGCGTCGAACTCGACTATGTGTACCAAGAACGACGAAGGAAAAACGTACCCATCTACATCGGGGCAACGGGTATGCAGATGATGGAGCTCAGCGGTGAAATCGCCGACGGCGTCGTTCTCAACTATCTCGTCTCACCCGAATACAACGCACAGGCCATGGAAGCCCTGCACAACGGCGCCGCCAAGGCGGGTCGGTCGATCGACGCCATCGATCGTCCACAGCTCGTGGTGTGCAGCGTCCACGAGGATCGCGCGGTCGCCCTCGACATGGCACGAATGATGGTGACGCAGTACCTCGGTCAACAGCCCCACATCATGAAGGCTTCCGGGGTCCCCCAATCGATCCTCGACAAGGTCGGCAGCGTCCTCACGTGGCCGGCCACCCACGAACAGGTGGAGTCGGCGTCCAAGCACGTTCCCGACGAAATCGTCCAGATGCTCACCGCCAGCGGCACACCGCAGGATGCACGCGACCAGGTTGCGCACTACATGCGCAATGGTGCGACGTGCCCGATCCTGTATCCGTTGGGCGACGTCAAGGCGATGATCGACGCGTTCTCCGGATGGACTCCCCCCGCATGACGGTGATCAATGCGCGATCCGTCGACGAGGCGCTGACCGCACTGCGCGACCACCCCCGGGCACGCCTCCTCCAGGGCGGCACCGACCTGATGGTCGAAGTCAACCTGCAGCGAACCTCCGTTCAGGATGTGATCGCCTTGCGCCAGGTGAGCGAACTACGTCGTTGGCACGTCGATGAACAGTCTCGGGCGGTGCGAATCGGCGCCGGTGTGCCCTACGCGGAGCTCGAGCGCAACCCCCTCGCCCTCCACCTTCCCGCGCTCGCCCAAGCCGCGCGCACCGTCGGCTCACCGCAAATCCGTGCCGCGGGTTCCCTCGGTGGCAATCTCGGAACGTGTTCCCCCGCAGGAGACGGACTCCCCGTGCTCAGCGCCATGGATGCCGTCGTGCATCTCCGCAGTGCCACCGACTCGCGCGATGTGTCCATCCACGACTTCATGCTCGGAGTGAAGCGATCGGCTCGTCGGCCCGACGAACTCATCGTCGCGGTGACCCTTCCGTTGCTCGATGGATTTCAGGGCTACGCCAAGGTGGGCACCCGCAATGCGATGGTCATCTCCGTGGCTTCGGCCTGCCTCATCCACGACGCGAGCGAGGGCTCGATTCGGTTGGCGTACGGCGCCGTCGCTCCGACGGTCGTTCGCGCGAGGAACGCCGAGCGCTGGCTCGCCGCCAACGCACCACTACGCGGGCGGCCCGTGTTCGATCGTGCGCTTGCGTCGGAGTTCGGCCGGCGAGCCGCCGAGGAGTGCGCACCGATCGACGACCATCGGTCGACGGCACGGTATCGACGGCATGCGGTGGCCGTACTCGCCGAGCGACTGCTGTTGCAGGCCAGCGAGTACGGAGCATCGCGGGAGCACACGACATGAGCGGCGAGAACGCTGGCAACGAATTCTTTCGGCTCACCGTGAATGGCATCGACCACGACGTGCGAGACGCATGGGTCGGGGAAAGTCTGTTGTACGTGTTGCGGGAGCGCTTGGGATTGCCCGGCACGAAGGGTGCCTGCGAGCAGGGCGAGTGTGGTTCCTGCACGGTGTTGATGGATGGCGAGGCAGTATGTGCCTGTCTCGTCATGGCGGCATCCGCCGTCGATGCCGAGATCGTCACCGTGGAGGGACTGTCGACGGACGGAGAACCCACCGACGTCCAGAACACCTTCGTCGCAGCCGGTGGGGTGCAGTGCGGCTTCTGCACACCGGGTCTCATCGTGGCGGTGCATCATCTCTTGGATCGCACGCCGAATCCCACCGACCTCGAGATTCGTGAGGCGATCAGCGGCAACATCTGCCGATGCACGGGCTACGGACGCATCTTCGAAGCCGTTCGCCTGGCCCGTGACGCCCGCTTGGCCGGTGGTTGAACGATGTCCACGTCAACCACGACCAGACGGCGAGGGGTTCTCGGTACCTCGGCCCTGCGACCCGACGGTCTGCCGAAGGTGCAAGGTCGCTTCGCATTCTCCTCCGATGCATGGGCGGACAACATGTTGTGGGGTGCAACCCTGCGCAGCCCGCACCCGCACGCCCGAATCGTCTCGATCGACACCTCGGGTGCCCTGGCCATCAACGGTGTCAGTGCCGTCATCACCGCAGACGACGTTCCTGGTCAACTCACCTACGGCCTCATCTCCAACGACCAACCGGTCTTTGCTCGCGACGTGGTTCGCTTCGCCGGCGAACCGGTGGCGGCGGTCGCCGCCGACCACCCAGAAACCGCCCGGCGAGCACTGGCCGCCATCACGGTGGTGTACGAGGTATTGCCGGCACTGACCCGCGCGGAGGAAGCGCTCGACACCGGTACCACTCCGATCCATCCCGACGGCAACGTCATACGACGCCAACGCATCGTTCGCGGTGACCAGTCCTTCGCGGGCGATGTCGTCGTCGAGGGCACCTACGACATCGGCATGCAGGATCAGGCGTTCCTCGGATTGGAGGCGGCACTCGCGCTCCCCGATGACGACGGGTCCGGAGTCGAGTTGTTCGTGGCCACCCAATGGCTCCACGAGGACCAGAAACAGATCGCAGCGTGTCTGGGGTTGCCGCTCGACAAGGTACGTCTCACGCTCGGCGGTGTGGGCGGAGCGTTCGGTGGGCGCGAGGACATCAGCCTGCAGGTGCACTGCTGTCTCCTCGCGCTGGCGACTGGTCGTCCGATCAAGATGCAGTACGGACGCGAGGAGTCGTTCTTCGGTCACATCCACCGACATCCCGCCACCATCTGGATGCGACACCATGCCGATCGCGACGGGACGTTGCGACGCGTCGAGGCTCGCGTACTCATGGACGGTGGTGCGTATGCCTCCACTTCGTCGGCCGTACTCATCAATGCCGTCACCCACGTGCAAGGGCCGTACCGTTGCGAAAACGCGACCGTCGACGGATATGCCGTTCGCACCAACAATCCCCCGTGCGGTGCGATGCGCGGTTTCGGTGTGGTGCAGGCGTGTTTCGCCCACGAATCGCAGATGGACAAACTTGCCGCTGCTTGTGGATTGGACCCCGTCACGATTCGTCTGAAGAACGCCATGCGTACTGGCGACCGGCTCATCACCGGACAGGTGGTGGAGAGCGTCGCCCCCGTGGAACGGTGCATCCGCGAGACCGCTGCCCTGCCGTTGCCACCAGAATTGTCCGAACATCCGGATGCACTCCAACTCCCGGGCGGTTCCGGGCGCACTGCACGACGGATTAACGTCACCCGCGGCATCGGCTGGGGTGTGTCGATCAAGAACCTCATGTACAGCGAGGGCTTCGATGACTACGCGACCGCTCGATGCCGGCTCGCCAACGGTGTTGCGACACTCCAATTCGCCACGGCGGAGGTCGGTCAAGGTTTCGTCGTTCTCGCCCAACAGATCGCCCGTTCGGTACTCGGGGTGGACACGGTGTTGCTCGAGCCGATATCCACCGCCATCGGCAGTGCCGGTAGTACCTCCGCGTCACGCCAAACATGGATGAGCGGTGGCGCGGTGGATGGGGCTTGTCGATTGGTGCGGGAGCGGCTCTTCGAGCAAGTCGCCCGAGAACACCACATCGACCCGCTTCGTCTCACCATCGATGGAATCGACGTCATCGATTCGGCGGGCGATCTACGGGTGAGCGTGGAAGACGCCTCACGCGGACTGGTGATCGACGAAACCTTCGAACATCACCATCGAGCGACCGAGGAACTCGACGAGAACGGACAAGGCAATTGCCACGTCGCATTCGCCTTCGTCGCACATCGAGCGGTTGTCGACGTCGACACCGAACTCGGTTTGGTCAAGGTGGTACAGATTGCAACGGCGCAGGACGTCGGTCGCGTCCTCAACCCGTTGGCCGCACTCGGGCAAGTCGAGGGTGGCATCGCCCAGGGCTTGGGACTCGCTGTCATGGAGGAGATCGTGCTCGTCGATGGCAAGATGCGCAACCCGTCGTTCACCGACTACCTCCTTCCCACGGCACTCGATGCACCGGAGGTCGTGGTGAGCATGATCGAGGAGCCCGAGCCACAAGCCCCACTCGGTGCAAAGGGCATCGGTGAGCCGCCGTGCATTTCCGTGACGCCGGCAATCGTTGCGGCGATTCGAGCAGCAACCGGCAAGGACCTGGCGAGGGTGCCAGTGCGGCCGCAAGACATCGTCTTTGGCTGACGTTTCGGATCCAACCGACGTTCGTCAGCGCTTCGGGAGCCAGCCGATGTCACCGGGACGCACGGTGGCCTTCGGAGACGACGGCTGCTTGCCGTCGACGAACTGCACGTCGATACCGATGCTGCGCATGTCCCGCACGACGGAGCGTCGCTGCGACGGGTCGACGAACGACACGACGACACCTCTCGCTCCGGCACGTCCCGTACGGCCCGATCGGTGCACGTAGTCCTTCGGGTCATCCGGCGGATCCCAATGCACCACGCACGGTACGTCATCGATGTGGATGCCACGTGCCGCGACATCGGTGGCAACCAGAATCCGGGCACGACCCCGCTTGAAGTCGTCGAGAGCCCGCTCGCGCTGGGCCTGACTTCGATTGCCGTGGATCACTGCGCAACGCGCATCATCGGCCTCGATCTGACGCGCGACGCGATCCGAACCGTGCTTCGTGCGGCAAAAGACGATCAACTGGGCGTGTTCATCGAGGAGTTCGGCGATGCGGGTGAGTCGCTTGTCCTTGGGCAGCAACTCGAAGACGTGTTCGATGTCCGGCTCGGTTTCTGGTGAGCTCGCGTCGTGTCGTATCGGATTCTTCTGGTAACGACTGATGAGCTCGGAGACCGCGCCGTCGAGCGTCGCCGAGAACAGGAGTACCTGGCGGCTGGCGGGCAAACGGTCCATGATCTTCTTCACCGCCGGAAGGAATCCCATGTCCGCCATACGATCGGCTTCGTCGAGGACCGCGATCTGCACGGAGCGCAGGTCGATGTCCCTCCGGCTGATGAGATCCTCCAAGCGTCCTGGGGTCGCCACCACGACGCTCGCCGAACCGATGCGACGCAGTTGCGGTCCGTATCCCGCGCCGCCGAAGACCGCCGTGGCGCGGAGGTGCCGACCGACGTCCAACTGTTCCATCTCCGAACAGACCTGGGAGGCGAGCTCTCGCGTCGGTACGAGGATGAGACCGGTTGGTGCGGCCGGCTTGGCCCGCTTCAATCGCGACACCAGTACCAGACCGAAGGCGATGGTCTTGCCGGAGCCGGTGGGGGCCTTGCCGCAGACATCCTTGCCGGACAAACCATCGGGAATGGTCATCGACTGAATGGCCGTCGGCTGACTGATTCCGCGACGCGACAACGCCGTGACGAGGTTCTCGGCAATTCCGAGTTGGGCGAACGAGGTCAGGAAACGACTGCCGTCGGAATGACCATTGCGCTACGACCCGAGCACACGTTGGACGTACTCGTTGAGGAACCGTCCCTCGGGATCGAGCCGGTTTCGCAGCGTTCGAAAATCGTCGAACCGCGGATACTGCGCGCGGAGAGTGGAAGCACTTTGAAAGTGTATCTTTCCCCAGTGCGGTCGCCCCGCCATTGGCAGCAGGATTTCCTCCACGCGTCGGAAGTAGTCCTCGTACGCCATTCCCTTGTACATGTGCACGGCGATGTACGCAGATTCGCGACCGTACGAGGTGGAGAGCGGCACGTCGTCGGCACCGGTCACCCGCACCTCGACGGGAAAACTGATCCGCAACCCCGATCGCTCGACCATCTCCACGATTCGATTGAGCGCCTCCACCACGCGATCACGGGGAATCGAGTACTCCATCTCGTGGAATTTCACCAGTCGTCGTGTGGCGAACACCGCGTGACTGTCCTCGACGAATTCCTGCCGCCCCGACGACGGCAACGCGGTGGCGAGACGGGGAATCAACGCAGGAATCAATCGACCCGTGGCGCAGACGGCGCCGAACGCGTAGTTCTCCATGAACGTCTTGTTCCACCATTTAGAGGCTGCCGAGCGCGGTCGTGGATGGTCCTGCGTACGGGTGTTGGTCTTGGTCAACGCCCACTTCGTGTGCGGGACCCAGTAGAACTCGAAATGGTCGTTTCCCTCCACGATCGAATCAAAGCCGTCCAACACGTCGCGCAAACGGCGGGGCTCCTCCACCGCACGGAGTCGAAACGCATCCACGATGTGCATGTCGACGTAGGTGAGAATCCCGAGCGAACCGAGGCCCACCCGCCCCAGTTCGAAAACGTCCGCGTTGGAACCCGGCGAGCACTCGAGGTGACCACCGTCGGCGGTCACGAGGCCGAAGCCCGCCACCTGACCGGCCAAGCCGGTGAAGGCCAGCCCCGTACCGTGGGTCGAAGTCGAGATCGAGCCCGCCATCGTTTGCGCCGTAATGTCCCCCATGTTGGCCAGCGCGAAGCCTGCCGCATGGAGCCGTTGATTCACCTCGTGCAACACCATGCCGGCGGGCACCCGCGCAATCCGACGAACGCCGTCGATGCCGATGCCGTCCCCGCAGTCCGATGGGAGGAGAAGTACGTCGTTGCTCGCGGCAATCGGCGTGAAACTGTGACCACTTCCTGCCATTCGAATTCGACGACCGGGCGCCGTCGAAGCAACGATCTCCTGCAACTCCTCGACGGACGAAGGTGTCGCCACCACGTTCGGATGCGCCACCACCGACCCGGCCCAATTACGCCAGGTGGCCACTACTGCGTCCGGGATCGGTCGGCGAAGAGCCGTCGCACCATCGGTTCGAAATGCTCGAGCGGCGCACTCGAATAACCAGGGTCGAATGCCGGCGAGTCGTATTTCGCGCAGAACTCCTCCGTGTACTCGAAATACGGTGATTCCCGGAATGCCTCCCGCGCGTTCTGGTCGAGACCGATGTGGTGCCAGAAGTAGTAGCCCTGGAAGATCCCGTGTTGGGCCACCATGAAGTGATTCGCCTCGCTCACCAGCGGTTTCACCATCGCCGAGGCGATGTAGGGATGGTTGAACGGAGCCAGCGTGTCACCAATGTCGTGCAACAGGGCGCATACGACATACTCTTCGTCGCGACCGTCAGCCTCTGCGCGTGTCGCCGTTTGCAACGAGTGTTCGAGTCGCGTCACCGGGAAACCACCGTGATCGCTCTCCAACCGCCGCAGCAGGTACAGCGCGTTGTCGGCGACCATGTCCTGTGTGGCGCCGATGTGGCGCATGATCAGCGACCAGTCCTCCTTCGTCGACTCCTGGAACGAGCGAAAGTTGGCGCGCTCGGGTCGGGAAGTGGTCGAGCCGGCTTTCGTGGGAGTATCCATCATCCGTACCTTAGGGCTCGATGTGCAGCCAGATGGTGTCGGCGTCGGATCGCAAACTGAGACGAGATGCGCACACCACCACCTTGTCACCGCGGCGCACCATGTCCCGTGTGCGAGCCGTTGCCAGAGCCGCACCAATCGCCACCTCCACGTCCTGGTCCCGTTCGGCCACCACCGGGTGCACCCCCCAGACGAGTCGCAACTTGCGCGCCGCTGCGTCGCTGGGAGTCGCTGCAATGATGATTGCGCCCGGACGGCACGACGACAAGAGTCGCGCCGAATGACCCGTGTAGGTGAGCGACAACAATGCATCGGCTCCGATACGCCTCGCCAAGGAACTTGCCGCAGCGGTCACTGCGGCGGTGGCTGGATTGGCATCGGCGAAGATGGCGGGGAGATTCACATCACGCTCGGCGGCTTCGCAGATCGCCGACATCACTTCGACGGCGCGTACGGGGTTGACACCGACGGCCGTCTCGCCGGACAACATCACGGCATCGAACCCGTCACGGACGGCACCCGCGACGTCGGCCACCTCGGCACGCGTCGCGCGCGAGGCGTTGGTCATCGACTCGAGCATTTCCGTTGCACAAATCGAAATGACACCGTTACGCAGAGCATTGCGTGCAATCTTGTGTTGGGCTGCCGGCACCACTTGGAACGGCAATTCCACGCCCAGGTCGCCTCTCGCCGCCATCACTCCGTCGCTGACCCGGCAGATGTCGTCGATTCGTTCGAGCGCCTGCGGGCGCTCGATCTTGGCGATCACGTGTGCCGTCGGGCCGAGGATTCCGCGCACCTCTTCGACGTCGCTCGGACGTTGCACGAAGGACACCGCAACGAATTCGACCGCCTCGGTCTTCGCAACTTCGAGGTCGGCGCGATCCTTGTCCGACAGGACGCTCCCCGACACCTCGGTGTCCGGCAGGTTCACGCCCTTGTTCTTCTGTAGCGAGCCACCGTGTGCAACTCGTACGCGGATGGTGCCGTCGGGCCACTCGCCGGTGATGGCTTCGATCACCGTCTCGATACGCCCATCGTGCAGGAGAACCCGCTGTCCCGGTCGCAGTCCACCGTCGGTGCCGCTTCGCGATTCCGGGAGCCCGAGTTCACCGAATCGGAATTCACACGTGTCGCCGTCGCGCAGTTCGCGAGGTTCTCCGCCGTAACGCAGTTTCGGTCCCTGCACATCGATGAGAATCGCCACGTTCGGTCGGACGTCGCGTATCAGACGAATCCGGTCACGCAGTCCCACGGTGTCGACGTGCGAACAATTGACACGCAACACGTCGGCGCCTGCATCGACGAGTCCAGCGATCACCTCGGGCGAAAGGGACGCCGGACCCACGGTGGCAATCACCTTCGTCCGTCTCATCGCACGTCACTCCATTGCGGCATCGTGCCTACATTCTCGCTGGTGCTGGGCGCGGAATAACGCCAAGTGGTGTCGAAGGGGGGACTTGAACCCCCACGCCCTTTCGAGCGCCAGCCCCTCAAGCTGGTGCGTCTGCCAATTTCGCCACTTCGACGTGATGTGGACACTCAAACTATCGGGAGATTGCCACCAGGTGAACCACGGGTTCGCTACGCCGACAGCAGAATGCCGAGCGCCGTCACCGTCAGAATCCAGACGAGTGCCAGGACGGTGGTGATTCGATTGAGGTTGCGCTCCGCAGCCGCCGAACCGAGCGCCGCGGCACCACCCCCACCGAACATGTCCGACAAACCGCCTCCGCGTCCGCTGTGCAGGAGCACGCCAACGACCATGCCGATCATCGAGACGACGTTGACTACCACCGTGATGATCGTGATGATCGAACGCATTGGTTCAGCCTACCGAGACCCGCTCCGCGCCGGAACGGGCTAATGCGTCTCGGGATGATGACATGCCGAGAATTGACCGTCGCTACGCACCACGAGTTCCGGCTCCTGCATCGCACACATCTCCGTCGCCTTCCAACAACGGGTTCGGAATCGGCAACCAGATGGCGGGTTCACCGGCGACGGCACGTCACCCTCGAGCATGATCCGGTGCCGTGTGCGCTCGATCCGTGGATTCGGGAGCGGTACGGCCGACAGCAAGGCCTTGGTGTACGGATGCGTCGGCCGCTCGTACACCTGCTCGGCGGGACCGATCTCCATGATCTTTCCGAGATACATGACCGCCACACGGTCGGCGATGTGCCGCACCACGGAGAGGTCGTGGGCAATGAAGACGTACGACATACCGAGGCGCCGTTGGAGATCGTCGAAGAGGTTCACCACCCCGGCTTGGATGCTCACATCCAGGGCCGACACCGGTTCGTCCAGGATGATGAGTGCCGGATCGAGGGCTAGCGCACGCGCAACCCCGATGCGTTGACGCTGACCGCCCGAAAACTCGTGCGGAAACCGACGTGCATGGTCTGCCGACAACCCGACCAACTCGAGCAGGCTCACCACCTTCTCCTGGTGGTCCCCCTCGATCCCCTGGACCACCAACGGCTCGGCGATGGACGCACCGACGGTCATCTTCGGATCAAGCGATGCGTAGGGGTCCTGGAATACGATCTGCATCCGACGACGAACGATCCGCAGATCCTCGAACGACAACTCCGCGAGATCGACGCCGTCGAAGAACACCTCACCGACGGTTGGCTCGAGGAGTCGCAGGACGCATCGTCCAACCGTGGTCTTCCCCGATCCGCTCTCGCCGACCAGTCCGAGGGTCTCACCACGGGCGACATAGAAGGACACCCCGGAGACGGCTTGCACGACCCGCTTCTTGCGTCCAACGCCGCGCGAAGCCTTGACGTGGAACTCTTTCACCAGCCCCTTGACGCTCAACAAGGGGGCCGTGCCCGTGCTCGGGGTCGTGTTGACACTCATGTCGACACTCCGACTTCCTTGGCACGCACGCAGGCGGTCATCGACTCGCCGATCGGCTGCAATTCCGGAATTCCGTGACCACATGCATCGACGGCGTGGAGGCAACGAGTGCGGAAGGCGCAACCCGAGGGTGGTTTCAGCATGTTGGGCGGAAATCCGACGATGGGTACCAACCGATCGACTCCTGCGTGGGGCAACGACGCAAGGAGCCCACGCGTGTAGGGATGCGTCGGACGGTCGAACACGTCGTGGATTCCCGAGCGTTCGACGACCCGTCCCGCGTACATGACATTGACCCGCTCGCACACGCGGGCCACCACGCCGAGATCGTGGGTGATGAGGACGACCGCGGTTCCGAATTGCGCCTGCACCTTCTGGATCACCTCGAGAATCTGCGCTTGCACGGTGACATCCAGGGCAGTGGTTGGTTCGTCGGCGATGAGCACCTTCGGACTATTGGCGATGGCCATCGCGATCACCACGCGTTGACGCATCCCACCGGAAAACTCGTGTGGATACTGCAACGCACGGTCGCCGGGTTGTGGAATCCCCACGATCTCCAGCAATTCGACGGCGCGTGAGCGAGCGGCCTTCTCGGTCATGCGCTGGTGTGCACGCAACATCTCCGAGATTTGCGCACCGATTCGGTGAACAGGATTGAGCGCGGAGAGTGGATCCTGGAAGATCATCGACATGAGACGACCACGGATGGAACGCATCACCTTCGCGGACGCGCCGACCAACTGCTGACCGTCCAATACAACCGAGCCCTCCACCGTTGCCGACTTCGGGAGCAATCCCATGGCGGCAAGGAAACTCACCGACTTGCCGGAGCCCGACTCGCCGACGACGGCGGTCATCTCCCCCGCGCTGACGTCGAGGTCGATGCCTCGTACCGCGACGAGCGGGCCGAGCGGCGTGGAGAACGTCACTTTCAGATCACGAATTTGCAGCACCGGCGAAGCCATCACTCCTCCTTCTGCATGCGTGGATCGGTGGCGTCGCGGAGTGCATCACCGATGAAGTTGATGGTGAGCGCGATGGTCACCAACGTGAGACAGGGAAACAACGCCAGCCACCAGAATCCGGTGTTCACCGCACCCTTTGCCTGACCGACCAGGATTCCGAGTGAGGTCGCCCCATCACCGGCCTGCGGTCCGTAGCCGAAGAACGCCAGCGTCGACTCCCCGATGATCGCCGAAACCACCGAGAACGTGAGCGCCACCATGATCGGGCCGATGGAGTTCGGGAGCAGGTGACGCCGCACGATGTACCAACGCGAAGCCCCAACCGCGCGCGCCGCCTCGATGAATTCGCGCTCCTTCAGGGCGAGGACCTGACCACGCACGATTCGTGCCACACCCATCCAGCCGAAGATGGAGAACAAGACGATGATGAACCTCACCGACGACAACTTCCCGATGACCGGCGTCAGCCAGGAGATTGCCCCCAGCATGTTGCGCATCACGAGCAGGGTGACGAGGAACGGGAAGGCCAGGAACAAGTCGGTGATTCGCATGACGATGTCGTCGAAGCGACCGCCGCGAAAGCCGGCGACCGCACCAACCAGGCAACCGATCACCACGGAGATGATCGCGGAAAACAATCCGATGACGAGCGACACTCGAACGCCGTAGATGAGTCGACTGTAGAGGTCGCGGCCGATGTCGTCGGTCCCGAGCCATGCGTTGGCACGAGGTGACAGGAAGTAGTTCGGCGGTGCCTGAACCGCGTCGTTCACGCCGTAACGAGCGGTCAGTGGCGAGAGCGCGACGAAGATGACCAGCGTCGCCAGGATGAACACGCTCACCACCGCTGCACGGTGACTGACGAAGCGATTGAACGCCATCCTCCGCGGGGAGATCGTGGGAAGCAGGACGTCGTCAGTCAAGTCGAATCCTCGGGTCGAGCCAGGCGTACGACACGTCCGCCACGAGATTGAAGATCAGGATCGATGCCACGATGATGACCATCCACGGCATCAGCAACGGGAAATCGCCCTCGCCAAACGCGGACAAGAAGTACTTCCCCATTCCGGGGTAACTGAAGATGTTCTCGGTGATGATCAGACCGCCAACGATCGACCCGATGTCGAGTGCCGCGATGGTCACCACGGGTATCAGAGCATTCCGCAAACCGTGCTTGAACAACACCCGCCGCTCGCTGATTCCCTTCGATCGTGCCGTTCGCATGTACTCGCTGCTCAACACGTCCAACAACGAGGAGCGCATGTAGCGCGAATACACGGCGATGATCTGGATGGCCACCACCACGGTCGGAAGCACCATGTGTTTGAGCATCAAACCCAGATCGAATCCCATCTGACCCGGCGGATATACGCCCGAAGTGGGAAACAACGTCGAACCGAACCAACGACTCCAGTACACCGCAAAGAGCAACTGGAGGAGGATGGCCGATACGTACGGCGGGATCGAGATACCGACGAAAGCGGCGGTGTTCACCGCGACGTCCCGCCGTCCACCGGGTCGAAGTGCCGCGAACACTCCCAGCATGAGCCCGGCGACGATTCCGACGGCACTCGCGGCGGTGCCGAGTCGGAGCGTGTTCGCGAGAGCATCCTTGAGTTGCGGCCACACCTCGCGTGATCCCTTGATGCTTCTCGGCCAATCCAACGTCACGAAATTCACCAACCAACGGAAATACCCCCGCACGTAGTTGGGATCGAGGCCGTTGACATCGATGTACTGCTGGATCTTCGCGGGCGTGGCGCGAGGGTTGATTCGTTTGTAGCTCTCCACCGGATTGGTGCCGATCCGCAATGCCACGTACACCAGGAACGTCACCAACACCAGGGTCGGAACCGCCCAAGCGAGTCGACGCAGGACGTACCTCAGCACTCCGTAAAACTAGTGCCTTTCACGACCAAGGTCACCAGAAGAGGCATTCCAAATACGACGACGCGCGGGCCCCGCCCGAAGGCAAGACCCGCGCGTCGCGCGAGTGTCGTTCAATGAACGACGTTCGTACTTACTTCAGGGTGACCGTTGGTTCGCCCGTCAGCAGGTTGGTGACCACGTATGCACCATCGTTGGTGGTGGCGAACGCACCAGGCATGACCTGGTTGATCGATGTCCACACCATCCACGAAGAGTTTGCACACTCGGTGACCGGGTTCAAGCACTCCGGCCACTGCTCGGCGCCGATGACAACCTTGCCATCACCGTCGAGATCGGTCCACAAGTGGTTGTTGATGAACGAGGTGTAGTTGCGAAGCTCGGCATCAACCGGTCCACCCACCTTGTCCGTGCGCCAGAAGCCCGACTTCGGGAACTGGAACAACGGCAGCATCACGCTGTCGGCGGCCATCAACTTCAACGCGCTCTTCACCAGTTCAGCACGCTTGGCTGCATCCGGCTCGAAGTCGGCGTTGTGGAGCAAGTCCGAAGCCTCGGCATTGCACCATCCCTGCGAGTTCTGACCAACGTTGTTGTTCGCGGTGGTCGGAATCAAGTCACAGGTGAACGACGAGGTCAGGTAGCCCGGGTCCGGCGGAGCGGTCGAGATGTACATGGCCATGTCGTAGTCGAGGGCTGGGAGACGCTGCTGGAAGTAGCAGGCTGCGTCGCAGTTGTCTGCGCGCACCTTGAAACCGGCTGCATTGAGCAACGGAATCAGGTAGGCCTGGGTGTTCTCGCGACGGGTGTTGCCCGTGTTGATGATCCAGCGAATGTCTGGTGCAGCACCAGTGGATGGGTCGATCCAGTAGCCGTCGGCGCCCTTGGTCCAACCGTTCTCGGTCAGCAGGGTTTCGGCAGCGGCCGGGTCGTAGGAATTGGCAAATTCATCGCCGTTGCAGAACGGACCAGGCACGATCGGACCACACTGCAATGGCGACTCGCCACCGAGTGGAACGTAGATCTGCTGGAACAACGCATCACGGTCGATCGACTTGGAGAAGGCCTCACGGAAGATGGGGTTCGCGAACGGACCGCACTTCTGTTGGAAGTAGAAGCCTTCGTAGTCACCACCGAACTCCTTCTTCAGGGTGATGTTCGGGTCCGTGAAGGACTCCTCGATACCACCGAAGAATTGTGGGTACACGAAATCGACTTCGCCGGCCTTGAGCGCTGCCGCCTCGGTGTCGCTGTCTGCCAGCGGCACCATGACGAGTTGCTTGGCCACGGCCTTGTCGGCTCCCCAGTACTTGTCGTTGGGAACGTAGACGACCTGGCTTGGGCTCCACGACTTCATCTTCCACGGGCGACCCGAGAAACCGATGAAATCGGCGAAGTCCGCCGAGATGTCCGATGCGTTCTCCACGGAGGCTGCCTTGATGAGACCACCAAAGAGACCCTTGTACGGACCATAAACCGACTTGAAGTTCACGACGACTTGCTTGTCGCTGGAACCGGCTTCGACCGACTCAATTTGGTCGTAGCCCACCGTCGAGATGGATCCTGGAGTGTTCAACGCCGCTTCCCAAGTTGCCTTGAAGTCGGCGGCGGTGATTGCCGAACCGTCTTCCCAGACCGCCTCAGGGGCAATGTCGTAGGTCACCGTCATGCCGGCCGATGCTGGCGGCGTGAAGGTGTAGTCGTAAGTGACGTCGGCGCATTCGGCAAGCGTCGGATACGAAACCGGCTCAGCGGCTGGCTCCTCGGCAAGCGTCTCCTCCGACGCGGCTTCATCGTCGCCACCACATGCCGTTGCGATCATCGCGACCGCGAACAACGATGCAGCGAAACGAATCGCCTTGTTGTTTCTCTTCATGAATTCGACCTCCCCGTCGAATAGGTGGGGTGTCACCCCCAAGGTTTGACGATCTCACCCTATCCCGTCAATGTGACGGAGTTCGCACCTCGTTCATGACGAAGCAACAGCGTGGCGATGCCTCGCGGAATCAGAACGCGTGGCGCCGGTACTGCACGATGCGGGCGAACTCCGTGGGATCGAGGCTGGCGCCGCCCACCAACACGCCGTCGATATCGGGTTGGCGCATGATGTCGGCGATCGTCCCCGCCTTGACACTGCCCCCATATTGCAGACGAATCGCTTGGGCAGCGGGCCGGGAGACCACGGACGCCACCTCCTCGCGAATGGCGGCGATGACCTCCTGCGCATCCTCGGGGGATGCATTCCTGCCCGTACCAATCGCCCAGATGGGTTCGTAGGCGATCACCATCGACTTCACCTGTTCGCTCGTCCGCTTTTCCAGCGCACTACGCACCTGCACCTTCACCTTGTCGAGTGTGAGACCTGATTCGCGTTCGGCCAACGTTTCTCCAACGCAAAGAATCGGTGTCATCCCGTGCTTCTGGACTGCCGCGACCTTGCGTGCGACGAACTCGTCGTTCTCCCCGAACGACTCGCGCCGTTCGCTGTGGCCGACGATGACGTACTGCACACCGAGCTTGGCGAGGAACACGGGGGATATCTCACCGGTGAATGCGCCCTTGTCATCGGGGTGACAGTTCTGCGCTCCCAGTTTCAGCCGCAACTGGTCGGCGTCGATCAACGTCTGCATGCTGCGCAAGTCGGTGAACGGCGGGTGAATCGTCACTTCAACTGCATCGAAGTCGTCCTTCTGCAGGAGGTACGCCAGCTTCTGCACGCACTGAATGGCTTCGAAGTGGTTGTTGTTCATCTTCCAATTTCCGCTCACGATCGGCGTACGGTCACCCGACGTTCGGTCACTTGGCATTCGGTGCCTCCCGCAAAGCTCGCAATCCCGGGAGGTCACCCAACTCGAGATATTCGAGTGAAGCGCCACCACCGGTTGACACGTGATCGACCATGTCGTCGAGTTCGAATTGTGCGAGAGCGGCCGCCGAGTCACCACCACCAACCACGGTGAACGCTTTCGTGTCGGCCATCGCTTGAGCCACGGTACGCGTTCCCTTGGCGAAACGCGGATCCTCGAACACACCCATCGGGCCGTTCCAGAACACGGTTCGTGCGTCCATGATCGCGTCCACGAAGGCCGCCGCACTTCCCGGGCCGATGTCCATTCCTTTGGCTCCATCCGGCAACCGTCGCCCGAAGGTGGAATAGACACCATCCGCGTCGACACCGATGATGTCCTCGGGCAGGAGGATCGACGGGTTGTTGCGGAGCAATTTCTTGCAGTGTTCGATCTGTTCCGGCTCGCAGAGCGAGTCGCCGATGGAATGGCCGAGCGCCGCGAGGAAGGTGAAGCACATTCCCCCACCGATCACCAACCGGTCGACGACCTTCACCAACGACTCGATGACGCCGAGTTTGTCGCTTACTTTTGCGCCTCCCAGTACCGCGACATACGGCCGTTTCGGCGAGGTGCGCAGTTTTTCGAGCACGTTCACTTCGTGCTCGATCAGGCGTCCTGCGGCGGACGGAAGGTATTTGGGCGGACCGACCACCGACGCGTGCGCGCGGTGCGCCGCACCGAAGGCGTCGTTGACGTAGGCATCGATTCCCGAGATCAGATGCTCCACGAACTTCGCATCGTTGGCTTCCTCGTCCGGTGTGAAGCGCAGGTTCTCGAGGAGTTCGACACCCGGAGCCAGGTCCGCAAGTCGGGCTCGCACCGGCGACATGGAATACTTCGCCACGACCGTACCCTTCGGACGTCCGAGATGGCTTGCACACACCACCGTGGCACCGCGTTCGGTGAGCCACTCGATGGTGGGAAGCGACGCACGAATCCGGAAATCGTCGGTCACCACGCGGGCGTCGTCGGGTCCACTCATCGGGACGTTGAAATCGGTACGCACGAGCACCCGCTTGTGGCGCAGGTCCCCCAGGTCCTCGAGTACGGGCAATTTCATCGGGTGCTCACTCGTTCGGGCAGGCAGTGGAACGAATCGGACGTCAAGCGAGCGATCGCCCGATGTGCGTGGTGAGATTCACGAGTCGGTTGGAGTATCCCCATTCGTTGTCGTACCAACCGAACACCTTGACGAGGGTTCCCATGCTCATCGTGAGATCGGCGTCGAAGATGCAACTATGCGAATTCCCGACGATGTCGCTCGAAACGATCGGGGCCGAACAGTATTCGAGTACACCCCGCAACGATCCCCCGGCCGCGGATTTGAACGCATCGTTGATCTCCGCGACGGTGGCGGGCTTGCGGAGGTTCGCAACGAAGTCGGTGATCGACCCGGTGGGCACCGGCACACGCAGTGACGTGCCGTCGAGCTTCCCCTTCATTGCGGCCATCACGAGGCTGGTGGCGCGTGCCGCTCCGGTGGAGGTCGGGGTGATGTTGATCGCTGCTCCCCTAGCGCGACGCAAATCCTTGTGCGGTCCATCCACCAGCATTTGGTCGCCCGTGTACGCATGGATGGTCGTCATCATTCCCGTATCCACACCGAATGCGTCATCCAGAACCTTGACGAGCGGTACGAAACAGTTCGTGGTGCAACTGGCGTTGGACACCACGCGATGCTTCGCCGCATCGAAATCGTCGTGGTTCACACCAAACACGAACGTTGCGTCGGCATTGGTTGCAGGCGCAGAAATGATCACCACCCTCGCTCCGGCCTCGAGGTGTGCCGCAGCCTTGTCGCGTTCGGTGAAGAATCCGGTGGATTCGACGACGACGTCGACGTTCAGGGACTTCCACGGGAGGTTCCTTGGATCGCGCTCCGAAAGCACCTTCAAGCTCTTCCCGTTGATGACGAGTCCGTCGTCGGTGGAGGTCACCGTGTCGGGCAGGACACCCATGACCGAGTCGTACTTGAGCAGGTGGGCCATCGTCTTTTTGTCGCCGAGGTCGTTCACGGCAACGACCTCGATGTCCGCGCCGCTCTTGGCTACGGCACGCCAGAAACTTCGTCCAATACGTCCAAAACCATTGATACCCACGCGTACGGTCATGCGCAAGAGCCTAGTTTTTTTCGATGTCGCGGTGCGCCACGCGCGCTTGCACGCCACGATTCGCCAGGCGCAGACTCAGCGCCTCGGCGATCGCCACCGAACGATGACGTCCGCCCGTGCAACCGACGGCGATCGTGAGGTAACTCTTGCCCTCGTTCCGATATGCGGGAATCAGCGACTCGAACAAGGCTTCGACACGATCGAGGAAATCCCGCGTGGCCGGCTGGTCGAGAACGAAACGGCGTACCGGTTCGTCGAGCCCACTGAGCGGCCGGAGCGCCTCGTCGTAATGGGGATTGGGAATGAACCGCACGTCGAATACCGAGTCGACGTCGAGTGGAAGACCGTGCTTGAATCCGAACGACAACACCGATACCTGGAGCGTGTCGGGGAGGTCCTCGAAGGAGAACAACTCGGTCATCTGGGCCTTGAACTGCGCCAACTGCAAGGTGGTGGTGTCGATGACCTTGTCGGCCACCTCCCGAACGGTCTCGAGGAGGTCACGCTCGTGCTCGATCGCCTCGGATACGGTGCCCGTCTCCGACCGCAACGGATGCTTGCGGCGCGACTCCGTGTAACGCTTGACCAACGA
>SXGT01730528.1_pt1 | contig 27445 bp, 26 predicted proteins | sample 3176221 | NCBI WGS metagenome assembly SXGT01 (sample SAMN11356862, study PRJNA531348) | freshwater metagenome | isolation source: freshwater sample F1-120 | place: China: Fuxian Lake, Yuxi | collected 2017-12-25
CAGCAGCTTGCACAGCGCCACGCGGCGCTTCTCTCCACCCGAGAGGTGGGTCACCAGTTCGTCGCCGGGCGGGCAGCGCAGAGCATCCATCGCCTGCTCCAGCTGCGAGTCGAGATCCCAGCCGTTCTGCGCGTCGAGTTCTTCCTGCAGCCCGCCCATCTCGGCCAGCAGGGCGTCGAAGTCGGCGTCGGGGTCGGCCATCGCCGCCGAGATCTCATTGAACCGGTGCAGCTTGTCGGCGAGTTCGCGCACGCCCTCCTGCACGTTCTCGAGCACGGTCTTCGATTCGTCGAGCTCGGGCTCCTGCATGAGAATGCCCACGGTGTAGCCGGGGCTCAGCCGGGCTTCGCCGTTCGACGGGGTGTCGAGTCCCGCCATGATCTTGATGATCGTCGACTTTCCGGCGCCGTTGGGGCCGACCATGCCGATCTTGGCTCCGGGGAAGAACGACATCGTCACGTCATCGAGAATGAGCTTGTCGCCGACCGCCTTGCGCGCGCGGACCATGGTGTAAATGAATTCGGCCATGCCTACCAGTCTATGGAGAGCGTCTCCCCGATGAGGCACCGGCCCGTGCCCAGCACGTCGGTCAGCTGCGAGGTCAACCCGGCATCGATGATCTGGCCGATGAGGCACTGGTCGCCGATGAGCACCGAGACCAAGATCGAGTCTGCGCGCTGGCCGACCGGAGTCGTGTCGACCGTGACCTGCATGCTCGCCTTGTCGAATCCGCCGTTGACGAGCGAGTTCACGACTGTCTGGCTCGACGGCTCAGGATTGCGCTCGAGCATGCCCGTCAGCAGAAACTCGAAGTAGGGCCGGTTCTGCCCGGCGGTGCCGCCTTCGATCAGTTCCGGATGAGGCTCGGGAGTCGCGCTGACGGTCGGTTCGGCTGACGGCCCGTCGGTCGGCGAGGGCCGTGCATCGGTGGGCGCGCACCCTGCGACGAGCAGCACCATGCCGAGAACGGCGACGACGGATGCCCGCACCACCTCGATCCGCATGACAGCCCTTTCGCGCTCGCGCCCGATGGCGCACGTCAGATTCTAGGGCCGCCGTTCGTGAACCCCTCTCGCACGACCTCCAGGCGCCGTGGTTCGCTATGCGAACACGCCGGCATGGCAGCGCTTGCACTCGTCGCGACGAAGGGAGCATGATCAATCAACGGAACGAAGTGGACGGTGATCGGGGGATCACCGGGGGCCACTCCGACATCCGGTGGTTCTGAGTCGTTCGGGTCGGCGCAGAACTGCTGCGACAGCGGTCGTTCCTGGTCTCTTCGGGTGAGACCAGGAACGACCGCCTCAGTTAAGGCATCATCGGAGCGTTGCATCCTGCACGCACCGACCGTGCGGCTGAAGGCGAGTTATCCCGAATGACGATGCGCGAAGCGCTCGGCGGCCCCTGGGCGACGCACTGGGCTCTGTGGCTCGGCCTCTTCGTGCCGACCACTCTGATCGTCGGCTTGCGCGAGAGCGTCACGGGCTTCGACTCGTGGTGTTGGCCTCTGCTCTCGGCCGTGCTGCAGCACCTGGCTGTCGGAGTCATCGTGCTGGGCGGCGGAGTGCTGGCCCGCCGTCGCTTCGCCGTGCTGCCTCTCGAGGTCGTCGCCGCGCTCTGGGTCGCCGCCGCCATCGCTCGCGGTGTCATCGGCGGAGCACTGGCTCAGTCCGTCGCGGGCGCCGACCCCGAGTTCGTCGAACGATCGCTCGTCTGGCTGCTCGGCACCGTCGTCTGGGTGCCGCTCGTCGTCTACACCGCCGCGCAGATCGATCGACGACGACTGCTGCTGGGCGCCCTCGACGCGACGGCGGCGAACATTCGCGAGCAGCGCGCACAGGCCGGCGAGTCTGGTGATGAGGTTCGGCGGTCTCTCAACACGGCCGTTCGCGAGTCGCTGCAGCCAGCCCTCGGAGAACTCGTGGCGAGCCTCGAATCGACGCGCGACCGCTTGAGCGCACGCGCGCTCGCAGAGCTGAGTCTGCGGGTGTCGCAATTGCACGACCGCACCGCCGACCTGCTCGAGCCCACGCGGGGTCTGTCGCCGGCCCTCGCCCCGGTGCGGTCGAGCGTGCGTCGGGCGTTCGATGTGCCGCCGCGCCTGCCGTGGGTCATCGCGGGTCTCACTGCGCTGTCGACCATTGCCGTGCTGCTGCCCGAGGTCTGGCGCGTGTTCGGCGGGCAGGCCGCACTCGAACTGACCGTCTCCGTCGTGGCGGCGTCGCTCATCATCGGCCTCGTGCCGTGGCTCGTCACGCGCCTCGCGCCCGAGAGTCGATGGGCACGAGACCAGCGCGCGACCGTGCTGGCGTGCTCGGCGGGCATCGGAGTCGCCGTCTATCTCATGCTCAACAGCGGCATCGATCCGATCACCGCGAACGGGCTGGCTGTGGTCCCGCTGCTGATCATCGCCCTCGCCATCGCGTGCGTCGTGCTGGTCGGTGCGGTCGTGCTCGCCGACGCGAACCGTGAAGCGTCTGATGCGGTCTCGGCGAAGAGCCTGCAGCTCGAGCTCGAGCGCGACGCGCACGACTCCCTCGTCGATCGTGAGCGGCTGCGACTCGTCGAGCTCATGCACGGGCCTGTGCAAGGGCGGCTCGCCGCGTGCGTGATGGCCTTGAACTTCACGGCAACGGCCTCCCCAGGAGGCGACACCTCGAATCCGGCGCTCGACGCAGCACTCGTCGACTCGGTGCTCGACCACTTGCGCGCGGTGTCCCGCGACCTCGCCGTGATCGCCGCTGCCGACTCGCCGTCATCCCCCTAACGGGGGCCCCGTCGCAACGGCAAGAACCTGTTCCCGGCGCCAAGGCCGCGCCTACACTGGGGCCATGGCCACCCCCGAAGGGTCGATCGTCTCAGTGCTCATCGCCGATGACGACCCTCTGGTGCGCCGTGTGCTGCGGATGGCCCTCGAGTCGCAGGGGTACGAGGTGCTCGAAGCGGGCGACGCGCACGAGGTCATCGCCCAGGCGCAGCACCGGCACGATCTCGTGGTGCTCGACATCAACATGCCGGGCGGTACCGTGCACGACACGCTCGGCGGGCTGCGCGAGCTGCATCCCGAGCTGCCGATCCTGGTGCTGAGCGGCGAAGCCACCCCGCCCGTCGATCTGCCGGCGACGCACGCCGACTATGCCCGCAAGCCGATCGAGCTCGACGACCTGCTGACGAGGGTGCGGCGACTGCTCGAGGGTTCGGTGGCCTCGCCGCCGTGATCGACGCCACCGGAACCCCGCCGCTGCCTGCCGACGTCGCTGATGTCGGCACGCTCGCCGCGGCGTTCGCAGTGATGGTCGAGGCGCATCCCGATGCCGCCTACCTGCTCGACCTCGACGGCCGCTTCCTCGCCGTCAATCTCGTGCTGTGCGATCGCGTTCAGGCTGCACGAGAGAGCCTGCTCGGCCGCACCTTCGACGACACGGTGGCGGCGATCGACCGACAGTTCGTGCGCGCGAAGTTCGAACAGGCGGCTCACGGCGAGAGCATTCAGTACGAAGCCTCGGGGGTGCGACCCGACGGCTCGACCTTTCTCGCGCACATCACCAACACCCCGGTGAGACTCGACGGCGAGATCGTCGCTATCGCCGGCTTCGCCGTCGACATCACCGACCGGGCTCGAACACTCGAGCGCACGAGGGCGAGCGAAGACATGCTGCGGCTCGCCGGTCGCATGGCGCGGTTCGGGGGCTGGTCGGTGGATGCCCGCACGCAGCGAATCCGCCTGACCGACGACACCCTGCGCATGTTGGGGGTCTCGACCGAGACCCCACTGACCAACGAGGTGGCGTGGAATCTGCACCCGCCGGGCGACCGCGAGCTCGTGGGAGGCCTGCTGCAACGCTGCCTCGACACGGGCGAACCGTTCGATGTCGAGTCGACCATGGTCACCACCGACGGCACGCGCCTCACGGTGCGCACGATCGGCGAGGCCGAGCGCGGGAGCGACGGTGTCATCGTCAGAGCCCACGGCGCCGTGTGGGACATCACGGAGTACGCCCTCGAGCGCGCTCGAGCGCGCGATCTCGAAGAGCGACTGGCCGCCTCGCTGCGCACGATCTCAGATGGGTTGATCTTTCTCGACGACTCGTGGCGCGTGACCTTCGTGAACCCGCGCGTCGAAGAGCTGCTGGGCCGGACGGCCGACGAGCTTGTCGGCACCGACCTGTGGAGCGTCTACCCCTCGACGATCGGCACACCGTTCGAGGCCGCCTTTCGAGAGGCCGCCGACTCGCGCGAGAGTGTCGTGCACCAGGAGTGGGTCGCGCTCACCGAGCGCTGGGTCGATGTGACGATCTACCCGGTCGAGACCGGCATCGTGCTGCACTTGCGCGACGCGACCGCCGACGTGTCGGCGCGCGAACGAGAACTCGATGCCACTCGGCGTCTCGCAGAACAGGCGGCGCTGCTCGACATCGCGCGCGATGCCATCATCGTGCGCGGTCTCGACCATCGGGTGCGGTACTGGAACCGGTCTGCCGCCGAGCTCTACGAGATTCCCGCCGCCGAAGCGCTGGGCATGCCCGTGACCGAGTTGATCTACGACGACCTCGGTGACTTCGACGCTGCGGCCGCCGAGGTGGTGCGCGAGGGCTACTGGGCCGGAGAGCTCATTCAACGCACCCGCGGCGGCAAGGTGATCGTGGCCGACTGCCGATGGCAGGTGCTGCTCGATGGAGAGGGCGAGCCGCAGGCCGTGCTCTGCGTCAACACCGACATCACCGCCTACCGCAAAGAGCAGGAGACGAGCGCGCGCTCGCAGCGCATGGAGAGCCTCGGAACGCTCGCGGGAGGCATAGCCCATGATCTCAACAACGTGCTGACCCCGATTCTCATGTCGGCTCAGCTGCTCGCGCACGGCGAGAAAGACCCCGATCGGCTCGAGCTGCTCGCGACTCTCGAGTCGTCGGTCAAGCGCGGCGCCGAGATGGTGCGCCAAGTGCTCGCGTTCGCCCGCGGTGTCGAAGGCCGCCGCGAGAGCGTGTCGATGGACCACCTGCTCGACGACGTCGAGGCCTACGCGCGCGATGCCTTGCCGCCCTCGATCACGCTCGCGGTCACTCGCCCCGAGTCGCTCGCCTCGTCGACGGGCGATGCGACGCAGTTCATGCAGGTCATGATCAACCTGCTGCTCAACGCTCGCGATGCGATGCCCGAGGGCGGCCGGTTGCGGGTCAACGCTGCGATCGAGCAGCACGACAGCGAGGTGGTCTCGATCGGGCACGCCGCCCCCGCCGGAGACTATGCGGTGTTCTCGGTAGAAGACTCGGGGCACGGCATGACGCCCGATGTCGTGGCGAAGGTGTTCGAGCCTTTCTTCACGACGAAAGAGGCCGGCAAGGGCACCGGCCTGGGTCTCTCGACCACCCTGGCGATCGTGCGCAGCCACGGCGGCTTCTTGCAGGTCTACAGCGAGCCCGATCACGGCACGTGCTTCCGCGTCGGAATCCCGATCAGTTCGACCGCTGCCCGACCGGGGCCGCGCCAGAGCGAAGGCGAGCCCCTTCCTCGCGGCGCAGGTGAGCATGTGCTCGTCGTCGATGACGAAGAGTTCGTCAGACGCATCACCTGCCAGACGCTCGAAGCGCACGGCTACCGCACCACGCAGGCGTCGAATGGTCAGGAGGCTATCGACCTCATCGAGTCGGGTGACGATCACGTCGACCTCGTGATGACCGACATGATGATGCCGGTCATGGATGGCGCAGCGACCACCGCCTACCTCGAAGAGCATCACCCCGAGATTCCGATCATCGCCGCGAGCGGGTTGACCTCGCACGGCGATTCTTCCGGCTCGGTGGGCATGGGCGTGTCACGGTTCTTGCCGAAGCCGTACACGACCAGCGTTCTGCTGACGACAGTGCGCGACACCCTGATGGAACACGAGTCGACGAGAGCAGACACCGAATGAGCACAGCGGAGCCCCGAGCACTGCGCGTCGTGATCGCCGACGACGATGCTTTCACCCTCTCTCTCGTCAGCGGCGGGCTCGAGGCACAGGGCTATGCCGTCACTGCGACCACCTCGGTCGCTCAGGCGATGGAGGCCGTGCGCGCGATCGACCCGCACGCCGTCATCAGCGACCTCAACTTCGGCACGACCGAGAACGGCGCCGACCTGCTCCGATTCGTCGCCGACGAGTTTCCGTGGGTCGGGCTCGTCGTGCTGACGTCTCACCGCTCACCCGAGCTCGCGGTGCCCGATCCGCAGCGCATTCCGCGCGGCGCCGTCTATCTGGTGAAGTCGCAGCTCGGACGCATCGACGAGTTGGCCGACGCGGTGCAGCGGGCGATCAGCGGGGCACCGGATGACCACGCCGACCTCTTCGACGAACCGAGCGACGACGGCGTGCCGTCGGTGACTGCCGCGCAGGCCGAGGTGCTGCGCATGCTCGCGGCCGGCGCTTCGACCCGAGCGCTCGCCGAAGCGCGGGGAACGACGACGCGCGCGGTCGAGACCATGCTGCATCGGCTGTTCGTCGCCCTCGGTCTCGACACGAGCGAGAACGCGAACCCCCGCGTCGCTGCTGTCACGATGTGGCAGCGCGGAGGGATCCGCGTTCGCTGAGCCTGCTCTCGGCTCAGAAGGGGGTCGCCGCCCCCGCTCCCGCCAACTCCGGTTCCGTCGAGGCTGAGTCGCCCGGGGCCGCGTCGAGCAGCGACGCGTCGCCCGACTCCGCGCTGTCGTCGGCTGCCGCGCCCGCGGTCGTCGTGGAGTCGGACGACTCGGCGCTGCCGCCGTCGCCGCGCGACGTGATGACGCTGCGGGTGAAGGTGGCGCGGCCCCAGGTGAGGTCGTGCCCGATCGACTCGGCGTCGATCTCGATCGTGGTGCCCGACTTCTCGCCGCTCTCCCAGTCGCGCACGCGCACGCGCCCGGTGACGATGACGCGCTGCCCCTTCTCGACCGACGAGGCGACATGCACGCCCAGCTGGCGGAACGCCGTGATCGTGTACCAGTTCGTGTCGCCGTCGACCCAGGCGTTCTGACCGCGGTCGAAGCGGCGCTGGTTCGAGGCGAGCCGGAATGAGGTGATCGCGAGCCCCTCGCTCGTGGTGATGTGTCGCGGGTTCGTGGCGACGAGCCCGGTCAGCGTGATGATGTCGGTCATGAGGTCCTCCTGCGGATGAGTGTCGGGTGGGCGCCGACGGTTCGTGCCGGAGAACGCCGGCGCCCGTGCAGGAGTGTGCTCGCCAGCGCGCGCGTCATCGAGCGAGCATCCGCGAACGGGGAGAGAGCTCGCGACGAGCGCGATGGGGAGGAGGGAGCTTTGCCGACCCGCGAGTCGATCGCGAGGTCGGTCAGTGGCCGACGAACTCCGGCCGATCGGCACCCGGACCCAGCGCGGCGTGCAGCGCGCGCTTGGCCACCTCGAGTGAGCCGAAGGGTCCGCGTTCATCAGTGGCCGTTGCGAGTCGCACGCGGTAACCACGATCGTCGCGATGAATCGTGCCGACGGTGCCCGCGCCTCCGCGGGCCACCCAGGTCGTCGTCTCTGTCGATGCGCTCATGCGAGCCTCCTTCGTCGTCAGGCCGAACAGCTCTGGTGCGCGGCTGACGATACGCCGCTCAGCGGCGCGTGTCGAGGGGGCGGATGCTCTCAGGAGGCCTTCACGTACGAGGCGTACGACTGCCGGATCTTGTTGACCTTGGGCAGCGCGACAGCCAGGCAGTACCCCTGCCCGGGGTTCTTGGCGAAGAAATCCTGGTGGTAGTCCTCTGCGATGAAGTACTTTCCGAGCGGCGAGATCTCGGTAACGATGCCGCCCTCCCAGTACTCGGATGCGCGGTCGCGTGCCGCCTCGAACAGCGCCTTCTGCTCGTCGTCGGCGTAGAACATGGCCGAGCGGTACTGCGTGCCCACGTCATTGCCCTGACGATTGAGCTGGCGGGGGTCGTGCAGCGTGAAGAACACGTCGAGAATGACGTCGGCCGGGATCACATCGGGGTCGAACGTGACCGCGACGGCTTCGGCATGACCAGTCGATCCGGTGCAGATGAGCTCGTACGAGGGGTTCTCGACGTGGCCGCCGGTGTAGCCCGACACGACGTCGTGAACACCGTCGAGCACGCGGTAGACCGCGTCGAGGCACCAGAAGCAACCGCCGGCGAGATGAAAGGTTCGCATGGCCGAATACTAGGGCCGCACCGCGTGTGCGGGCCGGGTGCCAGCCGGTCATACGCTGTACTCATGCCTGACTCTCACGACGCCTACACCGCCGCTGCTGACCGCTACGAGCTGCTCGAGTACGCGCGGGTCGGGCACAGCGGTCTGCGTCTGCCGCGCATCTCGCTCGGCCTCTGGAACAACTTCGGCGACGACCGGTCGATCGAGACGCAGCGCGCGATCGTGCGCCGAGCGTTCGACCGCGGCGTGACCCACTTCGACCTGGCGAACAACTACGGCCCGCCGGCCGGCAGTGCCGAGGAGAACTTCGGTCGGCTGCTGCGCGACGATCTTCGGCCGTACCGCGACGAGCTCATCATCTCGACGAAGGCGGGCTACTACATGTGGCCTGGCCCCTACGGCGAGTGGGGGTCGCGCAAGTACCTACTGAGCTCGCTCGACGCGAGCCTCACGCGGCTCGAGCTCGACTACGTCGACATCTTCTACAGCCACCGTCCCGACCCCGAGACTCCGCTCGAGGAGACGATGGGCGCTCTCGCCACTGCCGTCACGAGCGGCAAGGCGCTCTACGCGGGAATCTCGAACTACGACGCGCAGCAGACGCGCGAGGCGCACCGCATCCTCGGCGAGCTGGGCATCCCCCTGCTGATCCACCAGCCCCGCTACAACATGTTCGATCGGCGCATGGAAGACGGCCTGCTGGATGCCCTCGCCGAGCTCGACCTGGGCAGCATCGTGTTCTCTCCGCTCGCCCAGGGCCTGCTCACCGGGCGGTACCTCGACGGCATTCCCGCCGACTCTCGCGCGGCCGAGGGCCGCTGGATCAGCGGTGACAACATCGATGAGGCCTACCTGGGCCGGGCGCGTGCGCTCAACGCCATCGCCGAGTCTCGTGGCCAGTCGCTCGCGCAGCTCGCGCTGCTGTGGGTGCTGCGCCACCCGCAGGTCACCAGCGCGCTCATCGGCGCGAGCAGCGTGCGCCAGCTCGACAACAGCCTCGACGCTCTGCACGGCGACGCGCTCACCGCCGACGAGCTCGCCGCCATCGAGCCCCACGCGGTGCACGGCACCGGTTCGCGCTAGCCACGTCGGTGGGATACGTCTACGCGCTGCTCGCAGCGATGCTCTTCGGGGCCAACGGCTCGGTCACCAAGATCACGATGGAGGCCGGGCTGTCTCCCGCGCAGGTGACCGAGTTCCGGCTCGTCGGCACGGCCGTCATCGCGGGCCTGGTGCTGCTCGTGCTCGATCGTCGTGCCTTCCGGCTGCCGCGCAACCAGTGGCTCATCATGATCGTGCTCGGGGTGTTCGGTGTCGCGCTGCTGCAGGCGACCTACGCCGCAGCCGTGCAGCTGCTGCCCGTGGGCATCGCGCTGCTGCTCGAGTACACGGCCGTGCTCATGGTCGCGCTCGTGGCCTATTTCGTGCTGAAAGAGCCGGTGAAGGCGCGGCTGTGGGTCGCCATCGCTTTCGTGCTCGTGGGCCTCGCGGTCGTCGCGCAGGTGTGGGCCAGCACGCTCGATGCGCTCGGCGTCGTGCTCGCCCTCGCCGCTGCGGTGTGCCTCGCGCTCTACTTCCTTGTCGGAGAACGTCAGGTCGCGCGCATCTCTCCCCTGGCGGTCTCGTTCTGGACCATGACGATCGCCGCGATCTTCTGGTCGTTCGTGAGCGGCTGGTGGGAGCTCTCGCCGGGCATCTTCGCGACCCCGGTCGACATCGGCGGGGCGGGCGCCGTGCTCGAAGTGCCGATGGCGGTGCCCCTCGCCTGGAATGTCGTCATGGGCTCGTTCGCCCCGTTCTTGCTGAGCCTCGCGGCGTTGCGCCACCTGCCGGCCACCGCCGCGGGCATCGTGGCCTCGAGTGAGGTCGTGTTCGCCTTCGCCGTGGCCTGGCTCTGGCTGGGCGAGGTGCTCGACCTCGTGCAGATCATCGGCGCCGGCATCGTGCTCGCGGGCATCATCCTCGCTCAGACGGCGCGGGCCGGAAAGGTGATCGACGCCGATCTGGCGCTCGACACGGGCCCTATCACGACGATCGCTCAACGACAAGAGGGTGGCAGAAAGTAGCGTCTACCCCCAGACGGGGGGTACTCTGCCCTGCATGACATGGGGGAACGATTTTCTGGCGTGGTGGGCGTCTGACGACGGCTGGCGCGTGCTCTCGGGTGCGGTGATTCCCGCGCTCGCGATTCTCACTGCTGGCATCATCGCGGCGCTCATCGGGCGGGGTGCGAACCGGCGCCTCATCGCGCTGCACCGGCAGGATGCTCTGGCCGCAGCCATCAGCGGCTTCATGCTCGCCGGGCGCAAGTCGTCGCAGTGGCACGGCCTCACCGAGGTCGAGCGCGCGCAGCTCGAGCATCTGGCGGCCGAGAGCGAGACGCGCATCAGGCTGCTGCCGATCGCGGGCTCGGCCCTCGCGGCGTCGTGGGCCTCGCACCAGCTCGAGTCGATGAAGCGCGACTCGTCGGGCTTCCGATTCCAGGCGCAGCAGACTCTCGCCGAGTACCGCGACCGACTGGTCGAGTGGAGCGAGAAGCCGAGGTCGGCGAAGAAGCTGTTCGGGGCCGACCTCGAGCGCTGGTCGTTCGAGGTCGCCGAAGATGCGCCGACGAGCCCTGCCGGCGCCGTCGCCGGCTCACCTGCGAGCGGTGCCGAGGCCGCCTGGGTCTCATCGCCCGGGGCGCTCGACGACCTGCCGCTGACTCCCGAACCGCCGACCTCGGTCGTCGCGCACACCGGCACGATGCCGCTCATCATCACCCACCCGCGGCCGGCGAGCACCGTGCGCGACCGACTGGTGCCCGGCTCGGCCTAGTCGCTCACGAGCCGCGCGCTCAGTGCGTCGCGGCGTACGCCCGCCGCGACCACATCGAGACGTGGTGGTGCATCTCGGGAATCAGCGGCTCGTGCTCGGGCTTCATGAGCACGCTGCGCATGATGCGCGCCCGCTCCGCATCCTGCTCGAGCTCGATGCCGCGCGCCTGCAGCTGGGCAGGGGTGACGACGTAGGTGGCCAAGTGTGTCTGCTGCGGGCGCGTCGTGTCGGCGGCCATCTCGAAGATCGCGTGGCTCACCCGGTCGAGCTCGGCCATCGTGCGCACGCGCGGCAGGTAGGTGATGATGTCGAGCTCGGGGCGCTGGTAGGGCTGCAGAATGTCGCTCTCGGCGATGAGGCCGTGCCAGGTCTGCGCCGCCCGGTAGCCGGGCAGCACGATGGCGCCGAGCCCCTGCATCGTGAGCGGAAAGACCTTGAGCGTCGCCCAGAGCGCCGCCGCACTGGCCCCCGCCCGTGAGCACTCGAGCTGAATCTCGCCGAAGTGCCGCTCAGTGCTCGCGAAGTAGGTGTAGGGCGACTCGTGGTGGTAGTACCGCAGAATCGACTGGTCGTTGAAGAGCACCGCCCCGCAGCCGTAGGGCTGCAGCCCGTGCTTGTGCGGGTCGACGACGACCGAGTCGGCCTGGGCGATCGCGCGGAAGTGCCGCGCCGTCTCCGGGTCGAGCTCATCGGCGATGATCGAGAAGAACCCCCCGTAGGCCGTGTCGACATGCACGCGCGCGCCGTGCTCGCGAGCGAGCGGGATGATCTCCGCGAGCGGATCGACGGCGCCGAGACCCGTCGTGCCGAGCGTCGCGACGACGACGCCGATGCGCCCCGTGGCGAGCTCGCGCTCGAGGGCGTCGAGGCTCATGCGGCCGTCAGCCTCGGTCGCGATGCCCACCGTGTCGATGCCGAGCACCTCGCCCATGCGCGAGTGCGTGTAGTGGGCATCCGTCGAATGGGCGATCGCCTTGCCGGGCGCGATCTCGCGGCTCACCCATAGCGCCTCGAGGTTGGCCGTCGTGCCGCTCCAGGTCAGGTGGCCCATGTAGTCATCGCCGTAGCCGAACATGGCGGCGAGCTGGTCGAGCACCTCGTGCTCCATGGCCGTGGTCGCGCGGCTCGCGTCGATCGAGTGGTTGTTGGGGTTCAACTGCATGGTCGCGACGTAGGCCGCGACGGCGACAGGGTGCGGCGGCTTGAGCATCTGACCGGCGTACTGCGGGTGGAAGTACGGGAAGTCGGCGTCGAGGCGCTCGACGAGCTCACCGAGCACCGCCTGCACGTGGTCGACATCGACGTGCTGGCTGGGGTGAACATCCCAGTCGCCGAATGTCTCTTTGAGGGTCTGGATGCCCTGAATCGGCTGGTCGAGCAGCTCGCTCAGTGACACGGCTCGCTTGTGGCTCACGCCGCACTCCTTTGTGAGGAAGGTTGTGCGGGCGAGTCTACCGCCAGGTCGTTCGGGGTCGTACGACCTCAGCGGCCGTTGCGCGAGATGCGGCGCGTGCCGATGGCGAAGGCCGCGCCCGCACCGAGGAGCAGGGCAGCAAGGCCACCCAGAATGCTCTTGGTGCTGTCGTCAGCGCCCGTCGCCGCGAGCTCGGCCTCACCGTACTCGTAGGCGCCCGCATCGGCGATCGCCGTGCGCTCGACACTGCGCTGGTCGACCTCTGAGGTGTCAGATGCTGCGAGCAGGTCGGCGATGTCGTCGAGCTGCTCTCGCACGGGTGCGAATTCCGAGTCGGCCGGCATCGAGACCGCGAAGATGTCGATGGCCAATGTCGGCACGACGTCAATCGCAGGACTGCCCTCGACGAGGGCAACGGTCTGCGTCGGTCCGCCATTGTCAGCAAGGCCGGCTCCGGCGCCGAAGATCGACGCAGCCGACTGCGAGAAGAGCGTGGTCGCATCGGGCGTGCCGAGGGGTGCCTCGGTTCCTTCGTTCGTGGTGAAGACGTTGCCGCCGAGGTCGCTGTAGGCGTCATCCTCCTGCGCGCCGAGCTGCCGGTTGAAACGGGAACTGGCGAAGATGTTGCCGCCGACCTCCATCGACCCTTCGGCTCCGAAAGCGTAGATCGCATCGCTGTGGTCGAAGATGATGCCCGCATCGGCCTCATTGTCGAGGAACGTCGAGAGTGCGATCTGGCCGTACTCGCCGACGATCGCGCCGCCGACGCTGTCGGCCGTGTTGTCGACGAACGTCGAGTTCAGGCTGACGACGGCGCCGTAGCCGCCCTGCCCTTCCCCCTGGAGCCCCGCTTCGATCGCACCGCCGGACTCCGACGCAGCGTTGCCCACGAAGGTCGAACCAATCGACGCCGCGTACAGGAACGCACGCACAGCGCCGCCCTCTTCTGCAGAGTTGTTCGCGAAGGTCGACTCGAACGAAATCGTGGCGGCCCCGTAGACAGCGCCGCCGAACGGAGCGGTGTTGTCGGAGAACTCGCTCAGGTCGTTCACGACGACGTAGGCGAACACCGCGCCGCCGGCGCCAGAGGCTTCGTTGCCGCTGAACGTCGACTCCTCGATGAACAGGGTCGAGGTGCCGTCGACGTAGATCGCTCCGCCCCCGTAGGGGTCGCCCCCGAACTCGGGACCCGTCGAGTTGTCAGTGAAGGTGGAGCCGATGACGTCGACGGTATTCGAGCCGGCAACGAAGATCGCTCCACCGTCGGCATACGAGGTGTTCCCCGTGAACTGCGAGTTCTCGACGGTGAGGCCGCCATCGATGTAGATCGCGCCGCCCTCGAACGCGTCGCCGTTGATGAATGAGATGTTCTGCACGAGGAGGTCAGAACCGGCTGTCGCGTTGATGATCTGGTCGCCATCGCCGTCGAGCTCGGCGGCGTCGAGACCGAAGAGTTCCACCGGACGATTGAGGGTCAGCGTCGACGTCAGCACGAAGGTGCCGGCAAGGCAGACCACGGGCTCCGTGACGTCACTGAGGAGCACCTGGATGTCGTTCTGCGTGCCACCCATACCGGAGTTGACAGTGTTCCCTGCGTCGCAGTCTGCTGCTTCCGCCGCCACGGCGGGCGTTGCGCTGACAGCACCCATGCCCACAAGGAGCCCGCTCGAGGCGAGCGCGGCCGCGGTGCGGGTCAATCGACGACCAGCAAAGGTGGCCGGCACAGCGCTCGCTGTCGTGAGAGTCTCGGTCACGGCGGTGTTCTCCTCGGGGTGGATGCCGTGCGAGAGCGGGAGGTGAGAGCGCACGCAGGGCGTGGTCGAACTCTACAGTGGAACATCCTCACCTGCACCCCTTGCCGTACAACAACTTTTTGAGCGGAGCGCCCGAATGTTCGCACCCCTGCAGCACCTGCACGACCAGGCGCAAACGCATCCTGAGCGCGCTGCCCTGATCGGCGCAGACGGGGTATGGAGCTTCGCCGAGCTCGACCGCGCGGTGGCGGCTGTCGCCGCACGGCTTCGCGACCTCGGCATCGCCCCGCGCCAGCTCGTGGCGACCGACCTCGCGCCCGCCGACGATTGGATCGTGACGCTCGCCCTGCTGCGCATTGCCACGCGCACTCTCTCGCTCACCGGGATCGGCGCGCTCACCGGTGTGGCTCCGGATGCCCTGCTGACGCGGCCCGGAACCCGCAGGGGCGAGGCGCCGCAGGTGATCGCCATCGATCGTCTCTGGATCGACCAGGCCGTGGCCGATGCCGACGAAGCGGGAGCCCCCGCGGTGCCGACCGTGCTCTACCCGCGAGTCGACGCCATCTGCCGCGTGATCATGACGAGCGGCACGACCGGCACCCCGCGCGGAGTCGAGCTGTCGGTCAGCGCCGTCGAGCATCGGCTCGCAACGCTGCACCGCTACTGGACCGATGAACGCCCCGAGCTCAACCTCATGTCGCTGTCGACGACCGGCGGTTTTCACACCGCTCTCGCCACCCTGCAGCACGGCACCCCCTACCTCACGGTCGAGTTGACCGACGAGCGGCTGCTGCGCCGCGCCGCTGATGCCGGCGTGCAGGTGCTCGCGGGCTCGCCCGTGCAGGTCGGCAGCCTCGTGCAACTCATTCGGGAGCTGAAGGTGACGCTCCCAGCACTGCGCGAGGTGCGCACAGCTGGCGCCCCGGCCACTCCGGCGTTGCTCGACCAGATCGCCGAGGTGCTCGCGGTGCCGGTGCGGGGCGTCTACGGCTCGACGGAAGGAGGCGGTGTCGCGACTCGCATGCTGCACGGCGGCGGCGACCCCGCCGATGTCGGGCAACTGCTCCCGGGCATCCAGTTGCAGATCGTCGATGACGAGGGGGTTGTCGTACCTCCCGGTGTTTCCGGCGACGTGCGCTACCGGGGGCCTGGGCTCGCGAACGGCTACACCGCGGCCGACCCCGAGGGCTCGTTCCGCGACGGCTGGTTCTACCCGGGCGATCGGGGGTCGCTCTCGGCCGAGGGAATTCTCGTGCTCGAGGGCCGCTCGAGCGACGTCGTCAACTTCGGGGGCGTCAAGGTCGACCCGGCCGCGGTCGATGCCGCGGTCGAGGGCTTCCCGGGCGTCATCGACGCCGCGACGTTCGTGATCGAGAAGCGGCCAGGAGTGCCCGAACTCGGCCTCGCCGTCGTCGCGCAGGCTGATTGCGATCTGCGCGCCCTCGACCAGCTGCTGCGCCAGCGACTGCCCGGCAAGCACCCGACGGTGTTCGGGCAGGTCTCGGTGATTCCGCGCAACCGCATGGGCAAGGTCGAGCGGGCGCGGCTGACGGCCGAGTTCCGGCGGCGCCTCAACCTCGACTAGCGCGCGCCGACCGCCCGCAGCGCTCCGATCAGCAGGCGGAACGACAGCCGCGGCTCGGCGAGCTGATTGATCGTGCCGACGACGTAGAGCCCGCTGACCGGCTCGGCGAACATCACGTGCCCGGTCATGCCGGCGTGGCCGTAGAGCAGCCCGGGCTTCGGCAGGCGGGTCAGCAGGCGCGGCAGGCCCAGCGCCATGATGCCGACGCCGTAGGTCACGCGCGGAAACAGGGGCAGGCGATCGCTGAGCGCGAGCTCGAGCATGGCGGGATCCAGCGCCTCACCCTCGAACACCGCGCGGAGGAAGCGCATCGTGTCGGCCGTGGTCGAGACCAGCGCGCCCTCAGCACCCAGCGAGGCCAGGCGGCGAGCGCCGCGATACGACTGCGGGCCGTAGAGCAGGGGCGACGCGGCCTCGAAAAGGGCGAGCGATTGCGGGGTCAGCAGCGCCGTGTCGCTCATGCCGAGCGGGGCGAGCAGCTCGCGGTCGAGCGCGTCGGCGAGCGAGCATCCGTAGAGGGTCTCGATGAGGCGCCCGATGAGTTGGTAGTTCGTGAAGCCGTACTCGGCGCGGCCCGAGTGCGGGGCGAAGGCAGCCGACATGCCGCGCGCGATGTCGAGCGTGTCAGCGTAGCTCCAGCCAGGGTCGGCGCCCGTGACCGCCGCGATATCGCTCGCCGGGTCGAGGGTCTTCGTCGCGTAGTAGTTCGGAATGCCCGAAGTGTGGGCGAGCACGTCGCGCACCGTGATCTCGTCGGCGTGATCGACGTCGCCGAAACGGTTGAGCCCGATCAGGTCGTCTCGGGGCAGGATGCTGGCCAACGGCTGCTCGAGCGTCAGCTCGCCGGCGGCGACCTTCCGCAGCACGAGCACGGCGGCGAAGGTCTTGGTGCTGCTCGCGATCGCGTGCGTCGCGCGCGAACCGGGCGCAGACCAGCTGTAGTCAATCGTGCCCCCGCGGTCGGCGACCCGCAGCTGCAGCTCGCTCACCCGAGGGTCGCGACTGAGCCTCTCGCACAAGCGCTCGAGTCGCGCCGCACCGGTCTGCATGGCATCACCGTAGCGGTGCGCGAGAACCTGCGCGGCTTCCTCTCGACGCGGTATTCCCCTGAGGGTGTCTCATGGCTTACGGTGAGCACAACGCATCGACCTCGAAGCGCCGAACCTGCCGCTGCACGATCGAACTGTGCAGTCGTTTGAGAAAGTAGACGCTTCGTGTCAGCGACCTCTGCCCGTCGAGCACGCCTCGGCACCGCCCTCGCCGCCATCGGCGGTCTCACCCTGTCGCTGCTGCTCGCACCGTCGGCGACCGCGCGCCCCGCGGGCGATGACGTGTACGACCCGTCGATCATCGGCGGCACGAATGCGGTCATCGCCGACGCCCCGTGGCAGGTGGGCCTCGTGTACAAGCCGTGGAACGTGTCGAACTACCAGGCCCAGTTCTGCGGCGGGTCGATCATCTCCTCCTGGGAGATCGTGACGGCGGCGCACTGCCTCTTCGATCCGTCCTCCGACTGGAACGTGCATCCGAATCAACTGGGCATCGTGCACGGCACCGCCACCCTGAGCACGACGAGCAAGGTGTCGTTGGCGGTCGCATCGATCTCGATCCATCCGTCGTGGAACTGGAACACCTTCGACAACGATGTGGCCGTCGTGCGCCTCGCCGAGCCGATCGCGTTGACTCCAGGACTGCACCAGGAGGTCGCCCTCGCGACGTCGACTGTCGCCGCCGGCACGAGCGCGCTCATCACGGGGTGGGGCAACACCTCGAAAACGGGCTCGAACTACCCGGCGCAGTTGAAGAAGGCGACGGTGAGCGTGGTCTCCGATTCGTCGTGCAATTCTGCGTACGGCGGCATCTCGACCGCCGTCATGCTGTGCGCGGTCGGCCCCGCATTCTCGACGGATGCCTGCCAGGGCGACAGCGGCGGGCCTCTCATCATCGACGTGGGCGGCACTCCGACTCTCGCGGGCATCACCAGCTGGGGTGAGGGTTGCGCCCAAGCGCCCTACCCGGGCGTGTACACCGAGGTCAGTGCCCTTGAGCCCTGGATCAGCGCGCAGATGACAGCCGGACCCCAGGTGGCACGCATCTCGGGCACCAGTCGTTTCGACACGGCCGTGGCGATCTCGCAAGCCGGCTTCCCGAGCCCGATCACGAGCACGCCCGTGGTCTTCGTCGCCTCGGGCACCAACTTCCCCGATGCTCTGAGCGCTGGCCCCGTGGCGGCCGCCATGGGCGGGCCCCTACTGCTCACGAGCCCCACATCGCTCCCCGCGTCGGTGAAGGCCGAGATCGAGCGCCTCAACCCTGACAAGATCTATGTCGTCGGTGCGGCGAGCGCGGTGTCGAACGCGGTGTACGCGGCCCTGAGCCCGCTCGCCCCGAGCATCGATCGCGTGTCGGGCCCCGACCGCTACGCCACCTCGCGCGCGGTGACCGCGCTCGGCTTCGAGAGCGCCGAGACGGTCTACGTCGCGACGGGCACCGGTTTCGCTGACGCTCTCGCGGCGGGGGCTGCGGCGGGCACGGTGTCGGCTCCGGTGATTCTCGTTCCCGGCCGAGCGTCGTCGGCCGACCTCGAGACGCTCACTCTGATCGGTGATCTGGGAGCAACCAGCATCGTGGTCGCGGGCGGGCCTCCCGCGGTGTCGGAGGGCATGTTCGCCTCGCTCGACACCGTCGCCGATGCCGAACGCCGATCGGGCCCGAGCCGTATCGATACTGCGGTGGCGGTGAACGCCGCGGCGTTCACGTCCAGCGACTTCGTCTACCTGACGAACGCGTATTCCTTCCCGGACGCGCTCGCGGGAGGGGTGCTCGCGACCCTCGAGCCCGGGCCGATGTTCACGGTGCCCGGCACGTGCGTGCCTGCCTCTGTGCGATCCGCCATCACCGCGCTCGGCGCGCAGGAGGTGCGGCTGCTCGGTGGGCCGAACGCGCTGTCGGTGCAGGTAGCGGCCTTGCGCACCTGCTGACGCCCGCAGGAGCGGCGGCGCAGCCAGGAATCAACGCAGCCCCCCCGGCAGGAATCGAACCTGCGACCAAGAGATTAGAAGGCTCTTGCTCTATCCACTGAGCTACGGAGGGTCGGGTTCAAGGGTAGCGGAGCAGCTTCAGTCGAGCGCCTGCGCGAGCGCCGTCAGCAGGCGCGGCAGGGTGGGCACTCCGCTCGCCCGCAGCACCTCGGCTCCGTCGGCGCTGTAGATGATCGTCGTGGGCGTGCTTGTGATGCCGAGATCGGCGGCTCGGGCCTGGTGTGCCGCGACGTCGCGCTCGGTGACCTCGAGAGCCGGCACGAGGCGCTGTGCTTCCGCGACGACCTCGCGCGCCCGGTGGCACGGGTCGCAGAAGGCGGAGGTGTAGAGGTCGAGGTGCACTCCCCCAGGCTACGCGGGTCGGCTGAACGGGCGGAGGGCCGGGTCAGCGCGCGTCGATAGACTGCCCCGGTGAGTTCTACGACCGATCGTCTCGTCTGGATCGACTGCGAGATGACCGGTCTCGATGTCGAGGTCGACGACCTCATCGAGGTCGCCGTCGTCATCACCGACTACGAGCTCGAGCCCGTGCATCCGGGTTTCCAGATCGTCATCGCGCCCACCGAGGCGGGCCTGGCGAACATGGGCGAGTTCGTGACCGCCATGCACGAGTCGAGCGGACTGCTCGCCGAGCTCGTCGAGGGCGTGCCGCTCGCGGATGCTGAGCAGCAGGTGCTCGCCTACATCGCCGAGCACGTGCCGACAGCCGGGCAGTCTCCCCTCGCGGGCAACACGATCGGCACCGACCGCGCCTTCATCACGAAGTACATGCCGAGCGTCGACGCGCACCTTCACTACCGGTCGGTCGACGTGTCGAGCATCAAAGAGCTCGTGCGCCGCTGGTTTCCGCGCGTGTACTTCAACGCCCCGCCGAAGAACGGTGGCCACCGAGCCCTCGCCGACATTCTCGAGTCGATTCGCGAGCTCGACTACTACCGCCGGGCGGGGTTCACGGGCGAGCCCGGACCGAGTTCTGACGACGCGCAACTCATCGCGTCAGAGGTCATTGCGAAGTGGGAGTCTCGGCTGTAATAGACTGTCGTGTCGGCTCTCGCGAGAGGGTCTGCATGGTGGGTATAGCTCAGCTGGCAGAGCGCCTGGTTGTGGTCCAGGAGGTCGCGGGTTCAAGCCCCGTTACTCACCCCAATTCTTGTTCACCGCACGACACTGCATCTGGTGCTGCTCGGCCTGTTCTGCGCGGCGTTTCAGCGTCGACCGGCAGACTGGCCGTGTGACTCCCCCGGCAGCGGCATCGCCCACGCTCGACGAGCACCTCGTCGAGCAGCCTGTGCACGCCGCCGAAGTGCCGTGGCAGATCGTCGTCTGGAACGACCCGGTCAATCTCATGAGCTACGTCTCGTGGGTCTTCCGTCGACACTTCGGGGTGGATGCTCGCACCGCCGAGCACCTCATGATGCAGGTGCACACCGCGGGGCGCGCGACCCTCGCCGAGGGCAACCGCGAGCACATGGAGCGCCACGCCGAGGCGATGCACGAGTACGGCCTGTGGGCCACGGTCGAGCGGGCGCCGCGATGAGGATCAGCGGCCCGAATCCCGGTGACGGCGACGATGTCGTCGGCATCGCCGTGGTCGAGCCCGCCGAGGCGAGCATTCTCGTGTCGCTCGCCGATCAGCTGCAGGCGCTGCTGGCCGAGTCGCTCGAGTCGCCGGTCGACACCGACTCTGCCGTGCTGCGGCTGCTGCCCGACGCCTACCGCTCCGACCCTGAGCTCGCCGATGAGTGGCGCCGGCTGAGCCGCCGCGGGCTCGTCGACCGCAAGATCGGCTTCGCGCACTCGCTGTCGAGTGCGCTGGCCCCCGGGGTCGGCAGTGACGAAGCCCGCACCGTGACCGTGACGAAGGATGCGGCGCTCGACTGGGTGCGCGGCCTCGGCGACCTGCGTCTGGTCATCGCCGACCGTATGGGCATCGTCGTCGACGGCGATGAGGGCAGCTTCGCCGAGCCGGGCCTGCGCGATGTCTACGACCTGCTCGCCTGGATGCAGGACGCCCTCGTGCAGGTGCTCGAGAGCGCCGAGCAGGCCGCCGACTCGGAGGAACCGTGACCGACGAGGCGACGGCTCCGTCGCTCGAGCTCGACGAGGCCGCCTTCGAAGAACTCGTCGTCGACGAGCTCGATGCGCTGCCCGACGAGATGGTCGAGGGGCTCGAGAACGTCGTCTTCGTGACCGAGGCACGGCCCGACGACGGCTCGCTCGATCTGCTGGGGCTCTACGAGGGCACCGCGCTCACCGACCGGGGGCAGTACGGCTTCGGCGAGCTGCCCGACCGCATCATCCTCTATCGCGAGCCGCTGCTCGCCATCAGCGCCGACCTCGACGAGTTGCGCGACCAGATTCACGTGACCCTGGTTCATGAGATTGCCCACTTCTACGGAATCGACGACGACGAGCTGCACCGCCTGGGGTGGGCATGAGTCGCGCGCGGCGGGTGCGCAGCATTGTGAGCGGGATGCTCGCTCTGGTCATCGTCGCCGTGCTCGCCTACGCGGCCGCCGCCATGCTGAGCCCCCTGCCGCGCCTGCACGTCGAGCAGACGCTGAGCTCGGCCGTCGACGGCAGCTGGACCGAGACGCTCACGATGCCCGAGGCCGGCTCGACGGCCGCACTCGCCGAGAGCGGCTCGATCGTGGCGAGCGGCAGCGCCGACCCCCGGCCGATCGCGGGCGCGGCCAAGCTCGTGCTCGTGAGCGTCGTGCTCGACGCCGAGCCGCTCGCGCCGGGCGGCACGGGCCCGGCGATCACGATCGATCAGGCCGCCGTCGATCGGTACCGCGCGCTCGACGCCGCGGGCGCCCGCACGGTGCCCGTGCAGTTCGGGCAGACCCTCACGCGCCGCGACCTGATCGCCGCGACCCTGCTCAGCTCGGGCAACAACACGGCCGAGCTGCTCATCGACGCCGTCTTCGGCGGGCTCGACGGCTATCTCGCGGCAGCCGCCGCGTGGCTTGACGAGCAGGGTCTGGCCGACACGACGGTGACCGACGGCACGGGCCTCGACCCCGGCTCGCGCTCGACCGCGACCGACCTGGCGCGACTCGGGCAGCTCGCGCTCGCGACGCCCGCCCTCGCCGAGCTGCTCGACACCCGGCCGCGCACGACGTCGGCCGGCTCGCGCTTCACCGACCAGGCCGCCTTTCTGCCCGCGCTGGGCACCGTCGGGCTGGTGCGCTCGTACACCGATGCGGCCGGAGTGTGCGTGCTGATCGGGGTGCCGGTGGGCGACGAGACGATCGTCATCGCGATGCTCGGCCAGCCGAGCTACCCGGCCGCCGAGACGGCGGCCAGTGCGCTCGTCACCGAGGTGCGCGGGGCCGTGCGCGAGGTCGAGGTCGTTGCCGCCGGAGGCGTCGTCGCTGTCGCGCGTTCGGCCTGGGGCCAGTCGACCGACCTCGTGGCGACCGAAGCGATCTCGGTCAGCTCGACCGAGCTCGACGGCCTCGGCGTGCGCATCGAGACGGCCTCGCGCTCGACGATCTTCCGCGGCGCCGACGCGGGCAGCCTCATCGTCACGGCCGGGGGCGTGCAGCAGACAGCGCGCCTCGAGTCGGTGAGCGCGATCACCGAGCCGGGCGTGGCGTGGCGCTTCGCCGACCCGGTCACCGTGTTCGGTCGCTGGTTCGGGTGAGGCGCGGTCGCCGCACCGGGCGGAAATCACTGAGCAGATCTCTCGAAGTCCTGATACCGTCAAAAGTGAAACCTTGACAGCCTGCAGCTGAGGATCCGTCGCTGCCTGCCACCCCTCTGGAGACGAACGATGCGTCGCACCCCAGCCACTCTGCTCTCTGCCGTCATCCTCGGCGCCTTTCTGTCGGTCGGGTCGGCCTCGGCGGCGCACGCCGCTTTCGGCAGCCCGGCGGAGGTGCCCGACTGCCCGCTGGGCGCCCGCGACTTCGTCGAATACGACGGTCTGCTGTACTTCTGGGCCGAAGTGCCCGGCGACTCTGACGAGGGTATTCCGCGCGGTATCTACAGCTTCGACGGAACGACGTGCACCCTGATCAACGATGACCCGTCGGCCGGGCCGACCGAGTTCTACGAGGCACTCGAGTACAACGGCGTGCTGCATCTCGTGGGCTACAACTCGGAGTCAGGTGAAGGGGGCGGCCCGGGCGTCGCCGGCTATGCGCCGTACTCGTTCGATGGCACGACGTTCGAACTGCTGCTCGGCGACGGCATTCCCGAGCGTCCCGACGAAGAGTGCTTCAACATGGTGCTGTTCGACGGCGAGCTGTATTGCACGGCCTACAACGGCAGCGGCAGCTCGTTCCCGCTCTACAGCTGGAACGGCACGAGCTGGACAGACCACTTTGCCGATGGACTCGGCGACGTGCCCGAGAACATGGTCAGTGAAGCGGTGCTGTTCGACGGAGTGCTCTACTTCGTCGCCGGAGACACCGACGTCTACAGCTTGTACTCCTATGACGGAACGACTTTCACGCTGCGTGCGCCCGCCGACGAAGACGTGGAAGGCGTTTTTGTCTTCGACGGGCGACTCTTCGTGGTGCACGATGACGGGCCCGACGAAGCCTTCTTCGAGTGGGACGGAACCGACCTGACTCTCGTGCCGGGCAGCACCTTCGACGACATCGAGGACGAGTTCATCGTCTACAACGGCTCGCTCTACTTCAACGGCGAGGGGCTCAGTGATGATGACGAGTACCTCTACCGCTTCAATGGAACGACATTCGAGCGCGTGACGGGCGGCCTCACCGGCAACGCGATTCCCGACGACCCGGAGAACTTCGTCGTCTTCGACGGCCAGTTGCTCTTCACCGCCGACGGCCTTGTCAACAACTCGATCTTCGCCTGGAACGGCAGCGCGTTCGAGGTCGTGTCGACCGACCCGACCGACATGGAAGACCCGATCGTCTATCAGGGCCTGCTCTACTTCGCGGCAGAGATCGAGGCCAACCAGGGCGACGGGCAAGGCGATGAGATCGGCGACACGTTCTTCGTGCTGCAGCCTTCGGTGCCAGAGGCGGCTCCCGAGCTCGCCGACACCGGTGTCGACGCGACGGCCTTCGGGCTCGGTGCGGCGGCGCTCATCGCGCTGCTCGCCGGCATCGCGGTGCTCGCCCGACGACCGGCAAGCGCACCCCGCTAGCCTCCGCGCACCCGCGCGTCAGCCCTCGACGACCTCGTCGGCGGTGCCGCGCGGGTCGTGCAGGTGCGCGTGCCACTCCTCCTGCCGCGCCCAGCGCTGCCAGTTGCGCGCGAACTGCTCGCCGTCGCGAGCGATCGCACGTCGGTGGCGCTCGTCGTCGGGCAGCTCGAGGTAGACCGCGTGATCGGCGAGGTCGCGGGCCGCAGGGCTGATGGCTCCGCAGCCCTCGATGACGAGCGGACGCGCCGGGTCGAGGTCGTGCCACGAGCCGGGGCGAGCATCCGCCCAGTTCCACGACCGCCAGCGGGGGGGCTGCCCCTCAGCGAGCGAGCGCAGCACGTGCCGCAGCACGTGGGCCTCGCCCGCCTCGAGGCCGTCCCACCCGGGGTAGACGTCGTCGAGGCTCAGCAGCTGGGCGCCCGTCGAGCGCGCGAGCTCGGTCGCGAAGGTCGTCTTGCCCGATCCCGACCGCCCGTCGATGAGGGTGATGCGCTCTCTAGGCACCGACCACTCCGATCACGGGGTTGAACGTTCCGACGAGCACCGCCGTCGTGACCGCCACGACCGAGACGAGCACGGCTACGACGACGACGACCGTGTCGGATGCTCGCCACGGCGACGGCCGAATCCACGTTCGCGGCCCGGGCGCTCCGAACCCGCGCGCCTCCATGCCGATGGCGAGCGCCGAACCTCGGCGAATCGACAGCACGAGCAGTGCGAACACCAGACCCGCGGCACGCCGCACCCGGCCGCGATCGCCGAGGCCTCGCGCGCGGCGCGCCCGCTCGAGCAGCCGCGCGTCGTCGCGCAGCACGGTCAGCAGGCGCAGCGCGGCGACTCCCCCGAGCACGAAGCGGCTGGGCAGGCGGAGGTTCTGGCCGAGAGCATCCCCCAGCCGTGTCGCGTCGGGGCGCGAAAACAGCGCGATGGCGGGAATCGCGATGGCGAGAATGCGCAGCAGCGTGGCGAGGGCGAGCTCGAGCGAGCCGTCGCTGATGCTCACGAGCCAGAATTCGACGTAGACCGTGCCGCCCGGCTGCCCGTAGAAGACGATCGTGAGGGCGGCGAACGGGGCCGCGATGAGGATGGGGGCGATGCGCCGCAGCAGCGTTCGGACCGGGATGCCCAGCAGGGGAATCAGCAGCAGCTGCAGGCCGAGCGCGACCGCGGCCGACACCACGTCGATCGTCGTGACGAGCAGCAGAGCGGGCACGAGCGAGGCCGCGATCGACGCGACCGGGTTGAGCCGCTCGCCGAGCGGTGCCCGCCCACCTGATGTCTGCGAGACCGACACGTCGGGCGTCGAGTGAGGCGTTTCGCGTCCCACTCGCGGAGTGTCAGCTTGTTCTGTCGGTGTGGCAGACACCAGGTCGCGCGCGCGGGCGGGCAGAGCGACCTCGCGCGCGCCGAGCGCCTCGACGAGGGCGCGGTCGTGGGTCGCCATGACGACGGCTCCCCCGGAGTCGCGGTGTTCGGCGAGCAGGGCGGCGAGCTCGGCCCAGGTGCGCGAGTCCTGCCCGAAGGTTGGTTCGTCGAGCAGCAGCACGGGCGGGGCGGTCGCGAGAGCCGTGGCGACCGAGAGCCGGCGCTGCTCGCCCCCGCTGAGCGAGAACGGGCTCACGCCCGCGAGCCGACGCAGGCCGAGCCGCTCGAGCAGCGCGTCGGCCCGGCCCACTGCGGACGCGGCAGTACTGCTCGCGCCCCGCGCGCGCGCGAGGGCAGCGGGCCCGACGGCGAGCTCGTCGCGCACGGTGCCCACGACGAACTGGTGCTCGGGGTTCTGGAACACGACGCCGAAGCGGGCCGCGAGGTCGGCCGAGCTCCAGCCATCGGGCGAACCTGCCCCGAGCGCCTCGATCGAGCCGGCGGCGGGCGGTAGCAGCCCGGCGAGAGTGAGCAGCAACGTGCTCTTGCCGCTGCCGTTCGGCCCGGTCAGCGCGACGACTTCGCCCGCGCGCACCTCGAGGTCGAGCCCGAGCGCGATCGGCTCGCCCCCGGCCGGCTGCACGTCAAGCCCCGCCGTCTGCACGAGCACCCCGCCGAGCGGTGCTGTTGCGGCGGCCGGATGCTCGGGCTCGCGCCCGGGAACCCACACGCCGCGCGCCGCCAGCTCCGCACCCTGCGCGGCCAGCACCTCGTCGACGGGTCCGTCGGCCACGACGCGGCCGCCGTCGAGCACGATCACGCGGTCGACGAGGGCAGCCCACACGTCGACGCGGTGCTCGACGACCACGAGGGTGAGGCCGCGCTCGCGCACGAGGTCAGCGACGGCGCGGGCGACCTGCTCGACCCCGGCCGGGTCGAGCTGGGCCGTGGGCTCGTCGAGCAGCAGGGCGGCGGGCTCGAGCGCGAGCACGCCGGCGAGCGCGAGCCGCTGACGCTGCCCGCCCGAGAGCCGGGCGCCCTCGGCGTCGGCGGGCACGTCGAGCCCGACGGCCCGCAGCGCTGAGTCGACGCGCTCGGCGATCTCGGCAGCCGGCACCCCGAGGTTCTCGGGCCCGAAGGCCACGTCGTCTCGGGCGCGGGCGAGCACCAGTTGAGCATCCGGATCCTGCAGCAGCAGTCCGACACGACCGCGCGTCTCGGCCACCGGGCGGTCGTCGACCGTCAGGGTGCCGCGCTGATCGCCCTCGTCCGACCCGCCGAGCACGCCCGCCCAGGCCTGCAGCAGCGTCGACTTGCCACTGCCCGAGGCGCCGAGCAGCAGCACGCGCTCGCCCGGGCCGATGCTGAGGTCGACCCCGTCGAGCACGGGCGTCGAGCGGCCCGCAGGAGTCCAGCCCCACTCGTGCGCCCCGAGCGCTGCGGCGGCGGTCGTCACGAGGTCGATGAGCGCTCCGCGGGTTCGGCTGCCGACGCCAGCTCGGGCTCAGACCGACGGGAGACCTCGCGACCGGCCGCGAAGCGCGAGAGGGCTCCCGTGCGCGCAAGCCCGCGCACGATGAGCCAGCTGCCGAGGCCCGCGATGACGGCGCCCGAGAGCATGGCGCTCACGGCATATACGACCATGAACTCGGGGCGTGCGGCGGCGTAGTAGAAGGTGAGGTCCATGATCGTGAGCCCGGCTCCGGCGCCCACTCCCGCAAGAATCGCGGGCACGAGACCCCACGCGCGGTAGAGCAGAATCGCGAAGACGAGCTCGGCGCCGAGGCCCTGCACGAGACCCCAGGCCAGCGCGGTCCAGCCCCAGAAGCCGCCGAGCAGTGCCGAGACCGCGGCCGCGACGAGTTCTCCGTAGAGCGCAGCGCCGGGCTTGCGCACGATGAGGCCGACGAGCACGGCCGGAAAGAGCCACACAGCGTAGACGAGCGCCTGCAGGCCGGGCAGAACGGCCTCGATGGGCGCGGTGAGGGGCGAGTAGACGAGGTTCCACAGCGTGAAGACGAGACCGCCGGCGACGCCCAAGACGCTCGCCACGACGATGTCGACGACGCGCCAGCGCATGCTGGGGCGGGTGGTGGTGGATGCAGTGCTGACCATGATCGTGCCTTTCGCTCAGCGCGGGCACGGCGTTCGAGCCCGCGATTTCGGTCGGCACGGGTGCGAGAAGTCCTCCCTGCGCCGGCATGATCCGGATC
>SXGT01141841.1_pt1 | contig 27442 bp, 19 predicted proteins | sample 3176221 | NCBI WGS metagenome assembly SXGT01 (sample SAMN11356862, study PRJNA531348) | freshwater metagenome | isolation source: freshwater sample F1-120 | place: China: Fuxian Lake, Yuxi | collected 2017-12-25
GCGCACTCGCTTCCGCCGGCGCCACCACTTCGATCGGCACCGCACTGCGCGCCACGTTGCTGCCATCGAGCCCCGTCAGCACCTTCTGCATCGTCTGCCGCAGCGTTCGCCCCACCACCAGGTACGAACTCGTCGGGTTGATCTCGTTCTGGGTCATCTGGCGAGTGCCGTACACCTGCTCGTGCAGCACCGCGCGCTTGCCGTCGGCACCGGCCGGCCCGAGCACCTGGATCGACACTGCGATCTCGGCGAACGAACGCGACCCCGACATGTCCTCGATCGCGCCGTTGTGGAACCGCTGCAGCACCGGCCGCACCAGCAGCGCGTCGTTGCTCGCTTGGTCCTGCAACTGCGTGAACAGCGCACTCGCCGCCAACTGCCGGGCCAGCACGTCACCGAGCATCTCGGTCACCGGCCGGTCCCAGAAGTCGTCGCCGCCGTAGCGGATCGGGAACCCCCGCTCCGCGATCGGCAACTGCGCCGTGTCGCGCGCATCGACCACCGGCAGCACGAAGGCGGCGCGATCGCCGGGCGCCTTGGTGCGCCATTCCAGATCGGCGTAGAACAGCCCGTTCTCGGCGAAGTCGCAGACGTGCCGCTGCGACTGGCAGCCGAACAACGCCAACAGGGACAGGCAGAAAGCCGTGGTCAGGGAACGCATCGTGCCCATGCCATCGGCACGATCGCGCCGCGACTGAAGCGTTCGGCCAAGGATCTCCCGCGGCGACCTCGGGTTCCTTGCATGGTCTGGGTGTTGGACGGCTGCCAAAGCAACCGAGGCGCGCCGACCGGAAGAACAAGCAGAATGTCCTTCGACCTCGCCGCAGGGTCTAGCTCTCGCACTGAGCGGTCAGAGCCCCGGGCTCGGCGCCGTTGGGCATCGCCTGCCTCCGGGCGGCCCCGGGGGACCTGGCCCGCGAGCCGACGGGCCGCTGCCGCAACCACGGCCCAACTCCGCGAGGGCTGCGCCGCCCCGGATCCTCCTGCCTCCTGCTTACGTCCCGAACTTCACGAACGTATATCTGCGCAATCAATGGCAACGACTTCCAAGCATGGGGCTCTGGCCGGCCGAACGCAGAAGGGTCGGACGGCGGAACGCCGGAAGCAGAGCCGCGGTTCGAAGGCCAGTGGCGCGAGCGGCAAGCGAACCGACCCTTTGCTGCCGTTTCGCCCGGGCCGCGGCGGCGCCCGTCCAGGTGCCGGCCGCAAGCCGAAGATCCCTGGCCAACCCGGTGTCGATCACCGTCCGCGTGCACCGTTCGCGTCCCGCTTCCCGGTGCACGTCACGCTCAAGCTGCGGTCCGGCCTACCTCGCCTTCGCAGCAAGACCACACACGAAGCGCTACGCGCAGCGTTCGCAGCCGGCAGCGCTCGCAACCTCACCGGCGCGTTCCGCCTGTGCCACTACGCGATCCTGACCGATCACCTGCACCTGATCTGCGAAGCCGAGGGCCGCGCAGCACTCAGTCGCGGGCTGCAGGGCCTGAAGATCCGGATTGCCAGGGCCCTCAACAAACTGTGGTCACTGAGCGGCAGCGTGTTCGCCGACCGCTACGACGACCACATCCTGAAATCGCCGCGCGAGGTCCGCAACGCGCTCTGCTACTTGTTCGGGAACGGCAGGAAGCACGCTGTGCAAGGCCGCGAGTTCTCTGTGTCGCAGGCGATCGACACGTTCACTTCAGCCCCTTGGTTCGCTGGCTTCCGCGAACGCGTCACGGTCCATGGCCTCGAAGCCATCGTGCGGCCGGTGACCGATGCCCGCACCTGGCTGCTCACCGAGGGCTGGTTGCGGCACGGGCGCATCAGCGTGCACGAGGTTCCTGCGACCGCGTGACGGCATCGGCAACCTCGAGACAGCGGCCGAAGGTCGCGAGGTGCGAGTCCTACAGGCCATCCACACCGTCACGTCGGCGCCGTGGTTCGCGGGGTTTCGCGAAGCGGTGACGGTCCACGGGTCTGGTGCTCGAACTGCCAGCGCCCGGCTGAGGTCTCGCCGCGGCGGCGAGGCGGAAGCAGAACAGCCTCGCAGCGAGGCTGTCAGCGCGGTCGCGCCACGTTGGCGAAACCGAACTTGCCGTGCAGCACCTGGAAGAAGTGCGATGGCCCGAGCCCCAGATGCCGGAAGCGCACCGCGGCCGGACGCAGCACGATGCGCCCGCCCACCGGCACCTGCATCTGGATCTGCCCGTCGATCTGCGCGTACGCGTACTTCTTGCTGCCGGTTTCGACGACTTCGATCTCGATGCCCTCGCCCACCGGCAACACCAGCGGCCGTGCGCTGAGCGTGTGCGACGCCAACGGCGTGAGCACCAGCGCATCGAGGTCGGGCGCCAGCACCGGCCCGCCGGCCGCCATCGAGTACGCCGTCGAACCAAGCGCCGTCGCCGTGATCAGACCATCGCCACGGTAGGCCGCGAGTTCGGCGCTGCCGCGGAACGCACGCAACAGGATCATGCCGCCGACCGCGGCCCGGCTGACGACCACGTCGTTGAGCCCGAGCACCGGCCCCGTGACCGAACCGTCGAGCCCCTGCATCGAGCACCAGTACATCAAGCGCGGCTCTTCGTGCAGTTCACCCGCGAGCAGCATGTCGAGGGCCTGCTGCGTGTGTTCGTACTCGAACGAAGTGAGGAAGCCGAGGCGACCGCGGTTGATGCCGAGCGTGGGCCGCTGGTTGTTGCCCATGCGGCGCGCAGCACCGAGCAGCGAACCGTCGCCGCCCCAGACGACGACGCAATCGGCCTCGCGGTCTTCGAGCGGCTCGTCGCGATCCATCACGATCTCGACGTGGCAGCCGCGGCCGGTGAGCCACGTCGCGTGGTGCTGGATCAGGGCTTTGCTGCCGCCCTTGCGTTCGTCACCGACCAACAGGAGGCGGCGGGCGGTCCGGGCAGGCATGGGGCCTCAGCGCGCCGCCGGCGCCTGCTTCTCGGCCAGGAACCGTTCGGCAACGTGCTGCGCGGTAAGCCCGCAATGTTCGACGACCTGGCTGCGGCTCATGTGGTCGAGGATGTCGTCGGGCACCCCCATCACCTGCACCTGGGCGCGCACCGGGCCGTGTTGCGCCAGGCACTCGAGCACCGCGGTGCCGAAGCCGCCCATGCGCGAATGGTCTTCGAGCGTGACGACGCGGTCGTGACGATCGCACAGCGCGAGCACGCCGGCTTCGTCGAGTGGCTTGCAGAAGCGGGCGTTGACGACCTCGATGTGCACGCCCTTCTTGTCGAGCAGTGCCGCGGCTTCGAGCGCAACCTGCACCATGTGCCCGTAGGCGAGCACGGCACCGTCGCTGCCCGGGCGCAGCATCTCCATCTTGCCGAGCTGCACAGGCTGGTGCTTGCCGTGCCAGCCGAGCAGTTCGTTGGCGATGGGCGCGTTGCCACGCGCGTAACGAATGCCACTCGGACCCGGCAGCGTCAGCGCGAACTGCATCATCTCGTGCAGTTCGGGGCCGTCCTTCGGCGACATCAGCACGATGCCCGGCATGCAGCGCAGGTAGGCGATGTCGTAGAGGCCGTTGTGCGTGGCACCGTCTTCACCGACGAGGCCGGCACGGTCCATCGCGAATACAACCGGCAGGCGCTGCAGGATCACTTCCTGGAACACCTGGTCGTAGCCGCGCTGCAAGAACGTCGAGTAGATCGCACAGATCGGGCGCATGCCCGCGGTCGCGAGACCGGAGGCCATCGCTACGGCGTGCTGTTCGGCGATGCCGGCGTCGAGGAAGCGCTCAGGGAACTTGTCGCGGTACTCCATCAAGCCAGTGCCGTCTGGCATCGCGGCGGTGATGGCGAGCACGCGCGGGTCCTTTTCGGCGAGCAACTGCATGCCTTCGCCGAACCACTCGGTCCATGAACGGCCGGGCTTCGTCAGCGGCACCACGGGCTGCAGCACGCACGGCTCGACCGGCACCTTCTCCTGCTTCTTCTTCGGTTGCGGTTTGGCGGCATGCGCGCGGTCGTAACGATCCTCGCTGCCGGGCACGCCCTTGCCCTTCTCGGTGATCACGTGCAGCAGCACGACGCCATCGAGCTTCTTCACCGCTTCGAGGGCTTCGAGCATCTGGCCCATGTCGTGGCCATCGACCGGCCCGAAGTAGCGGAAGCCGAGCGATTCGAACAGATGGCCGGGGACCACCATGTTCTTCAGCATGTCGACGGCGTCGCCGAGCTTCTCGTCGAGGCCCTTGCCGACCAGCGGGATCGACTGGATCAGCGAGTGCACCGCTTCCTTGGCGCGGTTGTAGAACGAGCCCGAACGCAGCTTGTTGAGGTGGCGGCTGAGCGCGCCGACGGTCTTGGCGATCGACCAGCGGTTGTCGTTGAGGATCACCAGCAGGCGGTCCTGTTCGAGCGAGCCGGCGTGGTTCAGCGCTTCGAACGCGACGCCGCAGCCCATCGCCGCATCGCCGACGACGGCGACCGAGTGGCGCTGGCGACCGAGCATGCGGTCACCCATGGCGATGCCGAGTGCTGCCGAGGCCGCCGTGCCGGCGTGGCCCATCAGGTAGGCGTCGTAGGGCGATTCCCACTTGTTGGAGAAGCCCGACAGCCCGCCCTTCTGGCGCAGCGTGTGGAACCGCGCCTTGCGTTCGGTCAGCAGCTTGTGCGGATAGCACTGGTGGCCGACGTCCCAGACCAGGCGGTCGTCCTTGAAGTCGAACAGGTAGTGCAGGGCGACCGTCAGCTCGACGACGCCCATGCCGGACCCGAGGTGGCCACCGGTGATGGTGACCGTGTCCATGATCACCTTGCGCAATTCGGCGCACAGGGCAGGCAACTGCTCGCGCGGGATCCTCTTGAGATCGACGGGGTTGTCGACCTGGTCGAAGAGTGGGGTCGGTGACGTGGGTTCCAAGTCCTGCTCCAGGCGATGCCAGGGAGTTGCGAACGGCCGCGACGGCGCCGCTCAGCGGCGACGTTCCACGGCGTAAGTCGCGGCATCTTGCAGCAGCACGGTGGCCCCGTCCAGCGTGCGCCCCGAAGGACCCCGCCATTCCCGCGCGGCAGCGACCACCACCCCCGCCAGCGAACGGGCCTCAGCGGCCATGGCGCTGGCCGCTTGCAGGCTGCGCTCGAGCCCGACGAGGGCCGGCCAGGTGAGCTTGCCGAGGGCCACATCGGCGAGTGGGTTCTTGCCGAGTTCGGCCGCGGTGCCGGTCAGGTCGAGGCAGTCGTCGGCGATCTGGAAGGCGCGGCCGAGCAGGTCGCCGAAGCGAGTCAGGGGAGCGGTGACGGAGTCAGGAGCGCCGTTGGGCCCGGCCCCGGCGTGCGCGCCGACGAGCAGCGACGCGGTGATCAATGCCCCGGTCTTGTGGTCGTGGATCCACTGCACGCGCGCCAGCGTGTGCCCCGAGGGGTCGCCTTCGGCGGCGAGGTCCTCGACCTGGCCACCGACCATGCCGAGGCTGCCCGCACCGCGCGCCAACGCCGAGACGGCCGGCCCACCGGCGCTGGCGGCACCTTCGAAGGCAACCGTGAGCAGCGCATCGCCGGCGAGCAACGCGAGCGCTTCGCCGAACACCTTGTGGCAAGTCGGGCGACCGCGGCGCAGGGCGTCGTCGTCCATGCACGGCAGGTCGTCGTGCACGAGGCTGTAGGTGTGCAGGCACTCGATCGCCGCCGCGGCGCGAACGGCCTTGTGTGGATCGCCGCCGGTCGCTTCGCACGCGAGCAACGCCAGCATCGGCCGCAGTCGCTTGCCGCCGGGAAACAGCGCGTAGTGCATCGCTTCGTGCAGCCGGGCCGGCGCCGCGGTCGCGGGCGGCAGCAACGCCAGCAGCGCGTCGTGCACCGGCGCACTCCACTGCGCAGCGAAGGCGGCGAAACCGGTGGCGCGTTGCGTCACTTGGTCACGACCATGCCGATCATGGTCTCGGTCGCGAGCGGGATGGTGAGGTCGGGGAGCAGCATGCGATGGCCCTCACCCTGGATGCTGGACTCGACGGCGCCGCGACGCAAGACACCGTCGACCAGCCGCAGCGAAACCGTCGTCGAGACGGGATCGACTTCGACCGCGAGGCGCTTGCAGTGGGCACTGGCGACGACGTGTTTCTTGTCGTCGGTGCCGACCAGTTCGCATTCCAGGAACCACCCGTCCTGCATGCCGCGGAAGCGATTGAGCCGCCATTTCGGCGTCGTGCCGCTCTTGCCGAGCAACGTGTCGAACCGTTCGAGCCATTGCCCGCGCGTGAGGCCATCGACGTCGGTCGCGGCGCGCCCATCGTGGCGCACGGTCTCGGGGTAGACACCTTCGGCGCGCACCAGGAACGGCAGCCGCGCTTCGATGCGCCGTCCGTCGGTGCCGCGCAGCACAAGCGGATGGCCGTCCTTCGGCAGTTTCGTGGCGACCCCGCCTTCGGTGGCGATGCCATCGAGGAAGCGCAGTTCCAGGTCGCCGGTCGCGCGATCCAACCGCGCCGTCATCTGCCTGGCGACGAAGAACGTCACCGCGAGCCCGCTGCTGTCGCTCGACAGCACTTCGACTTCTTCGAGAATGCCGGCCTGCAGCCGTTTGGCGGTGAGGAAGCGCACGCCGTGGTATCCCTCGGCGTGCAGGCAGTTGTGCAGCGCGAGCAGGCAGGCGCGCACCCCTTCGGGCATCGGCGGTTGCGCTTGGGCCTGGACCGCCTGCGCGGCGCGGGCCACAGCCTCGGCATTACGTTGTTCGAGCAGTTGCGTCACCGCCGCGAGCTGGCTCTTGGTCGATTGCAGTTCGAGCAACGCCTGCGCGTAGGTGACCGGATTGGCGTCGGCGGCGGCGGAATCCTGGTTGGTCCTGGGCGACGGGGCCGGCACCGCGGGAACGGGCACGGGCTGGTCGGCGGGCCTGGCGTCGGGCGATTGCGTCGGTGCCACCACCGGCGTCGGGATCGCCGCGGCAGCGGCGGCCGCTGCGGCAGCCTGCGCCGTGCGCAACGCGACCTCGCGCTCACCGAGCTGCTGCGCAAGGCTCCGGGTTTCGACAACCAGGAACACCACAGCGGCCGTGGCACAAAGGAGAGCTGTGGCGAGCCAACGCATGCGGGCGTGGGACGGGCGTTCGACGCAGACCTTCCGGGCGACTAGCGCAGCCGCACCGGCGAACTCACCAGGCCTTGTCCTTGTTCTTGTTGTACCAGACCTGCCACTCGCGCAGCTTGGTGTGGTTCTGCCGCGTCAACTTCGCGAGCGTGCCATTCCACTTCTCCTGCAGCGCCGCCAGCCGATCCTGCGCGTTCTGCGCCTCGATGTTGGTGCCGATCTGCGACGCCTTCTCGTCGAGCTCGCCGTAGCGAACCAGCAGCTCGCCGACGATCTCCTTGCGCAGCGCTTCCTTCGATTCATCGAAGTTGCCGAGCGCCTCGCCGGCCGCCGCCTGCAGCGCCGCTTCCGGGTTCTGCCGCGCTTCCTTGACCAGGAACTTGACCATCGTCTCGTCCTTGGTGCGGCCGAGGTTCTTCAGCACGTGCTCGCGGAACGGCACCCAGTCCGGCTTCTCGGGGTAGCGGTTCTTGTTGAGGTAGGCCCCGTGCAGCACCTTGGCGCCGTCGGCGCCGCAGTAGCCGAGCGCCTGCGCCGCACCGACGTAGAGCTCGGTCTTGTCGTGCGGCCGCGCCTTGCCCTGCGACAACACGTGCTCGAGGGCCTTCACGATGTCCTTCTGGTCCTTCGGGTCGGGGCCGGGCTGCGCCTGCGTCTTCTGCAGCAGCTGGTCGATCACCTGCAGGCCTTCGGCGTCGCGCGTGAACTTCTTGTCGGCGACGACCTCCTTCAGCAGCGCGATCTTCTCGGCGACTTCCTTGTCAGGCCCCTTGGCGGGGTCCTTGGCGGGGTCCTTCTGCGCCGCACTCGGCAACGCCAGGGCAACCACGGAGAGGAACGAAAGCAACGCTCGCAAGGGATGAACCATCGTCGACCTCGTCTGTATCGGAGCGACCCCGTGGGCAACCAAAACGGGGAACCGCCCCACCGGCTAGAACAAATACCGTGCCTGCGGTCGGTACGCTCGCCCGAGCCAACCTTCCCTGCACGTCAGGGCAATTGCCCGAGCAGCTGACGGGCCACTTTCTGGACGGTGGCGCGCGGCACCAGGTGCCATCGGCTCGGCACGGCGGTCTCGGCCGCGACCCCCGCCGCCACCAGCGCTTCCGTGAGTTCGCGTCCCAGCGTGCCAAACCCCTGGTGGTGCGGCGAGTTCGCCGTCGGTTCCTGCAGGAAGTCGGCGATGTGCGCCAGCACCAGTTCGGTGTGCGGCGACACCACCAACGAGGCCAGTTCGGCCCGGCGCTCCATCTCGGCTTCGATCGCCGAGGGCGAGAACGCGAACTCGAACAGCAGCCCCAAGCTGCGCCACAGGTTGCTCTCCACCGGCAGGTAGTAGAACGAATCGACCAGATGCTGCCGTTCGTGGTGCCGGATCATGTCGAGTACCGCGGCGTCGAGTGCGGTGTCCTGCACGGGAGACAGCAGTGCCAACCGCCAGGCGACGTCGAACGGGTCCATGCCCGGCGCGGCCGGCAAGGGGTCGGCGGCGAGGGCGAGGTCGTCTTCGGCGGCGACGCGGCGGCGGTCGGCGATCGAAGCAGCCCATTCGCGCACGGCATCGTGGTCGATCAGGAAGTGGTTCAACAACGCGACGCCGGCGAGGTCGCCGCCGAGCACGCCGCCGAGCGACTTCACGTCGCGATCGACACCGACGACTTCGAAGCAGCGCGCCGGCAACGCCAGATCGCTCGACTCCGGCAGTTCGGCCAATGACAGGCGCGCGAGCAGCAGTCCCTCGGCGGTGCCGCCGGCGCGCCGCCCGAGCACGAAGTGCTTGTTGTAGCGATCGAAGTGCTCCGCCAGCGGACCGGCGAACGGATCGGCCATCTCGCCGACGAGCGGCGCCGAGAACAGCGGCGGCGAGCCGACCACGCAGCGGCCGAACACGCGCTGCGACAGTTCGCGCAGGCGCTGCAGCACCGTCGTCAGATCGGCGCCGTCGCGTTCCTGGTAGCCCTGGTAGAGCAACCGGCGCACGCCCGCTTCGAAGGCGATCTCGGTGCGCACTTCGTCGCGCAGCGCGAGGCAACGGGCGTCGCCGGGGAACTCGTGCAACGCCGATTCCGCCAGCAGCTCGGCTTCGTGCAGCATGCCGACATCGCGCAACGCCGCGGTCAGGTCGGCGGCGAGGCTGCGGTTCCAACTCCGCATCTGCGGTGCGGTGGGATCGATCGCGAACCACGGTCCATCGAGCAAGGCCAGCCAACGGGCGCGCAGGCGGTTGGGCTCGGCGGCGACGAGTTCGCGCGGGATGTCCGCCTGCAGCATGCCGAGGAACGACCACACCTCACCCACCATCAGCTCGAGACGGCGCTGCACGCGCCGCATCGCCGGCCGCCGCGCATCGACCTTCGCGGCCACCAGCGCGGTGCGCAGCGACTGGATCTGGCCGCCGCGCAACAGCAACGGCGACAGCACGGACAGCCCGTCGCCGGCGCTGAACTCCTGCAACCGGCGCGGGTCTTCGCGCAACGCGTCCAGCAGCTGGGCAGCCTGGTCGTCGTTGCAACCCGCTTCGAGGAAGCCCAGCACCAACGCCTGCACGCCCGGATCGTACGGGCGCGAACGCAGGGCGAGCAGCAACGCCGACCAGGCCTTGCTGCGTTGGTCGTTGGCGATGGCGATCTGCGCGCGGCCGAGTGCAGCGGCGCCGGCACTCGCACTGTCCTTCGCCAAGCTCCCATACACGGCCAGCGCGGCGTCGCTCTTGCGGTTCTCGCGCAGCAGCGCCGCGTAGGCGATCGCGACCAGGGGATGCGCCGCGCTGGCGTGGAACAGGCGCGTGTAGATCGCCTCGGCCCGTTCGGGATCCGACTGGCGCAGCGTGTGGGCAAGCCCCAACCACGGCCAGGCCGAGTCCGGAGCCAATTCGCTGGCGCGCTGGAAGCTCTGCAGCTTCGCGCTGCGGTCGCGCACGATGCGGCCGTGCAGGTAGAGCGCGTCGCTGGATTCGGGCCGCGCCCGCAACGCGGCGTCGGCTTCGTGCTGCAGGCGACCACGGCGGCCACGTTCGCGCAGCACATCCTGGCGCAGTCGCAACGCCTGCATGTGGTGCGGATCGCGCGCCAACACGGCGTCGAGTTGGCGCCACGCGTCCTTGCCCAGGCCGCGTTCGATCTGGTCACGGGCGGCGGCGACGACCTGGTCGGCTGGCGTCGCGTTGCCGGGCAAGTCGCGCACACGTGCCGCCGGCATTCCGGTCGGTGTTGCATGGCATGCCCACAAGCCAACCAGTGCCAGCGCAGCGAGGAACGGAAACCGCATGCCGGGGTGATACGGCCCGTGCATTGTGCCGTCGAGTACGGCGTGTCCCGCTTCGCACCGACGGCGGCGTCATCGACGCCGCGCGACCCGGTCGCGACTCAGTAGATCGGACGGTAGATGTCCCACATGCGGCCCACCCACGGCGCCCACGACCGCGTCCAACCGACCGGCTCGATCTGCGCGTAGCGGTCGGTGTAGTCGAACAGCGCCGGGTGGCTCCATTCGTCGACCAGGCCCATCATGCGGGCCCCGAGCACGGCCCCGATCCAGGCGTTCGCCGTGCAGCAGCGCCGGTACGAATTCGCGGTCCAACCTTCGGCATCGCTGCTCGGCCAGTGCACGTGCGAGAAGCCGAACTCGGGCGTGCCGATGTCGGCGAAGTCGTAGCCACCAAAGCCCCAGTTGACCTGCGTCGCCGACGTCTGTTGCACGTAGAACGTCTGGCAGTCCTCGCCGAAGTGCGCGGTGTAGGTGCCGTTGAGATTCCGGACCGACGGATAGTTGGCGCCGACCGCGAGCATCGACGCATCGCGCAGCAGGGCCCCGGTGAACAGGATCGGCCACTTGCGCCCCGAGCCGTGCCCGCCCACCCCTTCCCAGTAGCAGCCGTTCTGCACGTTGCCGTGGAAGTCGATGCCGATCTGCATGAGCCGCAGCGTGAGTTCGCGCTTGTCCACGAACGGGATGTTGACGTGGCAGAGCAGACTGGCCTCGTTGTAGAGCGAAGCGAAATCACGGCCGTAGTCCGGCATGTTGAGCACCGGATGCATGTAGCGACTCGGCCAACCCGGCGCGTGGTCGAGCCAGCAGCGTTGCAGTTTCGCCAGGATCCCCGCCACGTCGGGCAGGCCTGTCGCCGGCGGCAACGCGCGCAGCTGGGTCCAGTCGATCATGCGATCGTCGTAGCGCACGGTGTGGTCGGTGCCCGCGTAGGGCGGCCGGAAGGACCCCTGCGGCGGCGCTTCGGCCAGCACCGTCAGCACCGCACAGGTCTCGATGTGGGGCACGAACGCGGTGTTCTGGTTGCTGATCACCTTGATCAGGCTCTGGTTTGGCTGCAGCGTGCGCGGCGCACTCGGAGCGAGTCCCATCGCCACGTTGAGTGCATCGCTGTAGAGCGCTTCGTTGCCTGGCCCATACAGCGCCTTGTCGTAGCCGTGGGCTTTCGTGGCAGCGATCGGGTTGATCATCGCGCCGTGCATCACGCGACCGTTCACCGTCACGCAGGGCGGCGTCATCGCCACGAGCACCGCGGGGCCAACGACGAACCAATCGCCGTTGATGAACTGGCCGGCCGGCACCGGCGCCTGGAACTGGAACGTGATGCCGTACTGCGTGATCGACGACACCAGCGTCGTCGCCGTCGGCAGCGGCGCGATGCGCGTCGACAGTCCGCGGCTGAAGCCCGTGTTCACCGCGTTGAGGCCCGGCTGCGCGAACATCACCTGCCAGTGCAACCACCGCGCGGCGAGGGACGGCGACAGCGGCGTCTGGAAGCTGCTCGCAACCGTGCCGCCTCCGGTTGCGAACGTCAGCATCAACTCCGGACCGACCAGGAGTTCACAGCCTGGCATGCCGAGTCCGTGCAGCGACAACGGCAGCGGCGTGCCACCCCACTGGTCACGCGACGTGCCGACCAGCAACACCGCCGCCTGGTTCGGCGGCAGGTGGTCGATCTGGACCGTGCTCGTGAAGCCCGGCCGCATCCCCGGCTGCACCTGGATCGTCGATGGTCCCCCGCTGCCGCCACACGGCTGTCCGAAAGCTTGCGCCTGCAGATTGGTTGCCAACCCGCCAGCGGCGATGATGGTGGCGAATGCCGCCGAGAAGCCCGATGCGAGACACTGGTGTCGAATCATGGTGCGCCCCGCCTTTACGCGGCGAAACGCCGATGCGGTCAGACTTTTGCGGCCTTCCGGCGGACCAGGACCGTGGCCGCCGGCACCAGGAACGGTGCCACGCCGCGGGAAGGAAATGCCTCGAACTCCGTCCAGGTTCCATCGCCTCCAGGCGCACGCCCGATGAGCGACGCCGACGAACGAATCCACGTGCCCTCCGGGCCATCCCGACCGACTTCCCCGTGCCTCCTTCGCTCGCCTTTCCGATGCCGCATCGCGCCCTGCCGCAGCAGGTCGGGCGATGAACAGCCGCAGCCTTGCCGGGCTCTCCGTCGTGCTGCTCGGCATCGCCGCGAGCCTCGCATTTGCGTTCCTCGGTAGCGACCGCGACCCGACCGGCCCGACCCCGACCCCGCCCCCGGCCACGACCCCGGAGCCGGCCGCCAACGAAGGCACGCCAAACCCGGCGGTGGCAGCCGAGAATGCGAGCGAAGTGGACCGCCGCATCGCGTTGCCCGAGAGCGGCCGCAGCGAAATCCCGCGGCCCCAGTTTGCGCAGGGCCTGCGTGGGCTCGTGCTCGACGCGGCGGCGCGGCCGCTGGCCGGCCGCCAGGTCTACCTGGTCGACAGCGCCGGCAACGAACCGCTGGCGTTGCCCCTGCTGCGGCAGCAGCGCGACGCGTTCGGCCCGGTCGCCAGTTGCAACACCGAAGCCGACGGCAGCTTCGCGGTAGGCCTGCCGGTGGCCCAGGACCGCATCTACGAGCTCTACGTGGTGTCGCCAAACCACGCGACGGCGCGCCTGGGTGGCCTGCGGCTGCTGCCGGGCCAATGGCACCAGATCGACACCATCACGATGACCGCCGGGGCGACCCTGCGCGGCCGCGTCACGGTTGCCGGTCGCGACGACATTCCGGTGCCGGCGGCGACGGTGCAGGTCGAGATCGGCACCGCGTTCGCCGACGCCGCCCTGCGCGCCTTGCCCGGCGCCGATGTCGGCCTCGTCACCACCGTCGATGCCGCGGGCAACTACGAGCTGCGCAACGTGCCGAGCCGCGGGATCGTCCAGGTTGCCGCCGTGGCGCCCGGCTTTGCGCGCCTGCAGAAGGGCAACATCGAACTCGCCCTCGACAAGCCGGTCGTCGTCGACTTCGGCCTGCTGCCCGGCCACAGCATCGCCGGCAGCGTCGTGAACGTCGCCGGCGAGCCGTTGGCCAACGCGATGATCGAAGCGTGGCCCAAGGATGCGACGCAGGCGCCGCTGACCGCGCGCTGCGACGACCAGGGCCGCTTCACGATGCTCGGCCTCGCGGCGTGCCCGCATCGGGTGCGCGCCCAGGCCCGCAACCACCGCGTCCACGATGAAGCCACCGTCGAGCCCGGCCGCACCGACCTGCGCTTCGTGCTGAACGAACTCAGCCGCGTGCGCGTGCGCGTGCAGGCGCCCAACGGCGACGTCGTGCGCAGCTACCAGCTCGCGCTGCGGCGCGTGTTCCCCGAGCAGCCGGCCCAGATCGGCAACGTCGCGACCGTTCCCGACCAGCGCGTGCGTCTCGACGCCAACACCGACGCCGCCGAACTCGCCGGTGTGCCCGAAGGCTGGTTCGCGTGCCAGGTCGAAGCCGAGGGCTTCGCCAAGACCCTGTCGCAGCCGTTCGACAACACGCGCAGCGACGGCGACCAGCGACCGCGCCAGTTCGAAGTCGTGATGACGATGGCACTCGGCGCCACGGTGCGCGGGCGCGTGGTCGACGAGAACGGCGAAGCGCTCGCCGGTGCCGTGGTCACCACGCAGGCTGACGGGCGGCTGCCCGACAGCCCGTTCCAACGCATGCTCGCCGGCACCTTGCCCGAACGCACCACGGCCGCGCGCGCGACCACCGGCCCCGACGGCGCCTTCGTGTTGCGCCACCTGGCCCACGCCGACTACCAGCTGCAGATCGAGCACCCCGATGCGTGCCGGACGCTGGTGGGCGGCCTGCAATTGCTCGCCGACGGCGACCGCGAGTTGCCGCCAATCTGCATGCCGGGCGGCGCCATGATCCGCGGCACGATCACCGTGCAAGGCCGGGTTGCCGGCCAGGTGAAGATCGTGTTCTCGACGCCGGCGGACCACGCCGACGCCAGGTCTTCGCTGCGGCTCGAAACCGTCACCGAAGCGAACGGCACCTTCGCCTTGCCGCGCCGCGTGCCCGTGGGCCGCTACGAAGTGCGCGCCGCGGTCATGGGCAAGGGCGAACCGGAGTCGCAGATCTTCCGCGAAATCTTGCAGCTGCAGCGCTCAGCCACCACTGTGACGGTGGCTCCTGGCCAAGGCCAGGTCGAGTGCGTCATCGACCTTCCTTCCGACCACTGATCCTCCCGTGTCCAACGCCAAAAACCTGCTCGTTCCGTTGCTCCTCGTCTGCGCCGTTGCCGGCGGTGTTGCCTGGTATCTGAACCAGGAAACACAGCCAGCCCCGACGCCGGAGAAGCCGACGATCGATGTGCCCGTCGAAACTCCACCGGAGAAGCCGGTCGTACCGTCGGTCGCGACCGATCAGCCGCAGGACCCCGACCGCAACGCGGTGAATCCCAATGCGGCCGGCGACGGCAACGCCGATGCACCGCAAGGCGTGCGGGGCCGCGTGCTGCTGCCGAATGGACAACCGGCAGTCGGCACACCCGTCTACCTGCTCGAGAACGCGCTGAGCAATGCGATCGACATGTTCATCAGCAACAAGATGGGCAAGGTCAAGCCGCCGATCGCGGCCTCGGTGACCGGCGCCGACGGCGTCTTCATGCTGGGCATCCGCAAGAGCGGGATGTCGGTCGACTTGCGCGTCGCCAGTGACGCCTACCCCGAGTTCCAACGCCAGCAGATCAAGGTGCGCGACGGCGATTGGTACGACGCCAAGGACATCCAGCTCGAAGCGGGACTCGTGGTGTCGGGCCGCGTGATCGAGACGCACAGCAAGGCCGCCGTCGCCAACGCGACGGTGTTCATGGTGAACAGCAGCCAGACGCACGCGATGATGGCGGTGCCCGGCCGCGAACGCGGCACGCCGTTCACCACCGACGCCGGCGGCAACTTCCGCTTCACCAACGCGCCCAAGGTCGGCCTGATCAACCTGACGGCCGAAGCGCAGGGCTACGCCGGCGCCCAGCTCATCAACCAACAACTCAAGGTCGATGCGGCCAACGACTTCACACTCGAAGTCGAACTCGGCCAACAGATCGGCGGCGTCGTCGTCGATGCGACCGGCAAGCCGATCGCGGGTGCGACGATCAACGCCAACGGCCTCAGCGCGAAGACGCCGCAGGCCGCGACGACCGTCACCGAGACCGACGGCACGTTCCTGTTTCCGAGCCTGCGTGCCGGCCCCTACCAGCTGGCCGTCACTTCCACGCAGTACGCCGAGTACCGGCATCCGATGGCGGTGACGGGCGAGACCGAACTGAAGATCGTGATGGCTACGCGCGGCACGGCGCACCTGCAGGTGCTGGCCGCCAACGGCCAGCCGGTGAAGGTCTACAAGCTCAGCTTGAAGCGCCACTTCGAGAACAACCCGCTCGGCATCGCCAACGTGCTCGATTGGCCGGATCGTTCGATCAACCCGTCGGACTACCGCGACGGCGGCGGCGCCTTCGCCACGGTGAAGGGCCTGCCCGCCGGCGAGTTCCGCTTCCAGATCACCGACAACGCGCACGCGAAGACGCTGTCGCCGCCGTTCAAGATCGTCGAGGGTGGTGCCCCGGTCGAAGTGGTCGCGACCTTGACGCTCGGTGGCGCGCTGACCGGCACCGTGATCGACGACCGCGGCAACCCGGTCGCCAACGCGACCATCAGCACCGACATGAACGGCGGCATCGCCGCTGACTCCGGCCTGATGGAGATCTTCAAGACGATGATGCCGGAGAAGCACAGCAAGGTGACGGGCAAGACCGACGCGCAGGGCCGCTTCCGCATCACCAAGCTCGCGTTCGCCGACTACATGGTGCGCGCCGTGCACGCGGACTACTGCGAAGGCACCGCGATCAACCTGAAGCTCGAAAGCGAAGGCCAGGTGCTCGATGTCGGCGTCATCCAGTTGGTGCAAGGCGCCATCGTCGAAGGCACCACGATGATCAGCGGCCAGCCCGCCGGCCAGGTCAAGGTCACGATGTCGGTGCCGTTCACGGCGGCGAACGTCCCGTCGGTGAACGACCCGAACGCGGCTCTGCAACCGGGCCCGGCCAAGATCATGTTCAACGCCTCGGTGCAGAGCGACAGCAACGGCCAGTTCCGCCTGTTGAAGCGCGTGCCGCCCGGCACCTACCGGATCAGTGCGTCGCGGCCGACGCAGGGCAACGACATGTTCACGCCGATGCTCGACGGCAAGGAATCGGGCCGCGACATCACCATCACGCCGGGCCAGACGATCGTGCAGGTGAACTTCGACCTGCCGCGCCGCTAGTCGGGGCGATGCCCGCGCGCCGCTTCGCCCCGATCAGCGAAGTGGTGCGGCCGCAACCAAGGCGACTTCGCCCGGGGCCTGCACGTCGTTTGCGGCGAACACCGTCGCCGCGGGCTCGCCAGCGAACGTGAGTTCGAGGTCGTAGCGACCGGCGGCGAGTCCGGCGAGCGCGATCGTCGCGTCACTGCGGACGCGGGCGCGCAAGGTCAGCCACGGCGTCTGGTCGCGGACGCCATCGATTCGCCGCCACACCGTCATCGCGCCACGCTGCCCGACCAACGCCGCCGGCATGGCCAGGACCAGCGGGGCGGCCGTGAGCACATCGTGGGGAACGGGGGCGGCACGCTCGCCGCTGGCATCGCGCACGACGACCAGGTCGGCGCCACGTTCCACTGCGGGCGGCTTGCCCGGTGCCGACGGCGGCGTCGAGTCGGCCCACGACGCGACGTTGAGCAGGACGACCAGAGCGCCCGGGATCACCCACCACGACAACCGATCCGCCATGCGGCCGGTTTCGGCAGGATGCGGCCGGAAACTGAACGGCGGCGCCTAGGCCTGCTGCAACGCGGGATCGGTGGCCGGGCGCAGACGCGCCATGCGCTCGATCCACGCGGTCAACAGCGGCCACGTGGTGGCGTCGTAGACCGAACGTGCGACGGTCACCGCCCCCGCCACGAAGCGCGCCGGGGCCTGGCCTTCGGCGGCGCGCGCGAGCACCCAACACGCGGCTTGCTGGCGGCGACCGAAGTGCTCGATCGCGCGCAACGAAGTGCGCACGCCTTCCAGATCGACGATCGGCGCGAAACCGGCGAGCAGGTCGGCTTCTGCGTGCAGGCGGTCACGCCGCAGGGACTTCGGCACCAGCGTGCGCACCAGACCGTCGAGCACGACGAATCCGCGTTGCCGTTCGATCGCCACCGTGGCGCGCGTGTTGACGAGTTGCGGCACCAGGGGCCGCAGCCAACGGTTGCGCGCTTCGTCGCTCATCGCATCGTTGGTGGCGCGCACGAACGCGCCGAGCACCGGACAGGCGCAGCGTGGTTCGTCGCTGTGGGGCTCGCCGGCAAGCCAGGCCACCATTTCCATCGCGCACATGCCCGCACCGCGGTCACTGTGGGCACCACGCTGCAGAGGATGTTGGTCGATGAGGCGCTGCATCGGGAAGCGAGACCTGGGCTGGGTACGGGGATCCGGACCAGGAAGGCTACCTCACGCCGCCGACGCGGTCGGCTCCGGCCGCGTACGCACGCCCATTGCCGCGAACAGCGCCGATGCCATCGCCACTTCCCGTCAGCGCACGCCGAACGAAGCTGGCACTGTGTCGACCGCGGCCGCCGGCCGCGGCAGGCCGAGCCGCTGGCGAAACCACACGGCGCCGAAGCCCGGCGTGATCGGATCCGTGCACACGACACCCGCGGGCGCGCCGCCGCCGATCGCGAACCCGACGACTTCGCGGTCGTACGGATGCGGCGAGCCATGCGACGCGGGCGTGGTGCCGTCGAGCCAGTTCGGCTTGACCACCAGCTGCACTTCCCCGGCGCGGCCCGGCGCCAACGCCTTCACCAGGGCCTTCTCGATCGCATCGGTGCCGCCGCTCGCGAGCAGTTCCGCCGTCGAATACGCCGCCGCGATGCCTTTGGCCTTCGTCGCTGCAGCCGCGGCGACCTGCGAAGCGGCAGCCCGCAGTTCGGCGATCGGCGTGTCGCCGCGCACGGACTCGAGCACCGCATCGTCGAAGAACAGCGAGTATTCGCCCACGTGCGACAGGTAGCGCTTGCTGTCGGCCGGCACCCCGAAACGATCGCGCAACGACTTCTCGACGGCGGCACCCACCATCGTCTGGATCGCTCCGCGGCCGGCATCGACGCCCTGCGCCCGCGCCCACTCCGGCGTCATCACGATGCCGTGGTCGGCAGTGACGAACATCGCCCACTGGCCCTTGCCGACTTGCGCATCGAGGAACGCCAGCAAGGTCAAAAGGTCACGATCGAGGCGCAGCAGGGCATCGCGCGCTTCCACCGAGTCGGGGCCGAAGTAGTGCCCGACCAGGTCGGTCGACGAGAAGCCGACACACAACACATCGGGAATCGCATCGGCGCCAAGGCCCATGCCGCGCACCATCGCTTCCGCCGCCAGCCGCACCGTCGTGTTGCCGAACGGCGAATTGTAGATCTGCGTGTAGAACTCGACGCCAGGCTTGCTGAGGCCGCCGTCCAGCGAGGTCGGCAACGTGCGCATTTGCGTGCCGTTGAAGTGCGCCAGCTCGTACGGGCGGTCGTCGACGAGTCCGGCGTAGGCGGAGTCCGGTCCGGTGCGCTCCCACTGCTGCCGGAAGAAGGAGTCGATGACGGCGCGCCCGTTCCACAACTGCAGCCACTGCGGCGTCTGCGCCGTCCACCCGGTGTTGGTGACGAAGCGACCGGTCGCGTTCTCGCACCACACTGCCAGATCCGCCTTCGGCCCCGCCATCGCGATCGCCGAACGGTCCTTCCACGCCACGCTGCCGGCAAGGCTGCCGCGAATGCCCTGCTTCATCGCACCCGCCAGCGTCTCGGCGAGCATCAGGCCCGCGCCGCGGTCCTTGCCTTCCGGCAGGTCGGGCAAGGCCGCCACCTTCTCGTCGACGCAGTAGATCGCCTTGTTCAGGGCCGGCACCCACCACTTGTTGCGCACGATGCCGTGCACGTTGGCGGCAACACCGGTGCCCACCGTCGCATGCCCCGGCCCGGTCTCGGTGCACGCGTGTTCGTAGGCGCATTGCGTGAAGGTGACGCCTTCGCGCGCGAGCCGCGCGAAACCGCCATCCGGACTCAGGTGCGGTTGGCCGGCGGCGAACACCCACGCCGCGAGCTGGTCGACGGCACACAACACGACGAGCCGCGGCGGCGGTGCGTCCTGCGGGGCCTGGGGCTGGCAGCCAGCCGCGAGCGACAGGCCGGCCAACGACACGGTGAGCAGGCACTTCATGCGGAGAGCATCTTGGCCGCGCGCTCCAGGGTCCGCCACGGCAGAAGCCCAAGATGGTAGATGGCGATCGTCGCCACGCCCGCCCGCTGGCACAGGTCGCGGACCCTGGCGAGATCGTCATCGGAACCGAACTGCGGCGCCTTCGGCCACAGGCACACACGGCGATGCGGCACTGCCGCGAGCCCTGGCGACGCCAACATCTTGGCGATCGCGTCGGGACCGTCGCCATAGCAGGTGAGCACCCGCTCATCACTCGCCGGGAACGCAACTGCGGCCGTGTCCAGGCTGAGTTGGCTGCCGGTGAACCAGGGGTTGGGATGCACCTGCACCGCGCGCGCGGTGCGCGGCGTCGCATCGACGACCGCGGCGCCGAGTTCCTGCAGCGTGCAGGCCCGCGTCGCCAACACCGCGGCGAGCCAACCGGTGTCGAGCCCGGATGCCGCGAGCTCGGCGGGCGCCGCGGGCACTTTCGTCGGCGCCATCGCATCGCCGTCGCGCACCTGCGTTTGCACGAACGCGACGACGGCGGCCTGGAGCCGTTCCGGATCGGCGCCGGCCGCCGCCATCGACGCGCTGCAGGCATCGCAGAAGCACGCCGACAACGCGGCGTCGAGCAGTCCGGACGGGGTGAAACTCGCCTTGTCGTGGTGGCTCGAATGCTTGAAACCCATCTGCCCGAGAGCTTCGAGTTCGATCGTCTGCACGTCGTGCGCGGCGAGGTCGCGCACCATCGCCGCCGTGTACTGGCGCACCGCCGGTTGCGCCGGACACAGCGCGTAGCGATACAGATCGCCGAACGCGTTCTGCACGCACTGCTGCGGGTGGGCTTCACCGAGCCGGGAATTGTGCGTGAACACCGTCCACGCCCGCACTGCGGTGCCGGTCCGCGTCGCTTCCTGCGCCAGGCGTTCGAGCGGCGACGGTCCGGTCGCCGGCACCGAACTCGACACCCGCGGCTGCAACTGCCCGTAGTCGCCACGCGGCCGGAAGTGCACGCACCCGTCTTCGAGGAAGCGCACGACCCCGCCCGGATGCCACGGCATCAACCAGCGCCCGTCGTGGTAGCTGGTGGCGAGCGCGACCTCACCGATGCCGAGGTCGCGCAACCGGGCGAGGCCACCGTGCCCAGCCAACGCCTGCAGATCGAAAGGATGGGCGTAGACGCAGAGTTTCACGGCGGCAGCGTACGGAAGGCGACGTCGCCGCGCACCTGCGAGTTCGATGGCAGCCGACGCGGCCCGTCGTTAGCCTGCTCCGCCTCGATGCTCGCCCTCGGCACTCCGCTCCAGTTGGGTCTGTTCCTCGCCTTCATCGGCGTGATGCTTGCCCTCGATCTCGGTGTCTTCCACAAGAAGGCGCATGTGCCCTCGTTCCGGGAGGCGCTCGGCTGGACCGCGGTCTGGGCGACGCTGGCGATCGGATTTGGCGGCTGGCTCGGCTGGACCCAGGGCCAGAAGCCGATGGTCGAGTTCTACACCGGCTACGTGATCGAACTGTCGTTGTCGATGGACAACGTGTTCGTGTTCGTGCTCATCCTCAGCGGGCTGAAGATCCCCCGCGAGTTCCAACACCGCGTGCTGTTCTGGGGCGTGCTGACGGCCCTGGTGTTGCGCGGCGCGATGATCCTCGGCGGCGCCGCGCTGGTCGCGCAGTACCACTTCGTGCTCTACGTGTTCGGCGCGTTCCTGGTCTGGATGGGCCTGAAGCTCCTGTTCGGCGACGGCGGCGACAGCGATGCGGCGAAGACCGAAGGCAAGCTGATGCAGTTCTTGCGCCGCCGTCTGCGCCTGACCGACGAACTGCACGGCATGAAGTTCTTCATCGTGCGCGACGGCAAGCGGGTCGGCACGCCGTTGTTGCTGGCCCTGATCATGGTCGAGATCTCCGACGTGGTCTTCGCGGTCGACTCGATCCCGGCGATCTTCGCCGTCACCCAGGACCCGTACCTGGTGTTCACCGCGAACGTGTTCGCGATCCTGGGGCTGCGCTCCTTGTTCTTCGTGTTGGCCGGCATGCTCGATCGCTTCCGCTACCTGAAGTACGGCCTCGCCATCGTGCTCACCTTCGTCGGCTGCAAGCTGCTGCTGCTCGACGTGGTGCACATCGATGCGCTGCTGTCGCTCGGCATCGTGGTCGGCGTGCTCGGCACCAGCGCCGTGATCTCCCTGGCCAGGACCCACCACTCATGAACGCCATGCGGTCGTTGTCACGGTGGTTGCCGCTGCTCGCACTCGGTGCGTGCGCGATGGCACCGCAGGCGCCGCCATACGACCTCGTGGCATCGTCGGGGACGCTGGTCGCGCGGCTGGTCGCCCCCACCTACGACGCTGTGCACCACGCCGAGACGTGCAAGCCGTGGCACCAGCTGTTCGCGCCGGACGGTCGCCAGATCAGCAAGGATCTCGGTGGCGAGTTCGAACACCATCGCGGCCTGTTCCTCGGTTGGAACCAGGTGCGCTGCGGCAGCGCGAAGTACGACTTCTGGCACTGCCGGCAGGGCGAGACGCAACGCGTGCGCTCCGTCGCGGCGCAACCGGGCCCCGGAGCTGGCCAGGATTGCCGCATCGACTGGTGCGCCAAGGACGGCACACCGGTGGTGCATGAAGTGCGGCGACTGTCGGTGCGGCAGCTCGGTGCGGCGTCCTGCGTACATGCCACGCACGAACTGCTCGCCGCCGACGCTCCCGTCGTGCTCGATGGCGATCCCCAACACTCCGGCGCCCAGTTCCGCGCCGTGCAGGAGTTCGCCGCAGCGGACGCGGCGAAGGTCACCTACGTGCGACCGACCACTGCCCGCGCCGGCAACAACGACGTGTGGACCACATGCCGCTGGATTGCCGCGGTGTTGCCGTTCGCAACGGGACCGGTGACCGTGCTTCGTGTCGAACATGCCGACAACCCCGAGGCCACGTGGTCCACGCGTCCGTACGGTCGCTTTGGTGCCACGTGGACCGCGACGGTGACCCAGCAGGAACCGCTGCGCGTGCGCATCGCGTGGATCGTGCAGCCCGGAACGGCCGACCTCGCCACGTGCGAACAGCTGGCCGCGGCGGCATTCGACGGCTAACCAGGTCGCCGACGCAGCGCGCGTTCAATCGCCTTGGTTGGGCGACTGCAACTGCACGAGTTGGGCCTGCAGCTTCTGCACCTGCGCTTCCAAGGCAGCGACGCGGCGCTGCAAATCGGCGACGACGCTCTCCGGTTCGGCCGGACGCTGCGGCGGCGCGGACGCAACCGCGGCTGGCGCCGCCGCCGCCATTCCGGATCCCTCGCCTAGCGCATGCGTGCCGACTTCGGAGCCGTCGCCGAGCAGGTGCCGCCAGCGACGCTCGCGCTCGCGCGGCCCAAGTGGCAGCAGTTCCACCAACGCCGGCGAACGACCGGCCAGCGTGCGCAGCAGCGCCTCGATCTGCTCGGGAGCGGCGTGGTAGCCCATGCGCGCCACCCGTGGCTTCAAGGCGCCGGAAGCCTGCGGCCCGCGCAACAGCAGTTCGGCGAGCACCGCGAGTTCGGAGTTGCCGACGTGCAGTTCTTCGACCAGCTTGTGCCGGTAGCGCACGACCCGGCCACCGCCATCGACGCGCGCGACGACGCCCTTCTGCTGCATCGCCATCATCGCGCCGGCAACCTGGAATGAGACCAGCTCGGTGATCGGATCGCGGTTGCTCTTCTGGTTGCAGCCGTCGACCAGTGCGTTCTCGCTGAGCGGGTAGCTGTCGGGCACCGACAACTGCTTCTCGATCAGGACGCCGACGATGCGCTGTTCGGTGCGGTCGAGTTTCATCGGGCCCTCGCGGTCAGTTCTTCTTGTCGCCGCCACCGGGCAGCAGGCCCTGCAGCCCACCAGGCAGCTTCTTCTTCGCTTCGTCGAGCAACTTCTGCTTCGCGGCGTCCTCGGCCTTCTTCTTCTCGGCGTCGAGCTTCGCCTTCGCTTCGTCGGCGAGCCGCTTCGCCTCGGCTTCGGCCTTCGCCTTCGCCGCATCGACGTTCTCCTGCAAGCCCTTGGTCGGATCGACGATGCCTTGCAGTTGCGTCGGCAGCCCACCGAGCAGTTTGCCGGCCTGGCCCTGCACGAAGTTGGCGAGCTCGGCCTGCCCTGCCTTGAGCAACGCGTCCTGCAGCATCTTGTCGTCGAGCGACACCGACGGCCGCGTCAACGGACCGCGCAGCCCCACCGGCAACAGCAGCGAGTCGACCTTGGTCTCCTTGCTGCCGGCCAACGCGAACGTGGTCTGCTTCATCGTCACCTGCAGCGGCGCGTCGAGCGACAACGGCACGCCTTGGCCACGCGTGAAGCCACCGTTCATCGCCAGGTTCATGGTGCCGCCGCGCACCGGCGGCGCGCCGCCGATCTTGAGCTTGCCGAAGATCGAATCGACCGGCAGGTCGTTCATCGCGAACGAGAAGCCAAGGTTCGGCATCGTCCCGCCCTTCTGCGCGCGGCCCGGACGCAGCAGCCCCAGTGCCATCGCGCCGGACTGCGCCTTCAGGTCGAAGGTGAGGTTGCCATCGACCAGCGACGGCGCGTCGGACAGGTTGTTGGCGAGCAGATCGAGCTTGTCGGCCTTGCCGTCGATCGAGTAGCCGATGCCCTTGATCGCGATGTTCTCGATCACGAAACGCGGCGACTTCGCCAACAGGTGCGTGGCGATGACCTTGGCGTAGCCCGCCGCCTCCTGCACCTTGCGCTCCTCCTGCTTCTGTTCCGGCGTCGGTTCCGCCGGCACGTCGTCACCGCCAGCGATCGCGTCGATCCACTCCTGCGCCTGCTGCAGGCGGCCCTTCCACACTTCGAACTCGGCGACCCAGTCCTCGATCGTCTTCTGGCCGGCCGGCGGTGCGGGTGGCTCCGGCGGCTTCTGTGCACCGGGCAGCACCACGCCCGGCGTCGCGCGCGCACTGCCGCTGCGGGCGGTGTCGGAGATCAGGTTCTTGATCACGAAGCGTTTGCGCAACAGCTCGCCGGTGTCGATCTGCGCCGTCACGAGGTCGGCGGCGAACAGGTCCTTGCCGAGGTCCTTGCTGTCGGCGATCGCGAGACCTTCGAGCTTCGCCTCGCCGTCGCCGAAACCGATGCGGGCGGCCTTGAGATCGACCGTGGCGCCGTTCATCGACTGCAGGTTGGCCTGCACGACGCGCGTCAGCACCGGCGTGCTGAACCAGGTCTGGATCACCCACAGGCTGCCGACCAGCACCACGGCGGCGAGCAGGCCCGTGATGCGCACCGGCATGCCGAGCTTCTTCTGCGTGGCGAGTTCCTGCCACGTCAACTTGCCCTTGCCCTTGCCGAGGAACAGCCAGGTGAGGAACCGCACCGACCTCTTGCTGGAATACTTCTGGTAGCGCTCGCTGCCCGCTTCGAGTCCGGCCATGTGCGTGCGCAGGGCCTTGATCGAACGGTTGAGCACGAAGCCGCTGCCGACGCCGAAGACGAGGCCGAGCACGAGTCCGCCCACGGTGGCGGGATACTCGAAGCCGAACCACGCGGTGACCTTGCCGTTGACGAGCCTCTCGAACATGCCTTGCAGCGGGCCGTCGACCAGCCAGGTGCCGATCGTGTAGGCGACCGGCAGCAACACGAGGCTGAGCAGTTTCGCGACCAGCGTCACGAGGCCGAACACGCCGAGGTTGGCGTTCAACACCAACACACAGCACAGCAGGAGCAGGATGAGGCCTGGCGCCTGCAGGAAGCCGCCGCCCAGATCGCCGGGCAGGAAGAAACCGGGGACGAAACCTAGCAGGCCACCGAACAGCGTGGCGAGCATCACCTGGAACGGCGTCGCCTTGCCACGCAGCACCGATCCGATCTTGCGACTGAGGAACATGTCGCCACGGTAGAGGGTCTGCGGCAAAGACGGCAAGCACGCGTTGCGCGCTGGCCTGTTTCGGCCCCCTCAGGCCCCCGGATGCAGGCGCTGCATTTGTTCCTGGAAGCGCAGCCGCAGCTTGCCGTGCAGCGGGCGCCAGCGCGGTTGCGGCTCGACAGCGGGCGAAAGCCGCACGAACGGTTGCGCGATCGCTTCGATGGCGAGATCGGGCTCGCCGGCCGCGCGCCGAACCGCCCAAACTGCTTGCAGCGCCGCCCCCAACGCCGCCGACTCGGTCTCCTTCAGGACGCGCACCGGCACGTCGAACACGTCGGCGAGGATCTGCCGCCACAGCGCATTCTGTGCGGCCCCACCGGTCAGTCGCACCTCGTCGACAAGCAGGCCGAGCGCGCGCAGGCGATCGAGCCCGGCGCCGAGATTGAGCGACGTGCCTTCCAACGCGGCCCGATAGAGATGCCCCGGCCGCAACAGGCCCGGTCGCAGGCCAAGCAAGGTCGCGGTCGCTTCCGGCAGGTCGGGCACGCGCTCGCCGAGCAGGAACGGCAGCCAGGTAAGCCCGTCGCAACCCGGGGGCACCGCCTGCGCCGCCGCGGTCAACGCAGCGTGCGAAAGCCCGGTGAGCGCCTTCACTTCTTCGCTGACGCCGGTCAGGTTCATCACACACAGCAACGGCAGCCAGGCGCCATCGCTGCTGCAGAACGGGGCGATGAGGCCTTGAGGATCGACGACCGGCGTCTCGGTGCGGGTGAAGATCGTGCCGGAGGTGCCGAGGCTCGTCACCACGATGCCGGCCGACGTGGCGCCGCTGCCGATCGCCGACATCATGTTGTCGCCACCACCGGTCGACACCGCGATGCCGACCGGCAGCCCGAGGGTCTGCGCGGCGCTCTGGCACAACCGCCCAGCGAGGGCGCCGGGCGCGCGCAGTGGCGGCAACATCGAAGCGAGCCGTGGATCGATCGCGGCGATGGCCGCGGGGTCGAACGTGCGCGCCACCGGGTCGAACCAGCCGGTGCCCGAAGCGTCGCCGAACTCCATCGAACGCTCGCCGGTCAACCAGGCGTTGACGTAGTCGTGCGGCAACAACACGCTGCGCACGCGAGCCCAGTTCGCCGGTTCGTGCCGGGCGAGCCACAGCAGCTTGCTGGCGGTGAAACCCGTCGGCACCGGGCGCTGCAGACGCTGGCTGAGTTCGCGCGCTTCGGCGGCCGTCGCCGTGTCGCACCACAGTTTGGCGGGACGCACGACCTCGCCGCGTTCGTCGAGCACGATGCAACCGTGCTGCTGTCCCGACACGCCGATGCCGGCGATCGCTTCGCCATCGATCTCGCGCCGCACCGCCTGCACGACGTTCTGCACCGCCGCCAGCCACTGCGCCGGATGCTGCTCCATGTGGCCGGGCGGCAGGCCGGCGACCAGTTCGTGCGGGCACGAGGCGCGCGCCACGACTTCGTTGCGGTTGGGATCGACGACCAGCGCCTTGGTGCTTTGCGTTCCTGTGTCCAAACCGAGGAACAACGTGCGGCGAGCCATCAGCGCATCGTGCCGGGTGGAGCACTTCGCTGCACTGGTTCTTGCGGCGGCAGGCGTCGACGAAGCTTCGCTCAGTCGAGAGTCGGCGGCGAAGCGATCAGTTTTGTGACGTTGGTTTCGAGCGAGGCAGCGTCGGTCACGAGGTGGTTGCCGTCCTCGCGGACAAACAGGATGTGCTGCAACGCTTCCCGAAGGCTGCCGTCGGCGCGTTCCATACTCTCCGCCAGCGACGAGCCACCGGCCTCCGCTTGTTTGGCCCCGCGCGCGACCGACTGCAGGTCGTGCTCGGCAGCCTGCAGCCTGGACAGGATGTCGGCGGCGATCTGCTTCTGCACTTGGACCGCGCCGGCGATCTCGCCGGAGCGAGTGGCCGCCGCATCGACCGCTTGCCGAATCGCAACAATCACGCGCGCCGCACTTTGGCTCGAGGATTGAATGCGCTCAACGCGCGAACTGATATCGAGAGTCGCTGCGGCCGTCTGCTTGGCGAGTTCTTTGACCTCGCTGGCAACAACGGCAAACCCCTTGCCCGCTTCACCGGCGCGAGC
>SXGT01719647.1_pt1 | contig 27437 bp, 35 predicted proteins | sample 3176221 | NCBI WGS metagenome assembly SXGT01 (sample SAMN11356862, study PRJNA531348) | freshwater metagenome | isolation source: freshwater sample F1-120 | place: China: Fuxian Lake, Yuxi | collected 2017-12-25
CATGAAGCGGTCAGAATTCCCACCGCCGCATTTCGCTTATTGATCGATGTGTTGTCCGAAATGGCTCAAGGCAATGCAGTCAGTATGATTCCTGTGCATGCGGAACTCACAACACAAGAGGCGGCTGACATGCTCAATGTTTCCCGTCCGCATCTGATCAAATTGCTCGACAGCGGCGTGATTCCTTTTCACAAAGTAGGCACCCATCGTCGTGTACGGTATCTCCATTTGGTAGATTACAAAGCTAAAGTCGATTCGGAACGATTAGCAGCGTTGGAAGAACTGTCAGCCCAGGCACAAGAACTAAATATGGGTTATTAATTAATGACAAGCTTTTCCGTAGTCTACGACGCATGTGTGTTGTATCCAGCACCCTTGCGCGATTTACTGATGCACCTTTCTCTGACCGATCTATACCGAGCAAAATGGACGGCGGAAATCCACGAAGAATGGATACGAAACGTCTTGAGCGTTCGCCAGGATTTGACGCGCGAGCAACTTGAACGAACACGAAAACTGATGGATACCAGTGCCCGTGACTGTCTAGTCACTGGCTACGAATTTCTGATCCCAACTCTGACCTTGCCAGACCAAAATGATCGGCATGTCCTCGCTGCAGCGATTCGCAGTCAATCAAGCGTCATTTTGACCTTTAACCTGAAGGATTTTCCTGAAGCGGAACTGGAAAAATACGATGTTGAGGCGCAACATCCGGATGAATTCATTTCAGATTTGATCGACTTGAATGCGGCCAGGGTCTTGGCTGCTATTGCCAAACACCGTCAATCTCTAAAAAACCCGCCCAAATCGAGCAAAGAATATTTGGATACCCTGTTGCAACAGGGGCTGCCCGAAACTGTTAGCCAATTACGACAATGGGAGTTAACTTTTTAAGCACAAACAAATGCTCGACAAGGTCAGAGGAGGTTTTTCAGGATGAGTAGCTATGAGTCCTTTTGAAATGGGTGGCAATATGAGCCTGGCAGTATTGATGTGTCTCGAAGACAAATGCTTTGATAGTCTTGACATCCTCCCCGGCATAAATGCCAAGGATTCCTCGTGTGCCAAATTCCTGGTACCAAAGCAGGGAGTGTCCGTTCTGCAGGCGACTCAGGTTCATGGCCAGTAACTTGTTCCAGACAAAGCGATTGGCGCCCAAGGATCGGTTTAGATGATCCAGGTGTTTGGGCTTGGGTTCCAATCGGAATTTGTAGCCTTGACGGCGAATGGCGGTATTGTGCGAACTCATGACTTTATTCGAACATGGCTCTGGAAATATGCAATACCGAAACTGGCTTCGCCGGGCGGCTTTCATCATCTGCCTGAAGGAGGATGTTTTCCCCCCGCGCTTTGTATGAAGCCGCCCTGCGTGATCACAGTTTGTGTATTCGTTAAAGAAGCCTAAAACCAGTTTCTTTCACCACGATCTTCGCTTCTGCTTTCCATTAGGATCGTTCTTTTTGGAAATCGTTAGGACTGATCGTATGCACAAACAGCAAGTCATTATTTATCCGGATTACAGCGCCGATGGCCTTGGATCAGCCTGGGCTGCATGGGAGTTTTTTGGCGATGGCGCCTATTACAGGTCTTATCGTTATAACGATCCTATGCCTGAGTTCGATGCCGGCGCAGATCTCTTTGTGCTTGGCTGCGGAATTCCGCTTGGAATACTCTTCGAGGCTTCGATTCAGGCTGATCGTATCGTCGTCATAGAAAGCCAATCCCATTACGAAGTAAAGTACCTGCAAAGACTTAATACCCTGCAAGTTCCGCAAAACATCGCATTCATTATTGATAGCTCGCGTAGCGCTTGTGCTATGGCTTGGGAATTTTTCAATCACACCCAATCGCCGCTATTGCTGGAAATGATCCAAGATCACAATCAAGGTCGATTTTCTATTGAGACATCCAGTGATGTTGTTGCTGCGCTGAACAATCGACTTCCCATGGACATCATGGAATTCGGTGGTATTTCTGTGGGCGAACTAAGAGCAGAAGGAAAAGCGTTAAGAGAGCAAACTCGCAGGATTGCCTCCAGACTGATGAAAGCTCGCCATGAAGTTTATCTCGGTGAAATAGTAGGTATGGCCATCAATGCTCCGCCTGCATTCGCCAATGATCTTGGCCTGATGCTATCCATGGAAAGGGGGAGCTTTGGGATGACGTATCACTTCAATGGTGAGCGTAATGCTTGGCTCTGTTCACTTCGATCTGATGGTTCTGTCAATGTTGGGTTATTGGCCGAAAAATTTGGCGGTGGAGGAAATGAACGGGCAGCCGGTTTTTCTATTGAAGGTGGCGCTCCGGCACTCAGTTTTCTAGGTTATGTAAAAAAATCTGTTTATAAATAATCATTTAAAGATTCGAATCTCAGACCAGCCAAGTAATGTTCAGTTATTTCATCCACTATCAGCACTTGATCAGATAATCGAAATAAATAGGACACAGGGTTTGGCCGGCCTAAGGACAGCGAATGGTTGTTGATTTCATGGCAGTCTCCGCCAAGTTTTCGTAGTACAAGTGAGGCAGTGACAGATTCTTGGTTGATTGATCTGCAACAGTAGTATCACATCCCAATCAGTATTGATGCTCAGTTTGCCCTCGATAATGCTCAGCTACGCCGAGTAAATTTGCTATTCTTCAGAACATAGATATTAGCATTTCTTCAAATCGTCGATACTTAGCGCAAAGGGGAAACCAACCTATGAATGCGCTTGAAATATGAAACTAATCCTGACTTGCAAACTAGCTTCTGCTATGATATGGACGTTAGTGTTGCTTAGTGCATCATTTTTAATAAATCAATCATATTTTTAGCAGGGGAATCAAAATGGCAGATACAAAACCGCGCGTTATTGAGGCACAACTTAATGACGAAGAATTAGAGAAGCTTCGCCAAACCCTTGGTGGATCATATAACATCACTACGAAAGAAGATTTCGTTGCTGAATCATTAGCTAATGCTGAAATAGGCGTTGCTGAGACATATGATCGTAACTTTGATCGTTTTGATCGTACTAGAGAATAACTCGTCGTCTTGCTAGACAAATTGCCACCTCCCTTAAGTAGTGTGCTAGTAAAGGTTGCTTCCCAATGTAACCTTCGCTGCACTTATTGCTATTGGTTTCGCGATCCTGCACTTCTGAATGGTCACCTCGTGATGCCGAAAGAGGTATTCTCTGCCTTTTTATCGAAGCTCAGGAATTATATTCTCCGACACAATTTACCTAGGTTTAATTTGGTTTTCCATGGTGGTGAGCCGATGCTCGTGGGAGCGTCAAAATTTGCCTGGTTTTGTGAGAAAGTATCAGAATTAGAAAATGAACTTGGAGTCACGCTTCACCTTGCTATTACAACAAACGGAACACTTATTAATGAAAATTGGTGTGAAGTGATTCAAAAGTATGGCGTTGGTATTACTGTAAGCATTGATGGGCCTAAAAACATAAATGATAGCCGCCGAATAGACAGAAAAGGATTTGGTGCATTTGAAGATACCTTGCGAGGTATCAATCTCCTTCGCTCTTATAATATTGACCCCGGATTCATTGCTGTTTGTGATCCATCATCATCAGGCAGGGAAGTCTATGATTTCTTCGTAAATACCCTTAATGCAACTCGTTTTGATGTGCTTTTTCCGGACATTACCCATGATGATACTAGCCCAGAATCGGTATTTTTATTTTATAAGGATTTATTCTCATCATGGAAATCAAACTATTATAGTCAGCGCGTAGACATTAGAATTCTAAGGAATATGGTTAATGGTTTATTGAATCGTATTAGCCACACACATTCTATCGGTGGCGGCGCTGTTGATACGATCATGATTAAACCAGATGGCCAACTTGCTGCATTAGATGTCGCAAGCATTATTGGAAATAATGCAACAACAACCCCGTTTAATGTTTTAAATGATGAGATACATTCAATCCAAACAGACGTGTTGTGGTGCGAAATATACTCTGCGTCATCTTCGTTGCCAACACCTTGCAGAGGATGTCTTTTTGAAAAACCATGTGGCGGTGGACATATAATGTCACGTTGGTCCTCACATAACGGATTTGATAATCGTAGCGTATATTGCAGCGACTATAAGAATATTTTTTCTTTTATTTGGAAGGAAATTAATCAATCGATTTCCTTACAGCAAAAGGACATGACAGACGAAGTCGCCTGCGCCGCTGGAGATTAGAAGCATGCTCGATACAAAAGAAGCACATATAAATGTAAAGCCTTACAAATTTGCAGCGGGTACTTTGGCAGTCGGTCAAGAGATGCGTGTTCTAGCAAACTGGTTAGAACAAACAAATGATTGGTCGTTACATGAAGAAAGTTTCTTTTCTCAATGGGAATTGTCTTTAGATGCGTGCGACTTGCCGTCTAATTTGAGTTGGGTCAATAGTAGGGATTTTATTGAAAGATTGAAGTTACTAGTGTCGGATTGGTTCGATACCCCATTAGCAAGCGATTATCACTTAGTCGCTCATCGACTATGCGATGGACAAAGGATATGTACTCATACGGATGCACCCAGGCCTGGTTACGAAACACACCGCCTGGCAATCTGCCTGTCAGACTTTAAGTCCGACTCTGCTGGCGGTCATTGGTGTGTATTGTCCTCCAAAAACGAAAGCAGCATTAGCAACGTCATACGCCCAATGTTCGGTAGCTTCTTCTCATTTGAAGCAACAAATAAATCATTTCACGCTGTTGTTCCGGTAAATGGATATAGCAGATTAAGTATCGTAGCCAATTTATGGCATCCCGCAAACCATCCTACAACAATAGAATTGTTAAATAGCCTTATCGAACAAGCAACGAAAGCGAACGAATACTTAATCTATACTATCGGGTCAAAATTAATAAATTGCTATGACGAAAATAGATTCGATAAAATCGAACACGGCATAGCAACTCTTAAAAACCATCTCCTACAAACAGCATACTTACTAGCTCTTTGGACTAAAGATAGAGATTTAATAATTGCTGGATTAGCTCATTCTGTTCAAGGCACCCCGCATTACAAACTGGGCGACGAATCTTTGCCTGACGACGTTCTAAGTCAACTCATTTCAGCAGAGGCAAAGAAATATATAAGCGAATACAATGAATGCTTAAAAAATCCAGGCGACACACCATCTGATTCATCAATACTTATATCGCTGGCAAACAATATAGCAAACGCTACATCAGCGATATTCTCACGCGGTGCATGGGAGCAAGAAAGAGTATATTTTTGCAGACATATAGATAGATTGCCACTTACTGCACGTGAGATATGCGCTTCATACTATATGCTGACATAACCCATTAAAAATAATCGGCAGGCTTTTAGTTATCCGAAAGAAGTCTAAACCCCGCGTCTTTCGCTGCTTGCAATTTTGCATTTTTCCGTAGAATCCTAGAGAAACACCAGACTTTCTCTATGAACGCGGCGAAAACTACATCATCACAACCACTTAATCTCGGGCGCTTGAAGTCCTTGGGCATAACTTCGCCCGAATTCGTGCCATTTCTATTACCAAAAAAATATCTGGACTTGCGAACGGATCAGCTAAAGACCGTTTTCAATGATTTGCCTGATGGTGAAAAATGCATTCTATATGGCGAACTGGTCGAATTTGAGGTTCATCGCAATACCGTTCCATCCAGAACCGTTGCGAAGCTGGTTGATAATTTCGGCAACGAAGTCAGCGCGACATTCTTTGGCGATCCAAGACTTTATGTCCCAGAGCTTGAAGACCATCACCACTGCAAAGTTTGTCTGACCGGAACTATTGGCTATTTCAAGCAATTCGCTCAACTAAGAAATCCATCCATTATCGATAATAAGCTTATCGGTAAAGTTGTGCCGACTTATGCAGGCAAACCAAAAGTCATCTCGCCTGAAACGGTTTTTGATTATTTACAGCTTTCTCTTTTGCCTGTGACGATTCCGATGGCGGCACAATGACTAAGACAAAAATTGAGGTGGTCATCTGAAACGGAAGCAGAGCGATTGTCAGCAATGCCTGGTTTGACCAAAAATCCGAATTTCGAGGCGCTTCTGAACGTCATTCATTTTCCGGAAACGATTCGTGATGGTCTTCTTGCTATCAAGATGTTAAAGCTGATTGCCACGTTCGATGTGATATCCGGTGCTCGGACTGAAACCTATCGTGAACGAAACCTTCGCCCATTGGTTCAAATCCCTCACGAATCCATTGAGCAATTGCTTTCCGAAACAGAATTGAAGCCAACAGACGAGCAAAGGGACGTCATTCGAGAAATCTGTGCCGACATCAGATCGGATATGCCGATGCTCAGACTTCTCTCTGCCGACGTGGGGTTTGGCAAAACCTATGTCGCTGCAGCCGCCGGCGCCGCTGTTGTAAGAAATGGAGGCACCGTTGTCTGGCTATGCCCAAACCAACCGTTGGCTGTTCAAACGAAAGATAACATTGCAGGCTGGTGGCCTGATTTGAAACCCGGACTTGTGGTTGGCGATTCCAACGAGACACCAATCTCCAGGTTTCTCATTGGAACCACAGCACTGCATCACCGACTGCCCAAAAATTTCCATCTGGATTTGCTGGTGATCGACGAATCGCAAAAGTTCGGGACTTTGCAAAAAGATCAGCTTGCCGGTGCGGCCACCAACATCCTGAATGCAACCGCCACCTGTATCCCGCGCACGGCAGCATTGCTTGAATGGGGCGGCATGTCGGTTTCAAGACTGACCAAAGCCCATGTCCAGAAGGAAATCAAGACAAGACTGGTGTTAGCCAAATACCGTCAGGCATTATTTGAATCCATCAAGCGTAACCTCTTTGCCGGACATCAGGCCCTGATTATCTACCCACTGGCCGAATCCAAAGAAGAAGCAGCGGTCGACAGAAAATCGGCTGAAGGTGCATACGAACTTTGGAATCGCCACTTTCCTGGCCGGGCTCGATATATGCATGGCAAAATGAAGGATGAAGAAAAGTTGGCTGCGATCGCGGCCATGCGAAACGATGATGCCGACATCCTCATCAGTACCATTGCCGTTGAGACCGGTATTGACTTGCCGCGCCTTCGCCATGTGGCCGTGATTCATCCGGAGCGACTGGGATTAAATACACTTCATCAGATCCGCGGCCGGGTTGCACGTGGTGGCGGTATTGGACGGTGTGACTTATTCCTGCCCAAAGAAATCGGTGAAGACTCCATGAAGCGCCTCGAAATCCTCGTTAAATTCTCAGACGGATTTGATGTGGCCACTGAAAACATGAAGCTCCAAGGTTTTGGCGATTTGGGTACCGATGGTACTGCTCAATCTGGACGATCCTTGAGCTTTATTCCTGGTCATAAGCTCGACCATAAGGAGGTTGAGTGGGTGGTTGATAGATGGCTAAATTCCGCAACGGATTTTTAAAATTAAAAGATTTTTTCTCTCGGGAGTGGTGAATGAACATTGCAAAAGCAAGTGAGCGAGATATCAACATGGCGCTCGATCTGTGCAGCATTCTGGAAAGCATTGAAAGAGGATCTATGCCAGTTTCAGCTACTGAAAATGGCGATGACGAAGATGCAGAATTCGACCGCGATAACCACGACGATTGCCGGGTAGTCTTAAACCTAATCATCGACACATTGAGAGCCGGTAGCATTGGCCGGGTCATTTGGGGCATGGCAGCGCTGGTAAATCCAGAATCAAAATTGCTCGATCCTGATGCCGACATTTTAAAACCACATCCGTCGCTCATACGGACAGAAGACATCAAAGACCAGCGCACTCAGCGACAATCCGCCATCCTGCAATGGGCAAACTTGACTTTTGGCCCGGCCACGGCAAGCAATACCGGCGAACGCATTCGTCGTTTTGCCGAGGAAGCCATTGAGCTGGTTCAAGCTACAGGCTTGGACAAACAAGCGCTGCTCGATATCGTCGATCACGTCTACGCCAAACCGGCCGGCAACCTCGCTCAAGAAATCGGTCAAGTCGGTGTTTCCCTGCTGGGGCTGTCTGAGCACTTGGGCATTCCGGCTGATGACGAAGAGCAGAAAGAATTTGACCGCATCCAATCGCTGCCGTCCGACTATTGGCAAGCCAGGCAAAACGCCAAGGCTGGCAAAGGGCTGGGCTTAGCATCAACATCAGAGGGTGACAGCTCGTCTCGATAAAGTTTCCTTAGTAGTTCATTTGTATGAACCTATTGATTCAGCAACTCTAACCAAGCAGGCCTCGCATTTGAATATATCTAACTTGTCGAAGCCTTCCTCGTCGATAATTCGGAGTGAGCTTTCCATATCAACCCAAAAATTTCCGTCTTGGATATTAGTCGAAATCTTGCTCAGTTCCTGTCGAATGTTATTTGGCCCAAGCCCGCCAGCGTATCCACAAGCGACTCCTGGAAGAGGCGTTGGCCACTGTTTTTCAAGTATCCCACGTCCACCTGAAGCATCAAACAAGACCGCATGGTTGGGATGCCCGGTCAACGCTTCCCATAAAGATGCGTTCTCCTCATTGTGTTGGGTGATTACCTGCATTTCCGGATACCTGTTCAGGATTACCTTGAGCAGATTAAGATCGACAGGCTTCTCGGTCTGGTTGAAATTAAGCTGTACTCGGCCACCCCGCTTGGCCATTACGGCGACTATCTCATTAATAACTTTCTCACCGGCCAGTAGATTGTGAACGCCACTGCCACAAATGTGTAAGGATAGCCGAACATACTCGGGCAGTGTCTGAAACGCACGACAAAGCGTCACAATGCACGGATACCGCCCTCCAATTTCATTGTACTCTGGCGAATATAAGAACCCCCCATTCTACGAATGGGAACTCCCTCGACAACATCATCAAATCATAAAATTGGGTGTGATCATCGACGCCGGTCAAGGTGCAGGTATTCAATTTAACGCTTTTCATGAAAAAATATTAATCGGTGTCTGAGTGCCTTTTTGGATGTCAACATACGCCCCTTGGTGATTTAATCCACCATGCCGCAACAACGACCAGATCAACTGCATAGCCACGTTTGCGATTGCACGATTGATCGGCAAATCCTGATTGGCGAGGGCTTCTTCCATGCTGCATGACGGCGTATTGTTATCTACCATGCCATCCAAGTCCGGGTAGAAATCAAATACCGAAGGCAGCTTGATTGGATTATCGTTGGCATGCCCAAGCCTTCCTAAGATGACTTGCCCAGTGCTTTCTCCGTTACCGGTATCCAGCCATAGAGATCTTGAATACCGATTATATTGGCACTTTGCCAAGTCAGCTCGGAATTGCGCCACATCAACACAGGTAATCAATAAATCGCAGTTCATGCCATTGCAATCTTCATCGGTGTCGAACATACGAGGCATGGCCACCCAATCGCGTCCGTACAGGTAATTGATACGCTGAATGGAAACCATCGCCTTGTTGTGGCCAAGATCGGCAGGATAGAAGGCTTGACGACCTATATTGGGTCTGTCAACCACGTCACCGTCCCAGGCCGTCACATGCAGGCCAGGATGACCAAGTTCTCGGATGGCGTAATCAATTCTGGCAAGACTGGTTAAGACTTCAGAGCCGGTACCGCCGACGCCAGTCAGGCAAATATTCACGCATCGACGGAGCCAGTGATCGTGGGTGCAGAATTTGAAAGGTTTGACGGGATTGGGGGACATTGTTCACCGCTGGAAAAATTGAATAGATACCAATCTTTCTAACACGGGCGAACTAACATGCAACGGTTATGATAAGGGATTGCTGGGTGAAAATGGATGTTGGACAAATGCCAGCGCCGGTTTTCCCGAAATTAAAATTTTTTTAACAGGAATTCATCTTATTAAACCTGAGTTCGGGATAAGTCCTTATGTCTGAGGGAGTAGGTTGACTCGGGTCAAAGAGAGGGTGGGTTTGTTATCGCTCAGGCAATAAGTGATGATGCCTGCCATCAGGTTAACGACGAAGTTAGCTACGGAACGGTGGCGGGTGTGTTCGATCTGGCACAAGTTTTTCAATTCGTCGAAGACGGTTTCGATTAGCGCCCGCCGGCGCAGGAGGGCTTTTTCAAAGTCAGTGCGAGCTATGGGCTTCATGTTCTTCCTGAGCGGCGTAATGAGGTGGATCCCTTGCCGGGCCAGCGTTTCGGTCAAGTCTTTGCCCAGATAGCCTTTATCAGCGAACAGTTGGCCGAACAACCCTTGGCATAATTCGGGGATGGGCTGGCGATCATCGACGTTGCCGGGCGTGAGTTTGAGGCGGATCAGCTCGCCTTTCGAGTTGATGATCGCATGGAGCTTGAAGCCATAGAACCAGCCCATCGAGGTCTTGCCGCGCTGAGCGAGCCCCTTGAAGACCTGGTGGCGCCGAATGCGCCGGTTATCGCAGACCGCTAGCGCGGTGGCATCGGCGATAGAAATCCCGTCGCATTCGCCTTTGAGTAAATTGAACAAAGCCGCCAGCGGGGCTGCACAGCGAGGTAAGAGCTCCACGCAACGGTGGTAGCTGGGAAGACTGGGGAATTCAGCGCGTAGGTGGCGGCAGACATATCCCAAGTAGAAAAGCTTGAACTGGCGAAAGCGGAGCTGATGGAAGAGGATGACCAAGGTCATTAACTCGGCCAGGCTCAACGTACTGGGCCGCTGGCGCCGTTTCGCACCGATCGCCAACAGCTGGCGTTTCCATGCCGGCTCGAACACTTGGCAGAAATCGTCGAGCAGACAATAAAGTTCGGTTAAACTGTCCATGAGCGCCTCCCGATTCCGTTCGAATTTATTTCCCTAAAACAGCATCTTACGCGAAAAAGGAGGCGTTCGCCGGGATTTTCTTATCCCGAGCTCAGGTTATTAAAGCATTCTTTAATTTGTGCCAGAATAGCACCGATTGACCACGATTTCAGCCAGGACAACCCATGAACCTCAACCAGAACCCCACCAAAGAACAGCTAAAAGCTTTATTTTCCGCTTGCGACGATACCATTGGTCATCATGTCCTCTGGGTAGCCAGAAATGGTGATGTGGCTTTGACTCCACTCCCAAGTGAATTGACTCCAGTTGGGTTTGACCAAACAAACCCGGATTTACTTTTGCGTTATGAAACCTTCGTGCAAGGCAATGGCTATGTCGGCCAGCAAGCTGCTGAGGATGAAAAATTTGTGGAACGAATATTCAAGAGCTTGCAGAGTGAATGGACTACCGTTACAAAGAATTCGTCCCAGCGTTATGTTGATTTGTTCTGAGTATGTTTCTCCTGGGCAGCAGCGATCCTGTTTTTTCGCCCAAAATCCACGGTGATACAACCGGCTGAAATTTTCTCATCAAAAATATTGAGATCAATTTCAACCGGTTTGGCTCCCATGGCTTCTGCGGCTTTATACAGTTCGTCAAAATCCACATTTAATTTCACCCTATTAAGTAATCATGCTCAACTGATTTTAAAAAACCATGCTCACTATGCCTTCAGAACCCAAGATTCTGGGTATCTACGCCGGAATGATCGTTAAAATGGTTGAGTGTTCTTGCTTACCTCACAATTCGACTGAATTTCAATGTGCTTTTCGATTAGATCGTGAAGCGACTGGTTTGAATCGATTCCATTAAGAACCTGGTCGATGTCTGTCTCAGGATTGACGGCCTTGAGCATTCGCAAACGAGGCAAAGGACCAAGCTTCATTTTTCCAGTTCTAACACTGGATATCGTGGCTCTTTTTAAACCAAGAAAATCGGCCATTTCTCGGTCTGTATGAAATAAGTTCAACTCCTGTCCATACGACTTGAATAGATTGATCAGTTTGACATCGGTTTCTTTTGGTTCGCCTGCCTCTGTCTCGTCAAAATCTAATCCATCCGCACCGCGCAAGCTGCGTCTATAAATCTCCTGAATTAAATGATCCGGCGCAATTTTTGCGAGCAAATCACGTATTTGGATGCTAACCAACCTATCCATGATTTTGAATCTTTGCGCAATGCTCAAGCCTTGCAAGCCTTGGCGAATCTGACTGACCGTATCCTTATTGAGACCCAGGAATCCAGCGACTTCGACATCAGTTTTATAGCCAAACACTTCTTTGAGCTTATCCAGCAAATCCGCGTTTGAAACATCATCCATTAACCATTCTCCATCTCTATTGAGTACAAATTTTTGATATGCAGCTCGATTAGCATGAAGAGATATTCAATAGAATTTATTCCGCGCTCGATTTGCTCAGTATCAGCTTCAGGACAAATTACTTGTAATATTCTTAGCCTAGGCAACGGACCAAGTTTACTTTTTCCAGTTCTAACTCCAGAAATCGATGCTCTTTTCAAACCAAGAAATGTGGCCATTTCCTTGTCTGTTGTGAACAAGTTTTCATCTTGTCCATATGTTTTGAACAGCTCAATGAGTTTTATATCAACGGCTGTTGGCTCACACTTCTCAAGTTCATCAAGCGCTAGTCTCTCAGCGCCGCGTAAACTGAGCCTATGCAGTTCACGAGACAAATGCTCGGGGGTGATTCTCTCCAACAAATCACGGATATGAATGCTGCCAAGTCGATCCATGATTTTTATTCTCTGGCCCAAGCTCAAGCCAAGTTCACCCTGCCGCACCTGGCAGATGTTTTCCTTTCTGACGCCTAAAAAGCTGGCAATTTCAACATCTGTTTTATAGCCAAACCCTTCTTTGAGCTTATCCAGCAAATCTGCGTTTGTAATTTCAAAATCCATGATTAACCATCACACTCACATCGCATCGAATTGCAACGAAAGCAAAACTCCAAGTCGGCCATCTTCAGCTTTAACTCGCTTTTCATTTTTTGGAATTCCTGCCATTTGTCCTTTTCGTCATCTTTCCACACGGATCGCAGATACCTCCATTCCATGATTTTAACCATGCTTTGCATCAAATCGTTTTCTTCTTCGAAAAACCGGCTGAGATTTGCTTTGGTGCCAGCTAAAGCTTCTTCCAGGAATCCGATTTTGGTTTCAAGCGAATCGATTTTTGCCTGCTGGTCTTGGATGACGCGCTCCAAAGTTTCGCTCATAATTTTCCCTCGATCTTTGTTTTTAAGTCATTGCGCGGATACAACATTATTCTTGGATGGGCGAGATTACCGTCCACGTCAAATTCATGAAACCTGACCATCTTGCCACTTCCACTGATGCCTCGAAGCGCTGTTATTCTTGAAGAAACAGCCGTATACACCCCGCAACTTCTCAAATAGCCTTTATCTGTCTTGCCTAACCGGAACTTTACAAAAGACCTATCCAATCTTTTCTTTCTATCATTAACGAAGCCAGCCATCGATTTTTTGTTCTTCCAATTAGCGAATTGAATCAGGCCGCATTCGCCGCCATCAATCAAAATATCGACATCATTAGGATTTTCGTATCCCTTTGCCGTGGAACCGAACAACCACATGCGCTTGATTCTGAAAGCCGTGAACTCGCATTCAGGAGTGCCAATAATGCCGTTACATTTTTTCACGCGATCAGCTATTTCCAAGGCTCTTTTTATCGCAGTTGACCGCTTCAAACCGAGATCTCCAGCATTTTCTTTTCCCAGGCTTCATCCGTTGGCGTCTCCAACAACCCAAGCCGATGAAAAATATCTAACTGGAAATCTCGTGCCCCGCGGCACAGATGGTTTTCTTTCTTGCCATGAAGCCGTGGATGATGACAAATTTGCGATGCTTCCGTTATGCATCGACTCCGAACCGTATTGGCAATATCCGGTGAGGCCTCAAGCCCATTCTCGCTTTTATTGAAGGGACACGTCGGGCATTTGCCTTTCATGACCGGCCAGCCGGAGATGCTGGTTGAACTTTGCATTCTAGTCAGGTTACCAGCGTGAAAACCCATCGAAGAAATGACCTTGGCGATCAATGAACTCGAACATCATTTTCCGATTTGCGTGAGGATCACTGGATGCTTTCGCGCATGTCGAAACAACATCCCTGTAAATAGTTGCTGGAATTGATTTCAACCCATCAAAATTCATCAGCATTTTATCCCCAATTTTCTCAGCCGAATTGCTTCCACGAGCAAACATAATGATATTTGACAATTCGCCACAAGCTTTGAATATGACATACCGCCAACTTGGATCGGCATTTCCTTTTTCTGGAATTACCTCAAGTGAGTATGCCAAGTCCCCGCCATGAGTAAGAAGGTCATATACGTCAGAGATTTTAGTCTGTTTGGTGCCGACTAAAACGCATGGGCCTACAGCATCGAAGTCATAGAAGCGATCGCTTTCCTCAAGCCCTAGCATTTCCTTCAAAGCATCCATTTTCTCGTCAGGCAACTTGGCAACCTTCGAAACAAATCTTTGCAGTTGCTTTGCAGTAATACCAATAGCATTGGCTATTTCTGCAGGCTTATTTGGCCAGCAATCCATCAGCAATTTTGCCCTCTCTGCACAGGCTTCTTCCATTTCATCCAGCTCAAATTCCGAGAAATCATTACCTTCGATATCTTGATCAACATCTTCGCCTCCGGCGATCAACCAGGTAACGCCGTCATCTTTCCTGAAAGTCCTGCGTCCTACTGGAACCGCATTAACTTCCCACGACGAAAGCCACTGACCGGGTTCCCAGTCAATTTTGTTGAATTCCAAGTTGGTTTCCATTTTCTTGATGGGCAAATTCATCCATTTTTCAGCGGTTTCTCGAACGGATTTATTGCCAGCCCAAGACCATCTTTTATTTTCGACGTGCTGATTATGTTCTTTATGGGCATAAGCATTCATCGCTTCCAGATTATAGAAATCTTTGGCATTGTTCCGGGCAAGCCAACCAAATCTCATTACCTCGTCTTGAGCGGCCCGTAAAGAACCGGATAGTTTTTTGTCGCCTTTATCAGCGATTGCAACTTCCACCCCAATCTTTTTTAAATTGAGCTTGAGATCAGGGCAGGAATCAGCGATAGACCTGCTGATTTTCAAAATATCCGGACATCCTCTCAGCCCTGATGCTTTTGACCAGGCCTCAATCAAAAAACTAAGAAATGATCGCGGGTTATCGAGGTCCGAAAAGGAAAACCATTGGAGTTGCGTTCCGGGAACGGTCAAGCCATACAGAATCAGAGGCTTTAAACCAAATCTTGCTGCGTCTGATAAGGAAATGGTATCCCCACTGAACACAACGCCATGCTCAGGATGCTCAAAGACGTGTTTCGCAATGGCAACGTAGAAATGATGCTCGCGCTGTTGATCGTTATTATTTGCTGCCATTCTTTACCCATTTGAACTAAAAAACTTCCGAAAATCGGAACACTCAAAGAAATGCCCATTGACCACAATTCTCGTGGCAAATGTTGGCTCACCCGAATCGCAGTTACCAACGACACCGACGATATAGAAGCCGCCAATATCGGACTTGTCGTCTGTTTTGGAAAAGAACGCCGGCATGTTTCCATGCGAATGCAGATCCATTACCAGTTCGTATTCATCAGGGAGGACATTCCTGTAGGAAATATGGCCAGCACTGAATGAAATCACATCCGGCTCGTACAGCGCGTATTCCTTGCGGATTTTATCCCACACCACCAATCCAGCCCATTCATTCGGTGCGCGAAGAAAAGTCTTCTCGCAAACATCCAGCAAAATTCGTTTCGGAATCTGTCCATGCGACAACCGAACACCGACTGCGCCTATTTGTCCGTAAGGTAACTTGATCGACGACTTCGCTACTGACAACCGAACTTCCAATACCTGATTGATCGCTTCGACATAAATCCCATCTCCGGCAATCACGAAACGATGCTTGCCTGTCTCCGGTTTGGGCAATGCTTCGCCGTGCAAAGGCTGCATAAGCGTTGGCGTTTCGCCAAAAACAATTTGGTCGCGCCGATCGGTAAGGTAGTTATTCATCATTGGCAGTTATTCGTCCATCAAAAATGCAGTTCAGTTTCTCGTTCAAATATGAAATCTCGAAGCTTTCCATCAGCAAAGGATTCCCGGTATGACGATTACATTCCGTGAAATCGATTCCAGCTTCGTGAGCACGACGACAGGTCTTGATATAAGCCTGCATGATTCCAGTGAATTCGATGAACGGATGATTGTGGATACCAATAGCCTGCCGGTAGAAATCATCTACAGCAGCTTCCATTTGTTTCAGCGCAGTTTCGCGCTCGTCTGAACTTAGCATTTTTTGACCTCAACACCAATCATTCTGGTTGCCCATTGCCGGTTCGTTCTTTGGCCCAGTTCGCAAACGCGGTAATAGTACAGTTCTGGATCTGATTTCCTGATTCGCTCGTCCCTTTGGAATAAGGATTTTTCTTGCCTTTCAATAACTCATATTGAAGGCATTCTTCATCTTCTTGACCGTCGTATAGTTTGAATTCCGGTCCCATTCCGATGACTTTTCGGACAGCGCCTTTTTGGTTTGTGTAGATGCCACCAACAACTATTTCACTTTTTTTCATATTCAGCCTTTTTGGATCAATTGAATTTTCTGAGTGAAGCGGGTCATTCCTGCAAATCCTCACTGGTCAGGACATACTCACGCACATCATGTACGGTATAGAAATTGATCGTGACATGCTTTTCCATCCAGTTTTTCAAAAGCTCATTAAGCTCCTGTTTTGCTTCTGACGAAATATCATCCATAAAAGTATCCGCGTATTCGCCTCCAATGTCGTACCCCCTGTTTTGCATCAGTTCGATAACATCATTGGCATTGCAAAATTCGCTTAATTTAGGTTTTCGCCCATCCCCGACATATACCGTTTTCCCAACTGCAAGCTCACCGCTATTGCTGTTGATCAAATCATCAAGTGAACTGTAATTGAAGTCCTCGTTATTGGTTGACCATGCTTCCAATTCGCTCATTTGTACTTACCTCTCAGGAGTGATTCTCAATAAAACCCTCTACGCTATAGCGCGAAGGGGTCAAATGATCAGCCGGGAACTTAACTTCCTTCTTCCTGGACAGGGAGAGCCAGAATCGATAATGGACTTTGTTATCCACCGCCTTGTCCTTGTCCCCATCCAGGGAAAGGGTTGATGGATTGTTGATGTGGGAGAACGCACTATCGAACATGACCGATTCCCAAGCCCTGATTTGATCGATGCCGCACTCGTCGGGCAATGTCGCAGACCCGGTACACACGTTGCCATTAGCGTACACATTCATTAACGGCGCTTGGTAGAGCTTCGTTTTGGCGCCGACCCGGCCATTGGTTTTTAACGCGGCCACCGCCAATTTACCGTTACGATTGGCGACCATGAGTAGCCTTGGCCAAGGCACATCGATCTTTTTCATCGGCATCCCGGTGATATTGAATAGCATGGAGCGTACCTGGGCCGGAACCGTCCAGGCAATATGGGTTTCTGAAATCGACACGACATTCGGCGGCAAAAGACTGACTTTCCGTTTACCCATTTCCAGCATCGACCGTAAAACGGCCTCCACATCCTCTTTGGACATTAAGCGACCGGCGCCGATGACAGATTCACCTTGCTCATTGGTCACAAAATCGTGCATCGACGCTAGAAAATCTCCGGCTCGATATTGGGAGTAGCCGCCTGAAAGCGCTTTAGCCTGATGAATGAGAATGGCGTGTTTTTGCAAGATGCTTGGCTGTTCGCCTTGGTAGAACTGGAAAAAATCGTTAGGTTTCACGTTTGGGACTCCAAATCAGTGTTATCCGGCAAAATAACAACGTCTCGCTCATCGAATAGCTCTACTGTAGCTTTAGCGCGTCCTGATTCCGCTAATGCAACATACCAATACCCTGGAGCAATTGAGTTTTCTCTCTGTATTGTTCCTCTGCGCCCAGGACATTTTGGTTTCCCCATTCTCCAGGATTGTATTTTTGCTATCTCTACGTTGATTCCTGGACGTATAACTCGGCGCTCAACCGGACCAGCATCTGCGGGCGAGTTTTGCTTATTTGTCATAATTTTTTCACTCCTATACTACTTGCCCTTTGCCGTCGATCACCTCAGCCAATCGAATCAACCCTCTCGACTTGGCCAACAAGATCAGTCTCTCACCGACTTCCGAACATGCAAGAGGATTTAACCGAATAATGCCTTCCGGGTTTTCGCCTGTTTGAGCCATATCTTCATAAACATCCCGCACCACAGTTTCTTCCCAATCGAAACCGAAGCCGATGACATGGCCATAGTCCAGATAAACATCTCCATGACTGTTATCGCAGGGTGACATTCGACATTCGGAGGCTTTTAGTCCGGACTTTTCAATCCACTTCCAAATCTTGATGGTTTCCCGAATGAATTTGACCCAAGGATTCTGATAGATGGCCTGATTTGATTTACGCCAACCGGTCAGCATTCGCCTGATTTCACCGATTTCCGGCAACTCTCCGAACATCGATTTGCAGTTATTGGTTAAGACCGATTTCAAGTAAGCTATACGTTCTTCCAGATGCTCTTGATCGTCGTTTATCTCGGTAAATGGATACACATCGTTGTCTAAAAAGAATTCAGCCAATTCCCCATTACTCAGATGACCTTGAGTTTCCAATGCTTCCTTAAGCGCATCCAGTTCATCACCCATCATCATCCATCCCTCGGACAGATCATCGACCAAGATGCCTATGCCGCCATTGAAGATCGTCCATTTCAGACAACCTGCCACCGCTTTGGCAAGATCACGATCCATGTCCAACAAGGAAAACTGGGAAAATCTTGGGTAAACGCCCATCACCAAGAACACGCCTTCGCTGTTGCTTTGCTGCATTTCAAAGCACAATGGCTCGAAATCGTTATGCTCTAAGTCAATGCCTGCAATGCTCATCGATGCTTGGTTCAAGTGATCCATGACTTTGGCAACGACTTCCTGATACAGCCGGTAGGTCGCTTCCCATCCATTAGTCACGGCCTGATCGATTTCCGTTTCGTCCACCAGCCCCATTGAATGAGCCAGCAAGATCATGCAGGAAATTCCGGGTCGATTGTTTTCAAAATCGGCCTTGTCTTTTCGGCGTCGAATATCGTCGATCAAACCGCTCAGGTCGGTTTCGATCCTGATCTGACCGAATAATTGGCCTACAGCATCGGCAGTTGCGTGGGATCGATGCCCATCAACGCTCGATTGGACAATTTCGGAAGATTCAGCCTGAATTGAAAGCATGGTGGCTCGTTCTCGATTTTGACGTTTTTATCAATGGGGGATTGACTCCCCCATTCCTTTAACTGCGCGATGCCAAAACTATCAGCCTTTGGTTTTGACTTCTTGATGTGGCTTGATGGCATAGTGAAGTTCCTCGCCGATCAATTCAGGTTCGTTGAGTTCGACGTTGGCTAAATGGGGATAGGAAGCAGCATACAATTTGATCGCTTCCTCCGGCGATAAATCAGGGGCCGGATCGGCCAATCGAATAGCGCCCATTTTGAAAACCCTGACTGGACGAATGACGGTGGTATTGTTATTTTCCATGTTGAATTCCCAAAAACCTAAAACAACGATTTATCGGTGACTGCCATTTCCGCAGGCTTTTCGTCTGCCTCGTCGTGATGACTTGCTTCTGCAAACCGGGATTTTTCCGCTGGCTTATCCTGCTGCTTGTCCTTTGCCGCCTCGGCCTTCGCTTGCTTTCCGGCTTCCTTGATTCGGCTCATTACCTCCTTCAAGTCGTTGTGAGCGTCTTCGCGCACATCCGCAAAGTCGGCCAGAGAACGCGGAAAATCCGCGTCCAGGGCTTGAGGATTGGTGACGACATACAAAGGCATGGCCAATGCGGCTCTCAATGCCTGAACGGTTTCCGGGGCTTTGTCATCAACAGAGCCTTGCAGCAAAGGCTGAACCAGTACGGCAAGCTGGTCACCCTTGCGGGTGACCGTGAATTGGATTCGCTCATCGTTTTTGAGCATGTTGTGAAAAGTTTCAAAGATCATGTTAAGCAGCCTCTTCGGGGTCTTGGGTGTAACCGTTGTTGTTTACAGACATTGCCTCGTCATCATCAAACCAATCGCTGTCACCGAGATAGTTGGAAGGGCTTGATGGTTCTTCGGCATCCAAATCATCAAATTCGCCCGTCTTCGCCATCACTGCATCCAATATCGCACTTTCGTCGTCGCTGTTTATGGTGTCCGTGATTGGCAGGTCAGAATCCAAGTCGTCTTCCAAATCCTCAAAGCCAGCTTGATTGCCTAAACTCTCTGCCTCGCCCAAATCATCGGTTACTGGCTCATCCTGCGGCTCTACAGCTTGTTGAGAGCCGCTATTCTCAGGTTCTTCAACAACCATCTCACCAGTCGCGTCATTAGCGGCTGATTCCGAGAAGATAGGCTCGACAACGGCTATTGATGCTTGAGTTTTCGATGCAATGTCTTGATGACTATCGTCACCCCTAAACTTCAAAACGCAAGCCGGTACAAAGCCCGAAAAGTCGTAACCGCACCCAAAGACTTCGTCCAAAATTTCGTTGTTTTTCTTCTTCATCAAAGCGGCAAACTTATGTTTTTCGCTTTGCTTTTCGTAATGCTCAACGAACGACAAGTCAGCACCGTTTACCGCTTCACGCAATACGCCTTCGATACCGGCCTTGGTGAATGCGCCCAAGAATTCCCTATCCAGAATAAAATGGTCTGCCAGTTTTGCTTTCGTCACATTCAACACGGATGCTGCGCCTTTCGCCCATGCCTTGTTCAGAATCGGCGTGGACTTTTCATGTTCGCCCAGCAAATGGCTTAACAGACGATGGTTCAATTCCAGCGTTTCTTCGATGCCCAATGCCGACAGCGCCTTCACGAATCCTTCGATTTCGCTGCCAATCCTCGTCGGGTCTTTCAAGGGCGCTGGCATTTTTTCAAAAGGCAGCGAACTTCTCACCAGCCGATAAAGCGCAAACGTGTTCACGCACAGAACGGCCAGCTTGTTGTCTGCGATCTGGCTTGCGCCAAGATTGCGATAGAATGCCTCGATCTTCTCAATTACCCTGGCTGGGGTAATCGCCGCACTGGCATTGCCGGTATCGCCCTCGTTTTCATCAGCATCGTTATTGGAAGCGTCAGGAGTTTTCCCTGTCGATGACGGGGTTGGCTTATTTGTTTTCTTGGCCGAAGCCTTGTCTTTGTCGCCGCTGTCCGGAGCGGTTGCTGCCTTGAAGCTCTCTTGATAACCAGCAACTTTGTCTTTGTGGCAATCCAGATTAAAGCAGCAATCCTCGGTGATTCGGCCTAGACGATCCGGCGAAGTGGACAGCAAAGCGCCGAAGTGGGCGCATTGTCGGCAACCTTGCTCAAGCTGAGCCTTGCCAACGCCTTCCGTTCCGGACTGGCAAATAGTCTTGTAGGAATCTGGTCTTCGTTCCGTGTCGAAAAATACGACTGCGTATTGCTCAGTCAAAGAGGCTTTTTTCTCTAACATGGCTTCTTCTGTTTTCTGCTCATAGCAGGCCCTGTTGGCGCATCGGCCTTCACTGATATGCTCTTCGAACAAGCTGGATTGCATGCTGGAGTTATGAGGGCATCCATTGCAACCTGTCTTATCGAAAGTAGCTTTCGACAATTCCAGAGAGAATGACGACAACCGGCTTTTCAGTTCAGCAACGGAATAGCCGTTTTCGAGAATTTTACGGAGGGTTGCAGTCTGGAAGTCGCTGGGCAGTTGCGAAAGCAATTCCGCGTGACCCAATTTGATTGAACGCTCTGTCAGCGCATTGAGCACTTCCGGGGCCGCATGAAGCAGCAACAAACGCGCATCGAATTTAACCACACTCCAGCCCAAAAGCTTCAACGCTTCCGCTTTATCGCCGCCGCAGTCGGTTAATACATCCCTCGCAGCGACCGCTTCTTCGGCTGGGCTCATATCAGCCCTTTGCGAATTTTCGACAGTAGCGATCAATCTGGCTTCTTTGTCGCTCAGGTTACGCACTACGGCTGGAATTTCCATCAAACCCGCTTCATTCGCGGCTCTCCACCGGCGTTCACCGGCCACTATCCAGTAGCCCTTGCCATCCGTCACCGGCCTGACAACGATCGGCTGAATCACACCCTCAGCCTGCACCGAAACAACTAACTGTTGAAACTCGTAATTATCGAAAAACTTTCTTGGATTGAATCCTTCTTGAACACTGATTTGATCGATAGGCAGTCTTGTGAATTCTGCTTGATTGGCTGGCATGATTTTCTCCATAGCTTTGCCACTTTTTAAGTTCCCCGAAAAGGTGGCGCGGTTAATAAAAACTACAGAGTTAAATTCTCACCACCTTCAAAAAACGCAAGACCAAAAAACTCATTTCCTACGCCATTGATATTCAAGCAAAACCTACAGGTTTGTTGCTTAGATATTTAAGGGGAAACAGTGAAAATTATTAGAAGCAAAGAAAATCACAATGAATTCTTCATTACAGGATTCAGAGTGATGCAAGAAGGAAAATGGGCCAGAATAATTCCTGACAGAAATAGCGAAGCATTACTGGATTACCCAGAAGACAAGGCAATCTGGCTTTCAGACATTCTTGACGAATTACTTGAGGCAGGATGGATAACTGAAGACGAATATTGGTATCCCTATATCAGGTTTTTTAATCAATTGTCCAAATAGCATTATCCGACAGAATTCTATTGGAAAAAATGTAGCAATAAACATGAGCCACTTTTTTAATTTACATGGAAAGGGTTTTTAAACATCTTCATTACGTAAAAATTGATCATTAAACCAATCGTTTATTAATGTCTTAGATTGAAGGAAGCTTATAGTAAACAAAATAAGTGATTTTAAAGGAATATTTTCAATTCTGAGCAGGTGAGTTCTAAATGTGGAATCTTCCACTATAATTCCGGAAGCCAAATTATTCTCATAACGTTTTTTAGCTGAAATGCCCTCGTAAACATTGATAGCCAAATCAAGATGATTTACGAAAGATTCGCAAAATGGCGTACCAATTGGATTATCCGTATCCAGATGAATACATCTTCCAATTGTTAGTCTGGATTCCACATCCTGATCCGAAAGCTCTTCTATCATCATGCTAAGATTGCCGTCATTGTTCCTCTTTGCTATGACATCCATACGACGAATCCCATTAACCTTGTACTCCCAAAATTCTTGAAGAGAGTCCTTGTTCAGTTCTTTTGGATACAAGATATACGATGCCCCTTCTTTATTTTTCCTGTGGATATTTAAGTTCTTCCACCAGTTAGGATTAGCAGGGATTAAAATTTCTTCATTTAACTGAAACAGGGGTTGTTTATGGTAAATTTGCGTTGGATCTAGCCTAACAAAAAGCGGTGACCCTTTGAAATTTTCTTCACAAAATGAATAGATTGACGGATTAAGAAATGGATCCATCTTATAGTAGTATCCGTTTCTATGAAATATCTCTGACCCTTGTATATTTTCCAGCGCACGCGCGTTAATTAATTCGAGGTCTAAGTTCCCAGACGACTTCTTCCTTCTTATGCACTCAAAGAGTGTGGCATCACCAGAGAATATCGACTGGTTGATTTCATATTCTTGAAATCGATTTCGCAACATCGTGACCTTGAGCTTCTTTCCCACATCGAACATGAAAGAAAAGAGAGCAAGCCGCTCAGACGAACTAAATTCTGTGAACCATCCTATCTCCAAATAACCACTATACTGTTCATAATCAGTGGGGCATAGCAACTCTTTTCTTACGTCAATGATGCATTTTGCTTTTTCTGGTGAATCAGAAATTAGTCTTTCCACGTACTGTTGGTTTGAAATTGACTCTCCAATACAGCACGAAACGGCCTGTTCTAATTCATGGAAATATTCGTCAATAGTCATAAATTGCACCTAAATATAAAAGTGACATCCAAATATCATTCAAACTAAACTCTTGGGCACCATTGTATCCTTCCTTTTTTTATCCAAAAATGACAATTACATCGGTTATGCTGATGTATCGAAGGAGAAATAGTCGGACGCCCCCAAAAATCAGATTCGATTGACCAACAAGGTCGGCGAGAAGGATTTAGTGAAAGTGAAATTTGAACATCACACCCTCCGGGGCACTTGAAACAAGCCCATTTCTTGACTCCATTATCTATTACCAACCAAAGCTCGCCTTGTGGAATCAGATTATTGCTTGGATATTGATCTTGTTGCCTTACTAAATAATCGAAACTCAGCAGTCCTAATCTACGCAACAAAATCGTTACAGCATGCTTCATCTTCATAAAGTTAGCCTATTACTCCAAGGAATGGAGTTACGTCACCGCGGCCCCATGTTGACGCGCTTCCGCAAACTGGACACGACTGGATGGGTAAACACGTCATTGCTCGGTCTTCGACGCGATCAAATCGCCGGACTCGGTTATGTGTCATGCCAGTATTTCCTCGAAACGCTGTCAGACCCTGTATCAGCTCATCCACTGCAGCACAAGCTATGCTGGTCGTGAATGTAACAACGGCTGGTGCAGGATCACCGCCACCATCCACATAGGCCTCTGCCTTACGACGCGCGAATTCTCCAGGATCGTTACGTCGAAGAGCTTCTTCTGCGGCACGTTGAGTATTCACGACACCTAAACACATTAGGCATGGACTACCAGGTTTGATCGTCGATACTCGACCGGTCATGTCATAGTTGGCATCATTTCGCGCGGATCGCATACGAAGCCCTACGTCAATCACAGGGATCCCATAATAGTGAGCAAGTCGATTTAAAGTGAGACGTCCTTGGTGGTCATCCGTACAACCAAAAAGTACGTCACAGGAACGCAGCAAGTCACGTAGCGACGCATCACCCACCCAAGATTTTCTGGCGACCACTTGAGTTCCTAGATCCGCAGTTTCGATTTCGCGAGCTAGAATATCGACTTTGAATTGGCCAGAGATCACATCGGAAGTACGAGACCCATGTACACGATTGAGGTTGGTGATATCTATCGTGTCGTTGTCGATCAATGCTAGGTAACCAACCCCAAGGCGATTGAGCAATAAAGCCACGGCACTCCCTGTGCCGCCGCAACCGATTATTCCTACGCGAAGTTTACGTATGATCGGATTGAAATTTGATCCGAAAAGTAACGATTGTCGCTCAAGAGATGCGGTTTCAACATTTTCCTGGATTGCTCTTCGAATCAAAATATTGTTACCTATCACTGAAATCGAAGATGCTTCCATAGCTTCTGAAGGAGAAACCCATAAGCGCCCGACTATGGCGTTGTTACCACCAAACACTAAACTGGCTAGCCCTAAACGGTCTTTATTGAAAGCAGTCCGCGCAAGCTCCGCTTCGTTGCGATCATCCTGATCGGAAAAGAATGCTTCAGCATTAGGATGACTATGTACCAACCCCGCCACCAGGCCTCTTTGTTGAGCGAAACCCAGTAATTTCATAAACCCTTTTGTCGACCAGGTAACATGCATGGAAGACGAAGAGAGCATTTCTTCAGCGGCTATAGGAATAACCTCATGAGAAATTAGCCGGGTACGGGGTTCTCCAGACCAAGGATCGGAGCCAATTTCCGCTTTACCGAACAGGATATAGGCAGCCGCTTCAGAGCCGTTGGCGCGATAAAGCAATTTACGAAGTGTCGTTTCATGCGGCTCCAACAACACAATATCGAGCTTTCCTTTCATTACTTGGCCTCCGCAAGAGCGCACTCAATCCGTTTGATCATGGTATGCAGACCATCGATTCCCGGGCGCCAACTAGCATTATGACGAGACCATCGCTGCCAGTTTCGTCCAACAAATGGATGTGGCACATCCGCACAGGTTGGGTAACGACCAATAGAAATAAGAGTAAGCCACGGATCACAGAAAAACATATCAGGCGCTACGTCTGGGTAACCTGGCGGCAGGATAACCAATATGTCTGTAGATGGATGATTGAACTTACCCGCAGGTAGACACATTTGCTTGAGGACAACACCTATATGCGGCCCCTCACTAGCCAATTCCGCGTCGATACCATGATCGCTTAGGTAACGCTGATCCATTTCAGGTAGTGCCAACAGACCCTCGGTCGTATCGCAAATTACCGTGATAAACCTTTCAATGCCGGGTTTGCTTAGATCGATCAAATCCGCATCACGAATCAAAATATCCTGGCCGCCACGAACTTCGAGATATACGTGATAAGTATCCACGGGTACATTTGCCAGTTTTTTCAGCACTCTACCGCTGATATTAGGCTTACCCCACTCCAGTTGACCATCATCAATGGTGAACTTGAAAGCCCGGTCTGTTTGGAAAACTACAAAACGTTCTACACCGCGAGCTCGCAAATCATAGGTTTCATCAAGTCGAAGATCTTCAAATTCACCAGATGGAAGAATCGCATAAATGCTGAAATCATCGATTGGACGCAAGCTGACAGCTTGGATAATTTGGCGCCCGGTCGGCACCGGATCGTTGATATCCAAATACCGTTCGTTCATTTGATCGTCGGCTACTAAAATACGGTATGCAGCATGATGAAATCTTTCTTCACCAAGAGCAGCACCGTTTCCTTCATGTGTTTTGCGGTCATCACCGCTAGATATAATTTGTTGCATTCGAGTCATCCTGTTTGGCCATCTGCGGGATTGCAGTTTTCGCGGCCTTCACTAACTCAATCGCAACGGTTTTCATAACCGGAAAGTCAAATGCTTATTCCGATCAAAACCGCCACCGGTTCCGATGCAAACCAGGCCATCGATTCCGCCCTGATTACGCCAGAGTTGAATGACAGTTTTTTGGAAGTGGTGAAATGGCGGTATCGACCCTATGGAGCCATTCATCTAAACATCTTAATGGCGGCACATCTACAAAAAGCGGACGGACTATTCCAAAGGAACAAATGGATCTTTCGGCCAAGGCAGTCGATTAGATATATCTCAAAGGACTACTACGCCCCTTATCCTAAAAACGGTCTGATGTTCGCAGATTTATGGTTTGGTCACGACCCAAAGTGAGTGCCTATCAGTAAGTCTTGTAAGGCAGAAATTTTCCTGAAAGGGTAATGTTGACTCGGTCGCCGTGAGGATCGGACTCACGGCGCAGATCCATTTTGAAGTCGATCGCGCTCATAATACCATCGCCGAATTCTTCGTGAATCAGCTCTTTCAACGTCGGTCCGTAAACGCTGATCAATTCATAAAACCGGTAGATCAACGGGTCACCCGGTTTCGTCTCGGCAGACGATCCCTTGTACGGCACGACAGTCAACCAGCGCCGTTCTTCCTCACTCAACGAAAAAATGTCGCCGACGATCGCGGCCTGCTCCACGGTCAGCGTCATCTGGCCGAGACAGGCGGCCGTGACCCATTCCTTGCTCAGTCCGACTTTTTCGGCCACCTCGGACCACTTCAAACCCCGGCTGACTTTAGTGGCAATGATTTTTTCCGCCACAGCGATTCTATTCATAACTTTTTTGCTCTACATGCTAAAAATACGCGCACAAACGGGGAGCGCCGACAACGTCGCTCCCCTCAACAGTCGGATTAAATCGCTCAGTCTTTCTTGAATTTAGCCGCTTCGTCGGAGCCGCCGGTCGCATTGCCCTTGCTGTAGGAATGCGCGCCGACGCCGGCCAACTGTCCGCCCTGCACGATCAGG
>SXGT01877042.1_pt1 | contig 27434 bp, 18 predicted proteins | sample 3176221 | NCBI WGS metagenome assembly SXGT01 (sample SAMN11356862, study PRJNA531348) | freshwater metagenome | isolation source: freshwater sample F1-120 | place: China: Fuxian Lake, Yuxi | collected 2017-12-25
CGACGAACACCGACAACTGCTTGCTGAGGTCGTACATGTACGCGCGGAGGAACTGATCGAAGACGATCACGACCCCCGACACGACGACCAGCTGAACGATGATGCGGATCTTGTTCGGGATGAAGCTGCGGATCGACGAGATCATGACGTTGCTGAGCGCCGTCACGAGCATCACGCCGATGCCCATCACCAGGGCCTTGTCGAGGCGCGTGGTGACGGCCAGCGAACTGCAGATGCCGAGCACCTGCAGCGCGATCGGATTGTTGTCCCAGAGCGGGTCCTTGAGCGCCTTCTTCTCATCCTTGCCGAAGAAGGTGCGCGGCTGCTTGGCCGGGGGAGCCAGGGTCGAGGTCATGGGATCATCCTTTCCTGGCCCAGGCCTTGGCCAGGAACGGCCGGTAGGCCGTGAGGTCGCGCTTCACGAAGTTGGTGATGCCGTTGCTGGTGATGGTCGAGCCCGAAAGGCCATCGACGAAGTGTGCCTTCTCGACCGGGATCGCCGGGTCGACCTTGTTCTTCTTGACCGTGACCGAACGCAGTTGGCCCTGGTCGTCGAGGATGCGCTTGCCGATCCACTGGGACGTCCAGACGGGATTCTCGCACTCGCCGCCGAGGCCCGGAGTCTCGCCATGCTTGTAGAACGTGATGCCGCGCACGCGATTGCCGTCCGACTCGAGCGCCAGGAAGCCGAACAGGATGGACCACAGGCCGGGACCGCTGATCGGCACCACGAAGGTGTCGTCCTTGCCGGCGGCATCGCGCGTGATCGCGATCAGTCGGTACGGTGCCCGCTCGGAATCGCGCATCTTCTTCCAGGCCTCGATCGACACCTTGTCGATCTCGCCCGTCGCGAGTTCGAGCACATGCTCGGTGACGCGCTGCCGGTAGAAGTCGTCGAGTTCGCTCTGCTGGCGTGGATCGTCGAGGCCGATGAGGCCAGCGGCCAGCATGACGTTCTTCTGCCGATCCGCTTCCTCGGCGGCGGCCTGCTTGTCACGCAACGCACTCGCCGTCAAGGCGAGCGCCGAACTGATGACGACACACAGTCCCATCGCGAAAGTCAGCACGTAGCCGTTGCTGCTGGTGTTCATTGGCGGCGCAACCTCCGCTTGATGTTGCGCCCGACGACGAAGTGGTCGATGGTCGGCGCGAACGCGTTGAGCAGCAGGATCGACAGCATCGTGCCCTCGGGGTAGGCCGGATTGATCGCTCGCACCATGATCGTGACGAGGCCGATGGCGGCGCCATAGATCCACTTGCCGAGGTCGGTCTCGGGCGACGACACGGGGTCGGTCGCCATGAACACGATGCCGAACAGGAAGCCGCCGACCAGCAGGTGCTCGAACGGTTGCAGTGACAACGGACCGCCGTAGTTGGCCGGCAACGCCCATTGCAGCAGCAGCGCAGAGCCCAGCAGGCCCAGCACGCCGCCGAGCATCGTTCGCCACGAGGCGACGCCGGTGAGCAGCAGCCAGAAGGCGCCGATCAGTACGCAGAACTTGCTCATCTCGCCGGCGCTGCCGGCGATGTTGCCGAAGAACAGATCGGCATGGCTGTGGTGGTTGGCCAGCATCGAGCTGGCATCGAGCACGGTGTTCGGCTTGCAGATCGCCAGCGGCGTCGGCTGCGACCAGCCATCGATCAGGTGCGACGGGTTGTTGCCGGCCACCCAGACCGAGTCGCCTGACATCTGCGCCGGGAACGCGAAGAACAAGAAGGCGCGGCACACCATCGCCGGGTTGAACACGTTCATGCCGGTGCCGCCGAACACTTCCTTGCCGATGACGACCGCGAACGCGACGCCGCAGGCGAGCTGCCACAGCGGGATCGACGCCGGCACGATCAGCGCGATCAGCATGCCGGAGACGAGGTAGCCCTCGCTGATCTCTTCCTTGCGGATCACCGAGAACACCATCTCGATGGTGAGGCCGGTGCCGTAGCTGACGATCAGGATCGGCAGCATGCGCTGCAGCCCGAACACGAGGCAGTCGAACGTGCTGGCGCCGCCGCCAGCCGCGGTGGCAAGCGTCGGCGGCAACAGCGCCTGCAGCCACCCACTGACGTATTGCGTGCCGGCGCCGACCTTCGCCCAGGCGTGGAAGTGCTGGGCGCCGGTGCTGTAGATCGCCCACAGCAGGCATGGCAGCATCGCGATGATCACCGTGTTCATCACGCGCTTGAGGTCGGCGTAGTCGCGCACGTGCACGCCGGTCTTGCCGGCGCGATCGGATGGCGCGAACAGGAACGTCTCCAGCGCGTCGAACACCGGCCAGATCCGGTGCAGCTTGGAGCCAGGCTCGTGGTAGAGCCGGCGCTGCTTGTCGATCAGTCTTCGCAAGAACTGCACTCAGCCCTCCTGTTCCAACTTGTCGAGACCAGTACGGACGATCGCGCCGACGTCGATCTTGCAGGGATCGACGAACGTGCACAGGGCGACGTCTTCCTCGGTCACTTCGAGCAGGCCGAGCTTGACTGCTTCTTCGATGTCGCCGGCCTGGATCGCGCGCACGAGAAAGGTCGGGTGGATGTCGATGGCCATCACGCGATCCCAGCTGCCGATGTTGACGATGGGGCGGCGACCGCCGTTGAGCCGGGCGTCGAGCACGTAGTCACGCTTCCGGAACAGCCAGGAGAACACGCTGCGGTGGAAGCTCAGCTTGCCGAACTGCGGCAGCGCCCAGCCGAAGAGATCGCGCTCGTTGGTGCCTTCGGGGATCGCGGTGAGGGTCGTCGTGCGAAAGCCGAGGAACCCTTCCGGCGCCAGCCTGGTGCCGCCCAGCACGGTGCCATCGATCAGGCGCACGTCGCCCGCGAGCGGCTTGCCACCCGTCAACACCGACAGCTGCGCGCCCTGGCGCACATGGAAGTACTGGCGCGTGGGTGCGGCGCTACCGGCGGTGGCTGTGACCTGGTGGTGCGGGTAGCGACCCGTGAGCTGCCATTGGCCGATGCGCACCACGTCGTTCGCGCGCAACGTGAACGCCACTTCGCCGGCCTTGAGCGGCCGGATGTGCGCGATGTGGGTGCCCACCAGGCCGGACGGGTGGGGGCCGCGGAACTCGTGGATCTCGACGCCGCGCAGGCCGCGCAGATGGTCTTGCTTGCTGTCCCCCGCCCGCAGGCTGAGATAGACCTTGCCCGTGCCCAGCCGCCGCAGCAGGTCGATGCCTGCCTGCAGGTTGCGTTCCTGGCCGCGCGTGGCGAACGCCGGGCACGCAGCCAGCGGCGCCGAGTCCATGCCGTTGACGAAGATCGCCACCGGCACGGTCGAAGTGTGCGGCACCTTGCCGAGCGGCCGCTGTCGCAACAGGGGCCACAACCCGGACGTGGCCAGCGCCGCGGCGACCTGTTCGCGATCGGCGCCAGCGTCGGCCGTCGGCAGGGAATGAAAGCTGTCCTTGCCCGCGACCTTCACCACGACCCGGAGCAGGTGACGCCGCTCGCCGAACTCGAGGCGCTCGACGACGCCGGTGGCCGGCGAGCAGAACAGCACGCTGCGGTCCTGTTTGTCGCGGAACAACGGTTGCCCGGTCGTGACGGCTTCGCCTTCCTCGACGAGCGGCGACGGTTTGCAGCCTGGAAACTCGGCGGTCTCGAGGCCCACGAAGGCCGGCTCCGAAGCTTCGACGAGCACGGGCTCGGGTTGGCCGGCGATCGGAATGTCGAAGCCGCGCTTGATCGTGTGGGTGGTCATCCGTTCCTCGGGGTTGGCGGTCACGAGTTGCGGCGCGTGGTGGCCACGGCGTCAGCGCCGTTGCGTGGCTGCGGGCACCCGGCTGGTGGTTCGCCGCAGCGGCGGCAGCCGCCATCCGGACCTACTCCGCCACAGGACTTCGACAGCTTCTTGCCCGCCATTGCCAACCCGACGATGGCGAACACGGGCAGTGAGAAGACCATGATGGGAAGCAGGAAGTCCACGTCGAATGCTCCGATGGAACCAGCTGATGAGTGGCGAGGTTATACAGACTGACTCCAAGCCGGCAATGAAGACCATCGCGAAGAGAGTGACGGTCTCGTTGATTCTGGGCGCCACGATCGTCGCCGCCGCACTGCCGATCTGTGCCGCCGCGATGATGTCGAGGCTCGCCGACTTCCTGGCGACGAGCACGAGCAGCGCAAGTTGCCGCTCAGCCACCGCTCGGGTTGTGCACCGGCACGGGTGTCGAAGCACGCGGCGGGATCTGGTACGGATGCCAGCCGAGGATCGCGAGCATCGCCAGGAAGCCGAGGAAGTAGCCGACCGCGACGTGCCAGCCGCTGAGGATCCAGTTCTTCGCCGACTTCGCCTCGGGGAACAGCCCGCTGATCGCGACGCCGGCCGAACTGCCGAACCACAGCATCGAGCCGCCGTAGCCGACGCAGTAGGCCAGGAAGCCCCAGTCGTAACCGTTCTGCTTGATGGCCAGCGCGGTCAGGGGAATGTTGTCGAAGAACGCCGACACGACGCCGATCCCGCACGTCGTCCACTCCGTGGGCGTCGGCAACTGGTCGACCGGCATCATCGACGCCGACAGCACGAGGCTCAGCAGGAAGCAGGCGCCGGTCGCTGCCGCCGGCAACAACTTCCAATCCGGACGCCGGAGCAGGCAGCCGACCACGATCGCGCCCCACACCCCGACGGCCGGGAAGCCGAACGCGATGTTGGTCCAGATCGCCGCGCCGATGATCAGTGCCACGATCGCAACGTTGGTGTAGTCGACGGGGTGACTGGCGGTGGTGGATTTCTCGAGGGGCTGCAAGGCGTGTTGCTGCCGCGCCGCGAAGTAGCCGAAGAACGCGATCGCCACCACCGCGCCGATCGCCGCCTCCAAGACCATCAGCGGCGAGACTTCGGCCAGCCAGATCATCGTCGTCGTGGTGTCGCCGACGACCGAGGCGGCACCGCCGGCGTTGCTCGCGGCGACGATGGCGGCGATGTAGCCGACGTGCACCTTGCGGCGGAACACGGTCATCGCCGCTGACCCGCCGATCAGCGCTGCCGCGATGTTGTCGAGCGCCGCGGACATGACCGCGATCAGGACCAGCAGCACGAACGCCCCGAGCCGCCCGCTCGGCAACACGTTGGTGAGGCGGTCGGGCAGGTGGCTGCGCTCGAAGAAGTTGGCCAACAACGCGAAGCCGAGCAGCAGGCCGCCGAGGTTGACGATGGTCCGCCACTCGTGCAGCAAGTGGCCGGCCAGGTCGAACGCGACCTTGCCTTCCGGCGTCGGCGCGAAGCACTTCACCAAGGTCACCGCGAACAGGCCGCAGACCGCGATCTGCAGCGCGTACTTGTGGAAGCGTGCGAGGCCGATCAGCGTCGCAGCGAACAGACCAAACAACAGGTACGTGCTCACGAACGGAACTCCGCGAGGGGTCGAGGGGACGAGTCGCGTCGACATCCTCGCAGGCGAGGCCGCACGGCGCCCGCAATTAATCAAACCTTTCGACGGTCGCCGAGTCGCAGCACCATCCTTGGCGATGCAACCCGCGACGCACGCGTCACGCCGTTCTGGCGCCCGCTGGACGGGTTCACGCACAGGCGGCAGCATGGGGCGTGCGCGTTTCGGATTGTCCGCGACCGCAGCTTGCATCCCAATCCGCTCCCGGTGCTGGCCCGGTCCGTTGTCGCCATCGCAATCATGTACCCACCCGAACTCGTGGCGCCGATGCGCGCCGAACTCACCGCGATCGGTTTCCAGGAATTGACCACTGCCGTCGCCGTGGACGCGTGGATCGGCGATTCGCAGCAGAACGGGCTGCTGGTGATCAACTCGGTGTGCGGTTGTGCGGCCGGCATGGCCCGGCCTGGCGTGCGCATGGCGCTGCAGCACGCGCGCAAGCCGCAGCGGCTGGCGACGGTGTTCGCCGGGCAGGACAAGGAGGCGACGCAGCAGGCGCGCAGCCGGTTCGCCCACATCCCGCCGTCGAGCCCGTCGATGGCGCTGTTCAAGGACGGCAAGGTCGTCGACTTCCTGCCGCGCCACCGCATCGAGGGGCGTTCGGCCGAGCAGGTCGCTGCGGATCTGGTGGCGATGTTCGACCAGCACTTCGCCACGACCTGACCGGGCCGGCATCGTCGCCGTGCCGCCGCGCGCACGCCGACGATGGCCTCGCGTCACTGCGGCAGTGCGCACCGAGCGATGTCCACGTCGAACCGTTCCACCGCACGACGTTGCCGAATTGGCCGCCGGCGACGAGCTCGCCTCGCGGCAGCAGGGATGATCGTGGGGGAGTTGCTCCGTGAGGGTGGTAGCCGTGCCCGACCGCGAGCTGGTCGAAGTGGGGGAGCGGTGCCCATTGTGCGGTGGACGGCATTTGCCGAGGAGCGGCGGAGGTTGCTTGGATTCTCGCCAGTGGGTTAGGCTGCCAAGGCTGTGCCGCGTCTCGCTGCTCTCGCTCGCGACGGTGCTATTGTTGGCACACTCGTAGTTTCTTCACCAAAGGAAAGCCTCATGGCTCGTTTCACGCTCCTCCTGCCCTGCGCCCTCGGCGCGGCCTTCTCGCTCTCTGCCCAGCAGCATCTCGTGCTGCCCGACAACCACAACCTGTGCGAATCGGCGCTGCAGCTCGGCAACACCGGCTCCACTACCTGGTGGCGCACCACCGGTGGCCGCTTCCAGGTCATCTACGAAGCGAGCCACTTCACGGGCAACGCCGGCGTCACGGGCCCGATCCTGATCACGCATCTCAAGTTCCGCGGCGAGGACGGCGAACCCAACGTGGGCGGCCAGTCCTGGGCCGGCGTCACGGTCGAACTCGGCTCGACGACGCTCGACAACACGACGATGACCACGACGTTCGCGACGAACCGCGCCTCGGGCACGATGGGCCCGCTCGGCACGACTGCGGTGACGGTGCTGCCGTCGGTCGGCTCCACGCCGAACAACTACAACATCGTGATCGACCTCGTGGCGATCGGGGCTTCGTTCGTGTTCGACCCGACGTCGCCGCAGCCGAACCTCTTGATCGATATCACGATGCCCACGGCCGCGACGGTTCCGGTCCCGTCCGGCGCGCTCATGACGTTCCAGGACACGGTCGGCGGTTCGTTGGTCGTGCGCGGCGAAGGCGTCAACACCGCGACCCCAGCGGCGCTGACGGGCACGTCGTCGACGGCACCCCCGGTCGTCGGCATCGAGTTCGCGGGCACCGGCGGCTATGCGTCGGTCATTCCGGCTCGCAACGAGCTGTACGGCGCGGCCTGCGGCGGCTCGCCCTCGACGTTCTACCAGTCGTTCCTGAACGGCCAGGCGTTCGACATCACGGGTTTGACCCTGACGCCCGACAACACGGTGGCGCCGAACTTCTACATCGTGACGGGTGGCGCTGGTGCCTACGACCCGACGCGCGTCAACGCAGTGCCGAACAGCATTGCCGACGATGCGGTGGTTTCGTTCCCGCTCGGCTATACGTTCGCCTTCCCGGGCGGTTCGGCCACGAGCATTGGCGCCTGCACCAACGGCTACGCCTGGCTCGCCACGAGCACGGTGGCGGACTTCAGCCCGACGGTGGCTGAGTTGCTCGGCACGACGCTGACGACCAGCGTCGCCCGCCTGATGCCGTTCTGGTACGACCTGCACGCCGGCCGCAACACGGCGACGCACCCGAACTCGGGCATGCACGTGCAGAACGACACGACCGGTGGCCCCGGCAACACGGTCACCTACGTCACCTGGTTCAACGTCGGTGTGTTCAACTCGAACGCCTCGGTCGGCGCCGGCGGCCACGCCGTGCACGAGATGCAGATGGTCCTGAGCGAGGCGACCGGCGTCGTCGAGTTCCGCTACGGCGCGATGCCGTTGTTCTGCTCGAACACGCAGGGCACCAACCCGAGCCATCCTGGCTTCTGCGGCTTCACCCGCGGCCGCATCGGTACCGTCGGCTCGGTCGACCCGCAGTCGCGCGACCTGTCGATCGAAGTGCCGTTCACGACCAGTGTCGAAGGCGCGACGAGCAACATGGGGCAGACCGCGGTTGCGACGCCGGACGTCGGCGGCATCGCCTACAACGGCCGCATGTTCCCCGGCCAGTCCGTCCGCTGGAACGCCAACAACGTGCCGGTCGGTTCGACGATCGGCATCCAGCTGCTCGACATCGGCGCCACGCGTCCGGGTCTCCAGCTCCCGGGCATCACGGCTCCGGGCTGCATGCTGAGCGTGACGACGGGCGCGCTGTTCTGGGAGCTCTTCCTGCTGCCGCCGGCGTCGGTGACGGGAACGGTCCCGTTCGTCGTTCCGGCGGGATTCTCGGGCGTTGAACTGTACGCCCAGTTCATCACCGTGGACCTGAGCGGCCCGAACCTGATTTCGACCGCGAGCAACGCGATCAAGCACACGGTCGGCCTCGACTGATGCGTCTTGCAGTTTCCGCGGCGCCTCGGCGCGGCGGATCGGGTAGCGGCCGGCTGGCGCGGACGCGCTGGTCGGCCGCGCTCATTTGCGACCCGGGTGTCGCCGGCTCCCGTGCCGGAAAGTGAACCGTTACGTCCACCGCTTCGTCATGGGGCGGTGCGATGGATGCGAAGCGGGAAGCAGGGGCTCCTTGCGGGTGGGGCGGATTGCCATAACATCGACGGCCCCAGCCGCGACGCCTGCCCACGACTCGGTCCGAATCCCTCCATGCGTTCCACCCTCTCGACGGCCGTTCTGTGGACGGCTTTGTCCGCGCCTGCCCTGGCTCAGGGCTTCCAATGTGATTTGCTCGGCACGCTGAACAACCACGGCCCGTTCAATGACGTCTGGGGCTATGTGGCTCCAAACGGCAAGGAGTATGCGCTGCTCGGTGCGACCACCGGCACCGTCGTCGTTGATTGCTCCAATCCGTCGACACCGATCGAGCGCGGCTGGTTTCCGTGGGCGAACTCGACCTGGCGCGCCATCCGCACGTACGGCCATTACGCGTACGTCGTCACCGAGGGGGCCGGCGGGTTCATGATCCTCAATCTGCAGAACCCCGATGCGCCGGTGAGCCTTGGCATCTTCGGCAGCGCGCAGTTCGGCAACTGCCACACAATCTGCATCGACACCGGCGCCGGGCGCATCTACTGCCTCGGCACCAACAATGGCACCCCGGTGTACGACGTGGCGGCGAACCCGACCAATCCGCCGTTCCTCGGCTACGCGCTCGGCAGCGGCAACAGCAACTACTTCCACGACATGCAGGTCGAGAACGGCTTCGGCTACGGCTCGATGATCTACAACGGGTTGCTGCGGATCTGGGACGTGAGCGTGTTCCCGCCGGTGGCACTCAGCAATACGCAGACCCCGTCCGCCTTCACGCACAACGCGTGGCCGAGCGCGAACGGCAACTTGTCCGTCACCACGGACGAGCGCGTCGGTGGTCTGATCCGGTTGTTCGACACGACCGACAAGTCGGCGCCGGTCACCCTGAGCCAGTTCTCGCCGAACTCGGCCTCGATCCCGCACAACGCCTTCATCCGCGGCAATCTCGTCCACGTCGCCTGGTACACCGAGGGCTACCAGTGCGTCGACATCAGCGATCCGCTGCGGCCGGTGCAGGTCGCCGCGTGGGACACCTGGCCGGGGGCGAGCGGCGGGTTCAACGGCGCCTGGGGCTGCTATCCGTTCCAGCCGTCCGGCAACATCTACGTGTCGGACATGTCGACGGGCCTCTACGTCGTGCGGCCGCGCTACACCGACCTCGCGATCGCGCACACGCCGGTCGCCGACACCACCAACGAGTTCTCGCCCTACGTGGTCGAGGCCGACGTCACCAGCAACCATGCGATCAGCTCGGTGACGCTGCGCTACCGGGTCGACGGTGGGGCGTTCCAGTCGGTGCCGATGCTGCCGGGGGCGGTGCCCGGTCGCTACACCGGAGCGATCCCGCCGCTGAACGCGGCCGTGCAGGTCGAGTACCACATCGACGCTGTCGACGCGCAGGGCGCCCGCCGCAGCCCGCGCATCGGCGAGCACCGCTTCGCGGTCGGTACGCAGGTCGTGCGCTGGAGCGATGGTTTCGAAACCGAACTGGGGTGGACCACCGGCGGCACCGCCAGCGATTGGCAGCGTGGGCTCACGACGGGCCGCGCCGGCAACTCGGGCGGCCTCGGTTGGCAGGACCCACCGCGTTCCACGAGCGGCACCAACGTGCGCGGCAACGACATCGGCGGCGGCACCTTCAACGGTGCCTATGCCGCCAGCCAGGACAGCTTCCTGCAGTCGCCCGCGATCCCGACGGCGGGCGTGGACGGCTTGCGCTTGCGCTTCCGGCGCTGGTTGTCGCTGGCGGCGGGCGACTCGGCCGCACTGCTCGTGAACGGCACGACGGTGTGGGCCAGCAGCGGCGCGATGTACGACACCCAGTGGCAGTGGATCGAGCACGATCTCGCCGCGATCACCGATCCAGCGAGCACGGTGACGATCCGCTTCGAACTGGTGACCAACAGTTCCAACGCGGCCGGTGGCTGGAGCCTCGATGACGTGCAGTTGTTCACCCGCCACGATGCGGCGTCGCCGGTGAGCTACGGTGCGGGCACGCCAGGCACGGGCGGACTGGTGCCAACCGTGGGGCTCTCGGCGCCGGCCTTGCTCGGCACCACGACCTACATCCAGGGTGCCTCGATGCTGGCCAACTCGGTGGCGTTGCTGGTGTTCAACCTGCAGCCGGCCGACTTCCCGGCGCTCGGCGTGCAGGTGCTCGTCGATCCGACCGCGGCGTCGTTGCTGGTCGAACCGACGTCGCCGACCGGCACCTCGTCGTGGCCGTTCGTGGTGCCGTCCACGCCGTCGCTGGACAACGTCTGGCTCTACGCGCAGGCGATGCCGCTCGATTCGGCCGGCCCGGCCGGATTGTTCGCGGCCAGCGCCGGCATGCGCTTCCGCAGCTGCATCTCGGCGCCGTGAGCCGCTGATGCTGGCGTGCGTGGTCGGCGGTCGCCGAAGCGGCTGCCGACGAGCGGCCGGTTCGACATTCCGTACGCGTCGTACGAACGCTGGGTGCGCGAGCACCGCTTCCTGGGCGACAACGCGGCGCTGGCGTTCCTCGCCCGCGCACAGGAGTGCGAAGCCGGCCGGCGCGCGTTGCGAGTGAGGATTCGCCGCTAGGATGGCGATTGGCATGAAGCGACTCGAAGTGCTCGGTTGGTGGTTCAACGAACAGGCGCCGACCGAACTGCCGCGGCCGCAGCTGCTCGTCGCCCCAGCAGCTCCCGAGCGCCGCGCCGCGCTGGCCGCCTTCCTGCGCGCGGGAGTCGCGCTGGTGCGCTATCCGGAACCGTCGTTCTGCCGCTTTGCCTGTGGCGAGGAGGACATGGGCCGCGCCGACCTCACCGACGGCCGGTTCGTGTGGCCGGAGGGCCTCGCGCACTACGTCGAGCGGCACGACGTCCGGCTGCCCGACCATTTCGTCGAGCGCGCGCTCGCGCAGCCGCTGCCGCCGTTCGCGCTGCCGAAGGCGAAGTTCGGGCTCTACGATGCCGGACCATGGATCGCCTGGGGCAAGGCGCAACGAGCCTGCCCGGACCTCGGTGGCTTCGAGATCCCAACCCTCGATGTGCTCGATCGCATCGCCGAGGACCTCGGCCCGGTGCCGCACGAAGCGATCCTCGCCTGTCGTGGCAGCACTCGCGAGTTGATCCTCGCGATCGCCGGCGGCGGCATCGAACTGCACCAGCTCAAGGCGGGTGGCCGCCCGCCACAGCGCTTCGCCGGCTGGCACGAATGGCCGCTGTGCGGCGACGCTCCGCAACGCAGCGCGCCGTCGCCCATGTCGGGCAAGCCGAAGCCCGGCGTGCCGATGGGGGAGTTCTTCGCCAGGCGGAAGCAGCCGCGCGACGAGCGGCCGTAGGGGAACGGAGACTCGGATCGATCGCCAACTCGCACAGCGCCGCCTGCGACCCGTTCGCCCTCGATGCGCCCGCCCAGGGAATCGTGGGACTTCGACGCAACCCGTGTCGACCCGGAGTTCGTCGCCATGATCGACCGCGAAGGGTCCAGCGGTCGGTGCCCTGCCGTGGCGCCAGCGGCCGGGTATGGTGGCTCCCGACCCGAAACGCCTTCACCCGACCACACATGCGATCGTCTACCTTGGCTCTGCTGTTTGCCGCCGTTGCGCCCGCCCAGGTGTTCATCGTCGATGCCGCCGGTGGCCCGGGCAGCAGCTTCACCAGCATCAGCGCCGCGGTGGCCAGCGTGCCGAACGGGGCGGTGCTGCAGGTGCGCACCGGCACCTATGCGCCGTTCGCGATCAACGGCAAGGGGCTCACGATCCTCGGCCTCGGTGGCGTCGAGATCTCCGGCGCGCCGTTCGCGGCGGTGAGCATCAGCATCGCGGGCACCACGCCGACGCAGCCGGTCGTGCTGCGGGACCTGCACATGCGCGTGCCGTTCGGCGGGTTCCATCGCCTGTTCTGCACCAACTGCCAGGGTCCGGTGTTGCTCCAGCGCGTCAGCATGGACGGCTTCTACGGGATCTACGGCACCCTCGCGGCGCAGCAGTGTGCGCAGTTGTTCGTCGACGCTTGCGGGCCGTTCCGTGACAACACAGCGGCGAGCCTCGACATCAGTGGCGGCAGCGCCGTGGTGTCCAACACCTCGGTGTTGCTCGGGTGGCCAGCGTTGCGCGCCAATGGCAGCCGGGTGGAGGTGGTCGACAGTGCGCTGTTCGGCGCGCCGGCCATCCGGTTGCTCGGCGGCACGGCGCGTCTCGCCGGCCAGAGCACGATCTCCGGATGGGGGCCAGCCATCGGTGGAACGGGAACGCTGTTCCGCGACCCCGGCGTCGCGGTGAGCAGTTCCATCGAGCCTGGTGTCACGGACCTCGTCGCGCCGCAGAGTCGGGTGGTGGCCACTGGCGGCACGCTGGGCACCACCGCGAACGCGGCGCTGTCGGGCCCGGCCGGCCACTTCGGTGTTTTGTTCCTCGGCCAACCGGCCGCGCCGGTGTTGATCGCCGGTGTAACGCAGGCACTGTGGATCGATCTCGCGCAGCCGTTCGCCGGTGTTGCCACCGGTGTGCTCGGCACGCCGCTGACCGCGACCGTGGCGGTGCCCGCCAACCCGGCCCTGCTCGGCAAGCAGTTCCTGTGGCAGGGCCTGACCTTCGACGCCGTCGCCGGATTCGGCTTCTCGGTGCCCGCGCTCTTCACGCCGTAGTTCTGCGCCTCCGTCGAGGGACGCGCCGGCGGACCGGGAACGTCACGCGGCCGCCGCGAAGCAGGCGCTCACAACGCGCCGACAATCTGCGCGTAGCCCGGTCCGCGTCAGGCGTAGGTGCCACCCAACGGGTCGCCGCAGCTTGCTCACCGCAACAGCGAACACACCGGCTCGACCAGTGCCTCGGCCACCCGGCGCGCGCCCGCTTCGTTGAAGTGGACCTGGTCGTAGAACCAATCCAGCCCCTTCGGCACGGCGCTGGCCAGGTCGACGCACGGGTAATCATGTTGTGCGCAAGTGCTGCGCAGCCGCTCGTTGGCGACCGCCAACAGCGCGACGAAGTTGTTCGCCGAGATCCTGTGCGTGCCCGTGTGGCAGCCCCAGTAGACCCGCAACTGCTCGGGTGTGGGATCGGGCGGGAACATGCACGGTTGCGTCGTGAACAACACGGCGATGCCGTGTTCCTTGCAGATGCCGGCGAGCGTGACCACGTTGCGCGCGTAGTGGTCGAGTCCGGTCGCCGTGGCGCGCAGGTCCTCGGCCAGCGGTGGCAGGCTGGCCTGGAAGGCAGCGGCCTTTGCGAAGTACGGCGTCGTGCCTTCGCCCTGCCTTGGCTCCCGCAGCACGCGCAGATGGCGGGCGATCTGCGTGTCGTTCAGCAGGTTCGTGACCATGCGTGACCACCGCGGCGGGGGAAGGAAGGCGTCGTTCTCCAGCATCGGGTGGTTCGACGACGTCACCATGCCGAGGTCGTTGGTTCCGACCAGGAACACGCAGGCGTCGACGTCGAGGTCGGTGACGATGTGGCTGGTCGTCGCCAGGTGCGTGCGGGTGTCCTGGGCCGAGAGGCCGAGATTGAGCACGGTCACCGGGCGCGCCAGCCTGGCCTGCAGTTCGGTCTCGAGCACTGCGGGCCAGCGCTTCGAGGGCGCCAACATGCTGCACTCGACCGTGGAGCCGCCGACGACGGCGATGCGCAGCTCGGCGGCCTCGCGGCGCTGGTGGCGTTCCTCCGGGTAGAGAAAGCCGAAGCGGTTGAACGCGTTGTCGACGATGCCGGGCGTGACGCCGTGCAGCGTGCCGGGGTCGGTGCGCAATGTGCGCGGCGCCGGGCCGATCGCCGTCCAGGACGGCAGGTATCGGTGCACGCGATCCGCGGCAGCGGGCGGCAGCGGGCAGAAGAGCCGCAGGCCACCCTCGAGCAGAGTCAGCGTGGCGAGGGCCGAGCCCATCGCCAGCAGCAGCTTCCTGCCCAACGACGTGCGGCGTTTGGCGGGCCGATTCGAAGTGGCGTGCATGGGTTGCGGATCATCCGCAGCCCCTGCGTCGCAAGGCAAGCGCCGCCGCTGGTGGGCCGGTGTGGCGTTCGACCGCGCGCGGGAGTGCCGCTACTTGCCGGCTTCCTTCGCCGGCTCCGCCGCCTTCTCGGCCGGCTTCTCCGGCGGTTTGTCGACGATGCGCTCACCCGGCCGCAAGTGCTTGCCGAGGAAGCCATGCAGCATGGTGAGGAAGTGCGCGCGGTGTTTGCCGGTGAGCCCGTGCCGCTGCCCCGGATACGGGAAGTACTCGACGACCTTGCCCTGCGCGATGCAGCGATCGACGAACGCCAGCGAATGCTGCCACACGACCGTGCGATCGTCGGTCGGATGCACCAGCAGCAGCGGCCGCTGCAACTGGTCGACGAATGGCAGGCAACTCGCCAGTTTGTAGCCGTCGGGATTCTCGGCCGGCGTGTCCATGTAGCGTTCGCCGTAGCCGGTCTCGTACATCGCCCAGTCGGTGACCGGTGCCCCGCTGACGCCGCACGCGAACGTGGTCGGCGCCGCCAGCAGCAGCCGCAGCGTCAGGTAGCCGCCGTACGACCAGCCATGCACACCGAGGCGCGCGCCGTCGACGAACGGCTGCTGTTTGAGCCACTCCACGCAGCGCAACTGGTCCTGCACTTCGAGCACGCCGAGCTGCCGATGCACGCACTGCTCGAACTCGATGCCGCGGTTGGGCGTGCCGCGATTGTCGAGCCGACACACCACGTAGCCCTCCGCGGCGAGCGCCTGCAGCCACAGCGGCGCCCCGCCGAGCCATTGGTCGGTGACCTGCTGCACGTGCGGCCCGCCATAGACGTAGAGCAGCACCGGACACCGCTGCCCCTCGACGTGATCCGGCGGCAGCGCCAGATGTCCGTAGAGAACGGTGTCGCCGTCGGTCTTGATCGTGAACAGGCGCTGCGTCGGCAACGCCACGCCCGTCAAGGGATCGGGACCCGTGGGCAAGGCGATGGTCGTGCCGCTGGCGAGATCGAGCAGACGCGCCTGCGGCGGCGTTTCCAGGTTCGACCAGGTGACGTGCGCGAAGCTGCCGTCGGGCGACAGCTCGGCGTGGTGGGTGCCGCGTTCGCGCGTGACCTTGCGCACTTCGCTGCCGTCGAGTTGCGCCAGCCACAGGTGCTTCTGTCGCGGATCCTCGTCGGCGGCTTCGAACCAGACGCCCTTGCCGTCGCCGGTGATGCCCAGCAGTCGCTGCACGTCGAACGTGCCCTTGGTCACCTGGCCGAGCAGCGCGCCGTCCTTGCCATGCAGGAACAGGTGGCGATGCCCGTCGCGCGCCGACCACCACAGGAAGCGGCCGTCGGCGAGGAACGTTGGCGCGTGCTCCGGTTCGATCCACTGCGCGTCGGTCTCGCGCAGCAAGGTGGCGAGACGTTTGCCCGTCGCCGCGTCGTAGCGCACCAGTTCGAGCTGCGTCTGGCCGCGATCGACGCGCGCGACATGCAGCGAACCCTCGGGCCCGAAGGCGACGTTCGTCCAGTAGACGTCCTCTTCGGCGTCGTGCTCGAGCCAGTGCACGCCCATGTCCCGCACGTCGAGCACGCCGATCTGCACGCGCGAATGGACCTTGCCCGCCATCGGATAGCGCCCTTCGAGGCGCGCCGCCGGAACCGCGGCGAGGTCCTGGTACGGATACGGCGCGATCGGCCGCAGGTCTTCGCGATAGAAGGCGAGGAAGCGCCCGTCGTCGCTCCAGAACAGCCCGCGATCGATGCCGAACTCCGCGCGGTGCGCGACCGCGGCGTAGACGATGTCCTGGCTGCCGTCGAAGGTGATCTGGCGGCGGTGGCCGTCGCTGCTGCCGAGCCACAGCTGGTGGCCCTGCATCCACGCGACGTGGCGATCGCCCGGCGCCACTGCGTGCCGTGGGCCTTCCCCGGCATCGGGCGCCTGCCAGCGCAGCACGAACTCGGCCTTCTCCTGGCCGGGTTGCCAGCGGGCGATCGCCAGCGGGGCCTGCAGCCGCAGCGTGGTCGCGTCGTGCCAGGCGAAGTCGGGAAACTGCGCCGGCCCGTCGCCGGGTTGGCCCAGTGCCTGGCGCACGCTCCTGGCGTCGACCAGCACGTCGTCTTGCACCTTGCCGTCGACGACCCGGTGCAATGTCTCGTTGCCATCGGGCCCGCTGCGGACCACGGTCGCATCGTGGCCGCCGGGCAGCCAGATCGTGCGCGGCAGCGGCGTGCGCAGCGCCTGGCCGCGCGCCAGCACCGTCGCCAACGTCAGTTTGGTGGCCTGCTGCGCCGATGCAGGGAACGCCAGCAAGAGGGCGACGAACGCAACGGAGCGGAACGGTGCCTGCATGCGCGGCGCATCATCGCCAAGCCTGGCTGGCAACGCCACCGTTGCGCCCAGCACCGCCCTCGTCCAGGATCCCCGTCGCCGTCGCCCCAGTGTCGTCCACGCCATCCAGTCCTGTCCCGTCGGGTCGCACGCGACTCGGTCTCGTCGGCGGCGGTTTCATCGCCGACGTGCACCTGCAGGTACTGCGTTCGGTGCCCGATGTCGAGGTGGTCGCGATTTGCGATCCGATGCGGGCGCGGGCCGAACGCCTGGCGAAGAAGTACGGCATCCGCACGGTTGCCGGGTCGGTCGACGAACTGCTGGCCGCGGGTGGCCTCGACGCCGTGCACGTGCTGGTGCCGCCCTCGGCGCATCGTGCGGTCGCCACCCAGTGCCTGCAGGCGGGACTGCACGTGCTGGTCGAGAAGCCCTTGGTGCAGCGAGCGGCCGACGTCGCCGAACTGCAGGCGCTGGCCGTGGCGCGTGGCGTCGTGCTGGCGGTGAATCACAACCAGACCTGCCATCCGGCGTTCGCGCGGCTGGGCAACCATCTCGCGGCCGGTCGGCTCGGGCGACTCGAACACCTGGCGTTGCAGCACCACGTGCCGTTGCGCCAGCTGCAGAGCGGCGACGTGTCGCACTTCATGTTCCAGACCGAGGCGAACATCCTGCAGGAACAAGGCGTGCACCTGTTCTCGCTGGTGTTCGCGCTGCTCGGCGAATGCCTCGAGGCGCAGGCGATCGTCGGCGAACGGCGGCCGTTGCCGAACGGCGTGCACTTCGCCAGCGAGTGGCTCGTGCACCTGCGCTGCGCCCGCGGCACCGCGAGCGTGCGCATGGCGTTCGGCAAGCCGTGGCTCGAGACGACCGTGCAGGCGATCGGCACCGACGGTTCGGCGCTGCTCGACCTGCAGCGCGGCAGTTGCTGGGTGCGGCGCAAGACGCGCTGGCTCGACTTCCTCGACACCGGCAAGAACCTGGCGAGCGCGGCGCGGCACCTGACCGGGCGCGCCATCGGCAGCGTGCTCGGTTATGGGCTCGGCCTGTTCAAGCTGGCGTTCCCCGACGATCCGTTCCTGCGCGGCATGCGCGGTTCGTTGCGCGCGTTCCACGCGGCGGTGCGCGGGGCGCATCTGCCGGATGCGCTGTCGGCCGTCGGTGGGGCGGCGGTGCTGGCGATGTGCGAACGGGTCGCAGCCGCTGCCGGCGTGGCGACCGAGCCACCGCCGGCGTTGCCGCCGCTGCCAGCGCCGGGGCCGGCGCGAACTGGCGAAGTGGTCGTGCTCGGCGGCACCGGGTTCCTCGGGCGTCGCTGCGTGCAGCGGCTGCGCGCGGATGGTCGCCCGGTGACGTTGGTCGTGCGCAAGCCGAACTTGTTGCCGGCGTCGCTGCGCGATGGCTCGGTGCGCGTGTTCGTCGGCGATGCTGCGGATCCGACCGTGCTGGCGGCGGCGTTTGCCGGGGCGCACGCGGTGTTGCATCTGGCGACGGCAGCCGGCGACGACCCCGACGCCGTGGAGCGCGTGATGGCGGCGGCAGTGCGCACCGCCGGCGAAGCGGCGTTGGTCGCGAAGGTGCAGCGCTTCGTCTACGCCAGCAGCACCGCGGCGCTGTGGCTCGGGGCAGCCGGTACGGTTGCCGGTGCGGTCGGACCCGATCCGCTGCCGCAGCAACGTTCGGCCTACGCGCGGGGCAAGATCGCCGCCGAACACGAACTGGTGACGTTGCGCGCGAGCGGTCTGCCGGCGGTGGTCGTGCGGCCGGCGATCGTCGTCGGCGACGACGGTATCGCCGAACACAGCGGCATCGGTCTGTGGGTCAAGGACAACCACTGTGTGGGCTGGGGCACCGGCAAGCTGCCGTTGCCGCTGGTGCTCGCCGACGATTGCGCCGATGCACTGGTCGCCGCGCTCGCGGCCGACGGCATCGTCGGCAAGAGCTACAACCTGGCCGGCGACGTGCGCCTGACGGCCCGCGAGTACGTGGAAGCGATGGCGCACCGCACCGGTCGTGACTACCGCTTCCATTCCACGCCGCTGTGGTGGATGTGGCTGCAGGAGTACGGCAAGTACCTGGTCAAGGTGATGGCCCGGCGCGCGCGGCAGTGGCCGGCGTTCCGCGACTTCGCGTCGCGCAGCTTCCGCACCGAACTCGACTGCAGTGATGCGAAGCGCGATCTCGGCTGGCGGCCGGAGACGGACCGCGCGCGCTTCCTCGCCCGCATCTTCGACGGGATCCGGCGATGACCGCAGTGCACCGGTGCGTGCACGTGTTCGCAACGTTCGGCGCCGGTGGCCCGCAGATCCGCGCCGTGCAGCTGATGGCGCACCTGGGCCCGGCGTTCCGGCATGTCGTGCTGGCGATGGATGGCAACTACGACGCCAAGGCGCAGATCGCCGCCGGTATCGACGTCGAGTTCGTGGCGCCGCCGCCGCGCGCGGGCATGCTGGCCACGCGCAAGGCGCAGATCGCGTTCCTGCAGCAGCAGCGGCCGGATCTGGTGCTGACCTACAACTGGGGCGCGATCGAGACGGTGGCGGCGTCACGGGCGTTGCGGCTGCCGCTGGTGCATCACGAGGATGGGTTCCTGCCCGACGAAGCGCAGCGGCGCCTCGCGCGGCGGTCGTGGTTGCGTTGGTGGTTGCTGCGCAAGGTTCCCGTGGTGGTGCCGTCGGCCGTGCTGCAAGGCATCGCCACCCGCGAATGGGGCCTGCGGGCAGCGTCGGTGCACCTGCTGGCGAACGGCGTCGACCTGGCGCGCTTCCGTCCCGCCGCCGCGATCGCAGCACCCGTGCTCGGTACGGTCGGTGGCCTGCGGCCGGAGAAGGACCACGCGACCTTGTTGGCGGCCCTGGCGGCGCTGCCGGCAGCGGTGCGCGCGCGCATCGTCGGCGGCGGCGCGTTGCAGGAATCGCTGCGCGCGCGTGCCGCCGAACTCGGCGTGCAGGATCGGGTCGAGTGGGTGGGGCCCGTCGCCGACACCGCTCCGCACTACGCCACGTTCGCGGTGTTCGTGTTGTCGTCGCGCACCGAACAGATGCCGATCGCGATGCTGGAGGCCATGGCGTGTGGGCTGCCGGTGGTCGCCACCGACGTCGGGGACGTGCGCGCGATCCTGCCGCCGGAGGCGCAGGGCTGCATCGTGCCGCGACAGGATCCGGCGGCGTTGGCGGCGGCGTTGCAGCGGGTGCTCGCCGATCCGGCGCTGCGGGCGCACCTCGGTGCCGCCAATCGGGCGGCGGCCGAACGGCACTACGAATCGCGGCGATGCCTCGACCGCTTCGCGGCGGTCTACCGCGAAGCACTCGCGCGCGCCTGAGTCGAAGGCGGCGCTGTTGCGGCGACGCTGCGTTCCGGGTCGCATGTCGACGTGATCCCCGCCGCTGTCGCCGCCGCGAGCCTGCGCCCCGTGCCCGTGTCGTTGGCGTCGGTGTGTGCCCTCGTGATCGCGGTGGGGTTGCCGGTGGACCAGTTCGTGCGGTTCGGCCAGGTCGGCGTCGATGTCATCGTCTGGGGCGTGTTCCTCGGCGCCGTGCGCTCGGCGGATCGCCCCGGCCGCGTGCTGCTGCTCGCGTGCCTGCTGTTCGCGACGCTCGGCGAGGTCTTCCTGTCGCTGGTGTGGGGTCTGTACGACTACCGGCTCGGCAACCTGCCGTTGTTCGTGCCGCCGGGCCACGCGCTGTTGCTGTGCCTTGGTCTGTTCGTCGCTCGGCACGTCGGCGCTCGCGCGGCGTGGCTGGTGCCGGCCTTGGCGTTGCCGGCAGTGCTCGCGATGGCCTGGTTGCACAGCGACACCTTCGGCCTCGTGCTCTTCGTTGCGTTCGCGCTGGCGATGGCGCTGGCGAATGGGCGAGCGCGGGCGCTGTATGCGGTGATGTTCGTGCTGTCGCTGCTGCTCGAGCTGTACGGCACGTGGCTCGGCAACTGGCGATGGCGGGCGGAGGCGCCGTGGCTCGGGCTGCCGACCTGCAATCCGCCGCTGGCCGCGGGCACCTTCTACTGTCTGCTCGACGTGCTGGTGGTGGCGACGCTGCGCCGGTTCGCACGCGCCTGAGCGTCGCTCACAGCGTCGGGCGGTAGGTGTCCCACATCGACTCCTGCCACGTGTCCCAGCTGCGCGTCCACTGGCCGACGGTCTCGGTCTGCATGAACCGATCCATGTAGGCGAAGTAGGCCGGATGGTTCCACGCGGTGGTGAGACCCATCAGGCGCGCGGCGAGCGTCTGGCCGACCCATGCATTGGCCGTGCAGCAGCGGCGGTAGGGATCATGGGTCCACAGCGCGTTGTCGTTCGACGGCCAGGTGGTGTGGTTGTTGCCCCACTCCGGCAGGTTCAGCGACGCGCTGGTGTACCCACCGTAGCCCCAGTTGTAGACGCCGGTCGAAGTCTGCTGGACGTAGAAGGTCTGGCAGTCTTCGCCGAACTGGCTGCGGTTGTTCACATGGCCAGGACCGAAGTAGCCCGACGGATGCGAAGTACCGATGGCGAGCATCGTCGCATCATCGAGCACCTTGCCGGCGAGCAGGATCGGGAACTTGCGGCCGCTGCCTTGGCCACCGACGCCTTCCCAGTAGCCGCCGTTGACGACGTTGCCATGGAAGTCGATGCCGATCTGCGTCATGTAGACGAGCAGGTTCCGCTTCTGGCTGTTGCTCAGGTTGGTGTTGAGCAGCATGGCGCCGGTGCCGAGCAACGACGTGAAGTCGCGGCCGTAGTCCGGCATGTTGTCGATCGGGTGCAGGTAGCGGCTGCTCCAGCCGCAATGGTGGTCGAGCCAGACGCGTTGGAAGCGCGGCGCCTGCTCACTGATGCTCGGCATGCCGCTCGTCGGCGTCAGGCTGGCGAACACCGAGTAGTCGAGGTCGGCCTCGCGGAAGCGCACGGTCTTGTCGTTGCCGGTGTAGGCCGGGCGGAACGCGTCGGCGGCCGGCGCCGTGTTGAGCACGGTCAGCACGGCGGCGGTCTGCAACTGCGAGAAGGACCCGTTCGGCGGCAGCGAGGTGCCGAGATAGCTGATCGACGAGATCAAGCTCTTGCCGGCGGTCAGCACCAGCGGCGAACCCGAGGAGACGCCGAGCGCCACGTTCAGGTACGGCTTGTAGCGATCGTTCTCGTACGGATGGAACAGGCGGCTGTCGTAGCCATGCTCGCCGTTCACCAGCGTGGTCGGATTGACCATCGAGCCGTTGATCTGGCGCCCGCTGACGTTCTGCGTCGGCGGCGAGATCGAAACGACGTTCACTGGACCGAGGACCCACCAGTCGCCGTTGCAGAACTGGCCGACGGCCTCCGCTTCCGAGAACTGCCAGGTCACGCCCCATTGCGTGATCGACGACGCCATCAGCTGCGAACCGCCGCCACCGCCGCCCTCGGGCAGGTCGACGCCGATGCCGTTGCTGGTCGCGATCACGCTCTCGTTGCCGGCGGCATCGTAGGCGCGCACGCCGACGAACAGCGTGGTGCCGTCGGCGAGGGCCAGCGTCGCATTGGTCGCCGTGGTCGCCGTGCCGACCGAGGTCCAGGCCTGCACTTCGCTGCCGCCGGGCGTGGTGCCGATCGCCCAGCGGTACTCGGCGATCGTGCCGGAGTCGTCCTCGAAGTCGAGCCAGTTGGCGGCCACCGTGGTGGCCGAAGTCTGCGTCGCCTGGTCTTCCCCGAGGCCGTCGCGCACGGTTCCCGCCTGTGGCGGGATCGTGTCCGTGTTGGCGTTCGAGCCGGTGCCGCCGCCACTGCCGCACGCGGCCAGGGCGACGAAAGAAGCGGTGCACAAGGCAGAATGGCGAAGTCGCATCATGGGGTCTGCTCCGCGCCCTGTATCGGCGTGAGGCAGCGGCGTCTTCGCTCGTGCGTCCAGGCTTGGGACTGCAGCCGGCGTTCTTGCGCCAAGCATCGTTGGCATCGTCGTGGCGTCGCTTGCCGGTGTCGGTATCGTTCGTCGCCTCCGATGTCGCTCAACGATCTCGCTATCGCACGTTCCATCCCGCTGCGGCCCCTGTCCGAGGTCGCGCGCATCATGGGTCTCGGCCCGGACGACCTCGAGCCGTACGGCCACACCAAGGCGAAGGTCAAACTCGACATGCTGAAGCAGCCGTCGAACAAGAAGCCCGCCAAGTACGTCGTCGTCACCGCGATCACGCCAACACCGCTCGGCGAAGGCAAGACGGTGCACACGGTCGGCATCTCGCAGGCCCTGAACCGCATCGGCAAGCGCGCCTGCTGCGTGATCCGCCAGCCTTCGATGGGGCCGGTGTTCGGCATCAAGGGCGGCGCCGCGGGTGGTGGCTACTCGCAGGTCGTTCCTCCCGAAGAACTCAACCTGCACCTGACCGGCGACTTCCACGCCGTCACTGCCGCGCACAACCTGTGCGCCGCGTTCCTCGACGCGCACCTGTTCCACGGCAACGACAGCAAGCTCGACCCCGAGCAGATCACCTGGCGGCGCGTGCTCGACATGAACGACCGCGCGCTGCGCGAGGTCGAAGTCGCGCACGGCGGCAGCAAGAACGGCACGCCGCGGCGCACTGGCTTCGACATCACGTCGGCCAGCGAGATCATGGCGATCCTCGGCCTCGCCAAGGACATCCATGACCTGCGTCGTCGCCTCGGCGCGATGGTGGTCGGCTACGCAACCGACGGCAAGCCGGTCACTGCCGAGGACCTGAAGGCGGCCGGTGCCATGACCGCGATCCTGAAGGACGCGCTGAAGCCGACGCTGATGCAGACGCTGGAGGGCACGCCCGCACTGGTGCACACCGGCCCGTTCGCCAACATCGCGCACGGCAACAGCTCGATCGTGGCCGACTACGTCGCGCTGCGCAGCCTCGACTTCGTCGTCACCGAAGCGGGTTTCGGCGCCGACATGGGCGCCGAGAAGTTCTTCGACATCAAGTGCCGCGCATCCGGGCTCAAGCCCGATGCCGCGCTGCTGGTCGCGACGGTGCGCGCGCTCAAGATGCACAGTGGCCGCTTCACCATCGTCGCCGGCAAGCCGCTGCCGGACGGCCTCAAGCAGGAGGACCTCGACGCGTTGGCGGCAGGCATCGGCAACCTGCAGAAGCAGATCGAGAACGTGCGCCTGTTCGGCATCCCGGTCGTGGTCGCGGTGAATCGCTTCCCCGGCGACACCGACGCCGAGATCGAGTTCGTGAAGCAAGCGGCGCTCGCCGCTGGCGCATCGGCGGCGCACACGTCGACGTTGTTCACCGACGGCGGCAAGGGCGGCGAGGATCTGGCGCACGCGCTGGTGAAGGCCGCCGACGAGCCGAGTTCGTTCCGGCTGCTGTATCCGGATGAAGCGAGCCTGAAGGAGAAGATCGAATCGCTGGCGACCAAGATCTACGGCGCCGACGGCGTCGACTACGAGCCCGAGGCCGAGAAGCAGCTCGCGCTGTTCGAGGAACGTGGCTACGGCCGCTTCCCGATCTGCATGGCGAAGACGCAGTACTCGCTGAGCCACGATCCGAACCTGAAGGGCCGGCCGACCGGCTTCCGCTTCAAGGTGCGCGATGCGCGCGTCGCGGTGGGTGCAGGCTTCGTCTATCCGCTCGCCGGCGAGATCATGACGATGCCGGGGCTCGGCAAGGTGCCGGGTGGGGCGCGCATGGACATCGACGCGGACGGCAACGTCGTCGGCATGCTGTAGGCGAGATGCTGGACGCGAGTGCGCCGCGGCGGTGAACTGTGCGCATGGGAATGCGCGCGTTCGTGGTCGGGCTCCTGCTGCTGCTCGGCGGATGTGAGTACTGCTACGCAGTGAGCCGCGGCAAGGAAGGCGCCGCGCGTTGGGATGCCTTCGCCCTGCAGAAGGCCGCCCAATCCCAGTCGTCGATTGCGCAGGTGATGCCATGGGACGGCATCTGCCTGGTCGCCGCGTTTCGCAAGGGCGAGGCCCACGTGACGCTTCACTACGAGATCGGTCCGGAGTCGGCGGGATTGTTCCTGTGGAGCGATTGGTGGGGCGTGCCACCGGACTACTCGGTGCTCTGTGCGAGCCTCGCGCTCCAGGATGAGATCCTGCGTTCGTTCGCAGCCGAAGTTGCCGGGTTCCCTGCCGCCACTGATCTGCCGCTCGAATGGGCGGGGCTGCACAACCCGCGTGGGGCGCAGTTCGCTGAGGTGAAGGCGCGCTACGAAGCGGAGCACGGCTTGTGAACGCGACGTGGCCGACTCTCGGCGTCGTCATCGCGACCCTGGCCGCCTGCGCGACGCCGCCGCCCGCACGCGCCGAAGTCGAACTGTTCGTGCTCGGCATCGCCCAGGACGGTGGCCTGCCGCACTTCGGCTGCGAACAGCCTTGCTGCGCGGAAGCGCGCCGCAGCGGGCGTGTGCTGCATCCCACCGCGCTCGGCATCGTCGATCGCCGCGGCGAAGGTGCGCCGAAGTTGCTGCTGGTCGAAGCGACGCCGCGCATCGAAGAGCAGGTTGCCATGCTGCACGAGCTCGCCTCGGTGCACGGCCGCGGCCGCCAGCCGGTCGATGCGGTGATGACGACGCACGCGCACCTCGGCCACTACCTCGGCCTCGCGTGGTTCGGTCGCGAAGTCGCCGGCAGTCGCGACGTGCCGCTGCATGCGTCGCCGCGCTTCTGCGCGTTCCTCGAATCGCAGGCGCCGTGGAAGCAGTTGGTGGCACTCCACCAGATCGCGCCGCGCCCGTTCGTCGTCGGGGAACCGTTCGCACCGTGGTCTGGGCTCACGATCACGGCGATCCAGGTGCCGCATCGCGACGAGTTCAGCGACACGATGGCGTTCGTGCTGCGCGGGCCCAACCGCACCGTGCTGTTCGTGCCCGACGTCGACGCGTGGGAGAAGGCGCCGGGCCTGCTCGATCGCCTGCTCGACGGCGTCGATGTCGCCTACCTCGACGGCACCTTCTACGACGGCCGCGAACTGCCGGACCGCAACCTCGCCGAGATTCCGCATCCGCTGATGACGCGCACGATGGAGCGGCTCGCCGACCGCGCGCGGCAACGGCCGGGCACGCTGCGGTTCCTGCACTGCAACCACAGCAACCCGGTGCTGCACGATCCGGCGCTGCGCGCCCGCATCGAAGCTGCGGGCTTTGCCATCGCCGAGCAGGGCGAGCGACAGCCGTTGTGAACGGGGCAGGCGCTCAGAGCGCCTGCTTGACCCGCCCCGCGACCTTCGTCGCCGAGAAGCCGAAGTGCTCGGCGACGTGCTTTGCCGGCGCCGACGCACCGAACGTAGTCTGGCCGATGCAGCGGTCGATGCGCCCGGTGAACTGGCACCACATCTCCGGCCGTCCCATCTCGAGCGTGAACACCGCAGCCTTGCCGAGCACCGTCGCGCGGTAGCCGGCGTCCTGGCCGAGGAACAGCTCGACGCACGGCATCGACACCACGCGCGTCGGCACACCCTGCTGGCCGAGCAGCGTGGCCGCTTCGACCGCGAGGCCGACTTCGGCGCCGGTGGCGATGATGGTCGCCTTGGCCCCCGGAGTGTCGACCAGCACGTAGCCGCCGCGCAGCGATTCGCGCGCGTTCCAGCCCGCCGTGTGCGGCAGCTTCGGCAGGTTCTGGCGCGTCAGCGCGAGCGCCACCGGCCCGTCGCGGCGCGACAGCGCATGCGTCCACGCCGCCGCCGTCTCGGCGCCGTCGGCCGGCCGGAACACATGCAGGTTCGGGATCAGCCGCAGCGTCGCCAGGTGTTCGACCGGTTGGTGCGTGGGGCCGTCCTCGCCGACCATCAGGCTGTCGTGCGTGAACACGAACGTCGTCGTGCACTTCATCAGCGACGCCAGCCGGATCGGCGTGCGCATGTAGTCGGCGAACACCAGGAACGTGCTGCCGGCGGCCTGGAAGCCGCTGTGCAGCGTGATGCCGTTGAGGATCGCGCCCATCGCGTGCTCGCGGATCCCGTAGTGCAGCGTGCGGCCGGTGCGGTCCTTCGCGGTGAACGAGCCGCTCTTCTTGATGCGGGTCTTGGTCGACGGGTCGAGGTCGGCGCTGCCCGAGACGAAGCCCGGCACCAGCTCGGCCGCCTTGTTGAGCACGTTGCCGGACAGCGCGCGCGTCGCGGCGGGTTCGGCGCCGGCGGCGGCGACCAGCTGTTCGAGCAGGTCGGCCGGCACGTTGCGGGTGCGGAACGCCTTCCAGGCCTTGGCCTGTTCCGGGGCCTTCGCTTCCCAGCCCTGCATCTCGCCGTGCCAGCGCAGCCGTGCCGTTTCGTTGCGTTGCGTGGCCGCTGCGAACGCGGCGCGCGCCGCGGGCGCGATGTGGAAGTCCTCGGCGGGCATGCCGAGCGCCTTCTTGGTCAGCGCGATCTCGTCCTTGCCGAGCGGGGCGCCGTGCACTTCGTGCGTGTTCGCTTTGTTCGGGCTGCCCTTGCCGATCGTCGTCTTGCAGCAGATCAGCTGCGGCTTCTCGGTGGCGGAGCACGCGCAGGCCAGCGCCTTGCGGATCGCCTCGGCGTCGTGGCCGTCGATGTGCTGCACGTCCCAGCCCTGCGCCAAGAAGCGCTTGCCGATGTCTTCGCTGGTGGCGAGGTCGGTGTGGCCTTCGATGGTGATGCCGTTGTCGTCCCACAGGCAGACGAGGTTGCCGAGCTTGAGGTGGCCGGCGAGCGTCGCCGCTTCGTAGCTGATGCCTTCCATCAGGTCGCCGTCGCCGGCAGTGACGAACACGCGGTTGTGCAGCAGCGGGTTTTGGAAGCGCGCCGCTTCCATCTGCGCGGCGATCGCGAAGCCGACCGCGTTGGCGAAGCCCTGGCCGAG